>Ga0137409_10003130_pt1 | contig 17587 bp, 12 predicted proteins | sample CZODoug1_16funga_FD_122059 | JGI IMG/M metagenome (GOLD analysis project Ga0137409, IMG submission 122059) | Vadose zone soil fungal communities from Angelo Coast Range Reserve, California, USA - CZODoug1_16fungal (Hybrid Assembly) | ecosystem: Environmental > Terrestrial > Soil > Vadose zone... | reverse complement strand
TGATGAGCAATGGAACTCGAAAACCCAATCCAATCGGCCCGAGGATCGGTGGATTGCCGACGACGTTCGGTTCCGGGACCGCTGGTACGGTGATGTATTCCCCCGGAGTGCCGGGCGGTGCTGTGACGGGCGGGACATGGTCAAAGAATCCGCCGTTCTCGTCGTAAGTGGCAAACAGGACTGTCCCGGCCCACTGCGCCGGATTTGCGGTCAAGGCGTTGAGAATTGTGGACATTTCGTTTTCACCGAAGCGTGAAGGAGCGGGCGGGTGCTCGCTGTCCACCAGCGGCGCCAACACCCACGACACTTGCGGCAGATTTCCTGCCAAGGCATCCGTGACAAATGAAGCCGGATAGGAAGGCAGGAACGCGTTCTGATACAGCGGCGAGGCAGGATTTTGAAAGTTCTTAAAGTACCAGAGCACGTTGTTCTCGAGGCTCGAATCGGGGGACGAGTAGACCTTCCACGTGATGCCCCGCGCCTGGAGCTGTTCCGGCATCGTCGTATACGTCAGACGCCCAAAAAACGTTTGCCGGTTCGTAGTCAGCGTCTCCAGCAATGGTCCGCCGTATCTCCCGTCGGGATCAACCGAAGCCGCCATAGAGTAGAGGCGGTTTGGATCAGTCGGTCCAATCACCGAGCAGAAATAGTTGTCGCAGATTGTAAATGCGTCAGCCAGTGCATAGTAAAAAGGAAGATCTCCGCGCGTGTAATAGCCCATGGTCAAGACCGCGTTATTGGCATCCGAGAGGCGCGAAGTGACAAACCCATTCATCGCGCCGTGATTCCAACTCTGATGCTGAGGCACCCAGGCGTGAGTGATGTCGTGAGTGCAGGCGGCATTCGTTCTGGAAGTGTCCAGATGGAAGGGCAACAGTCTGCCAACCGGAGGATCCGCTAAATTCGCGGGATCAGGCTGGAAGAACGCCCGGCTGTGATCGGCGAACCCGCGCACTCCGCGGTAGCTTCCGAAATAGTGGTCAAACGAACGGTTTTCCTGAATGAAGATGACCACTTTTTGTATATCAGTCAATTTGGCGCAAGTCACAGGACTTGCGAGCAGCGGTCGCGCCAGTCCCGCTGCAGTCGCAACCACACCAGTTTTCAATAGTTCGCGGCGAGTGACTGTTCGTTGCCTCATGAGAGAGCCCTCCCGGTAGCTAAAATGGGCCGGCCAGGTGCAGACTGGCAGACCTATTTTTGCAGCACGATGAATTCCGTTTTTAGCGGCCTGTCAATTCAGCGGAACAGTCAGGGGAGCACCCGATTGTGAGAAGTAGCGGACTTTACCCGATGTGCCGAGGCCAGGCGTGTCGCCGAAAACAATGATTTGCGTGGTGTAGCCCCCGCCCTCGACGATATGCGGAAAGTAGATGGGAGACGGTGTTGCGCTGGGAGACTCCGGGGCCGGTGAAATGGTGGTGATGAGAAAATCGCCGCGTTCATTGTAGCGTCCACGCACACCTGTAACGGACATGCCTTCTGGGGAATCGGTCCAGATGCGAAAAACTCCGCTAGTAGGTAACTGGTAAAGCGGGTTGAAGAGTTCATCCAGAAAAACGGCGCGATGGCCGCGCGGCGGTATTGTCAGCGATGCAACGTCGGGCTCGGTGCGGACGGGCATACCTTGACTCGTTGTCGGTTGGAGGGAAACAGTAATGGCGGCTGACGACGGGTTCGCAATCGCGACGCCCGTCCGCAGCCTGGGCCCGGGCGGAGAGTTATTCTCCGAATAGAGCCGAAGAGTTGGCTTCGCTGTAACGGTCGGTGCTCCAGCCTCGGTGACAGTCACGCCTCCTGTCTGAAACGAAAAAATCGAGACTCCCGTGGGCGCTGCTGTGGAAGCCGCCGGCACCACGCGGATCGATCCTGTTTGAATCTGAGAGCCTGAGTTGGCCGCCGTGTAGACGAACGACGATCGTGGCGAGACCGCGTACGGTACTGTACTGAGAATCGAACCGCCGTCGGCGTGGAGTTCCAGGTTTCCGCTTATGCTCTGATCCGTCGGATTCACTAGAACGATCGACGTTTTCCACCCGCCCCCGTACGCGAAGTGGGGCATGACCACGGCATCAGCCGAGAACCCCGCAGCCAGGTCGAGTACCGGTAATGTTGTCATCAAGAACTCTGCCCGCTCGTTTGTGAATCCACGCAGGGCAATCGCAGAAACCGGCACGGAGGAATCGAAGGTCAACGTGCCCTCCACGGTTGCGGGGGCGGTTGACGAATTGGCGCGGAACGGTGATTCGTTGAGGAACCGGGCAATCTGGCCTCGAGCCGGAATGGTGAAGCTGCCCTGGCCGGAGTTGTTGCCGCTCGTATCGGTGAAGTAGAAATTGATGGTCGCCGTCGTGTCATTGGGGTTCACTATCGCGAGACCCGTGTTCACCGGACCGGCGACAGACGCATAGACTCTTCCGCTTCGGATCGGAGCCGTCGCGGGTACTGTGGCTTCGGATACAACGATTCCATTGCTCCGGTAAGTAAAGATCGCGAGCCCCGAGCTTACCGATGAACTTGAATCGAGCTCGATGCTGCCGGATGCGACGGTGACTGTGCTTGCCGTCGACGCCGTGCTATTTGAGGCCGCGGCCCGATCCGGTACGGCGAACGCGGAGAAAGCCGGCAACGACGATGGGGTCAATTTGTAAATGGCCCGCCAGCCGGCCAGGTAAAGATTTCCTCCGGCGCCCCAGATCGAGCTGACCCCGGAAAGCTTCAGAGCAGTACCCGCATCGGGCCCGCTGCCGCCGCGCATCAGAGGATGGACTTCACCAGTTGCCAGAGCGATTCGATAAACCCGTCCAAGTGGTTCGGGAGAACCTCCTCGCAGCGCGGCGGTCACAAAAAGGTTTTGGCCGTCACCCCAGATTCCGATGACGTAAGCCGGAAGCCTTGCGACGACTGTTTGATCCCCGGTCGCAGGCGAGTAACGGTACACGGTTCCGAAGTTTCCGGACTCGCCCTGAGGGTAGCTGAAATATATATTCGAACCGTCGCCCCAAACGTCACTCTCTCCTCCTCGAAAGCCTGTAGCGACCGTTGAGATCGTGCTGCCGTCCAATGAAATCCGCTGAAGCTCACTGGGAAGAGACACGTAAAGCGCGGTTCCATCCCCCCAGATACCCTGAGCGTTTGTGAAGTTCGGATCGTGAAGCGGCCCGAACGTCGTTGTATCTCCATCGCTCCGGCGCACTCTTCGAACGACGTCTCCGCTGGTCACGTAGAAATACGTACCGTCTGCCCACAGCCTTGACGGCTTCTCAACCGGCGTCGGGAGAGTCGTCACCTGGGATGTGGCGAGATCCAACCTGCGAATCCGATTGGTCCCGCCATCGACGATGAGAAAGTCTGTTCCGTCACTCCAGATATCCGCGGCCGAGTTGAACCTAGCGGCGGCGCCGACACCGTCAATCGGTGCGGTTCTGGAATCCGTCCCGGCGAACGGTTCAATCGTTCCGGTTGCAGGATCCATCCTTAGAACGTGGTCTGCCTCGGCGATATATAAAGAGCTCCCGTCTCCCCAGATCGACCAGAATTGGCCACGAGCGGAATCCCCCGGAAAGATGATCGAAGTCTCTCCCGTCGCAAGGACCAGCTTCCCGACCCGGTTGCCACGGGCCTCGGTGAAGTACACAACTCCATTCCTCCCCCAGACCGAGTTGGGAATGAACGGCAGTTCCTGCGAGGGCGTTACCTCGCCGGTCGAAGTGTTGATGATGCGCAGCGTTGTACCAAAACCTGTCGCGTACAGGTTATTGCCGTCGATCGACAACGATGTCGGAGCGGGATCGAAGCAGTTTAGCTGTGAAGGCCGGCAGTTGATAAACGGATCGATCGGCCCGGGAAGTGCGGCGAAATCGGTGAGCTTGCCTGTCGCGATCTCGACTCTCTTGATGCTGTGCTGCCGGCTGTTGCCGATGTACAGGTACCGGCCGTCTCCGCCAATTCCGAGCGGATTCTGGTACGGGACGTCCGTAGAAACCTGCTCGACAAGGCCACTCGACAGACTGATACGGCGAACACCGGGACCGGTGACATAGATGTAGGAGCCATCCCCCCACATGCTGTTCACACCGGTAAATCCGCTTCCGGCCAGGCGCGTGATCGTTGTTACCTGCCGCGTCGCAATTTCAATCCGGCGGAGAACAGTGCCGTCGCTGGCATAGAGGTACTTGCCATCACCCCAGAGCACGTAAACGGCAAGAAAACTCGCTTCCTCGCCCACGCCATCCTTTAGGAACTGACCAGTATCGACACCCGCGAAAGTCGTAATCTCATAGGTGTCGGTATCTTGCGGTCCGGACTGCGCGACAAGCGAAGCCGCTGAAACGAAGACAACTAGAAAAGCTGCGAAAAGTCTCATTATTAATTCATTAGACGCAGAAAAATGGGGTCGTAGCCCTATTTTTTCCCAGTTGGCGCAAACGTTACACAAATGAGTAAAACCGACAACACGCGCATTCGAAACACCTGAGGGCGCAATTATATGAACAGGCTGAACCTTCAGGACTGGCCTGGGTTTCAGCCGGATTGACCTTCGCTTGACTATAGCAAATTCGAATCCAGCCCTTTGTGACATCGGTACATCGCGTGCTTTATGCTCAAAGAAGTAGCATGAAAAAATACGTCCTTGTTTTTGTTCTCCTGTTCGGGCTCCCGGAAATAACAACGTACGCGCAGGATGTTGAGGCGTACACCTCCAGCGTCCTCGCTGGACGGCCAACAAATCCGATGATCGTTGACGGAGTCGGAGAAGATGCCCGGTTTCAGGCGATCACTGCGATGTGGGGCGATGGTGCGAACCTTTATGTCGCCGACTCGATCACAATTCGCCGCATTGCGCTCAGCACAGCCCGCGTGACGACACTCTCGCGCACTCCTTCTACGGGCCGCGTCCACCAAGCCGCCAGCAGCGGCTTTTCTTATCGGTATCAAGGCCTGTACGGACTTTGGGGTGACGGCACGTTCCTCTACGCCACGGACATTGGAGCGGATGCTGTTCGCAAGATCAACCTGACGACGGGCGGAGTTCAGACACTCGCCGGCTCGATGTCTTTCCCCTGGGGATTGTCCGGTAAGGGGAACAATTTGTATGTAGCGGCTTCAGCAAGCGCCCGGGTCATGCAGGTTGATTCGATTACGGGCCTCAGTTCCGAATTTGCGGTCACCGGCTCGGGAACGCCATTCGAGTGCTTTGGCGGGAGTGCATGCGTTTTTTATTTCCAGCCCGGTCCCCGAAGTTCGTGGGCTGATAATCAGAGTCTTTACCTCACGGGTTACTCGGGAACGGTCAAGAAAGTGGACCTGGCGACCGGTGCACAAACGCTGTTGCCGGCCGTACCTTTCAATATCGGTCCAATTACCGGCACAAACGGCCGATTGTTCGTTGCTGCGAAAACTGGCTCCCAATTGGGAAGCGTGTCGATCGACACCGGCGAGTTCACGCCCATGACGCTACCGGCCGCCAAGATCACGGCGTTATGGACTGACGGATCGAGTCTCTACGTTGCCGTGGGAGATCCGCAGAACAGCGACGGCCAGGCCATTCGACGCGTAGACTTGAGTACCGGAGCCGTGGTTGCTTTCGCCGGTGTCATGCGGACTTCGGAGTTTGCCGATGGCATCGGAGCAGCCGCCCGTTTTCAGAATCCTGAAGGCATTTGGGGCGATGACAAAAATCTCTACGTGGTCGATCAGTTCAGCTTCACCATTCGCGTCGTGGACCGCGTTACCGGCGCCGTCTCGCTGCTGGCCGGCCAGCCCGGCATTCAAGGTACGCAGGATGGCAATGGCCTCCGTGCGTCTTTTGCGTTGCCTCACCGAATCTGGGGCGAGGGCAGGCGCCTCTATGTCAGCGACGCGAATAGCATTCGGTCCGTCGATCTGGACACGGCTGAAGTGACCACACTAGCCGGCATTGCCGGCCAAACCGGCGCTGTCGACGGCTTCGGAAGCGACGTGCGGTTCCAGAGTCCTACCGGGCTGTGGAGCTCGAATGGCATCCTCTACATATGCGATTCGAGCAATCTCGTCATTCGCAAGCTGGATCTGGCGTCCGGAAGGGTGAGTACGATGGCAGGCGTCTTTGGGCAAGCCGGAACGGCCGACGGGACAGGCGCCGCTGCTCGCTTCGGGTTGCCGACAAGCCTCTGGGGTGACGGCACGACTCTCTATGTCGGTGACTTGTACAGGATTCGCACAGTCTCCATCTCGGCTGGTGAAGTGAAGACCCTCGCCACGGTGCCCCTTGGAAACATTCAAGCTCTCTGGGGAAGAGGCCGCGTGCTCTACGCGCTCTCAGCGTTTTCCTTTTTTGGCGTCTATTTCAAGACCGGCGTTCACATTTATCGTATCGATCTCGACACAGGACGGATCTCGGAACCGGTATACGGACAGGATGAAAGCATGGCCGGCCAACCGATACTGCTTACAGCGGGCGCCCCGGCACTGGCTACAGACGGCGACGGTCTCTGGGGCGACGAAACAGATCTCTTCATCACGGAGTACCGGAACAATACCATTCGCCATCTCACGCGAGACGTGCTGCCCAGTCTTGCGCGGATTCAAGTTGCGACTCCTGGATATTCTTCGCGAATCACCACAGGAAATGCGGCCGCGATATCGGTGGGTCACGCGGCGATCACGGTTGAGCCCGGCAGCGGCACTCCGTCTGGATTTGCCGTCTTTGGGCTGCGACAGAACGGCGTCCTGATTTCTGAAGCATCCGTTCCTGCGGCGCCGGCCATCCGTTCCGGGCGCATCAGCGCGACGGCGGCCGGTGTTGTGAATACCGGGCTCGCCATTGCCAATCCCAATTCCGTTGAGGCCGTCATTTCCTTTTACTTCACCGATGCAGCCGGGCGGAACTATGGCCGGGGCAGCTTCACAGTGGCGCCAGGAGCACAGGTCGCACGTTTCTTGACAGAGGATCCGTACAAGGGACCGTCCACCATTGAAGGGACCTTCACATTCATGTCATCCGTTCCCATCAGCGCTGTGGCTCTGCGAAGCTACGTCAACGAGAGATCGGAATTCCTGATGACGACCCTGCCGGTCGTGGATCTTGCGCGCCAGTCCAGCGCCCCCGCGACCGTGACGCATTATGCCGCAGGTGGCGGATGGACAACGGAATTGCTTCTCGTCAATCCATCGGATCAGGCAATCTCCGGAACGGTTCAACCGATCGGCGGCGGAACCGCGTTCCGATATGGGATCCCGCCGCGGACGTCGCAGAAGTTTGTTTTCGAAGGAACGGCCGATGCGATCAAAAGCGGCGCCTTCCGCGTCACTCCCGACACGGGAATGACACCCTCTGCCGCGTGCATCTTTTCGTTCGTGAAGAACGGAGTGCGAGTCACTGAAGCGACGGTGCCGGACGTCCCCACATCGGCGGCCTTTCATGCTTACGCGGAAATAGCACGAGGTGTTTCGTTCGGAGAGCCAGGTTCGATTCGAAGCGGACTCGCGGTAACAAACACGTCCGCCGCTCCAGTGGATGTCACCGTCGAAGTCACCAACTTCGATGGTCTGCCATTGCTGGAGGTGCTGCCGCGGTTTATTACGGGCACTATTCACGTCGACGCGATGTCACACGTCTCGATGTTTCTGGATGAGATTCCGGGACTTGCGGATTACGTAATTCTCCCATCCGCGCCTGGTGCTTTTTTCCTGAGACTTTCGACGTCGACAAGAATGCCAGACATTTCCGTGGTTGGATTGCGCGGCCGTTACAACGAGCGAGGTGATTTCCTGATCACCACCACGCCGGCAGTGGCTGAAGACACGGTGCCGGATACATCGCCTCTGTATCTCCCCCACATCGTGGATGGCGGCGGCTATACGACTCAGTTCGTTATCTTCGGCGCAACCGCGCAGTCCGTCGCTACAAGCCTTTCCACAACGACCCGGTATTTCACCCAAACCGGCGCCCCTATGCCCCTGCCTACCCACTGAATAACAGCGATCACATCACGCGCGCCTGGCGCATGACCGATTCGGCTTTCTGTCGGATTTCGCGGGCGACCTCAAAAGGGTCACCCTGCTGGAATTTCGGCAGGAAGAGTTCGACCGAGAGGGAGCCGGCATATCCCTTGTCGGCGAGCTTGCGAAGAATCCGGGTCAGCGGACTGATTCCGTCGCCGGGAATGAACCGGGTTGTGTTATCGAGCAACTCCCGCGGGATATCGGGAACATCCTGAAAGTGGACGTGCCCGATTTCTCCCGGACGGATCTGATCGAGATCCTCGAGCTTGTTGTTGCCGGACCAGAAGTGATAGCAGTCAAGCAAAGGAGCAAGGTTCGGATGCGCCGCTGAGCGCATCATCTTGAGAAGGGTGGGCAGGGTCGAGATGAACGTGGACGTGCGCACGAACTCGGCCATGGCGGTCATGCGGAACTGCTTGGCGATTTCCCCCACCTGGCGCATGTTGTCTACGCCGGCCTTGTAATCCTCTTCGGTGAATTTTCCGGTGGTCCCGGTGGGCGAATAAATGCGGTTCAGCCCCAGTTCCGCGAACATCTCGCAGCGCTTCTTCAGACTCTCGAGTGCAGCGGCGTGACCGGGATTCGGTTCCCAAAGCCCTCCGACACCACAGGCGGCGGAGACCGGCGTCAGTCCCTGGTCCGTGAGGACCCGCCTGGCGGCTGCCAGAGAGTCGGTTTTCAGAAATTCGTCCAGCAGCGCGACGGTGATTTCGACGTGTTTGATACCCGCCCGAGACCAGCCTTCCAGCGACTTACGATAACCCGCTCCCGCGGACGTGTTCTGGTGAATGGCAAGCGTCATCTTCCCCGCGGCAGCGACCGCGCGCGCCGCGATCAGAGCCAGGGGAGTCGTCAACATCACTCGTCTGGAAAGCGTCATAGGATTTTCCTCTCGTCTCGGAGCCTTCTTTGCCCTTCTTCAGCCGCTCTATATTAGCCAAGCCACAGCCGAGTTCAAAATTTTCGGCGCATTGATGGCTGTGGACGAACGCAAGCCGGAAATATTTGCAGCCCAATGTATCAAATCGACCCACCGAGACCACCTTATGTAACATGACGCTAAAGAACGCGCGTTTATGTATTGGGTGTGATCTGGTTCTGGATGATATCCGCTGCGAGAAATGCGGTAGTACCATGCTCATTGCACTGCATTCGCTCATCAAGCCGGACGAACTCCGCGCCGAGATCGCCTTCGCACAGCTTTTCGGGGAATCGTCACAAGCACTTCCGAAGGGTCGCCCGTCGTAAATCATTATTTTGTAGGTCGTCTACAAATGTAAGTGCCCGCCGTTCGTCACAGCCAGATTTCGCGCAAAAGCCCTCTTCAGGATAGAATGCCGGCAACCGGAGGTTTCCCCCCATGATGATCGATCTTCTGGTGGCCATCTTGCTGCTCGGCGGCGCGGCGATGGCCGCTGAAACGTCTCCCGAGCCTACTTTCAATAAGGATGTTCTTCCGATCCTCCAGAAGAATTGCCAGACGTGCCATCGGCCTGGACAGATCGCGCCCATGTCGTTCCTCGACTACAAATCCGCGCGGCCATGGGCCAAGGCGATGAAAGTCGCTGTGACTACCAGAAAGATGCCACCGTGGTTCGCCGACCATCGGTATGGTCGTTTTGAGAATGACCGCACGCTGGCCCAAAGCGATATCGATACCATCATGAAGTGGGCGGATGCCGGGGCTCCGGAAGGTGATTCGAAAGACGCCCCACCTCCGATTCAATGGCCCGGCGAGGGCTGGCAGATCCAACCGGATATCATCGTCGATGGGCCCAACTTCAAAGTGCCGGCGAAAGGGATTGTGGAGTGGACCAACATCGTGGTGCCGGGCGGTTTTACGAAAGACACGTGGATCACGTCCATGGAACTTCTTCCCGGGGACCGCTCAGTAACGCATCACATGTGCGTTGCATTCATTCCGCATGCGTCCGACGTCGTCTATAACGTTCCAACATGGACCGACAAGGTGCGGGATGCCAGTGGAAGCGAAATTCCGGAAACTAGAAAGGCAATCACTCCAACCGGCACAAACACTGCGGTCCAGTTTTGCTATGTGCCTGGAACACAATTTGAGGACTACCGTCCGTTCGCTGCCGGGAAGCTGGTGCCGGCTGGAACCGACATCCAGTTTCGTCTGCACTACACCACGACCGGCAAGGAAGTTATAGACCATCCCCGGCTCGGATTTACTGTCGCCCAACAGCCGCCGGAGCGTCACTACGCGAACTTCATCATCAACTCGCAGCAGGACCCCGCCGTGTTCGCTATTCCTCCGAACGATCCCAACTGGCAGAGTCCAATTTCGGAAGCGACGTTCGAGGAAGACGTGGATTTGGTTTGGGCGATGGCGCATATGCATGTCCGCGGGAAAGACATGACGTACCAACTGACGTACCCGGACGGAAGGACCGAAACCGTTCTCAGCATCCAAAACTACGACTACAATTGGCAGCTCGGTTATCGGTTCAAGCCTATCCGCATACCGAAGGGCACAAAACTCACCGTCACGGCCCACTACGACAATTCGCCGAACAACCGGGCGAATCCGGATCCGAATAGAACGGTTTACTGGGGCGATCAAGCCTGGGAAGAAATGATGTCGCCGTTTTTCGCAGTGATTGCTCGGAAGAACGTCGATACGAAGAAAATCATCAAAACGGCGGTTTCGACGCGGCCCGGCGCGTGACAAAGAGATGAGTTCTCGCAGACACCGCCGGGCTTGTTCCGTGACAGCCCAGGGTTTCGTGTAGGCCCTGGGGTCTTGATCGTGATCTCAATATCCATGTGGCCGAAGTCTTTGCGCCGGAAACGTTCGATCACATGGAGAGCATCCGTCGGTTGCCCAATTGATCGATCCATGCCTTTCCATTGAAACCCTTCGTGTCCACCACCAGCGTGTCCCCGTCCCATTTACCTGTTGAATATCCGATCGTCTCAAAAGAAAGCCCCGGGCTTGCGCCCCGGGGCTACACTCTGTCTCCGCTCCGCGGCTGCTCAGTCCGGCCAGGCCCTGAAGTTGACCGCAGAGTGGATGGAAAATTACGAGAGTGAGTGTGAAATCGTCAGCTGTGAAGTGTTTAGTTGCCAGAGTGAGCTGTAAAGTTGCCTCAGCAAATTTTAAATCGGCAGCGCGGGCTGAAAAATCGCGAGTGCGAGGTGTCAAATCACCACTGTGAAGTGTCAAATCACCAGCGCGAGAAAAAAATCACGAGTGCGGGACGTTTAATCGTCACAGTGAAGTTTTTTCGGGGAGTCGCACTCGCGACTCCCTCTCGTGATTTCACGCTCCCTGCGGCTTCTCAACAACAAAATGCGACCGGCAGCGCTTTTCCGACTAGCGCTCCGACGGCCAGCCCTTATCGAGCGGCTTCGCCCGGTCCGCCGTAATCTGCAGTTCCGCGCAGTGGTGATACGTGTATCCGCCGGGATTGTTGAAAGCGTGCTCGGCCATGAACTGCACGACCTGCAGAGTGCACTTCTTGCAGTTGATGTTCGGCAGTTGTATGTCCGTCTCAAACGGTTCCATCTGGCCGGTGGGCCGCGTGGAATGGACGAACAGGCCATCGGCGAGCACGGGGATCGGCGGCGGGTTCTGGATTGCGGCGGATATGGACATTGGTCCTCTCTCGCTGTCTTTCGTCGCCGTTTGCGGATCAGGCGGCAGCTCGGTGGGAGAGTTCACCGCCAGGGATACGCGGTAGTGCCCCGGATGGTAGACGGTTTCCTGAAGTTTGAGATGCAGCTTCTGGCCGCCGGTGACCTTGCTCACGGCGTAGCTTGGCTTGCCCCAATCGGTATTGGAACCACCGCAGGGACCCGCCTTCTGTGGGTCGCCTCGATCGCTTTCGACGAGCCACGAAGCTGGTTCCATAAGTTTGAAATGAGCCGACGCACTTTGCGTAATAACCGCCAGCGCTGCGACCAGGAGAACGAACCGAACAAAATTTTTCATAGACATGCTCCCTTTGCGGACCGTGAGATGTTGTGGCCGTGTGGTGGCATATTATATATGCGTTCCGGAGGACTCCGTACACAGTGAATATGTCCACCAGTTTAGTACGGCTCTTTGCGGCTGCCGGGTTGCTCTTAACGATCTCCTGCACCCAGACGGTGCCCGCGTCGTCCCGCGACCGGCTGGTCAGCCGGAGCAATGCGGCGATGGGGTCGGAGCTTGAGCTCACTGCCCGGACGACCGACGAGCCAGCGGCAGAATCGGCATTCGAGGCGGTTTTCCAGGAAGTCGATCGGCTCGAGGGATTGATGAGCACCTGGCGGGAAGGCAGCGAGATCCAGCGGCTGAACGCCGCGGCCGGCCTGCACCCCGTTCCAGTCGGCACCGAACTCCGCGACGTGCTCGGCATGGCGCGCCAGGTCAGCGAATGGACCGGCGGGAAATTCGACGTGACGTTTGCAGCCTTGTCGGGCCTCTGGAAATTCGATTATCAGGACCAGGACAACACAATTCCCGACCGCAACGATGTTCTTCGCCGTCTACCGTTCATCAATTATCGTGATCTGGAAGTGGATGAAAGGGCCGGCACGGCCTTCCTCCGGCGTCAGGGTATGCGGGCGAATCTTGGCGGGGTCGGAAAAGGCTATGCCGTCGATCGTGCCAGCGATATCCTCCGGCGCCGGGGATTCCACGACTTCATGATTCAGTTCGGCGGCGACATGTACGTGGCTGGACATCGTGGCGATCGTCCGTGGAGACTGGGTATCCGCGATCCGCGAGGTCCGGCGGATCGCAGCTTTGCGGCGCTCGATCTATCGGACAGCACCTTCAGCACGTCGGGCGATTACGAACGGTTTTTTATCAAGAACGGACGCCGGTATCATCACATCCTCGATCCGGACACCGGAGAACCGGCCGGGAGATGCCGCAGCGTCACGATCGTGACCGACCGCGCGGTTATGGCCGATGGACTCTCGACCGGCGTGTTCATTCTGGGACCCGAGGCGGGTATGGCGCTGATCGAAAGGCTGCCCGGCGTCGAAGGTGTTATCGTCAGCTCGAAGAATGAAGTGCTCGTTTCGTCGGGGCTCAAAGGCCGCCTGATCGCGATCGCCCCGCCGACGGATGCGCCATAACAAGGAGCCAATATGTCCATCAATAGGATTTTCATCGCTCTCGCGGCTTTACTTCTGACCTTGTCTCCGAATGCGCGAGCCGCCGCGCAGAGCAAGCTTGGAGCCGCGAAGAGCATCCGGTGCACATTTCCTACTATTGCAACCGGTTCATGGAAGGATGGCAAACCTGAAGCTGCAGTGAAACCGGCGAGCCTGGTGCTGGAGTTCGAATCGATCAATACTGACGAAGGGAGCGCTCAGCTCAAAGGCGGATATGGCACGTACGACATTATTGTGCGCCTGGCAGGAACGTACTTGCATTTCATCCAGGCATTCCGCGATGGACCTCTTTACACGACGACCGTTTTCGAGATGGAAAGCACGAAGGGAAAGTTAAGGGCCGTGCACTCCAGGCACGAGTATTACCCTACGGCGCTGCCGGGATTTACCTCGAGTCCGGAGCAGTACTATGGGGAATGCGAGATTATGAACTAGGAGCACCACACTGTAGCGGCGCTCTATGAGCGCCGGCGGTCATAGACCGCCGCTACAGGAGTTTCTGTGCGGTTAAATGAGTCAGCCCCGGAGGGGCAAAAGACTTCAGAGATTCTTTCGCCCCTTCCGGGCCTTGAAATCCAAAACGACACCTACCCCGGGCTTGCGCCCGGGGCCACACTCTAGCGCCGCTCCGCGGCTACGGCTACTTTGCTCTTTCTTGCAAGGATCAGCCAATGCGGGCACTTCTGCTTGTCCATGTAGAGACGCTCGCAGTCGTCGCACCGGACGCACTCGCTCGCAACGATTTTCGGCCCGCGAATGGCTCCCCACTCGCACTTCTTTTCGCAGATCTTGCAGGTGTTGCATTCAGACCAGCGCTTGATCCGAAACACCGTCAGGTTCGATAACAGGCCCAGGAAAGCGCCGACCGGGCAAAGGAACCGGCAGTACAGGTTCCTGACGAAAACCGTCGCAACCAGCAGGGTCGCAAGACCGATCCACATACCGGTCGTGCCGACACGGGCGAACATCCAGAACGGCTCGACGTATCTGTAGATGGAAATGTCGCTCGTCGCGAGGAAATATAGGACCGTCGCTCCAAGCAGACCGTACTTGATGTACGCCGCACGCTGCTCGATCCGGCTCGGCAATTCAAAGCGAAGCTTCGCCGGAACGATTCGATCCATGAGCTGCGTCATCGCCCCGAAGGCGCAGATCCTGCCGCAATATAACCGGCCCCACAACACGGTTGTCACGATCGTGAAGACTGCAAATAGATACCACGCCAGGTTGTGTCTGAACGGCGGCAGATTCCACCGAGTCAGCGCAAAGACGTTCACAATCGTGATCAGTTGGCTACGTGCGAATCCGAGATAGACGACCGAGACCGCCAGTGCTACGTATTTCAACCGCTCGCTCTTTCTGAAAAAGCTCACGAGGGCCAGCGTGGCAAACGCAGCGAACAACGCCAGGTCTGCGGCTTGATCTTTGACGTCCTGCGCCCAGCTTGGAGCCGCTTCGTCGTCGGCAGGAAAATCCCACGACTGCCCCTGAAGCGCATGGACCGGAGGATTGGCGACGAGCGTCAACAGGAAGGTGAAAAGAGCGGAAATGACGAGCCGAATCGCAACGCGCCGGATCACTTGACCTGGCCGTCCGGCGTGAGCAGTTGGCGCGCGATGCGCCGCGCACTATTTCTGATGGCGCGCGTGGCGCTGTTGATGCTGATCGTGGCGCGGGAGACGGCGTCTATGTCGCCGCCGACCTTGAATGGATCGCGGATGTTCTTACCTTTGAACTGGGCGGCAAATTGGGGTGGCTCCACGGAGAAATCGCCGTACGGCTCGTGGTGCTCGACGACGAGAATGCCCGTAAGGATTCCCTTCGTGTCCAAGCCTACCAGCATCTTGATCGGCCCATCGTACCCCCGCTCGAGTGGCTCCAGTTCCGTCGTCCAGAATACGAAGCCTGCGACGTTCTTCGACCCCGGATCGCTAAAAGCCGTGAAGTGCGGCGGACTTCCCCCCTTGGGAGAAAACCCCGACGCTCCGGGAAAAACCTGCTTGAGCTGGCCCTGCAGCTTCGAATCTACAGACGCCTGGCCGGCGGCAAAAGACAGCACTGCTCCTGCCACCAGCAGCGCAAAGACGACATTCCGCATTCATCGCTCCTCTGGCGCGCCGATTATACCCCAAGCGATCCGTCATTCTGTCTGTGAGCTGTAGCGGCGCTCTATGAGCGCCGGTCTTTTCCAGTTTTCATTGATTTCCGGCGGTCATAGACCGCCGCTTCAGTGAATTTCGTACCGCATTGTCATTGTCTGCGGAACTGAGTAGAGTAACCTCCCTCGAAAGGCGAAACCTTGGCAGATCCACGAACATCGGATCCAGGCGACCAGCCCACCGTCGGCTTCATGCCTCCCGCCGCCGATGTGTCATACCGGTATGAGGTGCTGAACGAGCTCGGTAGCGGTGGCATGGGAATCGTTTACAAAGCGCGCGATCGCGAAACGGGCGCGGTCGTCGCGCTGAAAGTTCTACATCCGGAAATAGCAGCCCAGCCGCAACTCATCGAACGATTCAAGACCGAGCTTTTGCTCGCGCGCAAAATAACCCACAAGAACGTTTGCCGCGTGTATGACCTTAATCGCTTCGGCAGCGTTGTTGCGATCTCGATGGAATACATCGAAGGGGAAAGCCTGAGAACGCTCCTCGGTCGAGTCGAAGGGCTCTCGACTCGCCATGGACTGAAAATCATCCATCAAGTCATCGCCGGGCTCGCCGAAGCCCACGCTCAGAGTGTGATTCACCGTGATCTGAAGCCGGAGAACATTCTCATCGCGCAAGACGGGACCGTCAAAGTCGCGGACTTTGGTGTCGCTCGATCGGTCGAAACCGGCGCCCCACAAACCGGAGCGATTGTTGGAACACCCGCTTACATGAGCCCGGAGCAGGCCGAAGGAAAGTCCGTTGACGCGCGCACGGATATTTACGCGCTGGGCCTGGTGATGTACGAGATGTTCTGCGGGCAGCCGGCGTTTAAGGGGGATACATCGATCGCTGTCGCGTTGAAACAGGTTCAGGAACTACCAACGCCGCCGCGGCAGCTGGACCCATACGTTCCGGAGTTTATCGAAGGAGCAATCCTGAAGTGCATCGAGAAGAGTCCGGCGAAACGTTTTCAGTCCGCCGGCGAATTGGACGCTGCCCTCACGAGCAAGCGAGAAGCCGCAACCGTTGCTGTGAGCGATGGACGGGAACCTGCAATGCCCGTTCGACTCACTCGCTGGGAACCGAGGGACGGACTTCTGGTTCCGTTGGCGGTCATCGGCCTGCTGCTGTTCTTCATTTTCTTTCCACGAGTCAGTCTGGCTCCGCGAAGCCAGATTTCGTTTGACGGCAGTGTTGTGCGACGCATCGCCCAGGAATATGTCCAAAGATTCAACGCTCAGGTTGCCGGACAGAGTCAAATCGATACGCCTACCTTTTCGGTCCTTTACGACTACATCGCGGCGCGCGCGGGAGCCACCGCCGCACTTGAAATGACCAACAATCCGGTACGGTACTGGGTATGGCGTGTCCAGTGGGAGAATGGCACTCTGGTCGACCTGGATAATCGCGGCACCCTCACAAATTTCTCCCGAGCCTTCTCTTCCGACATCTCCACTGAGAAGTCTTCGACGGAAGAGTCGAGACCTTTAGCCGAGAAGGCTATCCGAGAGTTTTTCAATGTGGATACTGCAACACTGAACCTGGAAACGGCCGGTGACGAATTCTGGAACGGCCATCCGGTCAAATCGTTTCGTTGGTCGGGCCCAAACGACGATTACGGCCTCAAGCGAAACTACGTCGTTCGGATTTTCGGAGGCGAGATCGTTTCTTTAGCGTTCTTTCACACTTTCCCGCCGGACTACAGGCGGCGGGACTCCATGTGGCAACTGATACCGTGGTTCGCCCTCCAGTTGGTCCTGTTGATTTTGGGTCTCTTCCAGCCACAGCGCGGAGATCAGCGTTCCAGATGGCGGAACGTCGTGGTCGTGTTTTTCGGTGTGATCTGGGGCTGGGTCGTGTGGTTGGCGATGATGGGACCATTGGTCCCGACCACGGGCAGATCGACCGCGTTAATTGTTACCGGACTCCTTGCTCTTGCGTATGGCTCTTTGACGTTCTTCGCTCTCATTCCCATTGAACGGGCCGTCCGCAGGACGGCTGCCGCTAAATTGTCCACGTTTTCCTGGCTCTGCGATCGGAGGGCCGCGTCAGAGCCATGCGGGCTTGCGATCCTGCGGGGAACGCTGATTGGATTGGGCCTGCTCGGTATGGACACATTTCTGGTCTGGTTGGGCACCACCAGATTGGGAATGTCGCTGGACAGCTTCGGGGTGATCTATTTACCGGTGCGGTTATTCGTCAATACGACATGGCCCGGCGTGCTGGCCGTTTGTTATCCCCTTGTTTTAGCCGTGAGCATCGCCCTTGTCGTTGCCCTGGTGATCTCTGTGTCTTCGCGAGTCGTGAGCCGTACCCGGCTCGCT
>Ga0137409_10003129_pt1 | contig 17587 bp, 19 predicted proteins | sample CZODoug1_16funga_FD_122059 | JGI IMG/M metagenome (GOLD analysis project Ga0137409, IMG submission 122059) | Vadose zone soil fungal communities from Angelo Coast Range Reserve, California, USA - CZODoug1_16fungal (Hybrid Assembly) | ecosystem: Environmental > Terrestrial > Soil > Vadose zone... | reverse complement strand
AATGTTCGTTTCGTCAATCTGGGGCGTATTGGTCATAGAGAATATTGGGATGGACTGACCGCCATGCCACCATGGGTCGCGGCCTGTACGAAGCCGCCCTATTTGCTCTGCGACGGGACAGTCTATAATTTTGCGACATACCCTTATTTGGGTGCAAGACTCTTGGGTGTATTCGGGGGCAACGGAATAACGACGTTTGGAGTTCCAGACCTTCGCGGACGAGTCGCGCTTCCTTACGATGGCACGTTCGCGCGAATCACGGTTGCTGGATGCGGTCTCAATGGTCAGACTCTTGGTGCTGCGATCGACACGCAGTCCGAGACTTTGACAGTAGCGCAGTTGCCAACCGGGATTACGTCCAACGCCAATAATAATATCTCAGTCAGTATTAACGGCGTGTCTGGGAGCTCGGGCATTCCGTTTACTTCAACACCTGCCAACATTCAGGCTACAACCACCTCTGGTGCCCCTGGGCCAGTGGTGCCGGATAGTACGGCAGGGTCATGGGGCGGAGCATTGCCAATATCATCAGGGGTCAACAATATTTCTGTTACCTCAAACAATACTAGTGGCTCTTCGCATCCGAACGTTCAGCCCTCTCTTGTCACTGGCATAGCTGTTATCAGGGCGGCTTGATGTAATGCCTTTTGGGTCGATCAAACTTCGCGCTGGAGTTTCGGGAGATTGGACGCCGACGTTAAACGAGGCTGGCTCTTCGCAAAGTCAGTTGATTCGTTTCCGTGATTCGTTGGCTCAGAAATACGGTGGATGGAAGAGGTTTTATCCGTTCGCTCTGGCCGGTATCCCGCGCGACATGCATGCGTGGCAAGACCTCAATGGGACGAATCACCTTGCAGTCGGAACAACGGTCGGTATCGACGTCATCACGGGCATTAATCTAACCACGATCACGCCTCAAACTATAATCTCCAATTTCGCCCCGAACTTCTCGACGGTAATAAATACCAAGACGGTGACGGTTGTTGATCCAAACATCAGCAATGTCACTACGTTTGATTCGGTATTTTTCAACACGCCGGTATCGGTCGGCGGCATCATCCTGTCGGGTCTCTATCCGATCGCGAGCATTACAGGGACGCATTCCTACACGATCACAGCCGCCGTCAATGCAACGGCCACGGTGAATAACGGGGGCGCCGTTCCGGTGTTCTCGACGGTTTTGAATAGTGCTGTGGTCGGTGTCCTCTTGAACAACCACGGGATGATAGTCGGCGACATCATCGCGCTATCAATCCCGACTACCGGAAATGGAGTGACGATTGAGGGCGCTTATCCAGCGACCACGATAACCGACGCGAATAATTTTCAAATTCAGATTTCGGTGCAGGCCACCGGAACCGGCTCATTCTCAATGAACGGAGGCAATGCGCAGTTCGTCTATTACATCAATCTCGGGCCTCCCGCGACCGGTGCGGGTTACGGAACGGGCGGCTATGGTTCGGGAAGCTATGGCACCGGGACAGTCCCGGCGTCTCAGACCGGCACAGAAATCACGGCGACCGATTGGACGAGCGACAACTGGGGGCAACTGCTTCTCGCCTGTCCGCAGAACGGCGGCGTCTATTCATTCGATCCGACCGGCGGATTCACCAATGCGGGCCTGATATCGAGTGCTCCGCCCTTCAATGGCGGCATCTTCGTGAATATGGGCTTGCAGATGCTGATCTGCTGGGCCACGACGCAGATGGAGGGCTTGGGACTCCAGCAGGACCCGTTGCTGGTGAAGTGGTCGACGGACGGGGATTTCACTGTCTTCACGCCGCTGGCCACCAATCAGGCAGGCTCATTCCGACTCTCGAATGGATCGGCCATCCGGGGCGGTCTTGCGGCGACCAACCAGAACCTGCTTTGGACCGACCTCGATCTGTGGGCGATGGGATATATCGGCTTTCCGCTGGTATTCTCGTTCAACATTATCGGGGCCGGCGCGGGCCTGATTTCCTCGCATGCAGCGCTGAAATTGCGCGGCAATCTCTATTGGATGGGGCCATCGAACTTCTATGCCTATGACTCGGGCGGCGTGCATGTCATCCCGTGTCCCGTGTGGGATTTCGTGTTTCAGAATTTGAATACTGGCAGTGATGTGAACGGGCGTCCCTATGTGTTCAACGTCCGGGCGATGCCGAACACGCCTTTCAACGAAGCGGGGTGGGAGTTTCCGTCCGCGGCCTCGGTCAACGGCGAGAATGATTCCTATGTCAAGTTCAACATTACGGAGCCGGGCGCGCCTTGGGATTATGGCGCGCTGCCGCGATCGGCATGGATCGATCAAACCGTGCTCGGGCCGCCGGTTGGGGCGACGCCTACGGGCATCATCTATCAGCATGAGACCTCGCCAGATGCCGACGGGCAGCCGATCACGGCCTCTTTTACGACGGGTGAATTCTATATCGCCGAAGGAGAGGAATACGCGTTTATCGATCGCATTATTCCCGATTTCAAGTGGGGAACATTCGCCGGCAGCCAGGGCGCTCAAGTCCAGATCAGTTTCAATGTTATGGATTATCCGGACGGAACGCCGACGGTCTATGGTCCCTATGTGATGACGTCGACGACGCAATATCTCACAGTCCGCTTCCGCGGCGCGCTGATGTCCATCACGGTTTCGTCCTCCGATGTCGGAAGCTTCTGGCGATTGGGAAGAGTGAGATATAGATTTTCTCCCTGCGGGAGGCGCTGATGTCCGATAGCTCCGGCGCTGCCACTCCATCCCCCGCGTCCGCCCCGATGGGCGGATCAATGACAGACCTCGTGTCGACACAAAAAGGTGGCGTGCAGAACCTCGCTACGATCGGCGCGGCGATCGGCAACGTCTTCGCGCCGGCAACGGCAAGTTCTTCGCCGCTCGCGACGCCCGTCAATAATCTCGGCACAACAGGGACGGCTGTGCTCGGATCCAGTACGACGCGTTATTCTGTCCTGTTCCACAATCCCAGCACATCGGTGTCCGCCTATATCTATCCGAGCCTTGCGACTCCTGCACCGACGCTTTCGGCGCCGGGCGGCGCGACCCTGATCTTTCCGGGCGGGACGTTATCATTCACGCCGCCGCAATGGCCCAATATCAATGCGGCTTTCTCCGCCTTTGCCGGGACAGGAACCAATAATCCGCTGACCATCTGGGAATTTTTCTAGATGGAAAATCCGAATTTCATCGTCCCGACTCCGCCCGCGGGGGATTCATCAAATCGGGTTGCGGATACGGCGTTCGTGACGGGCGCAGTCAGCAACGCCTTCATAGGCCAGCTGATCGATGTGCAGTTCGTCATGCCGGGCGGCGGCGCCTTGCTGACGGCAGGCAACAAGGGTTGGCTTCACATTCCGATTACGGCGACAATCTCAGCATGGCGCGTGATGGGAGACCAGACGGGTACAGTCACGGTCGATATCCTGCGGACACACAATGGATTCCCAACGGCGTCGATGGTCGGTACGGGAACGAAGCCCGTTCTTGCGGCGCAGCAATTCGCGCAAGCGGTGCCGAGCGGATGGACATCGACGGCGCTCGTTCCGGATGATTGGGTGGCATTCGTCGCCACGGGAACGATCAGCAGCGTGACGCAGGTTACGGTCTGTCTGACGTGCACGAGATAAATTATGCTCCATCCGGTCAAGCATGGCGTGAGGTATTTCGCCTTTGCGGCCGGTGGTCTTGCAGTCTTCCATTTACTTGCGCACGGCGTGACGCCGCAGCACAAGCCGGCGCAATTCGATGACGGCTCGATAATCATTCAGGAGCGTCATCTTTCACGTTCGTTCTGGCGCGACTTTGTACGCCGGGACGATGTGAAGATTCTGGCGGTAGTCACGTTTCTGACGGCCTCTCCGGGGTCCAACCAGAATTGGCCCGTTCCTAATGATTGGAATAATAGTAATAACAAAGTTGAAACACTGGCTGGCGCCGGAAGCGGCGCCACTTCTACCGGTGCCAATGCGGCAACAGGCGGCGGGGGTCCGGCTTATTCTGCACAAACCAATATCTCGCTGACCCCAGGAGGCATAGCCGCCTACCAAATAGGAATAGGTGGCGCCGCTATAGCAGCGGCGAATAGCGCGGGTAATTCGGGGGGAGATACGTGGTTTAATGGCGCAACACTCGCGGCGTCATCTGTGGGAGCCAAAGGGGGCGCTGGCGGCCGTTCGGCAGCCGCTCCAACCGCTGGAGGTGCTGGGGGGGACGCAGCCAGTGGCATAGGGGCAACTAAAAATTCTGGTGGCAGGGGCGGCAACGCAACAGCAAGTAATCCATCCACAGGCGGAGGCGGCGCTGGTGGACCTAATGGTAATGGAAATCAGGGCATTGATAGTAATGGTTCAGTATTAGGAACCAATGGTGGATCAGGTGATGCCGGAAGCGGCGGTGCTGCCGGTATTGGAAATTCAGGTGCGGGGAATGCCGGTACGGGCGGCAATGGCACTGAATTTGATGCCAGCCACGGTTCAGGCGGCGGTGGTGGCGGTGCTTTTAATGGCAATGGCGGCTCAGGTGGAAATTATGGAGGCGCCGGTGGGGCGGCCGGCACAACCAGCGGAGCTGGTATTCAAGGCATCATCGTTATTACTTATGTTCCCATTATTTTCGCCGCTCAAGGCTACATCATAGGACTATAGACGAAATGCCTCTCCAGCACGGATCAAGCGATTCCGCTTTCAAGAGCAACGTGAAGACGCTTTTGGGGGAAGTGGGAAAATCTCCTCACGTTCAATCGCGCTCCCAAGCCCTCGCCGTGGCATATAGCGTCAAACGAAGAGGACGCGCTGAAGGCGGTCCTTCCGGCTTCGGCCTCACGAAGCCTCCGGCTCACGGCTCGATGCTCAGAAATGAGGCGCGCTCAATGCTTCATTCCGGGCCTATCAGCTCGGCCGTTCCGGGAAGAACAGATAGGCATGCAGTAACCGTCGGTAGTGGCTCGCATGTGATCCCGGCCGATGTGGTCTCTCATCTGGGCCAAAATAATACGCAAGCCGGACATGCAATCCTAAGTCAAATGTTTGGCGGCAACGGTCCATACTCTGGCGGCAAAGATATGGCATTGAAACATGGTCCTGGAGCGCCGAAGCCTCCGGCCATGCGGCAACAACCGGGATTCAAGATTCCGAAAGTGTCGACCGGTGGTGGCAAGGGCAATCATATTGGTCAGCCTGTGCCCATCATCGTGGCGGGCGGTGAATACACAGTGCCATCAGCCGTTGTGGCAGCTATCGGCGATGGGGATGTAAAACGGGGACATGCCATTCTCGATTCATGGATTTTAGAAACGAGAAAAAAGCACATCAAAACCTTAAAAGGGCTGCCTCCGCCGGCAAAAGCATGATATAAAAAGCGAGGCTCGCAAGCGCGCTCAACGCTTGTCGAGCCTCTAACCACAACGAGCGTAGGAGGCTCGACATGGCTGACAGCCAGCATATCCGTATTTCATTTGAAAACGCAAGCGCGCTCGGGTTAAAGCATTATTTCAATGAAAAGCCCTGCAAGCGCGGTCATCTGGGAAAGAGACTTGTATCTACCCGGAGCTGTTGCGAGTGCCTTTATATCGGCCTCAAGGCGAAACGAGAGGCCGATAGAGAAACGGCTCGCCGGATTGATCGCGAATGGAAAGATAAGAACCGAGAGCGCATACGCGCAAATGACCGCGCTCGGTATGAGAAAAATCCAGAAAAACATAGAGCTAAGGCGAGGAAGCAATATTGGGAAAATCCTGATAGAGCAAAAACATATAGCCGTATTCGGCATCATGAAATTTATAAAATAGAATCAATCCGCAAGGAAGCAGCAGAACGTACGCGTAAATGGTCCAAGGAAAATCCTGAAAAAGTTAAAGTGAATGCGCGCAACGGGAAAGCGAAGCGTAAATTAGTTCCCGGCAAGCATACGGCGGCAGACATCAGAGAAATCAAGAAATTACAACGGTCATGCTGCGCTCTTTGTCGGACCAAGCTCGGAAACAAATACCACGTCGATCATATCGCTCCTGTCGCAAAAGGCGGCACGAATGATAGGAAGAACCTACAACTGCTTTGCGAACCGTGCAACCTCGCGAAGGCCGCTCGCGACCCCATCGACCACATGCAATCCCTAGGATTTCTCCTTTGACCGACAAACCCAAAGCCGCCACAGATCCGCACAACATCGCTGTCACATTCGTGAATCAACTCGTTGGCTCTGGACATATGAACGGAGTCGCCAACTTCACCTTCGCCACGGCGCAATGGACGCCCCGGGATGATGGCTCCATAGATCCCGACATGGTCATCAGTTCTCGACTCCGGATGGACCTCGGCTGCGTGACCCAACTCCGTGACGCCTGCGACGTGATCCTTCAAGCGAACCTCAAACCCACCAACGGCACTACCCATTGAGCGCTTCCCGCGATCTCCCCCATGTCCGCCTAGCCGTTCCCGCCGACGAAGGCGAGGTGATGGAAATGTGCCGTGCATTGCATGATGAAAACGGCCTGTTCACGCTCAGCGAGAACAAGGTAAAGGCCATCATTCGCAAATTCTATGACCGTAAGGGCACGATTATTGGTGTGATCGGCGGGACGGGAAAAATCGAAGCCTCGACGTGTATCGATATTTCAGATTCGTATTACAGTGAAGACAATCACTTGGTCGAACTGTGGAATCACGTCGGCAAGAATTATCGCAATTCCCGCAATGCCGAAGCGCTGATCCGCTTCGGCATGGAGTGTCAGAAAAAAATAGGCATTCCGCTGTTTACCGGGATTATCACCAACAATCGGGTGGCGGGCAAGGTGAGGCTCTATCGCCAATTGCTCGGCTATCCGGCCGGAGCATTTTTTGTCTACGGCGGAAAATGGGCCGACGGCGTGAAGCCTTCCGAAGAAGACTTTCTGAGGCCTCTTGAATCACGCGCGGACGAAAAGCGGCGCAAGCATCGCATATCTATGAATGGATCACACTAATGGGCGGCAAGTCTACGACGACGAATACTTCCACGTCGCCCAATCCGCAGGCGATGGCGGCCTATTCGAACCTGCTCAACCAGGCGGGCCAGGTCGCGGCGACACCTTTCTCCACTTACGGCGGCGAATTTACTGCGCCGCTCAATGCCCAGCAACAGCAAGCCGGCTCCAATATCAATCAATATGCGGGATTCGCGCAGCCTTATATTCAGCAGGCCGCCGGCTATGCCAATCAGGCCGCACAGCCGCTTACAGCCGCGCAGATTCAGCAATACCAGTCGCCCTATACCCAGCAGGTCGTCAATGCGACTCAGGCGCAGTTCCAGAATCAGAACCAGCAGCAACTCGAGGGCGTGCGCGGCAATGCCGCTGCGCAAGGCGCGCTTGGCGGCGATCGTGAGGCGGTGGCAGAGGGAATTACGTCCGGCCAGCAGAGCCTCGCTCAGGCCCCAGTTATCGCTGGTCTGTATAATCAGAGTTATAACACTGCACTGAGCACGGCGCAGCAGCAGCAGCAGAACCTTGGGCAGGCGGCCTATTCGCTCGGCAATCTTGGGGTGGCGGGACAGAACGCAGGACTGACTGGGGCAAACGCGCAGCTCGGCTATGGCACTCTTGGGCAGAGCACGTCGCAGGCTCAAGATACCGCGCTGTACAATCAGTTCCTCGCCCAGCAAGCCTATCCATTCCAGACGACGCAATGGGAAGCCGGTATCGATACCGGTGTCGGCTCGCAAATGGGAGGCACATCGTCGACGACGGCGCCGGGTCCGAATCTGTTTTCGTCTATCCTGGGGCTTGGGGCGGCCGGTCTAGGCGCCTACGCCCAGTCCGACAGGCGTGTTAAGGAAGGTATCCATAAGATCGGCAAGACCAACGATGATCAGCCGATCTATCGCTACCGCTACAAGGGCAGTCCGCAATGGCATATCGGCCTCATTGCGCAGGACGTCGAGAAGAAACATCCGGAAGCGGTCGCAGGCTTCGGGGGAGTGAAGTTCGTCAATCTGAAAGCGGCAACCGATGATGCGGTTGAGCGCCATGGCGGCGGCCGGATTGCCGGATTCGCGTCGGGCGGCTCGCCCTTGAGCGGCGCGCCTTATTCTTCGTTGGGCGGCTCGGGTTATGTCCCGGCCATCAACATCACGTCCGGTTCCGGCGCTCCGAAGCCACCGGGTACGCCAAGCCAAAGCCAGACTGATCCGCTCAAGATGGCCAGCGAGGCCATGAACCTTGAAAAGGGGATTGCGGGACTCGGCGGGTCTTCGAGCTTCGGCGGCATCAACTATGGCGGCAGCGGTTGGGGTGGCGAGGGATTGAGTGGCTCTGATCTTGCTTCGGCAGCTTCGGCCGGCGTATCGAGCGGCCTGTCATTCGATCCGCTGACGGGATCTGTCTTCGCCCGCGGCGGCAGCGTGCGCGGCTTTGCCGGCGGCGGCCTTGCGGATGATCTCGGAATGGAGGACATCGGTGATGCTCCCGCTGGTTCGGCCTATCCGATTGGCAGCGGCGTCGATGCAGAAACGGAGCGGAGGACGGCTGCGCTGGCGGGATTGACGAGGCCTACCGATGATATCCCGCGGCAGGGCATCGGCCTCGGGGACCTCGCGAACTCATATGCTCCCGGCTTTGAGAACAACTTCGGCTTTGACAATCAGGCCTCATGGAATGAGGCGATGCGCCAGTCGGGCGATCGCTATCAGGCCGCACACCAGCCTGACAGCGGCTCTTTGGCGGATGCGGCCTCGAACTATGCCAATCCGAGTTCGGTCAACGGCCAGCCGCAGAACATGACTGGACAAATAATTCCCCCCGGCGGCTTCGGGGGTGGCCCGGCGGAGCCTTTGCCGGAGCCTCGGGATGTTGCCGACACGCGGCCGCGCGGCCTCGATGTGTCGGCTTACGCGCCGGTTCCGGGCTCGGCTGGTGCTCCCGCCCTTTCCCAAGGCGAGGAAAAGCAAAGCGGATTCGGTGGTCTTGGCGCGCTGTTCCAGGGCAAGAATCCCCAGCTTGGACGGGCTCTGATGTCGGCCGGCTTCGCCATGATGGCGTCACGTTCGCCTTTCCTCGGCAATGCGATTGGAGAGGGAGGACTGGCGGGAGTTGCTTCCTATGCGGGTTCAGAAAAGCAACAGGCATCCGTTGAAGAGGCCCGCAAGAAGCTAGAGCAGCACGCCGACGAATTCGCGAAGAAGCTCGCGCTCGATACGAAGAAGGTTCAGCAGCAGGAAGAGCACTTCCAGGAACAGCAGGAAGCCGGGAAGGTGCCTCAAGGCTATGAACGCGTGGAAGGCGGCTTGCGGGCTCTACCGGGGGGGCCAGCCGATCCGGCTGTCATGAAGCGCAACCAGGAAATCAAGAAGCCGCCATTGCCCGGCCTCTCGCCTGAACAGAGAGAAGTCCAGGCAAGACAGATTGCGACCGGCAACATGTCGCCGTTGACGGGATTGCCGCGAACGCCTGAGGGGCTCGCGGTCAGGAACGCTCTACGTAATGATGCCGCTCAAGTCATCATGCAAGAGCATCCCGGCATGTCGCCTGCCCAGGTCGCAGATTCGATGAACAACGCCGAACAGCAGTTCAAGTCCCGTCAGATCGGCATTAACTCGGAAGCGAGAACAGCAGGTAACCGCGAAGCCAATCTGAATTTGATTCTGCGGGCAACAGAGGCCGCGGTTCCGGCGGCAATTGAGGCATCTGAAAAGGTCGCCCGTACTGGATTGGTGCCGCTCAACCGCATCATCCAGAAGGGCGAGATCATGACCAGCGATCCCGATCTTGTGGAATACGGCATGGCGAACCTGCAACTTGCCGAGCATTGGGCGCGAGCAATGAATCCGACCGGCGTCATGCGTGAAAGTGATCGAGACAAAGCGCTTCAGTTCCTCGATACCGGCTTGTCGCAGGGCACCTATAAGCGCGCCGTCATGCAGCTTCAGAAGCAGATCACGCGTGAACGTGATGCGGTGCGGGGCGTCAATCCGAATGCCCCGATCAATCCGAATACAGCAACGCCCGCGCCAGGAGGCGGGACCGACACGCCGGCCGGAGGTGCGGCTGCAGGCAACGGCTTCACTGGCCGTACAGCCACAAATCCACAGACAGGCCAGAAACTCCGTGAAACCTCCTCCGGACAATGGGTGCAGTGATGGCTGATCTTCCTGAAGGTTTCGCGATCGATCAGCCCTCGGATGAGGCTCCGTCTGGAACCTCGGGACGGCCGCCTGCTGGTTTTGTCATGGATGAACATCCCTCCTATGGAGCTACTGAATCCGGTCTTGAAGGCTATCTCAAGGGCGCTTCCGCCAACTGGCGTGATGAAATCTATGGCGCCTCCAAAGCTTCGGGACTTCCCGACGTGCTTGGCGGCTTCCGTGCCCCGGTGGGCGCCGCCCGCGTTGCCTACGAGCACTATACTCAACCCCAAAAGGGCCTTTCCGACCTTGTCACGGGGAAAGACAACAGGGGATGGGCAACCAAAGAATACGAACGCGCCCGCGATGAAAAGCGGGCGCAAGAACAAGAGATGCAGCGCCAGAATCCCACGGCGTTCGGAGCCGGCGAATTGGGCGGCTCGATGGCTTCCGTCCTGGCGGCACCTGAAATCGGATTGACCAGACAGGCGGTTGCGCGTCTGGGGCCGGTAGCGGGGCGTATTGCGGGATCTGCTGCGGCCGGCGCGGGCTACGGGGCTCTGGCGGGAGCTGGAGAAGGTGAAGGCGCGACCGGAACCGGAATGGGGGCGGTTACGGGAGGCGTGACTGGAACGGCGCTCGGAACTGTCGGTGGGGCAGCAGCAGAGGCGTTGTCGCCACTGGTTTCGCCGATCATGAAGAAAGCCAGCAGCATCTATCACGGGCTGGCCGATCCTGAGGCGGAGGCTATCCGGCGTTACGGGCAAGCCGCAGAGCGCGACGTCGGCAGTGCAGGTGAGAAGCTGACGCCGCAGGATCTGCAACTTGCTCAGCATGTCGGCATGTCGATCGGCGCCATCGACACCAGCGGGCAGGGGGTTCGGGAGCTAGCGCGAACGGCTGCCAATTTCTCGCCGGAAGCGCAGGCGGCGCTGAAGCAGTTCACGCAAGACCGATTCGAGGAGCAGTCTCCGCGGATTGCCGGTTTCATTCGGCAAATTACGGGTGGCGCGGATGCCGCATCAGACGCTGGAGCAATTGAGGCGGCAGCGCGTGCGGCCAACCGGCCGGCATACAAGGCCGCCTATCAGGCGGGAGATACCGGGATCTGGACTCCGGAGCTGGAGCGGCTTTCCGGGATCCCGCCGGTACGCCGGGCGATGGAAAAGGCTGTCGAGAACAGCCGCACCTGGGCCGGCGCCGAAGGCTACGGCGCGTTCAATCCTGGCGTCACATTCGAAAATGGTGTGATGCAGTTCGGCCGCGGCAAGGGCGCGCCGCCCTATCCCAACATGCAGTATTGGGATTACGTCCAGCGCGAATTGCGCGACATGAAAGAGACAGCGGGCCGCACTGGCGAGAAGGGCATGGCGACCGCGCTCGGCAGCCTGCACAAACAATTGGTCGGCGAATTGGATGCGGCAGTGCCGGAATTCCAGGCCGCTCGCCGCGGCGCTGCTGCATTTTTCGGCGCCGACAATGCGTTGGAAGCCGGTTCCAAATTCGTGCGGCCTCCGGCCTCGATGACGCCGAAAGATCAGATTGCGCAGCATCGCGCCCTTGCCCGCATGAATCCCGCAGAGAAAGAGTTGTTCGCCCGCGGCTACGCTTCACGGCTCGCGGATGAAGTCGAGCGCGCCGGGGACAATCGAAACGTCCTGCTTAAGGATTTTTTCAACAGCAAGGCGGGCCGGGAGCGTACCCAGCTAGCGCTCCAGCCGGGGCGCGCTCAACAACTTGAGGCCTTGCTTCGGATCGAGGGAATTGTTGACCAGAGCCGGACGGTGCTCGGCAATTCGACGACGGCGCGGCAAATGGCTGCCATGGCCGCTTTCGGAGCCGGAGGGGACTACGCACTTGAGGGCCATTTCGATCCGTCGCACATGGTCGTCGCGGCTCTCACCGGGGCGGGGCTCCCGCACGCATATCAGCAGGTAGGCCAACTGGTAAGCCGGCGCGTAGCTACTCAGCTCGGCCGCCTGCTCACGAGTAATAATCCCGTCGATCTCGCCAAGGGAGCCAAGATCGCGGCGCGCGACGCTGCGGTCATGCAAAGACTGCGGCAATTGACGGCAGGAAGCATCAGGGGAATCGGAACCGAGGCGGTCGAAACATCGGGCCAGCGCCCGAAACAAGGATTTAAGCATGGAGGTGTTGCTAGCTGGTCAGAAGGGAAAAAGCAAGATCGCGTCATGCCGGCTTGGTGGGTAAAGGCCAAAGCCGGAAGAGAGCGACGCGCCCGCGGCGGACGCGCCGAAGGCGGCATGACGGACGGCGATTCCGATCCAGCTTCCGGCCTCGTCCGCACCAATTCCCCCGTCTTCAACGATCCGCAATACGCGCCCCTGTCATCTCTGCAGACACGCTCCTCTCCCTCCCAGCAATGGGAATCCGCCATCGAAGAGCAGCATCAACGCGACCTCCGCAAGCCTTCCAAAGGAGAACAGATCGCCGACATCTTGGGCAAGACAGTCCAGGTAGCCGGAGCGCCGATAATCAATCATGCGAAGCGGATGCAGAGTGCATTCGAGCACGGAATCGATTGGGGAAATACCGAGCAGGTCAAAGAGACTTCGGGCGGGACGCTGCTGGATATGATGGGGCTTGCGGGCGGAAGCGCAATTCCCAGAGTTGCCCGGACCGGCGGGGCTGACACCACCCTGGGCATGTTCTTTGCGGCGCCGAAGGCTACGGCTGTCGAGGCTGAAAAGATGCTTGCCGCTGGCGCCGATGCGAAAGGCGTGTGGAATAAGCTCGGCGTCTTCCAAGGAAAAGACGGCCATTGGCGAACAGAGGCGACCGGCCCATCGAGCATGCGGGCGGGCTGGCAGCCCGGCGACCTGCTTCCGCAAGCCGTTGATCAGCCGCATGTCTATGCAAATGAACCCGCGGCTAAGCAGGTTTTCATGGATCAAATGACGACGGGGGCAAATAATCGAGCCGAATATTTTCCGTATGACAAGAGATACCAGACACCGGCCGATGCACAAATCGCCGTAGCGCCTGGCGGCGTGGGGAAACCCGGCGAGCTGGAAGACATCCAGCATGAGACGCAACATTTCCTGCAAAATCGTCATGGCTGGTCTTTCCAGGAGGAAAATCCGCGGGCCGATTGGGAGACGTATCACCAGTCTGCCAGCGAAGTAGAGGCGCGCAATTCGGCTGCGCGCGAGGCGCGATGGCGTGAGATTTCCGCTGCGCAAGGACCGGAAGCGGCGGAAAAATGGCGCGTCGAGAACCCGCCATGGACGACGGAAGACGTCCCGCGGGAACAGCAGCATGTCAGCTACGGGCAGCAGGGATATGGATCGTCCGCCGTCAAAACGCCGCCAGCCATGATGGACGCAGCCCGAAAAGCGGCGCCGTGGGCAAAAGGTGAAGAAACTACCTCCGCATCAGCCCTGCCATTCCACCCGGACCAGCAGCGGGAATTGATCCAAAGCCTCTATGGCGATGCATCCGCGGAACGTGATGCGGCCCAACGCGCGGCGGGCGCGAATTGGACACATGAAATGGAAAAGGAACAGGGCGTCTGGCTGGTAAAAGACCCGGCAGAACGCAAGCGAATGGGGCTGCCGGAAATACCAGTTCCGCCGCCGCCAGCTGCGCCTGTCGAAGCGGCTCCGGCCGCGTCGCGGGGGTGGCTGTCATCCTTGGTCGATCGCGCGCAGCCGGCGGCCGAAGCCGCGCCGAAGATCAGCGACCTCGATCGCGAGATGCTGCAGCAAGGCGCCAATCGGAAGATGGAACGGCGCCTCAATGATTTGCCCCCTTTAACCTCTCAGCCGGCTTCCGCCGAAGCCCTGATGAATCCCGCCATAGCCAAGCAAGGGCTTGCGAAACGCGCGGAGGACAAAGCCGGGAAAGTTTACTACGACACCCATCGCGCGGACGCGGACGCAACAGAAGCGCTCCAGCATGAGACCCTTCTGCGTGGATTGAGGGAGCGCGGCGAGGCGGTTCCATCGTGGGCCCAGAATGGTCCTACCCGGAATAAACTCAGTCCAGAAGCGCGCCGCATCTATGATGAATTTGTCGAAAAGCATCTCCCCGAGTGGCGGGACAAGCGCGCCAGTGGCGGCCGTGTCTCCTCTCCACCCCCTTTCTCGACCCGCCGCGAATCCAATTATTCTCCTACCAGAGGCAAGCCCGATCACCATTGCGGCGCCGATGCAAAGTGGCCTCGCGGCGCGTGCGAGCATTACATGAAGCCGAACAAGTGCAGGCTCGTAGCTGGATTCATCGCAGCTCACGGTGGGTGCTCGTGGTGGTCTAAAGCAAAGGAAATCGACAAGGATGAGGCAGCCTGATGGCCCAGCCCGAAGGAAAACTCGCCCGCACGATCAATCGCGAAGCCAACGATGAATGGCCGGCCCTGATTGAGATCGTCGCCTATTTCGGCCCCGAAGGCAGAAGAGGCAAGCGCCGCAGCATTGAGATCTCCGCCGATCAGTTCTTCGGACGAAAAGGCTATGGCGCTCCTATGTCAGGTGATCAAGTCATTGGGATGATTGACCGGTTGAGGACGCAGAAATCATGACTTTTCATCATCTTTCTTCAACAGAGACAAAGCTGGTTTCCCGGGTGGTCGGAGGTCGGAAGGAATGGGGATTTTATATCTCTCCTGTAGAATCGACAGTGCGTGACGAAGACGCATCCCATCGGCATAAGTTATATCGAAAGACATGGGTGTACTGTTTCCATGAAGATGGAGCGTCAATCGTAATTGAGCTTGATCCAGCAGAGGTGTAATGGCAATGGAGCGGACTCGCATGACTATTCCGCCGCTTCCAAGAAGCCGAATGTCAGCCGCCACGCCTCGCGGATCTTCGTGATCGTATCCTTGAGTTCGCCCGGGTTGGCGCATTTGCCTGCGCCGATATAAGCCACCAGCAACTCGCTGGCGAACATCTGCTCTGGCGTACGGAAGGCGGCGGGGCCAGACTGCGCCGATTGAGATGGTGAAGGGAAGCGCTCGACGGCCGCACCAATCGTAACCCGCTTCGCGGCGACGATATTGAACAATGTCGTCCCGTTGTCGGTCTCGAAACTCTCGGTCTCAATGTTGTAGGTCGCGCCCTGCTCAAGGCCGAGCTTGCCGAGTTTGTCGGTCCAGCAGCCGTATTGCTTGCCGTCCGTAGTGAAAATGACCGAACGCTTGGGCTTCTGCCTGATTTCTGCAATCGTGATCGTTCCCATGTTAGAGGCCCCTCGTATATTTGGCTTCGACGCCATTCGGGAGTTGTTCAAAAGCTTTGCGGTGGGCGCGGGCGCACTTGAGAATGGCTTCCGCGATGTCCTGCGGGATGCGGCCGTCGTCGCCGCTCATCTCAACGATAGCTGCCCGCCAATCCGTCAGGTGCAGCGTCTCGTGATCCTTGAGAGACACGGCGTTGCCGATGCCTCCCGTGAGACGGACCTTGGAAGCGCTTGCCTCCAGACGATCGGCTCTCCAGTCGAGCCGCCTGTAATCGGAGAAAGCCTCGTTGGCCTCTTCTGTCGCCTTGGCGGTATCCACGTCACAGACGCCGCTAGCTGCATCCGTGGCGGCTTCTATCTCGCGCTGCTCTGCCTCATGGGCGAGGCGGGCCTGTTCGTCAGCGGCCTCCCTGGCGGCTCTAGCGGCCGCCTGGCGCTGGCGTTCCAGTTCCAAGGCGTAGGCGCTCATGCGGGTCCAGAGCTGGCCAACGAGCTTGTCCCATAGGCCCGGGCGCTTCTTATCGGCGTTGTGGAGGCGATGGTAATCGGCGTTGATTACCTTCACTTTCTCATTAAGCGGCCCGACCTTGGCGGACCGCTCAGCCTCCAAGTCCTTGAAAGCGAGGCCTGCACGATCGAGGATGGCCTTGGCGGCACGGGCTTCATCCTCGTTGGTGATGACGGGAATGTTGGCGAGGAGCTTGCCCAGCTCGTCGAATGTAGGACGAGCGAGTTCGATCGCGTTGGGCGGTTGGTTATGACCAATAGATGGAGTTGCAAGCATGACGACCTCGAAATCAGTTAGGCCGGCCAACCGGCGGCGGCGGAAGTTGTCCCGCCATGGGCAGCCGACCTATGAAATTTACGAGTTCCGCGGCGGCAGGCTGCGAAAGTACGATCCGCGCAACGACGTGAACGACCATGGATTCTGGTGTAACGGTATCGCCGAGCTTGGCAGGAGGAGCGCGCCAAACGCCAAGCGTCACGGCAATGGCGGTACCATCGACAGCAAAGCTGACGATCTGGTTCGCATAGATTTCATCAGCGTCAATCCGGTCAACGACTTTCGCTTTCTGGTGTGTAATCCGAGTCATTGGTGATTTCCTTCAAAACGGATAAGGAAGATGTGAGAAGACCAGCAGCCACCACACGGCGGCTGCCGGGCCGAGGGCTGCACCAGTGAGAACCGGTGCAAACCAATCGATGAGGAAGTGACTCACTCCCAATCCCCGTGACGCTCGCGCTCGGCGTGCTGGCAGGCCATGCCGTAACCTTCGTCCGCCAGCCAGTTCTCAGCCATGACCTTCAATTCGCCGTCGCTGAAAACGAGATTGATCCTGCCGTCGAGCGGGACGACCTTGATCAGTTCCAACTCCGGTCCGAAGCCCGGATCGCCGCCGTCGCTGGCGGTCGGTCGGGAAGGCGGGGCGCCGGGCAGATAACTGAATGTCAGGTCGGCCTTGAAGTGGTCGGTGTCGCCGCCTTCCCCGAGCTGGCGGGGAAGATCAGCCGTGATGGTGTGTTCGGTGGGCTTTGCCATCGCTCACACCTCCCGTGCGGCGTCGAGGGCGGCGCCAACTGCGTGCCTGACGTTGACCTCGTCGACATCGCCCGGGAGCCATTCGCGGGCGGCGGTAACCGCTCGGTCCAAGGTCGAGTCGCTGATTTCCTCTCTGGCTTCGAGGCGCCGAGCGACAAGTTCAAGGCGGCTCGCGGACATGGACCCAGGGCACGCCACTTCTTCGCGGATCTCGGCCGCGAGTTCTGCATTGGTAATTCCAGAGGCAAGTTGGTCAGTCATCGCTCACCCCTTCCACGGCTTGAGGACGAGGTCGGCGGCAGCCAGCAACGGGCAGTCGCCCTCGCCGCCCTGCCATCCGTTGAACTCCTCCTCCCGGAAGCAGGCGTAGAACCTGTTCCCATGCTGCGAGATAGAGATCTCGTCTCCCTCCTCGCTGGGGAAGGTAGACTCAGTGATGGAGATGCGCATCGTCAGGCCCTCCACGAATCGAACGAGAGGTGCTCGGGAGTGGCCGCGCTGCCGACGATCCCAGGCGACAGGTTCATGCCGGCCATGATGGCCGCGTGATGCCGTGCAAGGCCGAGGGCCTCGAATGCAGGCATCCGGTAGAGCTGGCGGGACCGGCCATGGAGCGTCTCACAGCGGAACATGCTGTAGAGGCGGGCTAGCCGGGTTGCGGAGAGGGCGGAAGACGCAGTAAAAGCGTTAGTAGACTTGGGCATGAGCGGGAACCTCGTGCTTGGGTTAGGGCCGGTGGCGAGTTAGCGCTTGCCATCGGCCTGCAA
>Ga0137409_10003127_pt1 | contig 17590 bp, 16 predicted proteins | sample CZODoug1_16funga_FD_122059 | JGI IMG/M metagenome (GOLD analysis project Ga0137409, IMG submission 122059) | Vadose zone soil fungal communities from Angelo Coast Range Reserve, California, USA - CZODoug1_16fungal (Hybrid Assembly) | ecosystem: Environmental > Terrestrial > Soil > Vadose zone... | reverse complement strand
CCCGACCGTCGAGCGCCGGAGCCCCTGCGAAGGCGCTCCGACGCCGAATAAGATTGGCGGAGGGGGCGGGATTTGAACCCGCGGCACAGGGATTACCCGTGCACGGCATTTCCAGTGCCGCACCTTCGGCCGCTCGGTCACCCCTCCGCGTGAGAACGGCCCTCGCGGACCGTTTGCCCGACCGTCGAGCGCCGGAGCCCTGCGCAGGCGCTCCGACGGGAAATATGGTTGGCGGAGGGGAGAGGATTTGAACCCCCGAGGGACTTACGCCCCTATCCGATTTCGAGTCGGACGCCTTCAACCGGGCTCGGCCACCCCTCCGCACACTCATGATCGTAGGCTCGCCTCGCCTCACGGCTGCGGCTCGCACTACCCTCGTCTGCTTTCAAAGAACCGGCGCAGCAGCGCCGCGCTCTCGTCGGCGAGAATGCCGCCAGTCGCCGTCGCTCGATGATTCAGCCGTGAATCGTCGAGCAACCGGTACAACGACGTGACCGCACCCGCCTTCGGATCGGCCGCGCCGTAGACCACGCGCGTCACGCGCGCGTGGAGAGCGGCGCCGCAGCACATCGCGCACGGCTCGACCGTCGCGTAGAGCGTGGCGCCCGTCAACCGATAATTGCCGGTCTCGAGCCCCGCCGCGCGCAGCGCCAGCACTTCCGCGTGCGCCGTCGGATCCGTGAGCGCCACCGGGGCGTTGCGCGCACGTCCGACGATCGCCCCACCAACCACGACGACGGCGCCGACGGGCACCTCGCCGTCGGCGAGGCCCCGTCGCGCCTCGTCGAGCGCCTCCCGCATGAAGGCCTCGTCGAGAGAATGGTGCGCCCTAGAGGATTCGAACCTCTGACCCCCGGATTCGTAGTCCGATGCTCTGTCCACCTGAGCTAAGGGCGCGTGGCGGAGAGGCAGGGATTCGAACCCTGGACAGAGCTTTTGGCCCTGTAACCGCTTAGCAGGCGGCTGCCTTCGGCCGACTCGGCCACCTCTCCATCGAAAAAGCCTTCGTAGTATACACCGCGCCCGACTAGCGGGCGGGCGGCGCGGGCGGCGGCGGGGTCGCTCCGGTGGGAATCCAGACCCAGGCGAACGGCGATGCGGCGCTGCCGTCGCCGTAGAGCAGCCAGCGCCCGTGCGGATAGGCCACGACGCGCTGGTCGGAGGTGATGGCGGAGGTGGGCAGGGCGGCGGGCGCCGGCGCCGGAGACGTCGCTCGCGCGGCTGTGCAGCCGCTTGCAAGCATCGCCACGAGCGCGAGAGCCGCGCCGGCCCTGTCCATGCCGTTGTCGAGTAGCAACGCCGCTGCCATCGCCTGCTATGCTGAGGCGACCGTGAGCGACGCCGAGATCGTCCCGTCCCCGCCGCGCCGCCGCCTCGAAAGTGACCCGTGGGCCAGGACACTCGGCATCGAATTCCTCGACGTATGGCGTGGCCATTGCAGACTGCGTCTGCAACTCCGATCACACATGGTCAACTTCCAGGGGTATCCGCACGGCGGCGTGATCTTCTCGCTGGCCGACATCGCCTTCGGCGCCGCGTGCAACTCGCACGGCGAAGACGCGGTGGCGCTGAGCGTGACGATCAACTACCTGGCCGCGGTGACGTCCGAGGCGGTACTGGTCGCGGAGGCCCACGAGGTCAAGCAGGGACGGCGCGCGGGCTTCTACCAGATGAGCGTGGCGACGGACGACGGGCGCGCCGTCGCCAGCGCCCACGCCGTGGCCCACCGTCTGACGGCCTGAGCCATCATGCGCGCCATCGCGCACATCGAAACCGGGAGGAGTCGCCCATGCGTCGCATGAGATCCGCGCTCTCGCTCATCACAGTCGCGCTCGCGCTGCTCGCATTGCACGCGGGCGCGGCGCACGCGCAGAAGAAGACGCTCGTGGTGGCGCTCAACCAGGACCCCGACCTCCTCGATCCGACGCTGGCGCGCACGTACGTCGGGCGCATCGTCTTCTCGCACATCTGCGAGAAGCTCTACGAGATCGACGAGGGCCTGCGGATCTCGCCGCAGCTGGCCGCCACCCTGCCCGTGATCGCCGACGGCGGGCGGACGGTCACCATCAAGCTTCGGTCGGGCGTGAAGTTCAACGACGCCACGCCGATGGACGCGGAGGCCGTGAAGTTCTCGCTCGATCGTCACCGCACGCTCAAGGGGTCGAACCGCGCCAGCGAGCTGGCGCCGGTGGACGCCGTCGAGGTGGTGGATGCCACGACGGTGCGGCTCAGGCTCAAGGCGCCGTTCTCGCCGCTGCTCGCCCAGCTGACCGACCGCGCGGGCATGCCTGTCTCGCCGACGGCCGTGAAGAAGCTCGGCGACAACTTCGGCACCGCGCCCGTGTGCGTGGGGCCGTGGCAGTTCGCCGAGCGCGTCCCGCAAGACCGCATCGTGGTCGAGAAGTCGCCCCACTACTTCGATCCGTCGCAGGCAAAGTTCGACAAGGTGATCTTCCGGATCATCCCCGACGACAACGTCCGCCTCGCGAACCTCCGGTCCGGCGACATCGACATCATGCACATGGTGCGGCCGAGCGACGCCACCGCCATCAAGCGCGAGGGCCGGTTCGAGCTGTCGAACGTGACGGGACTCGGCTACCAGGGCATCAACATCAACCAGCACAACAAGACGGGCAAGCAGAATCCGCCAGGCGATCTCGGCACGCCGCTGGCCAACGATCCGCGCGTGCGCGACGCCTTCGAGCTCTCCATCGATCGCGAGGCGCTGAACCAGGTGGTGTGGGACGGCCTCTACACGCCCGGCTGCACGCCGATCCCGCCCATCAGCGCCTTCGCGGACAAGGCGCGCAAGTGCCCCGGACGCGACGTGGCGAAGGCCAAGAAGCTGCTCGCGGAGGCCGGCCTGGCGGGCGGCTACGCCTTCGAGATGACGGTCATCAATAATCCGGGCGAGCGCCGGGTCGGCGAGGTCATCCAGCAGATGGCCCGCGAGGCGGGATTCACCATCTCGCTGCGGCCCCAGGAGTTCGCCTCCGCGCTCAAGGACGACGACGATGGCAGGCTGCAGGCGTTCCAGATCGGCTGGAGCGGCCGGGTGGACCCGGACGGCAACATCCACCAGAACCAGACGTGCAAGGGCAGCCTCAACACGACGCTGGCCTGCGACGAGAAGATCGACGCGCTCCTGAACCGGGCCCGCGAGATCAGCGATCTCGATCAGCGGCGCGCACTCTACCGCGAGGCCATCGACATGTTCACCGCGCGGCGCAACATCATCTACATCTATCACCTGAACTACATCGTGGCGTTCCCGAAGAGCTTCAAGGGGTACCGGGCCGTCCCCGACGGCCTGATCCGCATCAAGGGGACGTCCTGGAACTGATCCGCTAGTCGACGGGCGTGCTCGAATTCCTGATCCGTCGGGTCGCGATCTCGATCGTGACGCTGATCGTGATCAGCGTCGTCGTCTTCACGGGCGTGCGCATGATCCCCGGCGATCCCGCGCGCGTGATGGCGGGGACGGACGCGGACGCCGCCGGGCTCGAGGAGATCCGCGCCAAGTACGGGCTGAACGATCCGATCCCCGTGCAGTATCTACGCTGGGCGGCGCTCGCGGCCCGGGGCGATCTCGGCCGCTCGATCCGCACGCGCGATCCCGTGATCACCACCGTCGCGAGGAAGCTGCCCATCACCGTCGAGCTGGCCTGCCTGGCCGTGCTCATCGCGCTGGCGATCGCGATCCCCGCCGGCGTGCTGGCGGCGGTGCGGCGCAACACGGTCTGGGACGTGCTGGCCAGCAGCGCGTCGCTGTGCGGCGTATCCGTTCCCAACTTCTGGCTGGGGATCATGCTGATCCTGTTCTTCTCGGTGCGCCTCGGCTGGCTGCCCGCGTCCGGCTTCGTGTCGTTCTGGGAGAGTCCGACGGCGAACCTGCAGCGGATGGTGATGCCGGCGTTCGTGCTCGGCACGGCGCTGGCGGCGGTGCTGATGCGCCAGACGCGCAACAGCATGATCGGCGTGCTGAGCGCCGACTACATCCGCACGGCGTACAGCAAGGGGCTGGCGGGCCGCGTCGTCATCTTCCGTCACGCGATCCGCAACAGCCTGATTCCCGTCGTGACGATCCTGGGCCTGCAGGCGGGCGCGCTGATGAGCGGCGCCGTGGTGACCGAGCAGATCTTCGTCGTGCCGGGCTTCGGGCGGCTGATCGTGGAGGCGGTGTTCACGCGCGACTATCCAGTGGTCCAGGGTGTCGTGCTCATCACGGCCAGCTCGTACGTGCTGATCAACCTCCTCGTCGACGCGTCCTACTCGCTGCTGGATCCCCGCATCCGCATCGGTGGCAACCCGTGAACCCCCCGAGCGCCGCGGCCGGCGTCCTCGTCGCGGCGGCCGGTGCTGCGCCGGCGGGACGGCTACGGCGCGCCTGGCGGCGAGTGCGGCGCCGGCCGGCGTCGGTGGTGGGCGGCGTGATCGTGCTCCTGTTCGTCGTGCTGGCCATCGGCGCGCCGTGGATCGCGCGCACCGACCCCGTCGGCACGGACTGGAGCCAGATCCGCAAGGCGCCGAGCTGGACGCATCCGTTTGGCACCGACGATCTCGGCCGCGACAACTTCGCGCGGGTGGTCTGGGGCAGCCGGATCTCGATGCAGGCGGGCGTGTTCTCGATCCTCCTCGCCATCGCCGTCGGCATGCCGCTCGGTCTCGTCTCCGGCTACTATCGTGGCGCGCTGGACCAGGTGCTCATGCGGCTGACCGACGCGTGGCTGGCCTTTCCCTTTCTGATCCTCGCGATCGGGCTCGTGACGATCATGGGCCCCTCGCTCACCAACGCGACGATCGCCATCGGGCTGGGCGCGACGCCCACGTACATCCGCCTCACGCGCGGCCTCGTGCTCTCGACGGCGGCCGAGGACTACGTGCAGGGCGCCCGCGCGCTCGGCGCCGGCGACCTGCGCCTGATGGCGCGCCACATCCTGCCGAACATCTTCAGCTCGCTCCTCGTCCAGGCCACCGTCTCGATTCCGATCGCGATCATCGCGGAGGCGGTGCTCTCGTTCCTGGGACTCGGCGTGCAGCCGCCCGCGCCAAGCTGGGGCACGATGCTCAACGCCGCGCAGCAGTTCCTCGAGTCGGCGCCGTGGATGGCGTGGTGGCCGGGACTCGCGATCTTCTCGCTGACGCTCTCGTTCAACCTCGCGGGCGACGGCCTCCGCGATCTGCTCGACCCGAAGGAATACTGACGAACGATGCCACGGCTTCGCCGGGGCGCCCCGAACGTTGGGGTTTGGGGGGCCATTTCGGGGCCCCCCATTTAAATTAAATTAATAGCCCGTCCGGCGGCTGGCGTCGCGATAGACGCACCAGGTGCAGAGTGGGGTACCGCCCGGGGGCGCCGGCTGCGCGAGCACGGAGAGCGTCTCGGCGAGAAAGCCATAGAAGGTGGGATCGTCGCGCGGAATCGGCGTCCAGCGCCACACGCCCGTGACGCCGACCGGCCCGTCGGTCTCGGGCTCGAAGGCGAGCACGCCGAGCGCGCGCACCGTGCGGCTCTCGCCCGCCGCCGGCGCCTCGACGGTTTGCGCCCACGCGTGCAGCCGGCGGGCGTGCACGACGAGCGCCGCCGGCTCCGGCGCGCCCACCACGACTTCGGCGAGACCGCACGCCTTGCCCTCGAGCCGCAGCACCACGTCGAGATCGCCGCGAATCACGCAGCGATACGCGCGGTCGGGCACTTGCACGGTCAGCGGCGCCGAGCGCAGCGGGTGGCGGCCCACGTCGACGAGCCCGGCGGGCATGCCGTCGGCGATCTTGTCGGCCCGCGCGCCCTGCAGCCCGGACAGCAGGCGACGTCCGATGAGGCTCGTGGCGCGATTGGGCGAGGCCGGGCGCGGAAACTCCGCCGCTGCAGCGAGGTAGAAACATCGGCGGCACTGATCCCAGAGGGCGAGATCGTTCGGGGCGAGGACCCACGTACGGTCGGTCACCAGAGATTTATAGCAGAAAAGGGACCGGCCCCGGAGGAGCCGAGCCGCTCCGCCGGGGCCGGTGGCGCGATGGGCGAGGATTTAGAACCTGGGGCAATTCCCGTGGAAGCTGAGCTCCAGCCGCACGGTCGGCATCCCGAGCGACAGCTCCGACTTCTGGACCGGGATCAGCGTCGTGAAGTCGTCGGCCAGGTAGTAGGCCTGGAGGTACCGCGCCGGCTGCTCGCGGTCACCCCTCACGACCGAGAACGGCAGCCGGAAGGTTCCGCAGAACACCGACGGCTCGCTCGCACCCGCGGGCGTGAACGTGCCGGAGATCTTGCCGAGCGGGCGCTTCGAGAGGTCCATCGCGCCCTTGAAACCGCCGTTCATGATCACGAACTCCGGCGAGTCCGTGGTGTTGTCGTCCTGGAGCGCGACCGCGAACGTGCCGTCCACGCTTCCCGTGAACGTGTTGAGCGCGATGTCGTCCATACCGGCCGCCGTCACGCTGCACGTCCGAGTCCGCGGATTGGTGATGAGCACCTCCACGGGGCAGAGCGGGTTGCCGACGCGTGACCAGCCGTACAGGGACGCGTCAGCCTTGCGCCGGACGGCGCCTTCCGGCCCGACGACGTTACCCGCGGCGTCGAGCAGGTACATGTTCTCGGTAACCTCGTAGAGGACCGCGTCCGCCGACTTGACGTCGGGGAGGTCCTTGCTCTTCTCGGGGTCCGCTATCGCGGGCAGCACCCCGAGGCCCAACACGCACGCGAGCGCCAGCGCCATGGCCGCCCGCCGTCCGTTGCCTCGATTGAGTGTTACGCCCATCGCGTTCATTTCTCTCTCCATGCCCCTTCCAGGGGCTTCGGGTTGACTGCTGACCCCCTGTAACGCAAGGCCATTGCCAAACCTTTTCATATCCGTCCAAGTGGCTGAATATAAGGATATTTACGGAGATATCCCGCCGAGGCTGCGATGGGGTGAGCGGGTCGATACTTAACGACGACGCAAGGCGTTGTGGCAAGGCTGGTCAGAAACCGACCGGGGTTCTAAGCGAGCGAGACAGGGCCGTCACGGGCTCGTCGCTTTCGGTGTCCGAGGCGCTACCCGCAACCCGTGCACGGCGGCGATGCTACGATCCTGCGTCAATCGAAGTGCCGCCTGAAGTGCCGCCCTACCGACAGGGGGGAGCGACCCATGAGGCTGATTCGACCCCTGATCTTGGCCTGCACCGTCCTGACGTGTGTCCTGCTCGCAGACAGTCTCTCCGGCGAAGCGCTGGCGCAATCGCAGCCGCAAGGAGAGATGCGCTGGGCGCTGTACGTCACCCTGTCACCGATGTGGTTCGATCCCGGAGAGTACGCGGGGCTCACCCCGTTTTGGGTGCTCTACGGCATCCACGATGCGCTCGTCAAACCGATGCCCGGGAACTTGATGACGCCGAGCCTCGCCGAGTCCTGGACGGTGAGCGCGGACCAGCGCGTGTACGAGTTCAGGCTGCGACAGGGGCTGAAGTTCCACAACGGCGATCCGTTCACCGCCGAGGACGTGAAGTTCACGTTTCAGCGCGCCAAGGGATCGAAGGTCCTGCACGACAAGGTGCGCGAGGTGGCCATCATCGATCCGTATCGGGTGCGCTTCCACCTGCACGAGCCGTGGGGGGACTTCATGACCTTCTATGGCACCCTCGTCTCGGGCGCCGGCTGGATCGTGCCGAAGAAGTACGTGGAGCGCGTGGGCGATGACGGCTTCAGGAAAGCGCCGGTCGGGCTCGGCCCCTACAAGTTCGTGAGCCACACGGCAGGCGTTGAGCTTGTCATGGAGGCGTTCGAGGGATACTGGCGCAAGACTCCATCCGTGAAGCGGGTGGTGTTCAAAAGCGTGCCGGACAGCACGACTCGCATGGCGATGCTGAAGCGCGGGGAGGTCGACATTGCATATCTCCTCGACGTACCGCAAGCGCAAGAGGTCAAGCGCGATCCGAACCTCAAGCTCGCCTTTTCCGGCGGGATCGCCACGTTCTTTCTCGATTTCCTCGACCAGTGGGACCCGAAGTCGCCGTGGGCGGATCGGCGGGTGCGGCTCGCCGCAAACTATGCGATCGATCGCCGGGCTCTGAGCGAGTCCGAGACGCTCGGCGCGTCCAAGCCGACGGGAAGTATCATCCCGCGCACCTTCGAATTCGCACTTCCCATCGAACCGTATCCCTACGACCCGGCGCGGGCGAAACAGTTGCTGTCCGAGGCCGGGTACCCGAACGGATTCGATGCCGGCGACCTACATCAGCTGCCCCCATATTTCTCGGTGGGTGAGACGATCATCGGATATCTCGGGGCTGTGGGGATCCGGCTGAAGATGCGGCCAATGGAGCGCGCCGCCTACACATCGGCGCTGTTGGCGAAGAAGCTCCATGGCGTCTGTGTTTGCGCCAACGCGATCTACGGCAACGCCGCCTCGCGAATTTCCGAGCACGTTCCCAGCACGGGCGCCTATGCGTACGGCGGATATCCCGACATCGATGCGTTGTACAAGGAGCAGGCGCTCGTCAGCGACCCACGCAAGCGGGAGGCGTTGCTGCACCAGATCCAGCAGCTACTCCATGAGCGGGTCAGATTCGGGCCGATCTGGGACTACATCTGGCCAAGCGGCGTAGGGCCGCGCGTGGACGAGCCCGCGCTCATGCTGATCAATCCCTATCCCTGGTCAGCACCGCTCGAAGAGGTGCGTCTCAAAAAGAAGTAAGGAAGACGTACGGCGGTCAGGCGCCTCGAGACGGGCACACCCGCCCCCACAGGGGGGGCCGGGGGGCGGCGTAAGTTGGCGGAGGGCGAGGGATTCGAACCCCCAAAGGGCTTGCGCCCAGGCGGATTTCAAGTCCGCTGCCTTGCCAGTTGAGGCTAGCCCTCCGAGTCAGGAACGACCGCTACTTACGATACCTCTATCGGCGCCCCGACCGCAGCGGCCGCTTCTATCCTCGGCGCATGCTGTCCACGGTCGATTCCGGCCACGTGGCGATGTTGACCACCGTCCAGCCGCACTCGCGGATCTCACGGTCGACCATCATGCGCTCGCGACGCTGATTGGCGCGGCGATCCTGGCTGCCCCGCGCGACGGTGCGGCGCTCACCGTGGCGACGCTCGCCCTCGCGACGATCCAGGATGATCTCGCAATCGAGCTCATTCCAGAGCGCGTTGCGGAGCGCGTCGTAGAGGTCACTGCGCTCACGCGAGACGATGAAGAGCAGCCGCCGTCGTACAGGCCGCGATGCCGTCACGGAAGAATCGTAGGCGAACCTGATTGGTCCCGCCAAGAACAATCTGGTCCTGCGCCGTCAGCCGGGATGCCGTCCGCGGCGGCAAGCGCAGGGCTCAGCGGGAGGAGGTGAGGCGGTCCATTCCGCCCGCGTGGGGGCGGAGCACGGCAGGGATGGTGACCGTGCCGTCGGCGTTCTGGTAGTTCTCGAGCACGGCGATGAGCGTGCGGCCGACGGCGAGGCCGGAGCCGTTCAGGGTGTGGACGAAGTCGGCCTTGCCTCCGCCCTCCGGCCTGTAGCGGATGTCGGCGCGGCGACCGCCGAAGTCGGCGTACGTCGAGCAGGACGAGATCTCGCGGTACTTGTCCTGCCCCGGCAGCCACACCTCGATGTCGTAGCCTTTCGCCGAGCTGAAGCCGACGTCGCCGGCACAGCGCTCGACCACGCGGTACGGGAGCTCCAGCCGCTGCAGCACGTCCTCCGCGTCCTGAACCATCGACTCGAGCTCGGCGTAGCCCTGCGCGGGCGTCGCGACCTTCACCAGCTCGACCTTGTCGAACTGGTGGTTGCGGAAGATCCCCTTCATATCCTTGCCGTACGTGCCCGCCTCGCGGCGATAGCACGGCGTGCAGGCCGTGTACTTGCGCGGCAGCGTGCCCTCCGGCAGCACCTCGCCGCCGTGCAGCGCGGACAGCGGAACCTCGGAGGTCGGGATCAGGTAGAGCGTGCGGCCCTCGTCGGCCTCGTTCGTCTTGAAGAGCTGCTCCTCGAACTTGGGCAGCTGGCCGGTGCGCAGCATCGTGTCGGCATTCACCAGATGCGGCAGCCACAGCTCCGTGTAGCCGTGCTCGCGCGTCTGCACATCCAGCATGAACTGCGCGATGGCGCGCTCGAGCCGCGCCAGCGGGCCCCACATGACCGCGAAGCGCGACTTCGCGAGCTTCGCGGCGCGGTCCATGTCGAGCAGGCCGAGGCCGGCGCCGACGTCCTCGTGTGGCCTGGGCTTGAAGTCGAACCGGCGCGGCGTGCCCCAGCGGCGAACCTCGACGTTCTCCTCGTCGCTCTTGCCGGGCGGCACCGACGGGTGCGGGAGATTCGGGAGCTGGACGAGCAGCGCTTCGATGGCCTCGTCGACGGTCTTCAGCTCGGCGTCGAGGGCCTTGATGCGATCGCCGACCTCGCGCATCCGCGCCTGTTCGGCGCCGGCGTCCTGACCCGCCTTCTTCGCGCGGCCGATCGCCTCGGAGGCGGTGTTGCGCTGGGCCTTGAGGTCCTCGACCTCCTTCAGAAGCCGACGGCGCTCGACGTCCTTGGCGAGGATCTCTGGGATCAACTCGGCGCCGCCCTTCTGGGCAAGCGCGCGCTGGACCTCGTCGGGTCGCTCGCGAATGAGCCGCAGATCGAGCACGGGACTACGGGGCTTCGGCCGGGGTGGTGCTTTCGGCCTCGACGCTGGCGATCGAGCCGACCTTGTCGTCGGCGTCGAGGTCGATGATGCGCACGCCCATCGTGTTACGGCCCTGGGACGACACGTCGTCCGCGTGCATGCGGATGATCTTGCCTTTCGTGGTGATCACGAGGAGGTCGGCGCCGGTCCGGACCTGCAGCATGCCCACCACCGTGCCGTTGCGGCCGCCCGTCTTGATGTCGATGATGCCCTTGCCCGCGCGGCCCTGCAGCCGGTACTCCTCGAGCGGCGTCCGCTTACCGTAGCCGCGCTCGGTCACGGTGAGGATCTGGGCGCCCTCCTGCACGACGTCGCCCGCGATGACCTCGTCGCCCTCGTCCACCTCGATGCCGCGCACGCCGGCGGCGCCGCGGCCCATCGGACGGACCTCGTCCTCCGAGAAGCGGATGGCCATGCCCAGCTTGGTGGCGATCATGACCTCGCGGGTGCCGTCGGTGCGGCGCGCGGTGATGACGGTGTCGCCGTCCTCGAGGCCGATGGCCTGGATGCCGCCGGCGCGCGGGTGCGAGTACGCCTCGAGCTCGGTCTTCTTCACCTTCCCCTGCTTGGTGCAGAAGAAGATGTAGCCGCCGGTGCCGAAGTCCTTCACGGGCACGCAGGTGGCCACCGCCTCGCCGTCGCCGAGCGAGAGGAGGTTGACCATGGCCTTGCCCTTGGCCTGGCGCCCGCCCTCGGGGATCTCGTGGACCTTCAGCCAGTGCACCTTGCCGAGGTTGGTGAAGAAGAGGAGGGACGAGTGCGTGGAGGCGATGAAGAGGTCCTCGACGATGTCTTCCTCTTTCGTCTCCATGCCCGTCACGCCCTTGCCCCCGCGGCGCTGGCTGCGGTAGGCCTCGACGTGCGTGCGCTTGATGTAGCCCGAGCGCGTGATGGTGACGACCATCTCCTCGTCGGCGAGGAGGTCCTCGATCGTCAGCTCCGTCGTCTCGGTGAGGATCTCGGTGCGCCGCGCGTCGCCGTACTGCTCTTTGACCTCGAGCAGATCCTTCCTGATGATGCCCATCAGCTTGGCGTCCGAGGCCAGGATGCCCTTGAGCTCCTCGATCAGCGCGAGCACCTGCTCGTGCTCCTCGACGATCTTGTGCCGCTCCAGCTGGGTCAGGCGCTGCAGCCGCATGTCCAGGATGGCCTTGGCCTGGATCTCGGAGAGCTCGAGCCGCACCATCAGCGCGTCCTTGGCGGCGTCGGGACTGTCGGCGCCGCGGATGATGCGAATCACCAGATCGAGCTGCTCGACGGCTTTGCGCAGGCCCGCGAGGATGTGCGCCCGTTCCTCCGCGCGCGCGAGGTCGTAGCGCGTCCGGCGGGTGACGATCTCACGGCGGAAGTTCACGAACGCCTCGAGCATCTCCTTGAGGTTGACGACCTGCGGCCGGCGGTCGACGAGCGCCAGCATGATGATCCCGAAGCTCGTCTGCATCTGCGTGTGCTTGTAGAGCTGGTTCAGGATGATCTGCGGGATCTCGCCGCGGCCCAGCTCGAGCACGACCCGGATGCCCTCCCGGTTCGTCTCGTCGCGGATCTCCGAGATGCCCTCGATCTTCTTCTCCTTCATGAGCTCGGAGATCTTCTCGATGAGGCTCGCCTTGTTCACCTGGTACGGCAGCTCGCTGATGATGATGGCCTCGCGGCCGCCCCGCATCTTCTCGGCGTGCGCCTTCGCGCGCAGCGTGATGCTGCCGCGGCCGGTCGTGTACGCCTCGCGAATGCCGCCGGTGCCGTAGATGTAGCCGGCGGTCGGGAAGTCCGGCCCCGTCACCACCTTGGTCAGCCGCTCGATCGGCGTGCTGGGTTCGTCCACCAGCATCACGAGCGCGTCCACGACCTCGCTCAGGTTGTGCGGCGGAATGTTGGTGGCCATGCCGACGGCGATGCCGGCCGAGCCATTGACGAGCAGGTTCGGAATGCGCGTCGGCAGGACGACAGGCTCCTGCTCGTTCTCGTCGTAGTTCGGGACCAGGTCGACGGTGTCCTTGTCGATGTCGGCCAGCAGCTCGTGGGCGATCCGCGCCATGCGGGCTTCGGTGTAGCGCATGGCCGCCGCCGGATCGCCGTCGATCGAGCCGAAGTTCCCCTGCCCGTCGATGAGCGGATAGCGCAACGAGAAGTCCTGGACCATCCGCACGAGCGTCTCGTAGATCGCCGAGTCGCCGTGCGGGTGGAACTTGCCCATGCAGTCGCCGACGACGCGCGCGGACTTCTTGTAGCCGCGGTTCCACGCCAGGCCGAGGAGCTGCATCGTGTACAGCACGCGGCGATGCACCGGCTTCAGACCGTCGCGGATGTCCGGCAACGCGCGTCCGACGATGACGGACATCGCGTAGTCCAGGTACGACTTCCGCATCTCCTCTTCGATGGGGGCGTTGATCTGTCGATCGGGCATCTAAATATCCAGGTTGGCGACGTCGAGCGCGTGCTTCTCGATGAACTCGCGCCGGGGCTCGACGGCGTCACCCATCAGGACCGTGAACATCTCGTCGGCGCCGACCGCGTCCTCCATCGTGACCTTCAGGAGCGTCCGCGTCTCCGGATTCATCGTCGTTTCCCAGAGCTGCTCGGGATTCATCTCACCGAGGCCCTTGTAGCGCTGGAAGGAGGCGCCGGCCCGCGACTTGTCGAGGACGACGCGCCAGAGCTCTTCGAGGCTCTTCACGGGCGTCTCGGCGTCGTTCTCGTCGAGGACGACCGTCGGGCCCTTGGCCGCCGCCGCCACCTTTTCCCAGTGCTCCAGCAGCGTGGTGTAGTCCTGCGACCGGAACAGCTCGGTGCTGAAGGTCAGCGGAGGGCTGCCGGCGATCACCACCGTGTGCGGGTCGCCGTTGTCGCCCGGGCGAACCTCGACGTCGTGGCCGTTGACGGCCGCGGCCGCCACCTTCACCGCCTCGCCGATCTCCGCGTGTCCGACGCCGCGCTTGTTGCCGCGGAACTTCTGGCGCAGCAGCTCGGCGAGGATGGCCGCCGGCACGCCGCGCCGGACGAACTTGCCGAAGCGGCCGCGATATTCCCCCACCGCGCGCAGCAGCGCCATCAGCGCTTCACCGTCGATGGGCGCCTTGGTGCCGGGGATCTTCACCTTGGCCGTGGCCACCCACGAGGTCAGGAAGAAGTCCTCGAACTCGCGGTCGTTCATCAGATACTTCTCGACCTTGCCCTTCTTCACCTTGAACAGCGGCGGCTGCGCGATGAAGAGATTGCCCGCCTCGATGACCGCGTTCATGTGCCGGAAGAAGAACGTGAGGAGCAGCGTGCGGATGTGGGCACCGTCCACGTCGGCATCCGTCATCAGGATGATCTTGTGGTAGCGCAGCTTCGTGAGGTCGAACTCTTCCGTCCCGATCCCGGTGCCCATGGCCGAGATGAGCAGCCGGATTTCGTTGTGGGACAGGACCTTGTCGTAGCGCGCCTTCTCCGAGTTGATGATCTTGCCCCGCAGCGGCAGGACGGCCTGCGTCTTGCGGTCGCGTCCCTGCTTGGCCGAGCCGCCAGCGGAATCGCCCTCGACCAGGAACAGCTCGCGGTACTGCGGATCGCGCTCCGAGCAGTCGGCCAGCTTGGCGGCCAGCCCTTCGTCGTCGCGCCCGCCCTTGCGCGTCAGCTCGCGGGCCTTGCGGGCGGCTTCGCGCGCCTGCGCCGCGCGCACGCACTTGTCGACGATCTTACGCGCGGTGGTCGGGTCTTCCTCGAAGGCTTCCGCCAGCTTCTCGTTCACGATCTGCTGCACGAGCCCCTTGAGGTCGGTGTTGCCGAGCTTGGCCTTCGTCTGGCCCTCGAACTGCGGATCGGGCATCCGGACCGACACGACGGCGCACAGCCCCTCACGCACGTCGTCGCCGCTGACGCCGCCCTTGAAGTTCTTGAGGAAGCCGTTCTTGTCCGCGTACGTCGACAACTGGCCCGTCAGGGCCGCGCGGAACCCCGTCAGGTGCGTGCCGCCCTCGCGCGTATTGATGTTGTTGGCGAAGGAGAACACGCTCTCCTGGTAGCCGTCGTTGTACTGGATCGCCACTTCCACCTCGATGTTGTCCTTCTTCCCCTCGAAGAACAGCACCTTCGGGTGGATCGGGGTCTTGTTCTGGTTGAGGTGCTTGATGAACTCGATGATGCCGCCCTTGTACAGAAAGGTGTGGTTCCGCCCGTCGCGCTCGTCCTCGATGACGATCTTGAGGCCCTTGTTGAGGAAGGCGAGCTCGCGGAGACGATTCGAGAGCGTGTCGAAGGAGAACGAGGTCTCCTCGAAGATCTTCGCGTCCGGCTTGAAGCGCACGATGGTGCCGTGCTTGGTCGTCTTGTCGGTCGCGGCCAGCTCGCCCTGCGGCACGCCGTACTCGTAGCGCTGCGTCCACACCTTGTTCTGCCGCCGGATCTCGAGCTCGTTTTTCTCTGACAGCGCGTTGACCACCGAGATGCCGACGCCGTGCAGGCCGCCCGAGACCTTGTAGGCGGAGTGCTCGAACTTCCCGCCCGCGTGGAGCACGGTGAGCACGACTTCCGCCGCGGGCCGGCCGCTCTCCTTGTGGATGTCGACCGGGATGCCGCGGCCGTTGTCCCCGACCGAGCAGGAGCCGTCCGAGTGCAGGATCACCTTGACGCTGTCGCAATAGCCGGCCAGCGCCTCGTCCACCGAGTTGTCGACCGCCTCGTACACGAGGTGATGGAGCCCATAGGCGCCCGTGTCGCCGATATACATGGCCGGGCGCTTGCGGACGGCCTCGAGCCCCTCGAGGACCTTGATGTCACTCGCGGTATACGTGTCGGCCATCAGGCGGCGCCCCGGACGGTGCTGAGGATCGGATCGGTCACTCGGCCTCCCCGCACGTCCCACCACGTGACCCGCCCGACGTCCGGCAGCGGCTCGCAACGGAACACGTGAACGTCTCGGTCATGGGTGCGGAATCGGCGCAGCTCGACTACGGCGTGCGCGGGATCGCCGAGGCGGTGCGGTCGTCCGTGCACTACTACAACACGGACGAGGAGATCGACCGGCTGGTCGATGCGGTCAGGCGAGCGAGAACAGCGAGAGCCTGAGCGGGAGCCCCGAGAGCATCGTCTCGACCGCGCGGTAGACGACGTCGACCTCGACCCCGTCTTTGCGGCGGATCGTCACGACGGCGGCCCACTGCCGGTCGGCCACGTCGACGACCTCGTGCGGAAGCGCAGCGAACGGATTGAGCTCGACGACACTCCGGCCGATGAGCTCCGCGCGTTCGTATCCGGTGAGCTCGCAGGCGTACCCGTTCGCCGCCACGTAGCGTCCCGACTCGATCGCGACCACGCCGATCTTCGCGTTCTCGAGAAGCTCGCCGAGCAGCGTCGACTGGACAAGTGCACTGGATGCTGCCGACGCCTCGCTCGTCACTCCGAAGACGTTCTCCCACGCCTGCAACAGTGTCAATCCCGTAACTAGAGTCAGCGGTGATGGAGCGCGTCGACCGCTCAACTATCTGGCCCTACGACGAACGCGGCGAGCCGCGGCAGTTCTACTACTCGCGCACGGCACATCCCACGGGTGCGGCCGCCGAGGCGGAGCTCGACCACGCGCTGGCCGCGCACCACGCGAGCGGCGCGATCGCGATCGTGCTCGACGCGAAGACCGGCGCCGTGCTGGCGGCCGCGACCCGCGGCGACGGCGACGCGCGGGCGGTCCGCTCCCCGGGCTCGACGATGAAGCCGTTCACGATCGCGGCGGCGCTCGAGACCGGCGTCGTCGACGCCGCTGCGCGGATCGACTGCGAGGGCGGCACGCGGAGATACGGAGACAAGACGCTCACCGACGCGTCGTCGCACGGCGTGCTCGACCTCGGCGGCATCCTCGCGGTGTCGTCGAACGTGTGCACCGCGAAGCTCGCCGAGCCGCTCGGCGACCGGCTCGCCGAGTCGCTCCGGCGCTATCACTTCGCGGCCCCCGCTCACATCGACTCGCGCTCGCTCGAGGGTGCGTCGATCGCGTCGGGGGAGGGCATCCGCGCGTCGGCGCTCGACGTCGCCGCCGGCTACACGGCGTTCGCGGACGGCGGCATCCATCACGCGCCCGACGGCAACAGCGAGCGCGTGATGCCGCCGGACACCGCGCGCGCCGTGATGGCGATGCTCGATCGCGTCGTCAACGACCCTGACGGCACCGGCCATGCCGCGCGCATCGACGGCATCCGCGTCGCGGGCAAGACCGGCACCGCGCAGTCGCGCACCGGCCGCTACTACGCGAGCTTCGTCGGCATCGTCCCGGCCGATGCGCCGCGGTTCGTCGTGCTGGTCGGCGTCGATGGCGTGACCGGCCCGGGCGGCCAGGTCGCCGCGCCGGTGTTTGCGAAGATCGCATCGCGGGCGCTGGGACGGTAGGCGAGGGAATCCGGACCCGGGTGTGGGTCGGCATCGCGTCGGGTGCCGAAACTCCGCCCCGGGTCGCGGAGGCGGCGTATTGACAGGGCCCGGATGGTCATGGACGCGATCGGCACCGCATGGTGGGCCGCCCTGGACAGCGAGGAAGACGGCCGCGCAGCGCGCGCCTTGCTGTGCGCGGCCGTGGACGCCGCGCGCGCGGGACATCGCGGTCCGCTGCCGGTCCCGCTGTTGACGGCCGCGATGCCTGGCTACGCGGCCGATCCGGGCTCCGGCGCATCGCCGGACCTCGTCGAGCGCGGCCTGGCCCGGGCGGCGCTGCCCGGACCGGGCGTCCGGGCGCTCGAGCCGCGCGAGGACGGACTCGTCGTCGATCCGGCCGTGGTTGTCGCCGTGACGGCCGCTCGCCCGGGCGCGCTCCCCGCGGCTGTTCGCCGAGGGCGAGCCCGAGCGCGCCGAGGCGTGGCTGGTCCGGGCGATCCGCGCGGACAACACCTGGGCGCTCCGCACGCTGCTCGAGCGACGCGCGGGCGAGATCGAGCGCTGCGAGCGCATCGCGTACTTCCTCGAGCTCGCCGCTGCGTGCCGGGCCGACGAGCTGTA
>Ga0137409_10003125_pt1 | contig 17592 bp, 15 predicted proteins | sample CZODoug1_16funga_FD_122059 | JGI IMG/M metagenome (GOLD analysis project Ga0137409, IMG submission 122059) | Vadose zone soil fungal communities from Angelo Coast Range Reserve, California, USA - CZODoug1_16fungal (Hybrid Assembly) | ecosystem: Environmental > Terrestrial > Soil > Vadose zone... | reverse complement strand
AGCCACCTGATCGCCTCGGCGACGCTGTCGGTGCCGGCGATGATCCTGGGGGAAACGGCGCTGTCTTTCCTCGGCCTCGGCCTGAGGCCGCCGATCACCAGCTGGGGCGTGCTGCTCAACGAAGCGCAGAACATCAACGTCGTTGCCCTTTACCCCTGGCTGATGCTGTGCGTGGCGCCGGTCTTCGTCATCGTCCTCGCCTTCAACTTCTTCGGCGACGGCTTGCGCGACGCCGCCGACCCCTACTCGAGCGCCGGCCGGACGTGACGGCGAGCCGGATCCTCGTCGTCGAGGACGACCCCGATCTCGTGGCGCTCGTGAAGCGCTGGCTCGAGCGCGACGGGTACCGGGTCGAGCACGCCGCCAACGGCGCGGCAGCCCTGGAAGCGCTCAAATGGGACCCGCTGCCGCACCTGGTGCTGCTCGACGTGATGCTGCCGAAGATGGACGGCTTCGAGGTGCTGCAGCACCTGCGCGCCGAGCCGCGCACCAAGGGCCTGCCGGTGGTGATGGTGACCAGCTTCTCGCGCGACCGCGACGCCGCGCGCGGCCGCGAGCTCGGCGCCAGCGACTACGTGGTCAAGCCGCTCATGGAGGTCGATTTCCTGAAGCGCATCGAGCACCTGATCAAGGACCAGTAAACCGACGCGCGGCGACTAGTCTGGCGTAAAGATCTCGACCGGCGCGCCGACGCCGCGCAGCGCGTGGCGGCCGAGCGAGCGCAGCCCGGCGGGGAGGTGGCGGGCGACGTTTTCCGAGACCGCCACGGCCACCTTCAGCGTCTTGCACAGCCCTTCGATGCGCGCCGCTTCGTTCGCCGCGGCGCCGATGACGGTGAATTCGATGCGCGTCGGCGTGCCGATGTTGCCGTAGAGCACCAGGCCGAGGTGCAGGCCGATGCCGAAGCGCAGCTTCGGCTGCCCGTCGGCCTCGCGCTTCGTGTTCAGCGCCGCCATGCGCTTCACCGCCTCCTGCGCTGCGTCGAGCGCCTTGCTGCAGGCGACCGCCGCGGGCTCGTTGCCGATCGGAAAGATGGCGAGCGCGGCGTCGCCGATGAAGCGCAGGATCTCGCCCTTGTGCTCCTGCACCGGGCCGAGCACGCACTCGAAATACTGGTTGAGCAGCTGCAGGAACGCCTCGCGGCTCATCGAGTCGGCGAGCGGGGTCGAGTCGCGCAGGTCGCAGAACCAGATCACGGCGCGGATCTCCTCGCCGTCGCCGCGCTTGATCTGCCCGGCGAGCACCTTCTCGCCCGTCTGCGCGCCGAGGTAGGCGTCGAGCAGGTTGCGCGCCTTGCGCATGTGGCCGTAGATCTCGGCGATGCGCGTCAGAGCGGTGGCGACGCGCCGCAGCGCCACGACCTGGGCATCGCCGAAGCCGCCCGCCGCACGCGTGGCGAAGCTCGCTGCGTGAACCTCGCCGTTGATGAAGCGCAGCGGCAGTGAAAGAAAGTCGGTCACGCCTTCCGTGCGCAGGTCGGGAAGGATCGGGAAATCCATCGGGCAGTCCGGGTCGCAGACGCGGCGGCGCACTTCCCGGTGTTCCTGGAAGACGATGCGGATCGGGCTTTTCAGGAACTGGTCCGATTCGAGGAGGTCGTAGGCCGCCGAGTTGACCTCGACCGCGTCGCGGCTCTCCTGCCAGATGAAGCTGCGGCCAAGGACGTTCGGGTGCAGGGTGCGCACGAACACCGCCACGCGGTGCAGCGCCAGGCCGCAAGCGCCCAGGCGCCGGCACATCTCCAGCAGCACGTCCTGCGGCAGCTTGGCCGGCGGCGCGCCCTCGACCAGCCAGTCGATCACCGGCTGGACGTTCATGGCGCCCTCAGCCAGAGGCTCGACTCGAGAGCGCCGGAAACGAGCGGCAGCCGGGCGAGCACGCCGCGCTGCAAAAGATCCGGGCGCCTCGAGGCGACCCAGTGGCTGGAGAACTCCACAGCGTGGCGAGGCAGCAGGTCCTTGATGGAATTCTGTTCGTTGTAGCGCCGCCATGCCCACCCGGCCGGGTACTCGTCGGGAAGGAACATGTCGTGGAAGTGCAGCCGTACGCCCGCCGGCAGCTTCGGCACGACGCGCGTCAGGATGAACTCGACGTCGCTGCCGGGTTTCACCTGGTGGCTGGAATCGATGAACAGGATGTCGCCAGGCTGCAGCTCGCGGAAGACATTGTCCGGCACATCTTGAACCCGTTTTTCCAGGAACTCGATATCCAACCCCCTGATGGAGGCGCGCGGCTGCGGGTCGATGGCGGTGATGCGGGTTGCCAGCCGGCCATCGGCAACCGCGCGGGCGAGGAAGCGCGTCGAATGGCCGCTGCCGACCTCGACGATGCGCCGCGGCGGCGCTTTTCTCACCAGGGCATAGGCGGCAGCGGCGTCGAGGCGGGGAAACCAGTCCTGGTTCCAGCGCGGCGCCGGCGGCGCGTCTGCGCCGATCGCGTCCAGGTCTGCGGCGTAGCTTTCGATGCAATCGAGAACCGCGAAAAACGGCTCCGGATTCACAACTCCAGGACGAGCCCCTCGCGCGCGATCACCGAGCCGGGCAGCTCCTTTTCGACCTGGCGGCCGATGCCGTCGAGCACCTCGTCGGTGTGCTCAGGGTCGTGGTGGAACACGACCAGCTTCTTCACCCCGGCGGCCTTGCACAGGCGCACGCCTTCCTGCCACGTGGAATGCCCCCAGCCGACGTATTTCGGATATTCGTCGTCGGTGTACATCGAGTCGTAGACCACCGCGTCGGCGCCCTCCATGAACTTGGCCAGCTTGCGGTCGATTGAGCCCGGCACGTGCTCGGTGTCGGTGAGGTAGCAGAACGAGCGGCCGTCGAACTCCACCCGGTAGCCGGTGGCGCCGTCGGGGTGGTTGAGGGCGATGGTCTTGATGCGCACGTCGGGCCCCGAGGTCAGCTCCTTGCCGCAGGTGAAATCCTTGTAGTCGACCGTGGCGCGGAACACCTGCGGCGGCACCGGGAAGAGCGGCGCCACCATGAACTCGTCCATCACCCGGCGCAGCGTCATGCCGGCGCCCAGGTGCCCGGCCCAGAGGCGGAAGCGGTTGCTGGGCCGGAAGAACGGGCGGAAGAAGGGGATGCCGCAGACGTGGTCGTAGTGCGTGTGGGTCAGGAAGACGTCGGCTTCGATCGCCTCGATCGGCCCTTCGCTGTCCATCGCGTTGCCGAGATAGCGCATGCCAGTGCCGGCATCGAACAGCAGCACCCGGTCGCCGCAGCGCACCTCGAGCGACGAGGTGTTGCCGCCGTAACGCACGGTGCGGGGACCCGAGCAGGCGATCGACCCGCGTACCCCCCAGAATCTGACGCTGAAGGTCATCAAATATAATCTTACAGGGGAAAGCCAAAGCCCTTTTTTCTTCGGAAGCGAGCCACCGGTGGACCGCAGCCTGTTCGGCTTCATCATCCGCTACAGCAAGCGCGACCAGCTTCTGATCGTGCCCCTGGTGCTGGCGACGATGGTGGTCTATTACCTGTCGCTCGACCTGCCCAAGACCATCATCAACAAGGCGATCCAGGGCGGCGCCTTCCCCGAGGCGGGGGCGAGCACGCACTGGCTCGGCCTCGACCTGGAGCGCCTGCCTTACCTGCTCGCGCTGAGCATCGTTTTCCTCGGCCTGATCGTGCTCAACGGCTGGCTGAAGTTCCAGATCAACACCATGAAGGGCTGGATGGGCGAGCGCATGCTGCGGCGCCTGCGCTACGCGCTGTTCGACTACATCCTACGCTTCCCGCTGTCGCGCTTCCGCCGGGTCAAGGCGGCCGAGATGGCGACGATGATCAAGGACGAGGTCGAGCCGCTCGGCGGCTTCATCGGCGAGGCGCTGATCACGCCGCTGTTCCTCGGCGGCCAGGCGGTGACGGCGATGTTCTTCATCCTCTACCAGCACTTCGCTCTCGGCCTGATCGCGCTCGCCATCGTCGGCGTGCAGGCATTCTTCATCCCCCGGCTGCGCAAGCGCCTGCTGGTGCTCGGCCGCGAGCGGCAGCTGACCGCGCGGGCGCTCGCCGGGCGGATCGCCGAGTGCGTCGACGGCGCCGCCGAGATCCGCGCCCACGCCACCTCCAACTACGAGCGCGCCGAGATTTCCTCGCGCCTGGGGCGGATCTTCCGCATCCGTTTCGAGCTCTACCAGCGCAAGTTCCTGGTCAAGTTCCTCAACAACTTCCTCTCGCAGGTGACGCCGTTCCTGTTCTATACGGTCGGCGGCTACCTGGTGATCACCGGCCAGCTCGACATCGGCGCCCTGGTCGCGGTGATCGCCGCCTACAAGGACCTGCCCTCGCCGGTGAAGGAGCTGATCGACTGGGATCAGCAGCGCCTCGACGTCGAGATCAAGTACGGCCAGGTGGTCGAGCAGTTCACCGCCGAGGAGGTGGCGCCGCCGGAAATCCAGGCGCTCATCGTCCCGCTGCCCGAGCTGCCGCGCGCCGGCAAGCTGCGCGCCTCGGGGGTTTCTCTGATCGACGACAGCGGCGCGCGCGTGCTGGAGAACATCTCGTTCGAGATCGGGCTCGACGAGCACGTGGCGATCGTCGGCCGGCAGGGCGCGAGCGACCTGGCGCAAATCGTGTCGCGCCTCCTGCCGCCGACCAGCGGCGCGGTCGAGCTCTGCGGCGTCGACGTGGTGCGCGCGCCCGAGTCGCTGACCGGCCGCGCCTTCTCCTACGTCGGCTCGGCAGCCTATCTCTTCCCGGCGAGCGTGCGCGACAACATCGTCTACGGGCTGAAGCATGCGCCGCTGCGTCCGCCGACCTACGAGGGCGACGCGGCGCGGCAGCATGAGCTGGAGGCGTTGGAGGCGGAGCGCACCGGCTGCAGCCCGCTCGACGTCGCCGCCGACTGGATCGACTATGCCGCGGCGGGCGTCTCCGGCCCGGAAGAGATGGAGCAGCGCATCCAGGCGCTGCTGAAGCGGGTCGACCTGGAGGAGACGATCTTCGAGCTCGGCCTGCGCAGCTCCCCCGACCCGGAGCGCGCCGGGACGATCGGCGAGCGGGTGCTGGCGGCGCGCGCGCGCATGCGCGAGCGCCTCGGCTCGCTCGGCATCCAGGACTGGGTCGAGCGCTTCGATCCGGAGCGCTATAACCGCAATGCCACGCTCGCCGAGAACCTGCTGTTCGGCACGCCGGTGGGGCGGACCTTCGAGATCGACAACCTCGCCGGCAATCCCTATGTGCGGCGGGTGCTGCGCGACACCGGCCTGTACGAGATCCTGCTGCGCACCGGGCACAAGGTGGCCGAGACCATGGTCGAGCTGTTCAGCGGCCTGCCGCCCGGCCACGAATTCTTCGCCCAATACAGCTTCATCCGCCAGGAAGACCTGCCGCAGTTCGAGCTGATCCTGAAGCAGATCGAGGACGTCGGCCTGCTGCGCCTGCAGGAAGCCGACGTCCAGATGCTGCTCACGCTGCCCTTCAAGCTGGTCGCCGCCAAGCACCGCCTGGGCCTGATCGACGAGAGCTTCGAGTCGCGCACCATCGAGGCGCGGCGGCACTTCGCCGCCAAGCTGCCGCCGGAGCTGCGCAAGAGCGTGGAATTCTTCGACCCGGCGCGCTACAACATCGCCGCCTCGCTGCAGGACAACATCCTGTTCGGCAAGGTCGTCACCGGCCAGGCCGAGGCTGGCACCCGCATCACGCGGCTGGTGCGCGAGCTGCTCGAGGACCTCGGCCTGCGGCCGCTGGTGGTGCAGATCGGCCTCGACTACCAGGTCGGCGTCGGCGGCGCGCGGCTTGCCACCGCCGACCGGCAGAAGACGGCGCTGGTGCGCGCGCTCCTCAAGCGGCCGTTGTTCGTCGTCCTCGACCATGCCGCCGCGGTGCTCGATCCGGCGTCGCAGGCGAAGGTGCTCGAGGGCATCCTCGCCGAGCGCAAGGGCGCCGGCGTGGTCTGGGCGCTGCAGCGGCCCGAGCTCGCCGACCGCTTCGGCTCGGTGCTGGTGATCGACCACGGGCGGCTTGCCGAGCAGGGGCGCCCGGAGACGCTGAAATCAAACGGCGGCGTGTACAACAAGCTGCTGGCGGTGGCCTAGGAAAGAGAGACAGCAATGAGCCTTGAGCAGGAAGTCGAGCTGATCCGCCAGTTCCCGATCTTCAGCAAGATCCAGCCGGCGATGCAGAAGCTGCTGTGCTTCTCCAGCGAGCGGCTGACCTACGACGCCGGCCAGGTGATGTTCAACGCCGGCGACGCGGCCGACGCCGCCTACATCATCATCGACGGCTCGGTCGAGATCTCGGTGCCCACGCCCTCCGGGCCGATCATCGTCAACACCCTCGGCAGGAACGAGCTGCTCGGCGAGATCGCCATCTTCGGCGAGGTGCCGCGCACCGCGACCGCGAAGGCGATGTCGAAGCTCGAAACGCTGAAGATCTCCAAGGACATGTTCATCAAGGTGATCCGCGAGAACCCGGACGCGGCGGTCGAGCTGATCAAGATCCTCGCCGGGCGCCTCGCCAACACCACCAGCCAGCTCACCCTCACCCGCAGCGGCGGCCAGTCCAGGCGCTAGAAGAGCGTTCGCGGGTCGGCGACGGCGTAGACCGCGACGCGCTCGCTCCGCCCGCGCACCCGCACCTGGTGCAGCGGCGCGTCCTTCGCCTCGATGCCGGCGTGGCGCAGGGTCTCGGCCGAGACCACCAGCACGCAGTGGTAGATCTTGGTCATGCCCTCGAAGCGCGCGGCGATGTTGATGTTGTCGCCGATCGCGGAATGGATCGGCTCGGCGGGCGGACCCATGGTGCCGACGATGGCGACGCCGGCGTGCATGCCGATGCCGATGCGCATTGGCGAGGCAAGCTCGTCGGCGAGGCTGGCGCTCAGGCGTTCGATGCGCCGCTGCATCTCGGCGGCGCCGCGCAGCGCGTCGCGGCACGCCTGCGGCAGATCCGAAGCGAGCCCGTAAAGCGCGAGCAGGCCGTCGCCGCGGAACTGCGCGTAGTAGCCGTTGGTAGCGCGCAAGGCGTCGTGCATCTCGGCGAAGAACTGGTTCATGACGAACACCGCGTCGTAGGGCAGGCGCGATTCGCACAGCTTGGTGGACTCGCGCAGGTCGACGAACATCGCCACCACCGGGCGCTCGCGCCCCTGCGGCGCGCCGGGCCGGCGTGCCATGGCCGGATCGGCGCCGGGCGGCAGCAGCGGCGCCACGGCGACGTCGCTGCGCGGGCGCGTCTGGCAGGCGAGGCGGACGTTGGGCGGCGCTTCGATCCGCGCCAGCGCCTGCGCCTCGAGCGATGTGGGCGCGGTCAGCCGCGCCAGGCCTTCGCCGACGCGCACCCGGCAGGTGGTGCATCTTGCTCTACCGCCGCACACCGAGGCATGCGGGATGCCCTCATCGCGCAGCGCTTCGAGGATGCTGCGCCCGACCGGCGCGGTGACGACCCGGCCGCTCGACAGGCGCAGCTGGTAGGTCGCGCCGATCCGCGTGCGCAGCCAGCGCGCGAGCAGAGTCGCTGCCAGCAGCGCCCAGAACGTCAGCAGCAGCGCGCCGCGCCAGGTCACCAGGTGCGCGCGGTCGGCCTCGGGCAGCGCCGGCAGGTTGGCGTTGTGATTGAAGCCCGCGGCGGCGAAGCCGGCGAGAGCGAGCGCCGGGATCAGCAGCGCGGCGGCGAAGGCCGCGGGCTGCACGTTCGCATACCAGGTGCGAAGGCGGAGCCAGTAGTGCAAGCCGAAGCAGAGGTGCGCCCAGACGACGATCAGCAACAAGCACTGCCGGCCGGCCGCCCAGGGATCTGCCCACAGTCCGGCGACGACGCGCTCGTAGCCGATGGTGTTGCCGAGCAGCCACCAATTGAAGCGGGTGGCGACCACGTGGTAGACGAGGAGCGGCGGGATCGCGAGGCCGAGGAGCAACTGCGCCGCCTCCCAGACCGGCATGCGCAGCGTGGTGCGCCGGTAGAGCGAGACGAGGGCGAGTGCGAAGTGCGTGAGGAGCGAGCCGTAGAGGACCGCGCTGCCGACCGGGCTTCGCCACCAAGTGGACAGGACGCCGCGCAGCTCGTCCATGGCCTCGATCGAGACCACGCCGAGCGAGTGGTTCAGGAAATGGCCGGTGACGAAGCTGGCGACCACCAGCCCCGTGACCAGGCGCAGGAGCCTCATCCCTTCAGCTGCAGAGACTTATATTCGAGGAATTCTTCGAGGCCGTAGCGGCCGGCCTCGCGGCCGTGGCCCGACTGCTTGAAGCCGCCGAAGGGGGCGTTCATGTTGAAGGCGCCGCCGTTGACGTCGACCTGGCCGGCGCGGATGCGGCGCGCGACGCGCTGCGCTCGCGCATCGTCCTTCGACCAGACGGCGCCGGCGAGGCCGTAGACGGTGTCGTTGGCGAGGCGCACCGCTTCTTCCTCGTCCTTGTAGGGGATGATCGAGAGTACCGGGCCGAAGATCTCTTCCTGCGCGATGGTCATGCTGTTCTTGACCTTGCCGAACACCGTCGGGCGCACGTAGTAGCCTCCCGCGGGGACGCCTTCGGGCGGCTCGGCGCCGCCGGCGACCAGTTCCGCGCCTTCCTGCTGTCCCTTCTTGATGTATCCCCTTACGCGCTCCAATTGGGCTTGCGAGCTCAATGGGCCCAGCTTCGTGGATTCCAGAAGGGGATCGCCCACGGTGAAGCCCTTCGCTACTTCGGCGGCAATTTTTTTGGCTTCCTCATAAAGGGAATCGGGAACGAGCATTCGAGTCAGGGCGGTGCAGGTCTGCCCCGAGTTGAGATAGCAACCGTTGACCGTGCCCTTTACCGCCGCGGCGAGGTCGGCGTCCTCGAGGATCACCGAGGCGCTCTTGCCGCCGAGTTCAAGTGCGACTCTTTTTACGGATTGAGAAGCGAGTTCGGAGATGCGCTTTCCAGCGCGCGTGGAGCCGGTGAACGAGACGACGTCGACATCGGCGTGCTTGACCAGCGCCTCGCCCACCGCCGTACCGTAGCCGGTAACGAGGTTGAACACGCCCTTCGGCAGTCCCGCGGCTTCGATCACCTCGGCGAGGATGAAGGCGTTGAACGGCGCCACCTCCGAAGGCTTGAGGACGACGCTGCAGCCGGCGGCGAGCGCCGGCGCGACCTTGAGCGTGATCTGGTGCAGGGGATAGTTCCAGGGCGTGATCGCGACCACCACGCCCGCGGGCTCGCGCACCACGAGCGAATTGCCGACTCTTTCCTCGAACACGTACTCCTTGAGGAGCTTCGCGTAGTTGGCGAAGTTGGCGATCGGCAGCCCGGCCTGGATGCGGCCCGACATCTTCAGCGGCATGCCGACTTCCTGCGCGATAGTGCGCGCCAGCTCGTCGGCGCGCGCCTTCAGGCCGGCGGAGATCTTTTCAAGGAATTCGCATCGCCTTTCAACCGGAGTTTCCCGCCATGCGTCGAAGGCGCCGCGTGCCGCTTTGACTGCAGCGTCCGCGTCAGCCGCATCGCCGGCAGGAACGCGTCCCATGACTTCGCCGTTACCAGCGTTGTGAACGTCGATCGTCTCGCGTCCGTGCGGCTCGACCCAGCGGCCGCCGATGAAAAGCTTGTCTTTCGAAAGCATCGGGTCTCCTCGGGTAGCCGGATATTTTATCCGGCTATACTGCGGCGATGACTCGAAAGGCACGCGCTGCGATCTGCCGCGAACTCAACAAGCCGATCGTTGTCGAGGAAATCGCCGTCGATGCTCCGGGACGAGGCGAAGTGCTGGTGAAGCTCGGCGCGTGCGGCGTCTGCCATTCCGATCTGTCGGCGATCAACGGCACGATCGCGCTGCCGCTGCCGCTGGTGCTCGGCCATGAAGGCGCCGGGACGATCGAGGAGACCGGCGAGGGCGTGAGCGACCTCGCCAAGGGCGACCATGTCGTCTTCTCCTTCATCTACATGTGCGGCAAGTGCCGTTTCTGCCTGGCCGGCCGGCCGGTGCTGTGCCTGGAGCAGGGCAAGGCGCTCACCACGCCGCTCGCGGGCAAGCACCGGACTCACGATGCGGGCGGCAAGCCGCTCAACATCTTCTCGGGCTGCGGCTCCATGGCCGAGTACGCCACCGTATCGGCGGAGAACCTGATCCGCATCGATCCGAAGATTCCCCTCGATTGCGCGGCGCTGGTCGGCTGCGGCGTCACCACCGGCGTCGGCGCGGTGTTCAACACCGCGAAGGTGCAGCCCGGCTCGTCGGTCGCCGTCTTCGGCTGCGGCGGGGTCGGCCTCTCGGCCATCCAGGGCGCACGCATCGCCGGGGCGGAAAAGATCATCGCCATCGACACCCTCGACGCGAAGCTGCAGATGGCCAAGCAGTTCGGCGCCACCGATACGCTTTCGGCGAAAGAGGACGCGGTCAAGGCGCTGAAGAAGATGACCGGCGGCGGTCCCGACTACGCCTTCGAGTGCGTCGGCTCGGGCGAGCTCGCCGGCGTGGCGTACCGCGCCATCCGCCGCGGCGGCCTGGCGGTCGTGGTCGGCGTGGCGAAGCCCTCCGACTCGACGTCGCTGCGCACCATGACGCTACCGTTCGAGGAGAAGACCATCACCGGCAGCTACTTCGGCTCGTGCGTGCCGCGCATTGATTTCCCGCGCATGCTCGCGCTCTACCTGGCGGGCCAGCTCAAGCTCGAGGAGCTGATCACGCGGCGCTACGCGATCGGCGAGGCGCCGCAGGCGTTCGCCGACCTGGAGTCGGGCCGCAACGCGCGCGGCGTCGTCGTCTTCAGATGAGCGCACCCTTGATGCGCGGGCGGTCGGCGGCACGCATCCTGGTCGTCGATGACCAGCGCGCCAATTCGGAGATGCTCGCCGAGGTGCTGCGCAGCCGCGGCTACGACGTGGTCATCGCGGCCGACGGCAATGCCGCGTTCGAGCAGGTCGGCAAGTTCCGGCCGGACCTGGTCATCTCCGACATCCTCATGCCCGGGGCAGACGGCTACGAGCTCTGCGGCCGGCTGCGCGCGCAGCCGGCGACCGCGCTGCTGCCGGTGATCCTCGTCACTTCTCTCGACGCACAAGTCGAGCGCGTCAAGGGGCTGGAGGTCGGCGCCGACGACTTCCTCTCCAAGCCGGTGAACTGGCAGGAGCTGTTCGCGCGCGTCCAGTCGCTGCTGCGCGTGAAGAACCTGCAGGACGAGCTGAAGGAGCTGAACCAGAAGCTCGAGCAGCGCGTGGTCGAGCAGGTGGCGCAGCTGCACCGGCTGGGGCGCATGAAGCGCTTTTTCTCCAAGCCGGTGGCCGAGGCGATCATCGCTGGCGGCGAGGAACTGCTCGAGCCGCACCGGCGCGAGATCACCGCCGTGTTCCTCGACCTGCGCGGCTTCACCGCTTTCACCGACCGCGCCGACCCGGACCAGGTGCTGGAGCTCCTGCGCGCCTACCACGCCACGCTTGGCCGCACGGTGGACGATTTCAGCGGCACCCTCGAGCACTTCGCCGGCGACGGCGTGATGATCTTCTTCAACGACCCGTTGCCGGTCGACAAGCCGGCCGAGCGGGCGGTGCGCATGGCGCTGACCCTGCAGCAGGCCTTCACGCCCATCGCCGAGGCCTGGGCGAAGCACGGGCACGAGGTCGGCCTGAGCATCGGCATCTCGCAAGGCAATGCCACGCTCGGCGTGATCGGCTTCGAGGAGCGCTGGGAGTACGCGGCGATCGGCAACGTGCCCAACCTGGCGGCGCGGCTTTGCGGCGCGGCGCAATCGACCGAGATCCTGGTCGATTTGCCGACCCAGCAGGACATCGTGCACATCGCCGAGACCGAGCCGGTCGGGCCGCTCAGCTTGCGCGGCTTCCAGCAGCCGGTGCCCGCCTTCCGCCTGAAGGCCGTGCGCTAGTCGCGGGGGCTGGACGGCTCGTCGCCGAACTCGACCGCGTTCTTCAGGTACTTCGCCAGGCCGACGATCAGGCGCAGGCGGTCCTTCGCCAGCCCCTTCGGCAGATCGTTGAGCGTCAGCTCCGCCTGCTCATGGATCTGCGTCAGCTTCTCGAGCAGCTCGTTCCTGGGCGGCATGGTCATGGCTACAGGTTACGAGGCGAAGCAGGCCCGGGCGATGAACTTGGACGCCTTCGGGATGTGACTAATTAACGGGCTACCAGCGCGGCGGCGGCTTGCGGGCGATGACCAGGCGGCCCTCTTCCTTGCGCAGGTAGCCGCCGTCGTTGAGGTCGGAAAAGATGCGGCTGATCATCTCGCGCGAGGCGCCGACCCGGGCGGCAATCTCCTTGTGGGTGAGCGGCTCGGTGATGACCAGCTGGCCGTCTTTCTCCTCGGCCAGCTCGAGCAGCAGCCGCGCGACCCTGCCATAGACGTCCAGCAGTGCGAGGCTGCGGACGTTCTCGGTCAGGCTGCGCACCCGGTGGGCGAGCTTCTTCACCACGTGCAGCGCGAAGCCGGGGCTGCGCTCGATGAACGCGGTCAGCTCGGTGCGACGGATGAGGGCGCAGCGGCATTCCTCGAGCGCCATCACCGAGGCCGAGCGCAGCCCGCCATCGATGGTGATCTCGCCGAAGTACTCGCCCGGCCCGAGCTGGTTCAGCACTACCTCGCGGCCCTTCTCGTCGGAGACGTAGACGCGCGCCTTGCCGGCCAGCATCACGTAGATGTTGTCGGTCGAGTCGCTCTCGGTGACGATCACCGCGTGCTTCGGGAAAGAGCGCACCGTGGCAGCGGTGGCGATCTCCTCGAGCAGCCCCTTGGGCAGGACTTCGTGACTTCTGTCCTTCATCGGGGCCGATTTTGACCCAGGGAGGTGAATTCGTCACAACGAGGGTAAGGCTTCGTTCGCAGACCCCCGGCAGGGGCAGGCTTATCTTGATCGGGCAGTCTCCGGGAGGTAGTCATGAAACTGACCGAGTACCTGGTGTTCGCAGCCCTGCTGACCCCGACCCTCGTGGTCGTCGCCGCCGCCGTGATCTCGCTGTCCGCCCCCGAAGCGGCGCCCGAGTACCACGCCCCAGTCACCCTGGCCTCCAGCGCCGGCCTCTACCCCGCCGACATGACCACCGACGAGTAGCCGCGCCCTAGTGCATTTGTCCCGGTGGCGACATACTCGCCGGGGGAGGGTTTGGAATGGGAAGGACCAGGCGCCGGCTGCTCGGCTCGATGGGCCTCGTGCTCGTCGCGCCGACGCTCGCCTGGGGGCAGTCAAAGCAGGCGTTCGGGCAACCTGGCGGCAAGGTGGCCCGCGTGGCGTTCATCGCCACGACCTCGCCGCTCGCGGAAATTACCGGCCCTAGTCCCGCCAACACGTACGTACGCGTGTTCGTCGAGAGCCTGCGCGAGCATGGCTACGTCGAAGGACGCAATCTGGTCCTCGACATGCGCACGCTGGCCGGCAACCCGGAGCGGCTGGACGAGTTAGTTGCCGACGTCGTGCGGCGAAAGGCCGACGTGATCTACATTGCCACCTCGGTGCTGGTGGTCCGTGCGGCAAAGCTCGCTGGGACAACGCCGATCGTCGGCCTGGTCGGCAGCGACCTGATTGGCACCAGCCTGGTGAAAACCTTCGCGCGACCCGGTGGCACCGTCACCGGGCCCAGTGCCGACGTCGACGAGAACTTGGAAGCCAAGCGGCTCGAGCTGCTCGTCCAGGTCGCTCCCAAGGTCCGGCGTATCGCGTACATCGGCGCGCGCGAGGAATGGGCACGACCCCATACGGAGAACATGCGCGCGGCGGCGCGGCGTCTCGGGGTCACGCTTGTTCATCTGGAGAGCGAGTATTCCGACTTCTCCGAGGCGTTTGCACGCTTGCGGGGCGAGGATGTACAGGCCGTGTTCATCGAGCGCAGCCCCCGCGCCTACGGGCGCCGCCAGCAGATCGGCGGCCTGGCCGTAGCGAGCGGATTGCCGAGCTGCTGCTCGCAGAGCGAGCTTGCGGACCACGGCTGCCTTTTCACTTACGGCGCAGACAACCTGGACCTGGCCCGGCGCGCGGCGAGTTACGTCGAGCGGATCCTCAGGGGGGCGAAGCCGGGCGACCTGCCCGTCGAGGCGCCCGTGAAGTTCGAGATGGTCATCAACATGAAGACTGCTCGTGCCCTCGGCATTTCGGTTCCGAGCGCGATCCTGGCGCGCGCTGACCGGGTGATCGAATGAGCGCGGAGGGGACGCCGTGAGCCTCCGGGGCTGGTTTATCCGGCAGCATCTCGACGTGACCGGGCTGCGGCGCGGGCGCCTGTTCCGCAAGTACTTTGCGCTGATCCTCGCCTTCGTCTGCGGCGCACTGCTCCTCTCGGGTGGCATCGGCCTGTACTTTTCCTACCAGGAGAACCAGCGCGCGCTCGCCGTCCTGCAGCGCGAAAAGGCGGTGGCGGCGGCGGCGCGCGTCGAAGAGTTCCTCTTCCAGATCGAGCAGCAGCTCAAGTACGCGGCGCTGCCGCAACTTGGCATCGAAGGGCTGGAGCAGCGGCGCATCGAGTTCCTGAAGCTCCTGCGCCAGGCCGATGCAATCACCGACGTGGCGCAGATCGATGCGCGCGGGCGCGAGCAGATCTCGGAGTCGCGCCTGAAGATGTCGGAGATCGGCACGCAGCGCGACTGGTCGCAGGAGCCGGCGTTCCGCAACGCGCGGCCGGGACAGACCTGGTTCGGTCCGGTGTATTTCCGCAAGGAGACCGAGCCCTACATGTCGATCGCGGTGCGCGCGAGGGAGACTGGGCCAGTCACCGTCGCCGACGTGAACCTGAAGTTCATCTGGGACGTCGTCACCCGCATCAGGGTCGGACAGAAGGGCAAGGCCTACGTGATCGACGGCGCGGGCTTCCTCGTCGCCGACCCGGAGATCGGCCTGGTGCTGCGCAAGACCGATCTCTCGAACCTTGAGCAGGTGAAGGCGGCGCTCGACCCGGCGAACGACGAGATCATTGCCCGCCAGGCGCACGACCTCACCGGCACACGCGTGCTCTCGGCGCACGCGCCGATCGAGCTGCGCGAGGACCGCGACGGGCGCAAGCGCGAGCCGCTCGGCTGGAAGGTGTTCGTCGAGCAACCCCTGACCGAGGTCTACGCCGGCCTGCAGGCGACCGTGTACCGTACCGTCGCGCTCATGGTCGCGGGCGTGCTGTTCTCCGTCCTGGCGGCGATGTGGCTCGCCGGCACCATGGTGCGGCCGATCCGCACCCTGCAGCAGGGCGCGCAACGCATCGGCGAGGGCGACCTCGAGACGCAGATCGATGTGCGCACCGGCGACGAGCTGCAGGGACTCGCCGAGCAGTTCAACCGCACGACCGCGCACCTGCGCGAGTCGTACACGGGCCTGGAGCGCAAGGTCGAGGAGCGCACCAACGAGCTGAAGGAAACGCTCGAGCAGCAGACAGCAATCAGCGATGTGTTACGGGTCATTTCAAACTCGCCCACAGATGTGAGCCCGGTTCTGCAGGCGGTAGCCCAACGCGCCGAGCGGCTATGCGAAGGCGGATCCGCGGCTATTTTCCTGCGGGAAGGCGATAAGCTCAGACGCAGGGCGATCTTTGGCCCGATGATCATGCAGCAGAGCGACACGATCCTGCCGGTGGAGCCGAGTCTCATCACGGGAAGGGCGGTTCTCGATGGCAAGACGGTCCATGTCCCCGACGTCGAAAGCGAACGTGAAAAGTATCCGGCCACCTGGGCGCTGGTTGAACAGTTCGCGCAGCTCTCGGGTGTGCCGAAAAAGCATACGTCGCTTGCCGTGCCACTGGTGAAGGATGGGGCAGCCGTCGGGGTGATTTTCATTCGTCGCGGAGAATCCCGCGCGTTTACTGACAAGCAGATCGCGTTGGTGGAAACGTTCGCTGCGCAAGCGGTGATCGCGATCGAGAACGTGCGGCTGTTCAACGAGACGAAGGAGGCGCTCGACCACCAGACGGCGACGAGCGAGATCCTCAAGGTCATCAGCCGCACCACCTTCGACCTGCAGCCGGTGCTGGAAATCGTGCTCGCCAACGCGCGCAGGCTGTGCGAGGCAGACCGGGGGATCATTTTCCGGCCGGATGAGAGCGGCGACTATCGGCCGATGGCGTTCTCGGTGCCAGAGGACCAGCCGGCTGCCATCACGCGGGAGATCTTCGAGCGCGCGCCGATCAGGGTCGACCGCTCCTCCGTAACCGGCAGGGCAATCGTCGATGGCGTCACGATTCACGTGCCGGACGTGCTCGCCGATCCCGACTACCTGCGAAAGGACATCGCGGCGGCAGGCAACTACCGCAGCATCCTCGCCGTGCCGATGCTACGCGCCAGCGAGACGATCGGCGTTCTGACGCTGACCCGCGTCGGCGCGCCAAAGCCGTTCACCGACAAGCAGATCGAGCTGGTCACCGTGTTCGCGGACCAGGCGGTGATCGCGATCGAGAACGTGCGCCTGTTCCGCGAGATCCAGGAAAAGAGCGCGCAGCTCGAGGTCGCCAACAAGCACAAGTCGGACTTTCTCGCCAACATGTCGCACGAGCTGAGGACGCCGCTCAACGCCATCATCGGTTTCTCCGAAGTCCTCTCCGAGCGGATGTTCGGCGAGGTCAACGAGAAGCAGGCCGACTACCTGAAGGACATCCACGAGTCGGGCAAGCATCTGCTCTCGCTCATCAACGATATCCTCGATCTCTCCAAGATCGAGGCGGGGCGGATGGACCTCGAGGTCTCGAGCTTCCACCTGCCGACCGCGCTTTCCAACGCCATGACGCTGGTGCGCGAGCGGGCGCAGCGCCACGGCATCGCGCTCGACCTGCAGGTCGACAAACGCCTCGCCGACTTCAACGCCGACGAGCGCAAGTTCAAGCAGATCCTGCTCAACCTGTTGTCGAACGCGGTGAAGTTCACGCCCGACGGTGGCCGGGTCGACGTCTCGGCGAAGCTGAACGGCACGGCCGCGGAGTTTGCCGTGCGCGACACGGGAATCGGCATCGCGCCCGAGGACCAAAAAAAGGTTTTCGCCGAGTTCGTGCAGGTCGGGCGCGACTACACGCGCAAGGCCGAAGGCACGGGGCTCGGCCTCGCGCTCACCAAGCGCTTCGTCGAGCTGCACGGCGGCGAGATCCGCGTCGACAGCGCGCCGGGCAAGGGCTCGACCTTCACCGTGCTGCTGCCGCTGCGCGAATGAAGGCACCGCGCCTCGGCAACGGCAAAAAAGGCACGCGAGCAGCAGCCAAGGCGGCGCGCACCAACGGCGGAGACAAGTCTGAGCACCTGGCGGCGCGGCTCAGCCTCGCTCTGCGCGAATCTCGTGAAGCAGTCGAGCAGCAAGCCGCGACCGCCGAGATCCTGCGCGCGCTGTCGCGCTCCACGACGGATCCACAGCCGGTGTTCGACGCGATCGTCAAGAACGCGCACCGTCTTTGCGGCGCGGTATTCAGCATCCTCTATCGCTACGACGGCAAAGTGCTCGACGTCGCCGCCGACAGCCAGGCGAGCGCCAAGGCAAGCCGCGTGCTCCGCAGCCTTTATCCGCGGCCGCCGCGCCGGGACCACATCATCGGCCGCACGGTGCTCGAGGGCCGGGCGATACACACGGTCGATATGTCGACCGATGATCGCTTTCCGGCGAACCGCAACGCGCACAACAAGCTCGTGCGCTTCCAGGCGGCGCTCGCGGTGCCGCTGCTGCGCGAAGGCAAGGCGATCGGTGCGATCGCCGCCGGCCGCTTGGCGGCACAGCCCTTTA
>Ga0137409_10003123_pt1 | contig 17595 bp, 18 predicted proteins | sample CZODoug1_16funga_FD_122059 | JGI IMG/M metagenome (GOLD analysis project Ga0137409, IMG submission 122059) | Vadose zone soil fungal communities from Angelo Coast Range Reserve, California, USA - CZODoug1_16fungal (Hybrid Assembly) | ecosystem: Environmental > Terrestrial > Soil > Vadose zone... | reverse complement strand
CATGCCGTTGCCGTTTACGCCCACAACCGGCTTTGGAAGAAAACACGCCGTCAAACCCATGCGCGTGGCTACCTGCCGGCAAATCAACTTATAAAGTTGAATCTGGTCGGCCGCCTGCACCACCTCGCCATACCCATAGTTAATTTCAAACTGTGAAGGGGCCACTTCCGGATGGTCCTTTTCGTTCTGGAAGCCCATCGCACGCTGCACTTCCGCAGTCGTATCGATGAAGGTGCGCAGCGGATCCCCGGGCAGCGAATGGTAATATCCGCCGGTATTCACGTAATCAAATTTTCCAGTTTCGTTGTAGCGCCGCTCGGCGTCCGATCCTTGAAACAGGAATCCTTCAATCTCATTAGCCGCATTCAGCGTGTACTCTTCATTCTTGTACATCTCGCCGGCAAAACCCTTAAGCCGCCCGCGAATATCCGCGCTGTACGGCGAACCGTCTTTGTCGATCACTTCGCCGAACACCAGCACTTTGCCGCTCCCGAACACATCCGCGGGAGCCCAGTAAAATGAGGCCCAATCCATGGCCAAGCGTAAATCACTCTCACGCTGCGCCGTAAATCCGCGGATCGACGATCCGTCAAAGGTCAAGTTGTCCCAGCTCTTGATCAAAAACTTCTTATCATAATCGAGCATGTGCAAGCGGCCTTCGAGGTCGCTGAAGAGCACGGTCACGGCCTTGATGCGCTTCTCGTCGGAGAGATACTTGATGCGCTCCTCTTGCACTTTGTGCGGCGCGACGCGATCTTGCCGTTGCTTCTTGGCCTTCAGATTGAGCTCTTCCAGCTCGTCATACGGCAGAGCAAGAAAATTACGCAATTCAGTCGACATGTCTCTCCTCAGATTTAGTTGTAAGGTGCTTCGGCGGATGACTTGTAGGGACAAAATGGGTGGCCATCGAGCGGTAAGGGTATCGCGCTGTGTTTCCGAGCGTCAAATCGAAAAACTCACCTCATCCTAACCGAAAAACGAATCGTACCAATCGCATTTTCCGATGCGGTCCTGCGACGCTAGTCGTAATATTCCTGCCCCAAATGCGTAATCAATTCTTCGCCCATCATCCAGCGCAGGGTATTTTTCAGCTTCATCAATTGAATGAACAAATCATGCTCGGGATAGAGGCCTGGTGCGGTCATCGGAGACTTGAAATAAAAGCTGAGCCACTCTTGGATTCCACGCATTCCCGCGCGCTGCGCCAAATCCAGGAACAGCACCAGGTCCAAAACGATAGGCGCCGCAAGAATCGAGTCGCGGCACAAAAAGTCCACTTTGATCTGCATCGGGTAGTTGAGCCAGCCAAAAATGTCGATATTGTCCCAGCCCTCTTTGTTGTCTCCGCGCGGCGGGTAGTAATTGATGCGAACTTTGTGAAAGACTTTGCCGTACAGCATTGGATAGAGCTGCGGCTGTAGAATGTATTCGAGCGCGCCTAGTTTCGATTCTTCTTTGGTTTTGAACGATCCAGGATCGTCCAGCACTTCGCCGTCCCGGTTGCCCAAAATATTCGTCGAGTACCAGCCATCCAGCCCAAGCATGCGAGCTTTAAACGCCGGCGCCAGGACGGTCTTCATCATGGTCTGTCCGGTTTTAAAGTCCTTGCCGCACAGTGCGACGTTGTGCTCTAAAGCCAGTTGCTGGATTGCAGGAATATCGACGGTCAGATTCGGTGCACCGTTCGCGAACGGTACGCCGCTGGTTACCGAGGCCCACGCATAGAGCATAGATGGCGCAATAGCCGGATGATTGGCCTTCATGGCCTCCACAAATTTCGCAGGAGTGGAATGAACTTCTTCCGGCTTGATGAACACTTCCGTCGAGCCGCACCAACAGGTCACCAACCGCGAAACGCGCTTGGTCTTGCGAAAATTTGCAATATCGTCTTTGATTTGCAGCGCCAAGTCGTACTTGCTCTTGCCCTTCTTTATGTACGTGCCGTCCAGCCGCTTTACGTACTCGCGATCGAAGGCCGCTTTCATCGGCGAAATCCCGGAAAGAAAGGGCTCCACCTTTTCGAGATCCTTGTCGCTCAAAACGCCCGCCTTGCTGGCGGCCTGGTAGGCGTTATCTTTGAAAATGTCCCAACCGCCGAACACTAAATCCTTTAAATCACTCAACGGAACAAATTTTTTGATCAACGGCGAACGCGCATCCGTACGCTTGCCCAGGCGGATCGTGCTGAGTTGGGTTAGGGAGCCGACAGGCTGCGCTTTTCCTTTTCGTACCAGCTCAACGCCAGCCATAAACGTCGTGCTGACTGCGCCCATTCCCGGCAGCAACACGCCCAATTTGCCTTTTGCCGGCGCAATCTTCACTGGCTTATCCATTCCACTCCTTTTTGAACTTAAATTTCTTCCGCTGCTGGCGATCGTCGAGGCTCGCTTCAATAAGCTCAATCCCTATTAAGAGGGAATTGCTCAATCCCCATACGTTGCGAGCATGCACCGAACAGCCAGTAATGATGCGTGAACACCACCCGTTTTGCAAACGCGCCCTGTGCAGATGCGGTGGTTTTGCCATCCGTCGGCAGCGGGTGACCTTCACAAGGCCCGTCTACAGCTAGCTGCTTCCGGTTAGAAGTTTGTGTTCAGCAACACTGAAGTACCCATGGTTGATATTGACATAACGATTACTCTAACCTAAACTCCAGACAAAGGTATTGAGAGTCCCAGTAAGTTCTCCCGGTGCGCAAGCAGGAGCAAAGCATGGTACGCAGAACGTCTGCGACAATTGCAAGTGTAGCTAGGCGGTTAGTGTCTCAAGAGTCGGGCGGCGAGCCCGGTTACTTGCTCAACGCTCTTTTCAAGAGCTCGACGGTAGGGGTCGCGATTTGCGATCGGCAACTTCGGTTTTGCGCGATCAATGGGGCGTTGGCCTCTATGAACGGAGTACCCGCTGCGTTTCATCTTGGCAAGACCATCCATGCCGTGCTGGGCAGTGCTGCCGCCAAGATTCAACCCGCCTTCGAGCGCGTTTTCGCGACCGGTCAGCCGCTATCGAACTTTGACGTGACTGCGGAATTGCCAACTCGCGATGCGGTCGGTCACTGGAACGAGAGTTACTTCCCAATTAAAGACGATAGTGGACGCGTCCACCAGGTCGGTGTGATCGTTCTGGAACTGACAAAGCGCAATGAACTCGACGCGGCACTCTTAAGACTGACCAACAAATTGGCTCGCATAACAGCGACGTTGCGCAGCGATGCGAACGCGCTTCAACTCTCCGGTGAGATTCGCGGAGAGTCGAATGATGCTTTCTCACGCTCCGTGGGATTGTTGGAAAGCTGCTTATCGGACACCCGCGGTATTTCGCAATTGTTGCATGACGCTCGCTCCTTGTCAGTGGCTCAGTCCCCTCGTCCTTCCAGGGCAAGGCAAGTCGCAGGGCAGCACGTGCAAGACTTCGCGGCCGCCCACCCAATCGAGAATGAAGTGGATTACCCGAGCTTACTCTCTTCGCGCGAGCGCGAGGTGGTGACGCTGCTCGCCACTGGCCAGACCAATAAGCAAATAGGGACTAAGCTTGTGATTAGCACTAGAACCGTGGAAACCCACCGCGCTAAAATCATGCTCAAGCTCGATATGCATTCTGTCAGCGAATTGGTTCGCTACGCAGTTCGCACCCACCTTATCCGACTCTGATCGCTAAAATTGCCCTCAATTCGTATTAACTAGGCTCCAAGGCTTCGGGGAATGGGTCTTGACAGGTTATGCGGTACTGCGGTATGTTCTGTATATACTGAAATGACTGACACGACTGCACGCACACAAGGTTCTCGGACGCTGCTTTTGTCTTTGTCTCTGCGTCCACTTCGTGTGGTCATTCCGGGCGGCGCTGGACACCTCGGGCGGATACTCGCTCGGTACCTACACTCGAAGGGTAACTCCGTGACGGTGTTGTCGCGCAGCGGACCGATCGAACCGTGGCCTGTCGTCTCGTGGAACGGAAGCGACCTCGATGACTGGGCGAGAGAGCTAGAAGGCGCCGATGTAGTGATAAATCTCGCCGGCCGCAGTGTTAATTCCCGATACACCGTGGGGAATCGGCGCGAAATTCTGGAGTCGCGAGTAGGAACCACGGAACTGATCGGCGAAGCCATCAGCAGACTGCATCGGCCGCCACGTTTGTGGATGAACGCAAGCACCGCGACGATCTACCGGCATAGCCTGGATCGCGAGATGGATGAGGCATCCGGCGAGCTTGGATGCGACGAGCGAGATGCACCGGATACATGGCGTTTCAGTATCGAGGTCGCCAAGCGCTGGGAAAGAGCCTTTTTCGCTGCCCATACGCCCCGCACGCGAAAGATCGCCCTTCGCAGCGCCATGGTGATGAGCGCGCAACATGGAGGAACCTTCGATTTATTGCTTCGGCTGGTGCGCTTCGGGCTGGGCGGCAAGGCGGGATTTGGGAAGCAATACGTTTCGTGGATTCACGAAGACGATTTTGTTCGCGCATTGGATTACTTCATAGAACACGAAGAATTTGAGGGGCCTGTTAACGTGGCAAGCCCCAATCCCATCCCGAATGAAGAGTTCATGCGCAGTCTCCGGAATGCGTGGGGCAACAGGGTAGGATTCCCAGCCTCGAACTGGATGCTAGAGATTGGGGCGGTATTTCTTCGCACCGAAACGGAGCTAATCCTAAAAAGCCGGCGGGTTGTGCCCGGGTTTTTGCTGACAAGCGGTTTCGAGTTTCAGTTTCCAGAGTGGCGTTCCGCCGCCGAGAACCTGGTCGGCAAATGGCGTAGTCGGCACGGTAAATGATCTTTTAGGGGAGGGACAGTTGAGCGAACGAGCGGCGCAATACACGCTGACCCCGGTGGGGCAGAAATTTGTTTTGCATTGGGGAGAGATGGGGACGCGATGGGGGATCAATCGCACCGTGGCGCAGGTGCACGCGTTGCTGTTTCTGTCGCCGAAGCCGTTGCCGGCGGATGAGATTTCGACGACGTTGGCTGTGGCGCGGTCGAACGTGAGCACGAGTTTGCGGGAATTGCAGGGGTGGGGGATTGTGCGAGTAGTGCATGTGCTGGGGGACCGGCGCGATCACTTTGAATCGATCAAGGATGTGTGGGAAATTTTCCGGATTGTTTCGGAGGAACGGAAGCGGCGGGAGATTGATCCGACGCTGCGGGTGCTTGCGGAGTGCGTCGCGGAGTTGAAGGCTGGCCCGCAGGGGGACGCTTATACGCGGGAGCGATTGGAGAGCATGCTGGAATTTTTGACTGGGATGACGGGATTGTTTGAAGAGATTTTGCGGATGCCGACTGGGGCGTTGAAGGGTGTGGTGAAGTTGAGGGGAAAGGTGATTACTTTGCTGGGGACCCAGAAGAAGAAGGCGGGATAGGAATAAAGATTACGCAGAGACGCAGAGTACGCTGAGATTCACAGAGAAGAGTGGAGAGGGTGGACAGCCCGCCTGTGCGGGCAGGCAGAAATGGCTGTCCCAAAGGTAAGAACGATGATTTCGCTGGCGTCGGAGTTTACGGATGGCAAAGGGCGACACGCGCGGGGGTGGTTGTTCTTTGATGCGGAATGCGCGTTTTGCACGCGAACGGCTCGGTGGTTACGGCCGATCTTGGAGCGGCGAGGGCTGGCGGTGGCGCCACTCCAGGATCCGCGCGTCGGGGCGCTGCTGGGTTTGGCGGAGGCGGACTTATTGCGGGAACTGCGTTTTTTGCTGTCGGACGGGAGTCGGTTTGGCGGCGCGGACGCTGTGCTTGCTGTGGCTCGCGAGATTTGGTGGGGACGGCCGCTGGTTTGGTTGGCGAAGATTCCGGGGATGATGGGTCAAATGCGGCGGGGATATTACTGGTTTGCGGCGCGGCGGAGTTGCGCGGCGATGCGGTGTGAGATTCAGGGAGCAGGTTGAAAGAAGGCAAGAAAAGGATTTAACACAGAGTTCGCAGAGTTCGGACACAGAGAGCACAGAGGAGCGGAAAGCGAGTGCGTATGGCGTTGCAATTTGCGGATTTGTGGCGCTGGGATGGCAAGGCCAACGGGAAGACTTACGCGATCGTAGGCATTGTTGGGATGGCGATAAAACATCTCGTTGACCACTTGGTTGCGGCCGGCTTCTTTCACTCTTACGGGTTCTTCAATTATTGGGCGCCGCTGGGCAGGGGCGCGCACCTCACGCGTTTGACGACAGACGAGGGCAAGTTTCTGGCGACCATGCTGGTCGTGGCTTTGCCGTTCCTGTGGATTGGCGTGATGATGAGCGTCAAACGGTTGCGCGATGCCGGCAAGCCACTATGGCTCGTTGTTTTGTTCTTCATACCTTTCATCAACTTGTTGTTCTTCATCGCGCTGTGCTTTCTTCCTTCACGAGGGCAAACAGAAACAAAAGTAGCGGCGCCGTGGCCGGAGGTTCGCCCGCTGGATGAGATTATTCCGCGGAGCCAGCTTGGAAGTGCACTGCTCTCGATTCTGTTGACGTCAGCGATTGGGCTATTTTTTACGCTGCTGGGCACAACGCTTCTGGGCTCGTATGGGTGGAGCTTATTTGTCGCGCTGCCGTTCTGTTTAGGATTATTCGCGGTGTTGCTGCACAGCTACCATGGGCCACGGGATTACGGGACGTGCATGAGCGTGGCATTGTTGCCGGTGGCTATTATCGGCGCGCTGCTGCTAGTGGTAGCAATTGAGGGCGCGATTTGTATTTTGATGGCTGCGCCCATTGCGCTTGGCCTGACCTGGCTCGGCGCCTCGCTTGGCTATTTCATTCAAGGGAATTATTGGGGCACGAAGAGGGGCGCTGCGATGCTGTCGGTTGTACTGTTGGCCATGCCGGGAGTTTTTGGCATTGAGCGCGCCGTAGCGCTGAAAGCGCCGAATTTTGTCGTGCGTACATCGATTGAAATACAGGCGGCGCCCGAACAGGTTTGGCAGCAGGTGGTGTCATTCGCGGAGATTCCTCCGCCTACGGAGATGCTGTTTCGGACGGGAATTGCGTATCCGATTCGCGCGGAGATTGCCGGCCGCGGCGCAGGCGCTATGCGCCGCTGCATTTTCTCGACCGGACCATTTCTGGAGCCTATCGAAGTTTGGGACGAGCCCCGCTTGCTGAGGTTCGGTGTTACGGCCAATCCTGCGCCATTGAATGAGATGACGCCGTACGGGCACATTGAGCCGCGGCATCTGCATGGCTATTTTGTGTCGGAGCAAGGACAGTTTTTGCTGACTCCGCTACCGAATGGCGGAACCAGGGTGGAAGGCACGACGTGGTATCGGGATGCGATCTGGCCGGCCGCTTACTGGCGGTTGTGGTCGGATTATGTGATTCACCGGATTCATTTGCGCGTGCTCAAGCACATCAAGCAAGCTGCGGAACACTCACGGATGGCCGATTGATGCTCAGGCTTTGGCGGCGGAGGCTGATTCGAGGACGCGCTGGTAGTAGCGCTCGTATTGGGGGATTACGTCGTTGGCGCAGAACTTTCGCTTGGCATTGATACGGGCGCGCTGGCCCATTTCGCGGCCGCGGTCGGCGCGCGACAGAATTTCGATGGCGTAGCGGCTAGCTTCTTTCACATCGCCGGGTTCCACCAGGAAACCGTCCACTCCGTGCTCGACCACTTCGGGAACACCACCCACGTTTGTGGCCACTACCGGAACTTCGCAGGCCATGGCTTCCAGCGCGGCAAGGCCGAAGGACTCGAGTTGCGAGGGAAGCAGGAAAAGGTCAGCGGCGGAGAGTTTCTGATACACGGCGTTCTGCTTGCCAAGGAAAAACACGTCTTTCTGCAGCTTTTTTTTGCGGACGAGGTATTCGGCGGCGCCGCGGTCGGGGCCGTCGCCGATGAGCACCAGCTTCGCGGGCATCTTGGCCCGCACTAGCGCAAAGATCTCGACACAATCAGGTACGCGCTTTACGGGACGAAAATTTGAGAGATGCATGAGGATGGGCTCGCCGTTGGGCGCCCATTGCGCGCGCAGATCTTTGGCGTCGGTGCGCGTGTAGAGGTCGCAGTTCACGAAGTTGGGGATGACATCAATGGGGCGCTTGATGTCGAATTCCTTGAGGGTTTGCGTCAGGAGATAGTTGGAGATAGCGGTGACGCCGTCGCTTTGCTCGATGGAAAAACGCGTAATAGGGAGGTAGCTGCGATTGCTGCCGACGAGAGTGATGTCCGTGCCGTGGAGCGTAGTGACGAACGGCAAGCGCCGTGGCGCAGCCATCGAGCGAGCCAGCATCGCGCTCACGGAATGCGGAATGGCGTAATGCACGTGCAAAATATCGAGCGATTCGGACTCGAAGACTTCCAGCATTTTGGTGGCGAGAGCGAGCGTGTACGGCGGGTGATCGAAGAGCGGGTAGGAGGCGACCTCGACTTCATGAAAGAAGATGTGAGGGTCGGCTAGATTCATGCGGATCGGCGGGGCATAGCTAATGAAATGAACGTCGTGCCCGCGCGCGGCGAGTTCTTGGCCGAGCTCCGTTGCAACAACTCCGGAGCCGCCATAAGTGGGATAACAGGTGATGCCGATGCGCATGAGATCGCCGCTGCCTTCTTCTAATCGCTGCCGGTACCTTACAACAAATACGTTCGTGACCGTGCTCGCTTGCGGGCGTGGGAATACGGATGCTAGAGTCGCCCACCCGGTGAATCTGTCCCGCCCTAGAGTACCCGGTTAGACGTACCAGGGACCGGAAACGTGACACAGGGAGGTGGGACGCTGGGCCGGACGTCTGGCTCACCGAGGAAGCGGGTAGCCGGCATGAAGAGCAAACTGTCCCAGGAAACGTCAGAATTGACGGCGGCGACCCGGCGGCATCTAAAGAAAAGCCGGGCTATTACCATGCTGGGCTTTGACCTAGAGGCGGTTTCCCGGGGGCGGGCAATTTTGCGGCTGGATGCGCGGCCACGTCACAAGCAGCTCAACAATGCGGTGCATGGGGGAATTTTGGCCGCGCTAGCCGATACGGCGGGCGCCATCGCGGCGTATACCACGGTGCCCGCGGGAGTGGCATTGGCGACCATCGAGATGAAGATCAATTATCTGGAGGCGGTGGCGGGCGGGCGAATCCGAGCAGAGGCAACGGTGCTGCGCGCAGGGCGCAATTTCGTGGTCACCGAATGCGAGATTTTTGACAGCAAAGGAATGCTCGCGGCTAAGGCGTTATTGACCTTCGGTGCCGCTGGCGGTCACTTGCTTCAAAGATAGACTGCGATTATTCGTCTCCGCCGTTGGCGGACTCTTCGCCGTCTTTGTGGACGTACTTGATCACACGCTTGAAGACCAGCAGGTTCGGGCTGCCCTGGCGAGTCAGCTTGATGCAATCGCGGTCGTACCATTCGACCGTGCCGCGCAAAATTTCGCCGTTATCCAGGACGATAGCCATCGGCGTGTGCGCTTGCATCTGCTTGACCCAATAAAAATTCTCCGCGTGCGTAACTTCAGGCGGAGCGGGCTTCTTGCTCGGTGCGGGACCATTGTTGTTGTTGTGTTGCGGTCGGGGCGGGGCTTGTTCTTTAACGTCCGCGAATCCCGGACGGAACATCCGTCGGTTCACCATGACTGCTCCTTGTGAAAAATAGGTGGCCAGGCTGTTATCTATTCCCTATGATGCGCCTGAACGTTCCACGGTTACAGTCCAACATTGCAAATTGTCAGTAATACAAATTTTTCGGAACTTTACAAGCGCGAGACAACCCCGCGTTCCGGAGTTGTCATCAATGATGCCGCGAGCGCGTCGAGCCCGAGTTGACGATTGAGATTGCGGCGCGCTCCGGCGTGAAGCTCGTCAAATCCGGCGATGGCGCGCATAACCCATTCGATGTTTACGAAATTGGCGAGTGCAGTCAATTCTTTGACCAGTGGAGCGTTGCGTAGTGTCGACTCTTTGACACCGGAGGTCAATTCCAGCAGATCGCTTAGCAGGCCGTAGAATACGGCAATTTGTTCTTCGAACGAAGATTCGCGATCTTTCGCGAGCGTCGCGGTTTCCGCAAATAGTTGCGCGAAGCCTTCGCCGCGCGCAGCGCGCTCCAAAATGCGCAAGGCGTTTCTGCGCTGCTCCGCAGCTTGCTCAAGATTCATTTCGATGGCCAAGCCGGGGCTGCCTTCGGCGAGCTGCGCTGCCAATTTGCGCTCGCCTGGTTTGCGGTCGGTCTTTTCCTGCAGAATTTTCTCGACGTCGGCTTGCGGCAGCGGGGCGAAATGAAATTGCAGGCAGCGCGAGACGATAGTTGGCAACAGAGAATATGGCGACGGAGCGGTCAGGATCAGTGTTGCGGAGCCAGGCGGCTCTTCAAGGATTTTGAGGAAGACGTTGGCGACGTCCCAGCGCATGGTGTCCGCGCCATCGAGAATGAAGACGCGCCGACGGCCCATCGGTTGAAAGTAGGCGGCGCGTTGTACGGCGCGAAGCTGGCCGACGCGGAGCATTGGCCGAGCGACTGGATTTTTCAGGCGCACCGGATCGGGCACCAGCGCCCAGACATCCGGATGCGATTGCAAGATCAGTGGGACGCGTTCCACGGTGGCAGCGTCGGCACTTTCGCCGCGCTCGGCGAGGCCTTGCTCCAGCAGGGCTTGGGGATCCGCGAGTAAAGTGACGCGCTGGCAGGTGGCACACTCACCGCAAAAGTCATCGGTGAAGCGCTCGCAATTGGCAGCTTGAGCAAACATGCGCGCCAGGGTGTACTTGCCGACCCCTCGCGGGCCGCTAAAGAGCAGCGCGTGCGGAACGCGTCCCGTGCGCAAAGCGCCGCGGAGCGCCGTCACCACCCGTTGATTGCCGAGAAATTCTGCAAAGCCCATGGGGTCAGCCGCCTTTTTCCCATTGAGATGCCAACGTTGTGCTGAGCACGGGTGACGCGGCGGCCAGCACCTCGCGCGCAATTTCTTTCACGGAGCGCATCTCGGCGGTCTGGGCGTCGAAGCATTCAACGGTGACCCACGGCGCGTTGCGGGCCAACTGATCATACATAGCTGCGGCATCTTGCAAATGGCGCAAGCTGGCCTCCAGGAGATCTTGCTTCGCGCTGGTGTAGCTGCGTTGTGACTTACGTGCGACCAGTTTTTGCGCCTCGATGGGAGGAACGCGCAGGTACAGAATAAGGTCCTCGCGTGGAAGGTCGTAGATGTTGTATTCGAGGTGCTCGATCCAGCGTCGAAAGTCCTCGCGTTTTTCGGCTGCGACGCGCGCTGTTTGATGGGCGAGGTTGGAGCCGATGTAACGGTCGATCAGAACGATTTTGCCTTCGTTAAGGGCGGCCTCGATCTTTGGTTTGGCCTCGAAGCGATCACCGGCATAAAGCAGCGCAGTGAAATGCGGGTCCACAGCTTCGAGCGCGCCCAGTTCACCGTTAAGAAATTGGCCGACCATTTTGCCGAACCAGGAATCGTATTGCGGAAAGCCGGTCGAATAGACGCTGTGCCCCCCTTCGCCCGAGGCGATAGTGCTGTGCAGCAGATCCATCTGAGTGCGTTTGCCGCTGCCATCGATACCTTCGATGGCAATGAGTCTGCCGAGAGTGCGTCTATTTACGTTTGGGCGCAAACCAACCTCAATCCAGGATAACTTGCAGCTACGCCAGTCTAACCGGAGGTGTTCGGTGTCGCAACGCCGCGCGTGCTACGATGCGAATCGGAAGCGAGAGCACTCGTGGATGACCTACGGAAGATTCGAGACAATTTGACGCGGGTGCAGGAACGCATTGGCGCCGCAGCGCGGAAAGTTGGCCGCCCCAGCGATGAGATTACGCTGATCGGCGTGTCGAAGACGCAACCGACCGAAGCGATTCGGGCAGCTTATGAGGCGGGCTTGCGCTATTTTGGCGAGAATCGCGTGCAAGAGTGGGAAGGGAAGCGAGCCGGGCTTGAGGATTTGCAGGCGAGCTGGCATCTCGTCGGGCACTTGCAGAGTAACAAAGCGACGCGGGCGGCCGGACTATTTCACAGTGTGGATTCGGTCGATGATTTGGGTTTGGCCCAGCGACTGGACCGCGCTCGCGGTGAGCAAGCTAGTGCGCCCCAATTGCGAATTCTGATCGAAGTGCGTGTCGAGCAAGAAGAGAGCAAGAGTGGCATAAAGCCCGAGGAAGCGGCTGCGCTTGCGCGGAGGCTGGCGGAGTTGACTCACCTCGAACTGGCTGGCCTGATGTGCATTCCGCCGTTTCTGGATGAGCCGGCTAAGGTGAGGCCTTACTTTCGGCGCTTGCGGGAGTTGCGAGATTCGCTGGCGCGCGACATTGGACGTGAGCTTCCGGTGCTGTCGATGGGCATGTCACACGATTTTGAAGTGGCCATCGAGGAAGGCGCGACAGAAGTGCGCGTGGGCACGGCGATCTTTGGAAGCCGCCCGGCGAAGTAGATGCTCGAACTGGAAACACGAGGAGGGGCTGTGATTCTCGCGGTACGGGTGCAGCCGCGCGCCAGCAAGGACGAGATTGCTGGAGTGATGGGTGGCGCGCTCAAGGTGCGCTTGCGGGCGCCAGCTTTGGAAGACCGCGCGAATGAGGCGCTGTGCGAATTCCTGGCCGAGCTTTTGAAAACACCGAAAGCGGCTGTTAGAATCCTCAGCGGTCATCACACCCGCAGCAAGCGTGTGGAAGTACGCGGAGTGACGCTGCAACAGGTTTTGGGCCTAGTCACCTATGATGCGTAAGCGGCGTGGGCAGTTTTATTGTCGATGATTTTACGAGCTGTCAAGCGCCAGGAGTGCGCCGTTCCATGAGCTTCGACGTGCTAGCGATTCAGAAAGACCTGAAAGCGGCGAGACTGGACGGCTGGTTATTTTACGATTTTCGCGGCCGCGATCCCATCGCGCACCGCATTCTGGAGCTGCCTCCGGGCATGCGGACGCGACGCTGGTTTTATTTTGTGCCCACAAAGGGCGCCCCGCGAAAACTAGTGCATAAGATCGAATCCGAATCGCTGGCTGCGCTTCCGGGAGAGACGCTCTACTACGCGGATCAAAGCGAGCTGCATGAGAATCTCTCCGAGCTGTTGGGCAACGCGCAAAGCATCGCCATGCAATATTCGCCGCGAAACGCGATTCCCTATGTCTCGATGGTGGACGCGGGCACGGTGGAATTGGTGCGCAGCGTGGGGCCGAAGATATTTACATCCGCCGATCTAGTGCAGAAGTACGAGGCGTGCTGGACTGCCGAGCAGTTGCAATCGCACCTCGAAGCCGGTGAGATCGTGGATCTAATTATTCGCGAGGCGTTTCAGCTTGCCGCCAAGGGCGCGCGCGACGGGAAGCCGCTGACCGAATACGTGCTGAAGCAATGGATCTTGAAGGAGTTCGACGCGGCGGGCGTAACCGCGGAAGAAGGACCGGATGTGGCGGTGGGACCGAACGCCAGTGATCCGCACTATGGGCCGGTGGAAAGGACAGCTTCGCCGATCCGCGAAGGAGAGTTGCTGCTGCTGGATGTGTGGGCGAAGAAGAACACTCCGGGCAGCGTGTATTACGATGTTACATGGACGGGTTTTCTGGGCGCGAAGGTGCCGGAGGAATACGCGAAAATTTTCCGTGTAGTGCGCGAGGCGCGGGACAAGGCGACTGAGTTGATCCGCTCGGCGATCGCCAAAGGTAGGCCCCTGCAGGGCTGGCAGGTGGACAACGCGGCGCGCACCGTCATTGACAACGCCGGATATGGCAAGTATTTCTTTCACCGCACCGGGCACAGCATCGGCGAGAGCGTTCACGGCAATGGCGTCAACATGGACGGGCTGGAAACGCGCGATACTCGCCGGCTGATCGCGCGCACGTGCACGTCCATCGAGCCGGGGATTTATTTGCGTGAGTTTGGGATTCGCAGCGAAGTGAACGTCTACATTGGCGACCGTGAAGCGCGCGTTACGGGCGCTGTGCAGCAGGAGATCTTGCCACTGCTCGCTTAAAGCAAATGTCTTCGCAGAAGCTACGTGCAACCACAAAATGAGCGACCAAGCCGAAAATGTTGTAGTGCCGTCACCCGATAAAGCGCGGGAAGCTCGCGCCATCGCGATCGGCGTTGCGGGCTGGGTCGTGCCGGGGCTGGGGCACGCGCTGCAGAAGATGTGGGGGCGCGCGCTAACGTTTTTTGTTGTGGTGGGAGTTCTCGTCATCGTGGGCGCAGGGATGCGCGGCAATTTGTTTGGTTCGGAAGGCGGGGACGCGTTTGCCGCGCTGGGATATTTCGCCGATCTGGGCACTGGAAGTTTTTATTGGCTCGCGAAATACATTGAAGTTGGCGGACCGGACGTTTCGCATGCCTACGGCGATTACGGCACGCGATTTCTGGCCGCTGCTGGAGTGCTGAATCTGCTGGCGGCACTGCACGCATATGAAGCCGCCCGCGGCCGGAAAGCTTAAGCCAAGATGAAGTTTCACCTAAGCCACTTGCAAGCCATGCTGCTGTTCGCGCTCTTGATATCGATTGCGTTCGGATTTCTGAGCCGACGGCGCCCCATGGAGCGCGTGAAATATATCGCTTGGTCGCTGTTGCTCTTTCTGCTGTTCGGCATCGGGATCGGCTGGGCCATGTATCCGTTCTCGCGCTGATGGTCCACAGCGCATTCGGCGGTGCTGCGTGTTCGCCAGGAAGATTTGGCGTTACGAAGAACTCGGGAGCGGGCTGTTAGCGATCGCCTGAGAGAACCGGGGGCTCGCTGATAAATTGACAGCAATTTTCCGCGGATGCTAATGTAGTTTTCTGTTCCAAGCCGAGGTAGCTCAGTGGTAGAGCAGCCGATTCGTAATCGGCAGGTCGCGAGTTCAACTCTCGCCCTCGGCTCCATTTTCAGTCGGTGCTTGCGATTAAGGCATCCCCAGTCATCCAAGCGCGAAGTTTAGCCGCGTGCTGTAGCGGCGCAACTGCCTAAACGCGGGACAATGCCGCGATAAAACCCGCGTACTATTGCGCGGGCTGAGCTTTCTATGTATGCTTTCTACATGCAAGCTAACCCACAGAGGACCACGCAGATTTGTTGCTGCTGTCTGTGCTGTATGTGTGCGTCTTCTGGCGCGGGGAGGCTGGGCATCTAGAGATTCAAGTTCTAGCCCGGATTTTCTAACCCACCGCCGGACCGATGGCAGGTGGGTTTTTTGTTTTGTGCTCAAAAAGATTCCAGATGTGAATTGAGTGAGTAAAAAGGAGGAAAACGAAGATGTCTGAATACAAGCACCCAGAAGTATTAGTTTCAACCGAGTCGGTGGCCCAGAATTTGAATGCGCAAAATACCCGGCTGGTCGAAGTAGACGTGGATACCACCGCGTACGATCAGGGGCACATTCCCGGCGCGGTTGGGTGGAACTGGCAGACGCAGCTCCAGGATAATATTCGCCGCGACCTGATCGAAAAGTCCGCGCTGGAGAAACTGCTCGGCGAGTCGGGCATCTCCAACGACACGACGATTCTCCTCTACGGCGACAATAACAACTGGTTTGCCGCCTACGCTTTCTGGCAATTGAAATATTACGGCCACCAAAATGTGAAGCTAATCAACGGCGGCCGCAAAAAGTGGCTGGAAGAGAAGCGCCCGCTCACCAAGGAAGCTGCAAAGGTCACGCCGACGAGTTATCGCGTTTCCGGAACCGACCAGTCACTCCGAGCCTTCCGCGACGATGTGCTCGCGGTGGTGCAGGGAAAGAAGCGCGGCCAACTTGTGGATGTGCGCTCGGTCGACGAATTCACCGGAAAGATCATCGCGCCTCCGGGCATGACCGAAACCGCGCAGCGCGCCGGACACATTCCCAATGCCGCCAATATCCCGTGGGCGCAAGCTGCCAACGAAGATGGCACGTTCAAGTCCGCTGAAGCGCTGGCGGCCCTGTACCAGGGGAAGGGAATCACCGGCGGCGACGAAGTAATCGCCTATTGCCGGATCGGCGAGCGCAGCTCGCACACCTGGTTTGTGTTGAAGTATTTGCTGGGCTACACCAACGTGCGCAACTACGACGGTTCGTGGACCGAATGGGGCAATCTGATCGGCTCGCCGATCGTGAACGAAACAGCCTCGAAGCCTAAGGCCGCCGGCGCGAATTAACAGGCACTAAAAAGTTTGCACGAAGCCCGGTTCACTTCGCCTGGCTTTGTGCACCGAGGCGCGGTCGCCAAGTGGTAAGGCAAAGGTCTGCAAAACCTGCCGAAACCTGGGGCGCTGCGCGGTATCAATAGTTTGCAAAGGGAATAAATGGGGTAAATAGGCGTTTTGAGGGCAATTTGGGTACAGCTTTGGGTATAGATCGGGTATAGGTTTGCGCAGGGTTTTCTCAACCCTGCTAGACATTAAAAAGTTTGGTGGCGATGCCGAAGCGGTCGAGGCACTGGTCTGCAAAACCAGTCTTAGTGGGTTCGAGTCCCACCGCTACCTCCATTTCTCCTTGGTGGGCCGGATCATAGGCCCATCGCCTCGCGTATTTCCGATATGACCTTCTCCAGGCCGTGCTCAGATTTGGCTGCTACGCGGCCAGCCAAGATAGGCGAATTTATTCTGACTTCCTCTGCCGTAATGTTGTGCCATATAGGTAGGATAACTTTCGTGCCGACGATCTCCCTGCTCATCAGCCCGTCCAGCTCATTCTGCGGCCATTCTTTAGAGAAAAAATGCTTACTCAACACTACGACCCCATACCGCGAATGCGCCAGGCCCTCATCAATCTTCCTTCGGAGGCTGTCGCCCACTTTCAGCGAGAAAACGTCGTACCAGACAGATAGACCCGAATTACGCAATTGATGCGCAAAGAGGTCAACAAAATCCTTCTTGTCCTCGCTAGCGTGACAAATGAAAACGTCCCACTCTTTGCCGAGCGCGGCGGCATATACTTGCTTCGTTTTGCGGTCCTCCAAAATCTTCTCATCTCGCTTTATTGCGAGATCGCAGACTAGTCGAGAAATGATTGCATCGATTTGAGAAATGATTTGTTTGGACAAAGCTTCGAGCGTTCCTGTCGGAGTATTCGCGCCAAGAGTCTGTCGAACTTCTTGATTCATGGAGCCAATGAGACTGTGTTGTTGCGAATGGCAAAAATCAACTACTTCTCCCTTCACATCCCGAAACGCCACTTCGTCAAACGGAAGACCAGACTTTTCATACGCCTTAACGAGGCCATCTAATTTGGCTTGCGCCAAAGTATCAACTCGTTCCAACAACAGCTTAAAGTGATCGTGAATATAGGCTCCTGACAAGATGCTGCCCCGGCTTGCATGCTGATTGCGAAGCTGGTTGATTTCTTGTTCTTCGTTACCGGAAATCTCGTGGAGACGACGCTGGTAAATGCTATCTGCGTATCTTCGGCCTACTTCATCAAGCGGCATGATGTGCGGTATTCTACCAGCACGCGAATCAGGAAGCCCATTGATGCACGATCAGAATAGGCCGAGGCTCAAACCCTGTAGTATCCTGTCGCCGTGCCCGAGCGGCGGAACTGGCAGACGCGCCGGACTCTGCTGCACGTAGCCTCTTTTCCTAGAACTGCCCAGAACAACCTCAAAATTGCACTTAAATTGCACCCAATATGGTCTTTTCACCGTGTTGCGAGGGGTTTCAATACATATCTAAACCACTGATTCTGCTAGGAAGGCACGTGTTTTCAGCGCGGAGTTGAGACTTGAAAGGGCTACGTGCTAACCGTTGCACCATAGCG
>Ga0137409_10003122_pt1 | contig 17600 bp, 11 predicted proteins | sample CZODoug1_16funga_FD_122059 | JGI IMG/M metagenome (GOLD analysis project Ga0137409, IMG submission 122059) | Vadose zone soil fungal communities from Angelo Coast Range Reserve, California, USA - CZODoug1_16fungal (Hybrid Assembly) | ecosystem: Environmental > Terrestrial > Soil > Vadose zone... | reverse complement strand
CGCCAGGAAGCCAGGAACGCCAAGAAGAAGAATCGACATGTCGATTCTTCTTCTTGGCGTTCCTGGCTTCCTGGCGGTTTTAGGCTTTTCAGCCAGGAGTTAGAACGAGTATCGAAGCGCGAACTGCAAATTGCGCTCGCTATTCTTGTTTATGACCTTACCGAACGTGGCGCTGGTCGGGTTAGCATCTAGAACGGCGGTCCCTGTCCCGGTATTGCCCCAGTTCGGATGGTTGAGCCAGTTGAAGGCCTCGGCGCGGAACTGAATCGTATGCCGCTCCTTGATTTGAAAATCCTTCAACAGGCCAAGGTTGTGGTTCTGGAATCCGGGGCCATAGATGAAATTTCGCACGTGTTGCGTGCTGAAGGTCCCTGCGGCAGGCTTCGTGAAGATCGCTGAACCGTCCGCGTTCTTCACCGCAAACCAGTAGTTCTGGTCGGAGTTGTTCGACGCGAACTTCTTGTCGCCGCCGTTCAGGATCGGGTCGCCGTTGACGATCCAGAATTGTGAGCCGCTGCCCGGACCAACACCGGCGAAATCGTCACCCGTGGCAATCGAGAACGGTGTGCCTGTTTGGAACTGTGACACGCCGCTGACGGTCCAACCGCCCAGCACTTTCCCCACCAGTGATGACTTCTCTTTGAAGAACGGCAACTGGTAGACGAAGTTGATCACCAGGGCGTGCCGCCGGTCGAAGTCTGAAGGTCCGTACAGCGTGCTGGCGTCATACGCGTTCGGAATGATGTCTCGCTGCGCCGAGCCGTCGTCCGAAGACTTCGACAAGGTGTAGGCGACTCCGAAGCTGAATCCTTGCGTGAAGCGGCGGTTGAGCGACAACTGCAAGCCGTTATAGCGCGAGTTCGCGTCATTGTTGGTGACGCGAATTGTATTGAAGCCCTTGTAAGGGCGCAGGAAGTCGGCATTGACGCCGGGATTGGCTTGCAGCGTGCCCGGGAGCAATTGGTTGATGTTGCGCTCGCGCTGACCGTGTAGCCCGCGCTTGCCGACGTAACCGACTTCGACAGTGGTGCTGAAGGCGAGCTCGCGCTCAAAAGTCGCGTTCCAGGTCCATGTTTCAGGATTTCTGAAAACAGGATCCTGGGACGTGATGTTTTGCGTGAAGGCGCGGTTGGTCCCACCGCCGGGATTGTCCACGCTGCCGTTGGCGATAGAGGCCATAGGCTGGAACGGCGGGTTGCCGCCGAGGAAGACTGAGTCGCTCACGCCGACGCGGGTCATAAAGCGTCCCGCACCCGCGCGGATCACGTTCTTGTCGTTGAACGCATAGGCAATGCCGACGCGCGGTTGGAAGTCTTTCTTGTGAACATCTGAATACGATTTGCCGACTCCACGAAAAAGGAAGTCGAATTGGCCGGTATTGGCCACCGCCACGCGTCCCGCTCCTTTGGCGGCGTCGGTAAAACCGTCGCCTGGAATGACCAGACCGTTGTAAAGCGACTGGAGGTTGCCGTTGACGATGAAGCCAGTGGATTTATCCAGCACTGCGGCTTTCGCGGGGTCGTAGAACGTCGGATCGAAAACGACTATGTTACGCCACAGACTGTAATACGGTTGGACGATTGTGTGTCGCAATCCGAGTTCCAGGCGCAGCTTCGGTGTCGCCTTCCAACTGTCCTGAATGAACCACTCGTACATATGACCTCGATAGGGCGTATAAGAGCGGTTGCCGATCTCCGCGTAAGAGCTGAAACGTCCGATAGCCGCGTTGGCGATGTCGAGGCCGGTGGCGTCGGATTGTGTGTTGCGGAACTCGAAACGACCGTTCTGATTGTTGGTGCCGCCAGGCACGCCGTTGACGTTGATCTGGTCGAAGTCATTCTCGCCCGCGCGCTCAAAATAGAATCCCGCCTTGAGCGTGTGGTTGCCGCGAATGTTCGTGATATTGTCACTGAGTTGATAGATCGGCCCTTTCGAACTGGATGGGTACGGCCCGCCGTCCATGTCGGGGATGACACCGCCGAAGTTGATTGTCGGAATCTTGTCCTGAATCTCTTTCGGGTCACTGAAGATATAGGGATAGCTGATCCCGTATTGACTCCGCTTGTAAGCGCCGTTGCTAGTATCTACAGAGATGAAGACCTGATCGCGGCTGGCTGCGGCCAGGAATTCGTTGATCCAGGTCGGGGAGATCGTATAGACCCAATTGAGCGAGGTCGTCTGGTTCGGACGATCAATGATCTGCGGGGCGCGGTCGAATCCGGCTCCAGTGGCGCCGCGGAACGCGCTCACGCCGATGTAGTGATAAATCTGAGCGCGCCAGCGAATCTGATTTTTCTCGGTCGGATAGTAATCAACCGAGATCGTAGTCTTGCGCTGGTCGTCGGTGGTCGGACGCGATTGCGTAAAATTGGCCGTGCCTGCTCCAATGAATCCGGGCGTCGGAACAGGATAGGAATTAAGCAGCGCGAGTCCTTGCGGCGATGTGCAAGTCACCGTTACGCCACAGCCAGCCGAACCTGATTTCGGGATGATATTGTTCGCATACGGCTTGCCGGTCAGCGGATCGTTGATCGTGACTACTTTGCCGTAGAAGCGATTGTTTGGGTTGAGTAGTTCACTGAAATCGCCGTTGCGCATTGCTACCGATGGTACGGTGGCAACAGTGGTAGAAGCCTGGCGCTGTTTGACCCATTCCTGCCCGAACAACCAGAAGAGTTTGTTGCGATCTCTGTTGAACTTGAGACCCGGGAGGATCACCGGGCCGCTCAGGTTGTAGCCATATTGATTGTAGGTGAAGGGGCTGGGCCGGCAGTTGTCGAGTTTCGAGTTGACGTCGCAATCGCCAAGAGCCAGCTTATTGCGGCTGAAGCTGTTGGCGTTGAGCGCCGCATTGCGCATGAACTCGTATACGGCGCCATGAAAATCTCTTGAGCCGCTCTTGGTGACGATGCGGATTTGTCCACCAGCGGAGCGTCCGTACTCGGCGTTATAGTTAGCCGTCAGAATCTGAACCTCCTGCGTCGAGTCGGCGTCGGCCACGCCAATGCTGATGCCGTTTGAGCGCGTACGAACGGCGACCGCGCCATCGAACGTGATCAGGTTGTCCTGAGTGCGCGAGCCATTGATGTTAAGACCGCCGGTGCTCAAACCGAAATTGAATTGTCCGAGCGCGCCGCCGTTCACGCCCGGTTTGAGCAGCGCGAGGAAGAGCGGGTTGCGGCCATTGAGTTGGATATACTGAATCTGGCTGCCTTCCACGACTTTGCCAAGTGCGGCCGATTCGGTCTGCACGCTGGCGGTAGAAGCAGTGATGTTTACTGTTTCAGTCACTTGTCCTGCCTGCAAGGCGACGTCAAGGCTGGCCGGGATGTTGGGATCGAGTTTCCTTCCTGTCTCCACGTATTGCTTGAAACCGCTGGCTTCGATCTTCACTGTGAACAGCCCAGGCGGCAATTGGGTAATAACGAAATAGCCTTCGCTGTTTGTCGTCGCAACGCGCTCGAAAGCCCTGGTATCGCTCTTGATTGTGACCTTGGCGCCGGAGATGATGCCGCCGGCCTGGTCCTTAACGAACCCGGAGATTTGCGTGTTGTCTGATTGCGCGAAGCCTGTGATCGAGATGGCGAGCGACAATGCCGCCAGCAATCCCAATCCGATGCTCTTCGCTACCACTCTTCTCATTCTGGTACTCATTTGAACCTTCCTTATGCGAGAGGGGCGAAGGGGGGGAACTCCTCCGCCGTCTTCACTAAAACGCCGCCCGGGGCGGACAATCAGAAAATTGGATTCGTTCATCTGCTGAAGTGTCAGCCAATGAAAGATTGCCTAACTATTTAATCAAGATTGTGTGGTAAGCCTTCGTCCCAGCAATGACCAGCGATGAAATGATAAGCCTTGCCAACAGATGCGCCTATCCCGACGCGGGGCCTGTTTGAACTTTTAATGGAATCAATTCCGTTGGCTGTGGCGGATTATCAGGATGGTTAAACCAAGTGTCAAGACCAGAAGGGCAAGAAGGAGCTATTCTAACTATGATTTACAATGATTTATCACATCACAATGGCGCGCTTAACTTTCCCGCTCTCGAAATGTATCATCGGCCCTTATTCTTCATTCTTTCCATGACCGATTCCCCTATTATCACGGAGAAACGAAATGGCCGAAGTCATCGAGCGCAGAGTCGTCCAACCATTCCCACTCTACTATGACCTCTACGTTCCCGAAGACGGAAAACCGAAACCGCTCATCATTGCGCTGCATGGCTACGGCGGCGACAAAAGCTCGATGATGCGCTTGATGCGCCGCATCCTCAGAGATGGGGAACGTGACTACATCATCGCTTGTCCGCAAGGCCCGCACCAGCATCTGGTCATGCCGACCGAAGGGGCGCCGAATCTGGGTTACGGATTCGGCTGGCTCTCGAATTTCAAACCCGAAGAATCGGTGGCGATGCATCATCAACTAATCCGCGAGATCATCGAAACGCTAACGTCCGCGGGCGTGGCCGACGCGAGCCGAGTTTTTCTGCTTGGATTTTCGCAGGCCGCCGGCGCCAACTTTCGATTCGCGTTCACGCACGGCGATCTGGTTCGCGGCGTGGTCGCGATCTGCGGCGGCATTCCCGGCGATTGGGAGGCCGAAGGAAAATACCAATCGGGCGTTGCCGATGTTTTATACATCGCCGCCGAACGCGACGAATATTACACGCCGGACCGGATGCGGCGGAACGCCGAGGCGCTTCGCCCTCGCGCCAGATCGGTCGAATTGCGGTTCTTCGACGCCGGACACGAAGTCCCGCGCGAATCTTACGCCGCGATTGATGAATGGCTGAAGCGGCAATCAGGAGGTAGTTCGTAGTCCCGCCTTTAGACGGAGGCGTTTGGTATCGCGGAATGGATCTGTAGCTGACGCTTCCGCCTAAAGGCGGGACTACGAACTGGTTTTCCACGGGAGAATCAGTTTTGTCCGAGTTGAAGCAATACATCGCAACGGTCGCGCTGCTCATAGCAATTTTGCTGGGCTTCAGCGTGGCGGTTTATCTCGTCGGAAAGCTCCGTGGGAAAAAGTAGATCTAATATGCAAATCTCAAATCTCGAATCTCAAATCGAATCTTTCTTCGCGATTCCCGCTCCGGAGATGACGCCCGAACGCAGGCAGGAAGCCCTGAACGTTTTCGCCGAATTCAAGTCCGCGCTCAATCGCGGCGAGGTGCGCGCCGCGAGCCGAAGCGCCAACGGCGACTGGATCGTCAATCAATGGGTCAAACGCGGCATCCTGCTCGGCTTTCGCCTGGGCGCGATGGTCGATTATTCGATTGACGAAAACTTTCGCTTCTTCGACAAAGAGACCTACCCGCCCAAGCGCGTCACGATCGACGACGGCGTGCGGATCGTGCCAGGCGGCACTACAGTGCGCGAAGGCGCTTATCTGGGGCGGGGCGTGACGATCATGCCTCCGGCCTTCGTCAACGTCGGGGCTTACGTTGACGACGGGACGATGATCGATTCGCATGCGCTTGTCGGGTCGTGCGCGCAGGTCGGCAAACGGTGCCACATCAGCGCGGCGGCTCAGATCGGCGGAGTGCTCGAACCCGTGGGCGCAATGCCCGTGATCATCGAAGACGAAGTCCTGGTCGGCGGCAACTGTGGCGTATACGAGGGCGCGGTCGTCCGCGAGCGCGCGATTCTGGCCTCCGGCGTTGTGCTGACAGGCTCGACGCCGATCTTCGACGCGGCGCGCGGCGAAATTTACCGGCGCGAAGGCGCCAGGCCGCTCGAAGTTCCCGCCGGCGCGGTCGTCGTGCCCGGCTCGCGCGCAATCGGCGGCGGACCGGCGAAAGACTGGGGGCTGTCGGTCTACGCTCCGATCATCATCAAGTATCGCGATGAAAAAACCGAAGCTTCCGTGAAGCTCGAAGATTTCCTGCGCTAATTACACAAACAACCCAACCAATAGGAGGAATCCGCTATGTGTCGCGTCTCCAGACGTGAGCTTTTGTTGGGCGGCGCAGCGCTGCTCGGCGCCGCCGCTACCGAATCTAAAGCCGCTGCAAAGACATTCCCCGCAAAACCCGGAGCCGTCGAAGTCGGCAAAGTCGATCAACTCTCTGACGGCGTCTATTTCCATCAGGGCAATCTGCTGGTCGGCCATTGCAACAACGGCTGGATAATTTTTGAAGACTACGTGCTCGTGATCGACGGGAACTACCCGTCGGGCGCGCAGGAGATCATCCCGAAGATCAAAGCCATTACCGACAAACCGATCCGCTTCGCTTTCGACACTCACCATCACGGCGATCATGCGTACGGCAACCAGGTCTGGGTCGAAAACGGCGCCGTGCCCGTGGCGCATACCGGCGTGATTGACGAGATGAAGAAATACGAGACCGGTTATTACGGCGGCGCGCCAGGGCGATGGGAAGAGGCGGCCAAAGATCGCCCGGACGTTCGCGGCAGCAAGCTCAAACCGCCTTCGGTGCTCTTCCCGCGCGAAATGATCTTCGACGACGGCAAACACCGCGTGGAGTTGATGCACCTGGGCGTCGCGCACACTCATGGCGACGCGCTCGCATGGCTTCCGAAAGAGAAGATTCTCTTCGCCGGCGACGCCTGCGTGAACGGCCCGTACAATTTCGTCGGCGACGGCAACGTCGAAAAATGGATCGCCACGCTCGAAGCGGCCAGGAAACTAGGCGCGAAGATAGTCTGTCCGGGGCACGGCGATCGCGGGGCTGAAACGACGCTCAACGATCAGCAGAAATATTTCCGCTCGCTGCGCGAAGAAGTGGGCAAACTGGTCAAAGCCAAAAAGACGCCGGAGCAGGTTCGCGACTCGGTCGGACTGGTCACGGCCGCGATCAAGGCCGACGCGAGCATCGCTCGTTACGCCGAGCGTCCGATACTCGCTCACGTCGAGAAGGTTTACGAAGAGATGACCGGCAAGAATCTGCCAGCGTCTCAGAAAGTGGCGTCGCGCGAAGCCCGTGACCTGCACGCCCAGGCGCACGGCCATCAACATGACGTCGTAATGCAGAGACGCCACAGTCATTCTTGAACCTTTTGCTAAATCGGACCAACCGACATTGGCGCCCTCGGTAAAACTACAACCATCGGGGGCGAGCGTTTGGAGTACCGCCTTTAGGCGGCAGATCTTGGCGCCCGAAAGACGCCGCCTAAAGGCGGTACTCCAAACGCTCGCTTCCGATCTTGGCGCCTGAAAGACGCCGCCTAAAGGCGGTACTCTAAACGCTCGCTTCCGATGATTGCGCCAGACGCCAGCCTGCATTATGCTACGCGCACCCTGTCAAAGGCGGTCTTCGCCGCGATTAGCGTTAACAATCCGGAGGAATGATGGAACAACAAGCTGCGACTGCGCGCGTCGCCGCCGTATCCAAGATTAAGCATCTGCGCTGGTACATTTGCGGATTACTCTTTTTCGCCACCGTCGTCAATTACATTGATCGTCAGGTGCTCGGTACTATTGCGCCGGAATTACAAAGAGAGATCGGCTGGACGGAAATACAATACGGCCAGATCGTCAATGCTTTTCAGGTCGCTTACGCGCTGATGTTTTTGGTCTGGGGCGGTATTATTGATCGGATCGGCGTGAAATTGGGCTTTGCCATCGCCATCGTCGTCTGGTCGTTGGCCGGCATGGGGACCGCGCTGACCGCGGGCGTCGTCGGTTTCGGTATCGCGCGGTTCGCGCTCGGCGTCGGCGAAGCCGCCAATTTCCCGGCTTCGATCAAAACTGTGGCGGAATGGTTTCCGAAACGCGAGCGATCGTTTGCGACCGGGGTGTTTAATGCGGGCACCAACGTGGGCGCGATCATTGCCCCGGCGGCGGCGATTCTGTTGTATGAAGCTTTTGGCTGGCGCAGCGCCTTTATCTTCACCGGCGCGGTAGGCTTTATCTGGTTGATTTTCTGGTGGCGGTTCTATGAACGCCCCGAAGACCACCCGCGGCTCTCGGCGGAAGAGTTCAAGCTCATTCGTGAGAATGAAGAGGAACCGATCACGGAAAAGACGCCAATGTTACCGCTACTGAAATATCGCCAGCTTTGGGCTTTTGCCCTCGGCAAGATGCTAACCGATCCTGTCTGGTGGTTCTATCTTTTTTGGCTCCCGAAATTTCTCTCGACCAATTACGGCATCAATGGCCGAGCGCGAATCCCGTACCTGACGGTGGTCTACATCATTGCCGATGTCGGCTCGGTGGGCGGCGGCTGGATTGCGGCGGCGTTGATCAAGCGCGGCTGGACGCTTAATCGGGCGCGGAAATTTGCGCTCTTTATTTTTGCATTCATCATGCCGCTAGTGACAATTACCTATTATGTTAAGAGCGCCTGGATGGCTGTTATTCTGATCGGCGTTGCCGCCGGCGCCCATCAAGGCTGGTCGGCCAACCTGTTCACGCTGACGGCGGATATGTTCCCCCGCAAGGCGGTAGGCTCGGTCGTTGGTATCGGCAGTTGCGCAGGCGCGTTGGGCGGTGTGATGATGGCTACCTACGTCAGCAGCGTGCTGGACAAGAATTCGAGTTATTACCTGCCGATGTTCGTTATCGCGGGTTTGACCTACCTGATCGCGTGGGGTGTGATTCAATTGCTCGCGCCGAGGCTGGAACCGGCGAAGGTGGAATAGATACGATGATTTCTCACCTGGCCACCATTACCCGCAAATGCGATGGAGAATCCGTGGATCGAAACACCCGTTGAGTCGCTTTGATGTAATCCGCTTCTCTGGCTTTAAAGATATTCTCGACGTACTTCTGTGGATTGCGGTCGATCACCGGGAACCATGTGCTCTGAACCTGAACCATGATCTTGTGGCCTTTCAGGAAACGGTGATCGCATTGATGCAGGTCAATCACGTACTCGTTGACTTTGTCCGGCGTGATCGGCTCTGGCTTTTCAAAACTCTTGCGGAAACGCCCGCGAAAGACGTCGTTGGCGACCATCAGTTGATACCCGCCCATCTTGTAATCTTTCGGGTAATCCTCAGGGTAGACGTCAATCAGCTTCACAATCCAATCGCTGTCTGTTCCCGTCGTTGAGGCGAACAGATGCGCAGCGAGGTCGCCGGTGATCGTCACGTCTTCGGTCAATGGATCGGTCTCCCAGTTCAATACGTCAGGACGGCGCTCGGCGAACCGTTGATCTTCGACCAGCCATTCCCTCCAGCCCGAACCGCGAAAGTAGTAGGTCGGCTCAACCGGGCGTTGGCGATAGGGCACTGGATTCGCCGGATCGGAGATGTAGCTGTCGAACGCGCGCGGGCCGGTCTCTGTAGGCGCGTCGAAAGAAAGCTTGCCGTTTGCCTGGAAATAGAGGCTGCGCTCAGTCGTGATGTTGCGCGGAGGCCATTGGTCATAACTCTTCCACTCGTTCGACCCTGTCTGAAATGTAATCGCTTCGGCAATCCCGAGCTTGCCTTCGTCTTTCAGCCAGTAGGCGAACCAGGGCGCTTCGATTTTTTCGCGGTAATATTGCGAGGTGTTGCTGTCGAATTTGATTTTGCCGAGGCTGCTCCCGTCTGAACGCGCCCAGCCGCCGTGATTCCACGGTCCCGCGACGAAGAAATTGATCCGCTTCTGGTCGTGAGGTTCGAGCATCCCGTAAATCTTGATCGGGCCGTAAAAATCCTCCTGATCCCACCAGCCCGCGACGTTGAGCGTCGGCACGCTGGCTTTCTTCAAATATCCGGCCATAGCCTGCCGCCGCCAGAACTCGTCGTAGTTGGGATGATCGACGAAATCGTTCCAGGTTGGGATTTTGCCCTTCAAGTATTTCTCGTTGGCGTTCGAGAGCGCTCCCAACTGAAGGTACCATTCGTAAGTGTCGTATCTGTCGAAATCGAACCTGGCCTGCTCCTTGTTGGTCTCCATCATCGTCGCGTACTCGAAGCCGTAGCTCAGCCTGAACGCGCCGTTATGATGGAAGTCATCGCCGAGAAACATGTCGGCCGGCGAGGCCTGCGGCGAAGCCGCCTTCAAGGCCGGATGCGGCGCGAGCGTGGCCATCGCCGCCGTCCAGCCCGGATAGGAGATGCCGATTATGCCCACTCGCCCGTTGTTGTTGGGCACGTTCTTTATCAGCCATTCGATGGTGTCGTAGGCGTCGGTGACTTCATCCACAACTTTCGGATCGGTTTTTTCGCCGAGCAAAGAGACAGGCGGCCGCTGCATCACGAACTGGCCTTCGGATTTGTAGCGCCCGCGAATGTCCTGAAAGACGAAGATGTAGCCGCCGCCGGCGAGCGCCGCGTATTTGCCTTGCGCCCAGCCGCGCGCCGAATCCGGAGCGTTGTAAGGCGTGCGTTCGAGGATGATCGGCAGGGGCTTGACGGCGTTTTTCGGGGCGAAGATGTTTGTATTGAGCTTCACGCCGTCGCGCATCGGGATCATCGCGTTGGTCATATCGAAAGCCGGTCCAGCCTCCTGTCGGGCGTCCGATTTAAATGCGACGGCGAAAATGAACGCCGCGATGAACAATCCGCAGAGTGTGATGCGTTTCATAAGCTCCTCCGAAAACCATCCACGAAGTCACACGAAGGAACACGAAGATTTTGTATCTTCCTTTGTGTTCCTTCGTGTGACTTCGTGGATGTCCATATTCAATTCACGCTGGCCGCCGTCCACTGACAGGTGATCTTCTGCTCGACCCAATCGCGCGCCCAACGATCCGCCGCGAGCACCGTGTCGAGGCTCGAAGCCGTCTGTGGTGTGTGGGCCTCGCAGGCGGCGCGGATCAAACGCGGGATGTCGCCGAATCTGATCTTTTCGTCGAGGAACGCGGCGACCGCGACCTCGTTCGCGGCGTTCAAGACCGCGGGCATGGTTCCGCCTCGGCGCAGCGCGTCGTAAGCGAGCGCGACGCACGGAAACTTCTCCGGGTCCGGCGCGAAGAATTCGAGCTTGCCGAGCATGGTCAGGTCGAGCGGAGGAAGATCCGCCGGACGGCGTTCGGGATAGGTCAACGCATACTGGATCGCGTGGCGCATGTCCGTGACGCCCAGTTGCGCGATGATCGAGCCATCAACCAGTTCGATCATCGAATGCGCGACCGATTGCGGATGCACGAGGATGTCGATCTCGTCCGCCGAGGCGTTGAAGAGCCAGTGGGCCTCGATCACTTCGAGGCCTTTGTTCATCATCGTGGCTGAATCGACGGTGATTTTCGCCCCCATTCGCCACGTCGGATGTCGCAGCGCCTGGGCGGGGGTGGCGTTCTCGATCTCTTCTTTCGACGAATTCCGGAAGGGCCCGCCGGAGGCGGTTAGAATCAGGCGTTTCACTTCGCGACGCTTTTCGCCGCGCAGGCATTGATGCAGAGCGTTGTGTTCGCTGTCGACGGGCAGCAGTTCGGCGCCGGATTTCTCGGCCGCCCGCGTCATCAGTTCGCCGGCGACGACCAGCGTCTCTTTGTTCGCCAGCGCGACGCGGCGCCCGAGCTCCAACGCGCGATAAGTCGGCAGCAATCCACGCGCGCCGACGACCGCGCCGATCACGGTCTCCACGCCGTCGAAGGTCGCGACTTCGCACAGTCCCTCGACGCCTACGCCGATCACCGGCCGCGAGGCCACGCCCCGCTGCTTCAATTCATAAATCAACTTTTCCGCGCTCTCCTCATCGCTAACCGACACCATGCGCGGGCGCCATTGTTCAACCTGTCGGGTGAGCAGTTCGACATTCGCCCCGGCGCCCAGCGCGGCGACGCCGAACTCGCCTTTTAAGGCGTCGACGACGCGCAGTGTGTTGCGGCCGATTGAGCCGGTAGAACCGAGAATCGCAATCTGTTTCATAAATTCAATCTCGGATTAACCCAGTCGTTACTTCAGGAATATCCAGTAAAAGTAGTAGAGCAGAGGGGCGTTGAAAAGCATGCTATCCAATCTGTCGAGCAACCCGCCGTGCCCGGGGATCAGGGCGCCGGCGTCTTTTGCCCGCGCTCCGCGTTTGAGCATCGATTCGCATAGATCGCCGGTAATCCCGAGCGCGCCCATCACCAGCGCCAGCGGAACGGCGTAAACGATCTTCAATTCAGGAAAGAAAGTGAAATGCGCGATCAGCGCCGCGGCGACGTTGCCCAGAAGCCCGCCAATCGCGCCCTCCACGGTTTTTCCCGGGCTGACGCGCGGCGCTAGCCTCTTCCGCCCCATCGCGCGACCAGTGTAATAGGCTCCCGTGTCTCCTGCAAAGACGGCTATGAAAAACAGCGTCAACAGCTTCGGCGCAAGCCGCGGTATTTCGGAGCTCTCGATCACTCGAATCGCGATGATGTATCCGCCGAGGACGGCGACATATAACACGCCGAAAACCCTCGTCGCCGCCTCAGGCAGCGCCTCGCTGAAGTCCTCATCCTTGGCGCGGGTAAAGAGCTGAACAAGTAGCTCAACGACCACCAGCGCCGCGATGATCGCGACGATCAATTCGCGCTGTTCAAAATAAAAAGCGGCGAGCGCCGCCGCCGCCGCCGCCAACCCCCGAACCTCGCCGCCGCGCGAGGCCAGCCGGTAATATTCATAAAGTCCGATCAGGACGCCCGCGGCGGCGATCGCCGAAAACCAGATTGGCCCCACCAACCAGAGGGCGGCAAAGAGAATTGGCAGAAATACAATTGCGCTAAGAACTCGGGCCATACGGGATTGCGGATTGCGGATTGCGGATTGCGAGGATTGGCCACAGAGACACAGAGTAAATCAAAAGAGGATAGCCTTCATCTTTCCCTGCTCTTCTCTGTGGCTCTGTGTCTCTGTGGCTAGGCCCTGCCGCAATCCGCAATCAAGAAGCGTTGACGACGGCGAGCATCGCGGTTTCATTCAAACCGCCGAACCGGCGCTCGCGTTTTTGATAATCGATGATGGCGGCGAAAAGGTCCGGGCGGCGGAAATCGGGCCACAAAGTCTCCGTCACATAAATCTCCGAGTAAGCGATCTGCCACAAAAGAAAATTGCTCACGCGCATCTCGCCGCTGGTGCGAATCAACAGGTCTGGGTCGGGCAGACCAGCGGTGTAAAGGTGGCGCGCGATCTCGTTTTCAGTGACCGATTCGGGCGGCCGGCCTTCGCGCTGGAATTTCTCCATCAGTTTGCGGAACGCGTCAACCATCTCAACGCGCCCGCCGTAATTGAGCGCGACGTTCAAAATCATGCCGGTGTTGTTGGCGGTCTTGCGAATCGCGCTCCGCAATTCGAACTGCACCGATTCGTCCAACTCGTTCGTGCGTCCGACGGTCTGAAATCGAATGTTGTTGCGGTGGATGTGCTCCAGCTCTTTGCGCAGATACTCTTTCAGGAAGGTCATCAGCGCTTCGATCTCGAACGGGGGCCGCTTCCAGTTCTCGACCGAGAACGCGTAGAGCGTCAGCGCCTCGAGGCCCAAACGCGCGCCAGCGTCCACAGTGGCGCGCACCGCCTCGACGCCGGCGCGATGGCCCGCGACGCGCGGCAGGAAGCGGCGGTTAGCCCACCTTCCGTTGCCGTCCATGATCACCGCGATGTGACGCGGTAGACGTTTGAAATCAATCTGTTTGAGCAACACCTCGTCCCGCGAGCCGGGCTCAATTACTTCAAAGAAATCTTCCAACATTGTCGTTGTTGTAGTTGTGGCGCCTTCGATTCGGATTTGATGTTTATGACTGCATTGTCCTCGCGTCCAGTTAAGCGCAATCGCTTCACCAAAGAACTCCAGCCATTATAAACGTATGTTTGCCATGGGCAAACACTTGCGATACTCGACTTTCATCAAAGTCAACCCTCGCGCCGGAGCCGGCGCTCCGGCGCGCGCGCGATCTTTGCTTTCGATTAATTCGGAGACCGACCCGACCTTCAATCGCCCGCGGTTCGATTCGACCAACGCGGCCACCATCGTGCGAACCTGATAGCGGAGGAATCCGTCGCCAGTGAAAAAGAGTTTAAGCAAGGCGCCCTCGCGCTCGACGTCGACCTCCGTAATCGTTCGCGTGAAGGTCTTCGTGTCGCAATCGGCTACGGTGAAGGCCGTGAAATCGCGCGTCCCAAGCAACGCCCCGCTTTCTTCGGCCAGTCTCCCGACATCGAGCGGGTAAGGATAATGCCACGCGTAGCGAACCAGAAACGGACTCATCACCTCGGCCAGATAGATTTGATAGCGATATGTCTTACTCTTCGCGTCGAATCGCGCATGGAATTCCTCGTCAACCGGCGCGGCGTCAATTACGCGAATGTCCGGGGGCAGATTGCCGTTGATCGCGCGCCGTAAATCTCGGCCTCCCCACTCCCGCGACAGCCTGAATGAGACCACCTGACCTTCAGCATGGACTCCGGCGTCGGTCCGTCCGGCGGCATGGGTTGTGACCGGCGCGCCTTCCAATGTTTCGAGCGCGCCGGTCAAAACGCTCTGAATCGTCGGCTGCCCCCCCTGCGTCTGCCAGCCGAAATAATCCGCGCCGTCGTATGCGAGTGTGATTCGATATTTCATAGAAACTTCATGAAACCACTTCGTAACTACTGCGGCGCCTATGCCGCGGTAGCGGCATCTGAATTTAGCCCGGCGTTTCAACGCCGGGGAAGCTGTGGAAAAAGCTCCGCGTCGCGTCAGCGACGCCTGAAATCAACCGTCGCTGACGCGACGTGGAGAATCTCACACGCCTACCGTGGGTTATAAACCCACGGCTAAATTCAAGCGCCGCTAACGCGGCAGGAAGGCCTGAACAGTTACACCACTTCTCACGCCTCAGATGCTATGCCTCGTGGCGCGATGTCGTCAAGTACTTTTTGATATAAAGTATATTCAATGAGACTTATAGGTCCCATAAGTCCTATAAGTCCTATTCATGAGCTAGGGAGTTTGTCAGACTTGCCGTCGATGATCAAAACCGCGTCGTTGATAATCATCCCCCGTTCGCAGGCCAGAAACTTTCCATCGCGCGACCATGCGAAGCGGAAGATTCGATCGGTGGTAAAGTTGGTCAATTGGCGGGCCGGGCCGCCGTGAATCGGCTTGCTCCAGATATTTGAGACGCCCTGGCGGGTGACGACGTAGGTCAGAGCGCGGCCGTCGGGCGACCAGTGGAGAATATACCAATCGGGCTGCGCCATCTCCTCGATGACTGTCGGCGGGCCTCCGGTGAACGGGAAGATCGCGACCTTGAAAACGGCGTCCTTCTCATTCTGGTAAAAGCAGGCGATCCATTTTCCATCGGGCGAGACCACGGGACGGGCGGCTACAGCGGGGCTCAACTGCGCCGGTTCGCCGCCGTCAATTGAGACCTTCCAGAGCGCCGACTCGCCGCCGCTCGAAGACGTGTAAACGACCCAGCGCCCGTCAAGCGAGAGACTGGGGTAAAAATCGCCTTTGCCGTGGGTTAGTTGTTTCAGGCCGGCGCCGTCAACATCCATTCGCCAGATGTGGCTGCCGCCTGCGCGTTCGGAGGCGAAGACGACGTAGCGTCCGTCGGGCGTGACGACCGGAGTCCTGTCCGTCTTCGCGTCTCGCGTCAGTTGTTTCTGCTGCTTGCCGTCAGCGGTCGTGATCCAAACATCCAGGTTGCCGCTGGTAGTCGAGGCGTAAACCAGGCGGCCGTCTGGCGTCCAATCCAGGCCGAATTGCTCGCTGTCAATGTCCCCGAAACCTGATTCGATCTGCGTCGCCCGTTCGGGGTCAAACCCGCCGGCATTCTCGCGCCTGCCGGAGGTTTCGGAAAGAACCCAGATGCGCGAGACGCGATCCGTCCGTTGCGTAACCAACATGAGGGGCATGGCTGGCGCGGTGGAATTTGTCGAAATGCTGACGCCTCCGTAGCTGGTCATATCGTTCGTCACGCGGCGGGCCTCGCCTTTCGGAAAGGTCAGCAGCCAGATCTGATCGGCATACACCCCCCAGGTCCGTTGCCAGGCTCTGAAGACCACTCCGCTGCCATCGCCGAGCCAACCCACCTGGCCGACGAATGTCCAGGTCTGTGAGCCTATCGGCGTGGATGAGCCATCTTCGACGCTGATTGCCAGGGCTTGCATGGAAGAATCACCCTGCTCGATCGTCCCGGACGCGCAAGCGATCAATCGACCGTCCGGCGACCACGACGGCCCCTGCAGCGACAGCATCTCGGGTCGTCTCCGAGTCGCCAGCTTCCGTTCTTCCGAACCGTTGAGCTTTGCGACGATCAGAGCGGTCTCCCGCTGCGCCGGATAGCTGCGGACGAAAGCGAAATATTGGCCGTTCGGCGAAAATGTAACGGGGCTGTCAACGTCCGCCATTATCTCTCGCGCCGCGCCGCCAAGCAGCGGGACCTGAAGGAGTTTGTTAGAAGTTTCGCCTTTCCGGCGCGCCACGTAGTATATGAAGTTGTTATCAAGTGAAAAAGTCACTCCTTTGAAGACGGCTTCTGACGGCGTGACGACCTGCGCGGCGCCGTTGGCCGCCACCTGTCTGATCAACAGGCTTTGCATATCGCCCCCTTCCGCCACATAAGCGACGAACTTTCCATCATGCGAAATGGCCGGGAGCAAAGCCTTGCCTGAAGTCGTCAATTTGGAGAGCGTGATCTGTTGAAAAGCCGTCCCGGACTGCGCGGCGCTACCGCCGGCGTGGCGACTCGCGACGACGATGGCGAAGACGACGATGGCCAGACTGAAAAACAGCAGGGCGGCTATCGCCAACAATCTTCTCCAACTCAGTTTCTCCGGCGGGGTTTCGACGCCTGGCTGAAGCGTCTGTATACGGCCGGCTAACACGGATTCGACGGCCGTCAACGGCGCGTGGCCGTTGACGGCGCCGGCGTCTTCTGTCAAGAAGCCGCCAGAGGTCGACCGCGAAACGCCCGCGCCATTGACCCGGACAGATTCCGCCTCGGATTCCCCATTAGAGGAACCCGCATCGCCTTCCACAACTGGCTGCACATTGGCGACGAATCTATAGCCGCGCTTCGGAATCGTTTCGATGTACTGAGCGCCGGCGGTCCCCTCGCTCAGCGCCCGGCGCAGTTGCGAGATGTTCTGCGTCAGGTTGCTCTCTTCGACAAAGGTGTCCGGCCAGAGCGATTGCATCAACTCATCCTTGCTCACCACCCGCCCGCTGTTTTCGACCAGCACGAGCAAGGTGTCGAAGACCTTCGGCGGCAGCGGCGCCATCCGCCCATCACGCATTAACAACCGCTCGTCTATATCCAGACGAAATGGACCGAATTCATATAATTGTTTGGTTTGTTTCCGCATAACCATCTCTGGGATCTTCTTCGGAATTCGCTTGCAAACCGCTTGGAATCCTCTAGGCTATTTTTGAGGATTTCTTCAAGACATCTAGCTCTATGTTTCGCTAAATGTTCCACCGCAGCGGAGATCATGCCGGCGGGCAAGGATTGTTGGCGCAATTCCCCGTCGGCGTGGTCAGTCTGCGCGCATTTTAGTACCGATAACCCGGACTCTCAACCTCGTCCGCGCCGTTGGCCAACTGGGATGGAGCCGAAAGGCGATAAGTTTGTCAGGCGATGGAAACTTTGAAGATAATTTATCAACTGCGAGCGGTTGATCGAACCTTAATTCGACAACCGCTCAATTTTTCCAAAATTGGCGAACCGAGAGACGACCATTCAGAGAGAGAAAAACCATGACCGAAAACGTGTTTGCGTCCTCTGCCAATAAGACGCATTTCCTCAAGCGCCCCCG
>Ga0137409_10003121_pt1 | contig 17600 bp, 15 predicted proteins | sample CZODoug1_16funga_FD_122059 | JGI IMG/M metagenome (GOLD analysis project Ga0137409, IMG submission 122059) | Vadose zone soil fungal communities from Angelo Coast Range Reserve, California, USA - CZODoug1_16fungal (Hybrid Assembly) | ecosystem: Environmental > Terrestrial > Soil > Vadose zone... | reverse complement strand
CCCGTTTGCATCAACTCGACGCAGGTATGGGATCCGATGTACCCGGCTCCGCCGGTCACCAGCACTTTCATGGCAGTTTGCGCGCGTTCAGATTTTGATGGGGATGGGTGTTTTCGACTTATCCGCGGAACGCACTATGGATGACCCGGCGGTCCAACGCGGGCGTGTTGCGCAATGATGAAGTCGCTGGGCAAGCCGGGTCAAGTGCACGGGCGACGCCACCCGAGGGCACTTGGGCGGATTCGGAAGAGAACAAGCGCGCTTCGGCCGGCGCGCAGGCAACGGGGACGATTCAGTGAACCTGGTGCCCGCCGGCGACTCCGCCTCGTCCCTTGGCCTGAGTCATTTCACTCATGCCCGAAGGCTTGGCGCGCTTTTCGCGACGCAGGTAACTCAGCACGGGCGGCACCAGATCACCTGCGTCGTCCGGGGCTTCCGCTCCGCTGATAAAACGGCCAAAGAGATAGGCAACTCCCAGCCCTGCGAGAGTCCATCCAACCAGTATCGCGATCCAAGTTATCCAGATCATAAGGCCAAAACCTGACTAGGGATCCGCCCTGCTCAGCGGCCCAGCGGACGTTCGCCAGCGCCACTGCGTCTTATGACGATATCATGAAGTCGGCGAATGTGCATCAACCCCCAGATCCTGGGGACTTGCGATAGGAGCGCACACGCGGATCGGCAAGCTGCGATATCCCGGCAGCCCCCAAGATGGGGATTTTCAGGGAGAATTGCGGCATTGCAAACAAAAAGAGTCGCAAATCATGAGCACAGTTGCCGTTGTCGGACTCGGTTATGTGGGTTTGCCGCTCGCGGTGGCATTCGGCAAGAAGTTGCGGACCATCGGATTCGACCTCAGCGCCGAGAAAGTGGAGAGCTACCGCCGCCATGTCGATCCGACGGGCGAGATCTCCGGCGAGGAGCTGCGTGCCGCAACCCAGCTCACCGTTACGACCGATCCGGCAGAGCTTGCCGCCGCCGATATCATCGTGGTTGCCGTTCCCACGCCGGTGGACACGGTGCGCCAGCCGGACTTTAGGCCGCTGGTTGGTGCGAGCACCACGGTTGGAAAACACATGAAAGATGGCGCAATCGTGGTGTATGAATCCACCGTCTACCCGGGTGCCACCGAGGAAGTCTGCATCCCGGTGCTGGAGAAAAATTCTGGGATGAAATGGCTCACGGACTTCAACGTCGGCTACTCGCCCGAGCGCATCAACCCTGGCGACAAGGAGCACAGGCTCGAGACCATCGTGAAAGTCGTCGCGGGCGACACGCCGGAGACGCTCGAGCAGGTCGCCAAGCTCTACGGCGCCGTCGTGGCCGCCGGAGTGTACCGCGCCTCGAGCATCAAGGTCGCCGAAGCGGCCAAGGTCATCGAGAACACCCAGCGAGACCTGAATATTGCGCTGGTCAACGAACTGGCTATCATCTTTGACCGCATCGGCATCGATACCCTCGAGGTTCTACAAGCAGCCGGAACGAAATGGAACTTTCTGCCGTTCAGACCCGGCCTGGTCGGCGGCCATTGCATCGGCGTCGACCCCTATTACCTTACGTACAAAGCCGAGATGCTCGGCTACCATCCAGAGGTAATCCTCGCCGGCCGTCGCATCAACGACAACATGGGAAAGTTCATTGCCGAACAAACCATCAAGCACCTGATCCGCAACGGTAATCCTGTGAAGGATGCCAAAGTCACCGTTCTCGGATTGACCTTCAAGGAAGACGTTCCCGATCTGCGCAACTCGCACGTCATCGATGTGATCAACGAGCTGAAAAACTACGGTGTCCAAGTGTTCGTGCACGACCCGATTCCCGATCCCCGTGACGCACGCTATGAGTATGGACTGGAGCTCGTGTCCTGGGACGAGTTGCCGAAGGCCGAGGCAATGGTGGTGGCCGTCGCCCATCGCCAATTCCGGAGCGTGAGCGCGGAAACGTTCGCGCGTAAAATCGTGAAGGGCGGCTGCTTCGTTGACGTCAAGTCGCAGTTCGATCGCGAGGCGCTCGCAGCGGCAGGCCTCCGTGTTTGGCGCCTCTGAACGCACCATGCGCCTGGGCTCGAATCACGTCAACAGCGGGTCGACATGAACGTACCTAACGCGCTGAGCGTTGATGTAGAGGACTATTTTCACGTTGCAGCGTTGGCGCCCAACATACATCGCGATAGTTGGACCTCGCGTGAATCGCGCGTGGTAGGAAACACTCAGAGATTGCTCATCATCTTCGAGCAGTTTGATGTCCGAGGGACTTTTTTCGTGCTGGGCTGGGTGGCCGAGCGGCATCCGCAACTGGTCAGAGACATTGCCGCCCGCGGCCACGAAATCGCCTGCCACGGCTTTTCGCATCGGCTCGTGTATGAACAGTCCCCGGAAGAGTTCTATGAAGAGACGCTGCGCTCGAAGAACCTGCTCGAAGACATTACCGGGTCCGCAGTACTCGGGTATCGCGCGGCGAGCTATTCCATCGTGCGCGAGTCCCTTTGGGCGCTGGACATCCTGGTGGAACTCGGATTCGTCTACGACTCGAGCATTTTTCCCGTGCACCATGATCGCTACGGCATTCCCGGCGCCGAACGGGCGCCGCACCGAATGTCCACGCCAAATGGAAAGTTCATCGTCGAGTGGCCGTTGGCGACGGCGAAGATTCTTGGATTCCGGCTACCCGTGGCGGGCGGCGGGTACTTTAGGTTGCTGCCCTACTGGTTGTCGCGTTGGGGGTTGGCGTCCATCAATCGACGCGAACTGCGACCATTCATTTTCTACTTGCATCCCTGGGAGATCGATCCGGGGCAGCCACGCGTCGCGGCGAGCAGCTTGTCGCGGTTTCGCCACTATACGAACCTTGGAAAGTGCGAGGAGCGATTGCGGCGTCTGCTTGGCGAGTTCCGGTTCGGTACGGCTAGAGATGGTCTTGTTGAGATCGGCCTGCTCTCGCACAGAGGCAAGATCTGCTGATCCAGCCCGCGTCTGAACACACCGTTCGGGTCTTTGCGGGTATTCGTTGCTCGTGGCGGTTGGTGACGGCCTGTTATGATTGGGTTTTTTCGGATGCAGGCTTGGCCAGAGTGCGGACGCCGTCGTAAGGTGACTTTTCTGCGAGGGTAATAGATGCAGACTGCTGCACAGGGTAACAACCACGTTGCTCACGAGAAATCTGGCACCGTTGGCAGGGCTTCATGCCGTTTCTGTGGCACGACGTTACGCCACACGTTCGTGGATCTAGGCATGTCACCGTTGTGCCAAACGCATATCGACCCGCACCGGCTCAATCACATGGAGCCGTTCTATCCGTTGCATGTCTGGGTATGCCATGAGTGCTTTCTGGTGCAGCTAGAGGAGTACGTCTCGCCGACTGAGATATTCGCCGATTATGCATACTTTTCGTCGTACTCCGACTCCTGGGTGGCGCATGCTAAACGATACGTGGACGCCGTTAGCGCACGGTTCGGCCTCGATAGTTCGAAGAAGGTAATGGAGATCGCCAGCAATGACGGCTACTTGCTTCAGCATTTCGTTGTGAAGGGTGTTCCGGCCCTGGGAATCGAACCGGCGGCAAACGTGGCCAAGGCGGCCATAGAGAAGGGTATCCCAACCGTCGTCAAGTTCTTTGGCATCGAGACGGCCAAGGAAATCCTCGCCGAGCACGGGCCCGCCGATCTGCTGCTCGGTAACAACGTGCTCGCGCACGTGCCTGACATCAATGACTTCGTTGGCGGAATGAAGGTGCTCCTGCGCATGGGCGGAATCGTCACCATGGAGTTTCCACACCTGTTCCGGCTCATGGCAGAGAACCAGTTCGACACTATCTACCATGAACACTTTTCCTACCTGTCGTTTTATTCAGTTGAAAGAGTGTTCGCCGCGAACGGCCTCACGTTGTTCGACGTCGAAGAGCTGCCGACTCATGGCGGGTCGCTGCGGATCTATGCGCGCCACGCGGAAGACGCCGGCAAGCCGGTGAGCGCGCGCGCAACGGGGCTCCGGGAGCGCGAGCTGCACGATCGTGTCAATCGCCTCGAGACCTACTCCTCCTTCGCCGAGCAGGTCAAGGAAACGAAACGCGCAATACTGGAGTTCTTGATTGGCGCCAAGCGTGCCGGGAAAATGGTCGCCGGTTATGGCGCGCCCGGCAAGGGCAACACCTTGTTGAACTACTGCGGCATTCGCCAGGACTTCATCGACTACACGGTAGACCGCAGCCCCTACAAACAGGGTAAGTTTACGCCGGGTACGCGCATCCCCATTTACGGGCCCGACAAGATTCGCGAGACTCGTCCGGATTACGTATTCATATTACCCTGGAACCTCAAGGATGAGATCACCGGTCAAATGGCATATATCCGCGAGTGGGGCGGCAAGTTCGTCGTTCCAATCCCTGCCCTAAGGATCCTGTAGCTGTCAGCAACTCACACTATTTTGGCGGGCGCGTTCGCCGCGTTCCAACCATATACATCGACCCAAGATGCCCAAAACCAATACGAGATCTACCCATGAAAATTCTTATAACTGGCACAGAGGGGTACATCGGTGCTCGTATGGCGCCCATCCTTGCCGCGCGCGGCCACAACATTACAGGGCTCGACACCGGCTTCTATCGCGAGGGATGCTTGTACCTTGACCCGGTCGGCATGCCCACGGCACCGCGCACGATTTTCAAGGACCTGCGCACGCTCGTGCCGAAGGACTTCGAGGGCTTTGATGCAGTGGTGCATCTTGCGGAGCTGTCGAACGATCCGCTCGGCGAGAATCGGCCGGAGATAACCTTCAAGATCAATCACGAAGGCTCGGTACTCATCGCCAAGGCCGCCAAGCAGGCAGGCGTGAAGCGCTTTGTATACGCCTCATCGTGCAGCGTATACGGCTTCGGTTCGGGTGGCGACTTTCTCGACGAGTCATCGGCGACCCATCCCCAGACAGCATACGCGCGCTGCAAAGTCAATGTGGAACGCGACGCGAAGTCGCTGGCCGACGGTGACTTTTGTGTGACGTTTCTGCGCAACGCGACCGCCTATGGACCGTCGCCGCGCATGCGCTTCGACATTGTCTTGAACGATCTGTGCGCGCTGGCGTGGACGAAGAAAAAAATCGCCATGGTAAGTGACGGCAGCCCCTGGCGGCCAATTGTACACATCGAGGACATCATCGAGGCAGTCCGGTGCACTCTCGATGCCCCGGCCGCCGCGGTGAACGGAGAGATCTTCAACGTGGGTGCCACCAGCGAGAACTATCGGATCCGGGAAATTGCCGCTATCGTCGCACAAGCCTTTCCGGGTTGTGAGGTCTTGGCTGGGCCACCCAGCGGCGACAATCGCAGCTATCGCGTGCGTTTCGACAAGATCGCGTCGAACCTGCCCGGTTTCAAGGCACGCTGGACTGCGCAGCGTGGTGCTGAAGAGCTTCGAAACCTGTTCGAGCGTATCGAGTTCTCACCGCAGACATTCGAGTTCCGGGCTTTTACCCGCCTGAAGCAGCTGAAGTACCTTCAGCGAACCGGACAGATCAATGAGGATCTGATCTGGAGCGGCATGTGAGGATTCGGAACGCATTGCCCATTGGGCCGGGCCAGGGGGGCGCGCGATGAAAGTGGTCCTGTTTTGCGGAGGTCTGGGCACGCGCCTGCGCGAGCATTCGGAAACCATCCCGAAGCCACTAGTCAACATCGGTTACCGGCCGATTCTTTGGCACCTAATGCGTTACTACGCGCATTTTGGTCACAAGGATTTCATCCTCTGCCTCGGCTATCGCGGTGACATGATTCGCGAGTACTTCCTCAATTATCGCGAGGAAATGGCGACGGACTTCGTGATGACGAGGGGCGGCGGCAAGATCGAATTGCTGGGACCGGACATCGGTGACTGGCGTATCACTTTCGTCGATACCGGGATGCATTCGAACCTCGGGGAGCGCCTGTCGCATGTGCGTGGTCTGCTGGACGGCGAGGAACGTTTCCTCGCCAACTATTCGGACGGCCTGACCGACCTGCCGCTGGACCGCTATCTTGCCGAAGCAGATCGTCGCGATGCGATCGCGAGCCTGGTTGCGGTGCGCCCCTCCCAGAGTTTTCACGCGGTGCACAGCACGCCGGACGGCACCGTGACTGCGATACAGGATGTCGGCTCGTCGGACTACTGGATCAACGCAGGATTCTTCTGTCTGCGACGCGAGATATTCGACTACATGCAGGAAGGTGAGGAGCTGGTAATCAAGCCTTTTGAACGCCTGATTGCTGAGCAGCGGCTGTTCGCGTACAACTATACGGGCTTCTGGGCTGCAATGGACAGCTTCAAGGACAAGATCACGCTCGACCGCATGGAATCGCGCGGCGATTGCCCATGGATGGTGTGGAAACGTTAACTATGGGAGCTGGAAAGCCGCTGCGGTTTTTCTTCTGTAGCGATCTGCACGGCATTGCGGCGACTGGTTTGCGCTATACGCAATGTTGAGACTACGGCCTCAAGCCCGTCGCGGCGAGCCACTCCGGCTACTCTGCATCGGCGCACACTGTGATGACATTGAGATCGGGTGCGGCGGCGCAATTCTTACGTGGCTGGATTCAATGCCTGCTGTCGAGGTCACCTGGGTGGTGCTCAACGCGAGCGCCAAACGGGGCGCAGAGGCGCGCCGCAGCGCCGGCGCATTGCTGCGGCACGCCAAGCAGGTACGCGTCGTTCTTGGAAAATTTCGCGATGGATTCCTGCCTGCGCAATACCTGAAGGCAAAGGCATTTTTCGAGGGCTTAAAACGGGGTGATGAGCCTGACATCATCCTGACCCACTATCTTCAGGATCGCCATCAGGATCACAGGCTCGCAGCCGAACTAACATGGAACACGTGGCGCAACCACCTCGTTCTCGAGTACGAGATTCCGAAGTACGAAGGCGATCTTGCGCAGCCCAATGCCTACGTTCCAGTTTCCGAAGAGCTCGCCCGTCGCAAAGTGGCACACATCGAGCGCTACTTCGCGTCGCAGCGAGGCAAGGGTTGGTTTCTGGCCGACAACTTTCTTGCCCTCATGCGCATACGCGGAATCGAGTGTCGTGCCCCCAGCGGCTTTGCAGAGGCGTTCCATTCTCGAAAGTTCGTGCTCTAGTGGTGTTATGACTCCGCCCACCTTTGTGAGTTTTCCGCTGTGACCAAGCCGCCTCTGATTAGCATCGGTATTCCGGCCTATAACGCGGCGATCCATATCGGCTGCACGCTGGAGGGATTGCTCGCGCAAAGCTTTGGTGATTTCGAGCTCATCGTCAGCGATAATGCGTCTACCGATACGACACGCGACGTGGTCGAGAGTTACATGCTGCGTGACGCCCGCATCCGCTATGAGCGACAGCCGGTCAACATCGGCGCGAACCCGAACTACAGCCATCTAGTGCGTCGTGCGCGTGGCGAGTTCTTCAAGTGGTCTTCTTCGAGTGACTGGTCCGCGCCAGATTTCCTTGAACGTTGTTTGGATCAACTCTTGGCACACGATGACACGGTGCTGGTCGCGCCGCGCACGTTCCTGTTTCAAGATAGCCCAGGCAAGTCCGAGGAATACGCGTCGGACATTGAGGTGCTCGACGATGTGCCGTCTGGACGGTTTGCACGGCTCTACTCCACGCTCGCTCTCAATAATGCAATCAATGGATTGATACGCATGTCGGCGCTAAGGCGTACGCGTCTGGTCGACACATACCGCGGCGCCGACATCGTGCTAATGGGCCATCTCGCACTTCTTGGCAAATTCCGGCTTCTCGACCAGCGCCTGTTCTATCGACGGATGGAACCGGCGACTGCTACCGCGCTCCAGGACACTGCGGGCATATGGAAGCACCATTATCCGAAACGGAGCGCGCGCACCCTGTTTCAAGGCAGCAAGCGGCAGTCGGGCTTGGTATGGGCAGCCCTATCGGCACCCATGCCGGTCCGTGAGAGGCTACGCACGCTGACCCTGGTCGCAAAGATAGGCTATTGGGAGCGCACCTTCCTTCGGGAGGATCTGCGTGGAGTGTGGCAGTACTTCATCCGTCGGACTTGGCCCGGGTGAACTTTGACGTTAACGGGCGCGCGCGAAACCCTGACAAAATTGGATGGGAATTCTGAACACATGCGGGCCCTGATCCTCGATGAAGAATCAATTGCCGCGGCAGCGGAAAAGGGTCAGACGATGCACGCGCTGGTGCGGGAGCTGTACCCCCTGACGCGCAGCATCACCGGGCCCGGCCTGCGCGCGACCGTCAAACGACTGGGTGCCATCGTTCCGCTAGAGGTGACCGAGGTGCGGTCCGGCACGCCCGTATTCGACTGGTCGGTGCCCGAAGAGTGGTCCATCGAGGATGCCTACATCGAACATGAAAGCGGCCGGCGCTTTGGCGAGCTGCGCCGATCCAATCTTCACGTGGTCGGCTACAGCATACCGGTCGATACGACGATGACGCTCGCCGAACTGCGGCCGCACCTGCACTCGCTGCCCGAGCACCCGAATTGGATCCCGTTCATCACTTCCTATTACAAGCCCGGCTGGGGCTTCTGCCTTGCCCACCGCGAATTGCAGTCGCTGCCCGAAGGGCGTTACCGCGTCGTCATCCGCTCGCAGCTCGGCCCTGGCAGCTTGACCCTGGCCGAACACGTTCACCGCGGAGCAAGCGAGGACGAAGTGCTGGTATTCGCTCACGACTGCCATCCGTCGCTCGCCAACGACAACCTGTCCGGACTCGCTGTTGCGGTGCAGCTTGCTGCGTTCCTTGCGCAGCGAACGACACGCTACACGTACCGTTTCGTGTTCGCCCCGGCCACGATCGGATCGATCACCTGGCTGGCCATGAACGAATCGAAGCTCGCGCACATCCGCCATGGCCTGGTGCTTTCGTTGCTCGGCGACGGAGGTCCGCTTCATTACAAGAAGTCACGCGGCGGAAATCACGCGATCGACCGCAGTGCATGGCATGTCTTGCGCACCGAGTTTCCGGGCTCGCGGCTGCTGGAATTCTCGCCCTGGGGCTACGATGAACGGCAGTTTTGCTCGCCGGGAATCAACCTGCCGATAGGTCGCTTGACGCGCACGCCGAATGGCGAATTCATCCAGTACCACACCTCGGCGGACAACCCGGACTTTGTAACGGCTGATGCGCTCGCACAAAGTTGGCTCGTGTGCCTGAAGATCTTCGAGGCGATCGAAGCGGACGTACGCTATGTCAACCTGAGCCCGAAAGGTGAGCCGCAGCTAGGACGGCGCGGCCTGTACCGGTCAACCGGCGGCTACTACACCGGCGTGCCTGACCGCCAGATGGCCCTGTTTTGGCTGCTCAATCAATCCGATGGCAACACGTCGTTACTCGACATCGCGGAGAAGAGCGGACTCTCCGCCGGCGTGCTCGCTCGCGCGGCGCTCGATTTGCAGGTGGCGGGCCTGCTGGCGCCAGCAGCGGGAGCGAATTCGATCGGTTGAGGCCAGCCAAGACTTGCGAAATCGATCCTCGTCGCCGCGGTTTTCGCGAGGTGGTAGGCTCATGCCCGCGGTGCCTTCTGCCGACGCGCGGGGACGGGCCGAGTTAGGATATTGACTCCAAGCATTTGCCAACAGAGAAGAGCGATGATGGAAACTTCCGGTAAAGCCCGCTGCCGTGTGTGCGGGACGGCAATGGAGCACAGCTTGATTGATCTTGGCATGATTCCGCTGTGTCAGTCGTACCGCGAGGACAAAGATCGTGACCGCGGCGAAATGTTCTACCCGCTGCGCGCCGACGTCTGCATGCAGTGTTCTTACGTTGGATTACCGGAGTACGTCAGCGCGGAGGCGATATTCACCGAATATGCGTACTTCTCTTCGACCTCCGATTCGTGGATTCGTTACGTGGACGAGTCGGTCGGCAACTTGACCCGGGAGTTCGCGCTCGATGCCACAAGCCAGGTGGTCGAAATGGCGAGCAATGACGGCTACCTGCTGCAGTTTTTCGTGAAGCGCGGCATCCCGGCGCTCGGCGTGGAACCGGCTGTCAACGTTGCCAAAGCGGCGAACGACAAGGGAGTGCCGACGCTGGCGAAGTTCTTCAATCGGCAGACCGCCGCGGAGCTGAAATCAGCAGGCAAGGCAGCTGACCTGCTTCTCGCTTACAACTGCCTCGACCACGTGCCGGACCTGAACGACGTTGTCGCCGGCATGAAGCTGCTGCTCAAGCCGCGCGGCGTGATCCAGGTCGAGTTTCCATATCTGCGCGCGATGATCGAGGGAAACCAGTTCGACACAATCTATCACGACCGGTTCTCGTACTTTTCTTTCCTGGCTGTCCATCATTTGTTCGGGTGGAGCGGTTTGCGCGTGTTTGACGTTGCCCGGATTCCGACACATGGCGGCTCGCTGCGATTGCGGGCGTGTCATGCGAACGATCCAACGCGACCCGACCGGCCCAGCGTCCTGTCCCTGCTGGCAGATGAAGAAGCATGCGGCATGAAGTCGCCTGAGTACTACGCGAAATTCATGACCAAGGTTTCCGCAACCAAGCACAAGCTTCTGGAATTTCTGGTGCGACTTAAGCGTGAGAATCACTCGATCGTCGGGTACGGCGTCGCGGCCAAGGGAAATGTCCTGCTCAACTATTGCGGCATTCGGTCCGATTTCATCGATTACCTGGTCGACCGCAGCCCATACAAGTGCGGAAAGTATGCCCCCGGGACACGGCTGCCTATCCGGAATGTCGAACAGCTCCGTGCTACGCGCCCTGAATATGTGTTCATCTTGCCGTGGAACATCAAGGACGAAATCGTCGAGCAGCTTTCGTTCATCCGCGACTGGGGGGGCAAGTGTTTCGTGGCGATCCCGGATATCGAAATCTCTTGAACAGCCTCCGCGCGAGTGTCAGCGAGCCACGACCAACAGACGGCGCTGGATTACCAACTGGTAACCGGAATCGCGTGGACCGCGGTCTTGCGCTGGTCGGCGCAGATCGTCAGCTGGATCGCAACCGCGGTCGCCGCGAGGCTGCTGGCGCCGGGCGACTACGGCATCATGTCGATGGCGATGCTCGCAGTCGGTCTGGTGCGGATGGTGGACGACTTCGGTCTCGACGCCATTCTCGTGCAGGATCGCAGCATCGTCGGCGACTCGCAGGCGCGCCTCGCGGGGCTGGCCATCTTGGTGGCGGCGATCGCGTGCGCAGGTATCGTACTGCTGGCCCGGCCGATCGCGGGGTTCTTCAAGGAGCCGGAGGTCGCCGCTGTCGTCGGCGTGCTGGGCACTTTGGTCCTGATCGAGTCATTGCAGGTCGTACCGCGTGCGGTGCTGCAGCGCGAGGTCGAGTACCGGATGCTGGGGTGGGCCCAGTTCATGCAGGTAGCAGTCACTCAGAGCATGCTGGTCCTGGGTGCCTACCTCGGCTGGCATTACTGGGCGCTCGTTTTCAGCACGCTGGCCGGTGCCGCGGCCGTTACCCTGCTGTTGATCGCCTGGCGTCCCTATTCCGTACGCTGGCCGCGCAATCTGGCCAGACTCGCGAAGCCGTTGCTGCAGGGGTGGCGCATGCTCGCATCGCGCGCAGCGTGGTACGCCTATTCGTCAGCGGATCAGACGATCATCGGCCGCATGCTGGGAAAGGACGCGCTTGGGGCCTATTCGTTCGCCACGACGTTCTCGACGACGATTTCCCAGGAAATCTCGTCCGTGGTTAGCAAGGTAGCGCCCGGCGTGTTTTCTTCGGTTCAGGACCGCCGTGACGAGTTGCGAAGGTACTTTCTGATCCTGACCGAGCTGCTGGCCTACATCACGCTGCCGGTTTCATTCGGGCTCGCCGTTACGGCCGACCTCGTTGTGCAGATCGTGCTCGGGCCGCAGTGGGATGCCGTCATCGCGCCGCTGCGGCTGTTGTGCTTTTATGCGGCCTTCTATTCATGCCAGGCGCTGATCGGCCATGTGCTGCTGTGGACCGGACAGTTTCGCGCCAACATGTGGCTGAGCATACTGGCAGCCGTGGGAATGCCCGTCGCTTTCTACATCGGGGTCCACTGGGGCCTCGAAGGCGTTACCTGGGCCTGGGTGATCGCCTTCCCGCTGCTGAACGTGCCCGCTCTGGTCATCGCGTTTCGCACTATCCAGATCGGCTTCTGGGTATGGCTGGATGCGCTATGGCCTGCGCTGGCCGCATGCCTGGCAATGGCTGGCGCCGTGCTTGCGCTGCGCACAAATCTGCCAGCCGCCTTGCCGCTGCCCGTGGACACGGCGCTCAGCCTGGTATCGGGTGGCCTCGTTTATGCGGTCGTGCTGTGGTTGTTTTTCCGTCAACGCGTGCGGGGCATCGTGCAGTTCGCACGCGTGATCATGTCACGAGCGCCCGACAAGGTTTCCAGTGTCGCTGCCGATGCCGGCTAGCGCCGGGCGAGAAATCACTGCGACTCGGGCTTCGGCGGCGAGTCGACACGGTTCAGCCAGATCTCTCGCCAATAGGTGTTGGACGCCCGCGGGCAGCCCAGCCGCAGCTCGGTGCACTCGGCGCGACAGTAGACATTTTCCAGTTGGATGCAAGGGTTCTTCATCCTCATCATCTTTCCCGTCTTCTCGTTGATAAGACGATCGACGCGCATCTGGACCCGGTAGCGTCCGCCGCAGTACTTTGACATTTCCATGTCGTAGCGCATGCCGCGATTGAACCCGCTGCGCGTAATCGTCGCGAGAATCTCTTCCTGCGGCCGCACTTCGGCCCATTCGCCCGGCTTCAGGTCGAGTATTTCAGTCGGCGTCGGTCTGCCGTCCTGGAGGAAGCCTTGCCCCAGCGGATAGGGCTTGCCGCCGCGCAGCGCCTGGAACCGGTTGTAGAAGCCAACCAGGAATCGATATCCAACTCCCAAACTGACCAGCTTGCGGTATCCGGCGAAGAGCAGCAGCTTGGTCAAGTGCCACGCGGCGTGATTGCCGCTGGTGACATCGCGGATGTACTGGCGGATGTCCCACCAGGGCAGCAACGTGGTGGCGTCGTATAACTTGGTTGTCTGGCATACCCAAGTCGGATCGTCGCTGTTTTCGTCGCCTGGCGCTCGCGTCGACCGATGGACGGCTGCTTCGGTGCAGCGCGCGGCGGTGGCTCGCGCCGGCGCATCGTCTTCGCGCCTCAGCCAGTTCTCTTTCCAGAAAAACACGCAGTCGGCCTGACAACCCCCATGGCCGGCGCCGTCGCAACGCGCGCCTTCCAGATGCACCGCACTCTGCATCCTGCGTCCGCCGGTCTTCTTGATGTTGTCGCAGGTCTTGTGCGCGACCTTCGCGACGCGCATCCGCTGCCCGCAAAAAGCGAGCATCTCGGGCTGGAATGGCAGACCGTCGAGGCACACGTTTTCGGCCAGCGTGGCGAGGATCTCTTCTCTCGAACGGACGACGACCCAATCGCCGGCGCGCAGACCGAGCCGGGCCGGGACCGGGTTCACGACATCGTTCATGACTGCCCGATTCCTCCAAAATCATGGGGTAGTGGCGGCGCGGGCGCCGCGACGCTTGGCAATCAAATGCCGCAGCCGTTCAAGCAACACGCGCTCGGTCCCATCCGGACGTCCGGCCGCGGCCCACAATATCGACACGGTAGCCGCATAGCTCGTCATGCCGAACAGAATTCCGCTTATCAGCCAGCCAAGCGATTCGGCGAAATTCATTGCGGGGGTCCAGTTGGGCAATGCCCATCTTACCAGACCCGCCATGGCCAGCGCGGCTGTTACCGGGCGCACGGCAACGCGCAAATAGACATGGGTCGGTACGCCGACGCTGCGTCGAACCTGGACCAGGTATATGGGCGTGGCGAGAATCGACGCACTCAGCGCCGCAAACGCCGCGCCGGTGATACCGTAGGCGGGGGCCAATGCTCCGAGGAGAATCAGAAGCATGACGACGTACAGGGCGTTCGTCTTGGTGACGCGGTCGGGACGGCCGTTCGCAATCAACACGGTGCAAATCGACGAATGGAACAGCAACAGTCCGCCATTCAACGCGAGAATCTCCATCAAGGGCACGGCCGCAAGCCACTTCGTGCCGAGGATCACCGGAACCAGAAACGGTGAAACCGCGAAGATGCCGGCGGCCGCGGGTACCGCGAGAATCGCCAGCATGCCGAGCGCGTTGGCATAAGCCGAACGCATCGCAACAGGATCGCTGGCGATACGGGCAAAGCCGGGAAGGAGCGCGCGGTTGATCGGAGCCGCTAGTTCGGTCGTCGGCATGATGGCGAGTTCGTAACTCACGCTGTATATGCCAAGCGGCGCGGCACCGTGCAGCCGGCCGATGACGAAGTCAGAGGAACGCTCCTTCAGGAAACCTACAATATTGTTGAGCAGCAGCCACCGGGAAAACCCCAGCATGCCGCGGACCTTCGTCAGCGAAAAACGCGGTCGAAACGGATGGGCGAGATAGCTCATGCAGGTGCCCGCCAGTTTCGAGGTCAGGATGCCTGCCACCAGTGCCCAGTAACTCTGTAGGAAAAACGCCAGTGGAACGACAACCATGAATCCGATCAGCTTGCGACTCAACTGAAACGCAAACTCGCGCCGGAACTGCATTTCCTTGCGGAACGCGACCACGCCGATATTTTCGAAGCCGGTAATCAACGGTCCGACGGCGAGCGCGCATACGACCCAGAATACCTCGGGACGGCTGTAGAAGCGTGCGATCGCCGCTGATGCGCCCAGCATCAACAGGGCGATCAGCAGCCCGAGAAGCACGTTGCAGGTCCACGCCGTGTGGTAATGCTCTTCCGTTGCTTCCTGGTTCTGGATCAGCGCCAGGTCGAAACTGAACGCGGCGAGCATTTCGGCCATGAATATGAACGACGTGGCCATCGCGACGACGCCGAAGTCGGCCGGCGACAGCAGGCGCACCAGGATCAGCGTGCTGATCAGTCCGAGGCCGCGCTCGAGAAACTTGAACAGCACCATCCACATGGCGCCGTGCGCCATGCGCTTCTCAACTTCATTGCTCATGGACTATGCTTCGGGTTCCGACATTGAGCCGATAACGGTTCCCAGACGCTGCCGGGGGAAGGCGGGGCTCGGCGTCTCCGTTCGTACCATATCACGTTGCCGGCCCGGCGAACGGGTTGGCGAGGGCTCCGGATCAGGACAGCGTACCGGCGCCGCTCTCATTTGAGAGAGGAACACGACACGTCCATCCTCGTCAATCCGTCTACTGACTAAAGAGGCTTGGCCGCTGGCTGCCGACCCACTCCGGGTTGTGTCCCCGGCCGGATTTATCCGAGATGTCCGTGGGCGTGGGATCGAGATTCAGGTACCAGATGCCGGCAGCGCCGGCACTGGTCGAAAGCGGTGAATTCGCTTCGCTCGACATGTCCAAAACCGACAGTGCGGTTGAATAGACCTGAATCCCGCGCAGGATTCCGCTCCACACCTCGTTGCCGGGGTTCCATGGCGCATCGCCCCAGGTGAGGGCCGGAAACGGTGGATTCGTGTTGCCCCACGTGGTGGGCGAGATCCGGACGACTTGATGGGCTGAATCGGTGTTCGGCAGGTCCCAATAGAACTCGTGGTGCTTGCCGTTGGCATCGGACCACACCCGGAGAGCCTGTGTGTACCAGCGATCGTAGACCACCGCACCATTGACGAAATCCTGCTGCTCGATGGAGATTTCCCAATTGTGCGCCGTGCCGCTGGGCGGGGGATTGGGATACGGGTGGGCGCCATAGTAGGTATCTGCGCCCCCGCCGGGTTTCCACAAGAACGTACTGATATCTCCCCCCAGCCCGCTAACCGTGTCGTTCCCCCAGAAAAACGCGGTGTAGTAGCCAGCCTGTTGTCTTGGGAATGCGCGCCAGATGTAGGTCGCCGGGTAAATAGGTAACGGATTCAAGAACCGAAACCGCATCGTCGTAGCCACGGCAGCCGAACCGGGAAAATCCAACCCGAAGATCGTACCCGCCGCGGCAACCGTGACGGTCACCGATCGGCTCGCGCTGCCTCCCGCGCCGTTGCAGCTCAGCGTGAAGGTGCTGGTGGTGGTGAGTGGACCACGTACTTCGCTGCCGAGGGGAATCGTCTTGGAACCTGACCATGCGCCGGAAGCGATGCAAGAGGTGGCGTTGGTCGAAGACCAAGCGAGCGTCGAAGACCCGCCGCTCGCGACCGACGTCGGGTTCGCCGCCAGCGACACCGTGGGACCTGGCGGTGGCGGCGGCGTGCCGGAAACGGTGACCGTCGCCGTGGCGCTTGCACTGCCGGCCGAATTGGTACAGGTGAGAGAATAGCTGCTGCTCGCGGTGAGCGCACCGGTCGACTCGTTGCCGAAAACCGCCTTGGTGCCCGACCACGCGCCCGATGCGGTACAGAAAGTCGCATTCGTCGAGGACCAGGTGAGGGTCGAAGACCCGCCGCTGGTGACAGACGTAGGGTTCGCTGCAAGCGACACGGTCGGAGGTGTGGACCCCCCCGAGCCGGCCGGTGCCGATTCCGCCTCACCCGCGCCGCCGCAGGCGGCGCACGCCAGTGCGATCAGGGGAACGAACAGCAATGTCTTCAGTCGCAACATAGCGGTTCCCATTGCTTGAACGACACAGCGACTTTTCGCGACAGTCTCGATTCCGGTAACGCTACGAGAAGGAATAAACGATCGAGGTTTCCGTCGCTCCCGCCCCCTTTTGCTGGGCCGGCGGGCGACTTGCGATGTCGCGGCGAACTTCGATCCGCCGTACGTCATGCAGACCGCTGATACGTTAACATCTTCGATGCTAACATATCAGCACGGCCACGGAGGAGCAAGCGAATAGCAAGTGGTCATAAGGGGAAACATTCTGCAAATGAGAAATACTTGGCAGGGGCGATGTCCTCATCAGCGCCACATGTGCAAGTCCTCCAAGACAAGTCCTCCAAGGCCAAACCGCGCTACGATGGAACACCGCGAACCCACTGGCTACGATTTACCGACTCCGATCGGGCGTACGAAGTCACGAAGACTCGACAAATGGGAAAGACGGAGGGCATGAAAATTTGGCCCGGAGCGGTTCTGATCGCCACGGGAATTCCTGCCGGTCGTAGCGGTGGAGACGATGGAAGGCGAGCGCGGCACCGATCTCTAGCGTCTGCGGCCGATCCGCTGTCGAGATCGCTTCGATGCATATCTCCGCACTGGCAGCGCGCTGCACGCGAATGACCTCGAGCAAGCTGCATCTCGCCCTGCCCCTGTTGATCATGGGCGCGCTCTACTGGCTTTCCTCGCTGCCCGGGACGCCATTGCCCGACGACCCTGCGCTCTACGCCGTGTTCTACTGGGTGCCGCCCTCGGTGCAAAACGCTTTGCACGTTCCAGTCTACGCCGCCCTCGCGTGGGCATGGTTCCAAGTACTCGGCGCATGGCTGCGCATGCCGGTTGCGCGGGCGATCGGGGCTTGCGCGATCGCGTCGGCCTACGGCGTATTCGACGAATGGCACCAGTCCTTCGTGCCTGGGCGCTATGCATCGCTTACCGACGTCACGCTCGATGTCGCAGGTGCCGTGCTCGGGATCTGGCTCGCTGCGTGGATAGGGTCAGGAGCAAGAACCATCAAGCCACAGATAAGCATTGATGAACACGGATAGCCTCCCAGCGCCGAGAATGACAACGCGAACACCACTCTGCATGCTTGCGGTCGCATTGGCGAT
>Ga0137409_10003118_pt1 | contig 17604 bp, 12 predicted proteins | sample CZODoug1_16funga_FD_122059 | JGI IMG/M metagenome (GOLD analysis project Ga0137409, IMG submission 122059) | Vadose zone soil fungal communities from Angelo Coast Range Reserve, California, USA - CZODoug1_16fungal (Hybrid Assembly) | ecosystem: Environmental > Terrestrial > Soil > Vadose zone... | reverse complement strand
CCGAACCACTCCTGTGCTGCGGCGGAAATCATCATGATTCGATGCATCTTCACTCTTGATTACGAAATATATGGAAACGGCGAAGGCTCGCTCAGAGAGCTGGTCTATGACCCGGGAGAGGTACTCAGAGAGATCTTCCGGAGGTGGAATGCACGCTTCGTGAACTTTGTCGAGGTCGGCGAATTTGAAAAAATAGAGGAGTTCGGCACAGACCCGGCCATTGATCTCGTTAAGCAGCAGATACAGACCCTGCATAGGGACGGCTTTGAGATCGCTTTGCATCTGCATCCGCAGTGGTCCAACGCCTGCTACAATGCGGGGAAATGGGTCCTCGATTATAGTGAGTACAATCTCTGTACGTTGCCTCCAGCGAGAATCGCTCAGATTGTGGACCGTTCACTCAACTACCTGCGGCACATTATCGGTGAGCCGGGTTTCACACCCGTGTCGTTTCGCGCAGGCAACTGGCTGTTCCAACCGACGCAAACGGCGGCAAGAATCCTGAGCGAGAGAGGCATCAAGATAGACTCTTCCGTTTTTAAGGGCGGGCTGCAACACAATCAGTGTTTGGATTATCGGCGCTCCCGAAGAAATGGCTATTACTGGCGTTTCACCGGGAATGTGAACGAACCAGATCCCGCAGGCACGTGGATTGAAATTCCTATCTACACCGAAATGGTTCCCTTTTGGAAAATGCGAACTTCAAAACGCATGGGATTTAAGGGCAGTTTCGGTATCGCCGGTCAAAAGCCCAAACAAAAGTTGAATCGCGCACTCGACTTTCTGCGCTTTCGATATCCGCTGAAGCTGGATTTCTGCCGCATGACGTTGGATGAGCTGACCTCCATGGTGGAGGGAGTCATACGGAAAGATCGAGAGGAGCCCGAAATTTACAGGCCCATTGTAGCCATCGGTCACACAAAAGATTTGACCGATCCCCAAACGGTTGATGCGTTCCTTTCCTACCTGCAAACGAAGGGAATCAAGGTGTCCACATTCGAGGAAATTTACCCGGAACTACAGGAATGGACGGGCGCCGCACTCAGTCCTGGCGCCGCCTATGAGCCCATGCTTGCGAAATGAAGCCGCGGGGCCATGCGACTGCTGAATTGCGCAATCCAGCCACACGCCTGCAGCTGCGAAATGGAAACCGGCGGCGAGCCAGAGGAATACGCGGGCACCGATGCGAGGGACAAGCGGGAAATGAGGGTAAGTGAATAATCTAAGAGCAAAGCCAGTTGAGATCCAGTGGCATTCCGGCCTGCCCATCTATGCTTCCGCGCCATTTTTAAAACTGCTTGGCGAACAATACGGATGGGTTGGGGGCATCGACGATGCCGGACGGCTACGTTGCGTTTTACCCTATACGGTCGTTCGAAAGCCCGGCTTCCGCATGATCCGCTTCCGCGCGGAAACGGTACCGTGGGAGGGAGAGATCGACATCGCGGAGGAAAAGTTGTTTTTGACCTCCGCCATTGAATATTTCCGGTCAACCGGCGCGGATATGATCATTCCGTCAGGCAACACGGCGATCTTTCGAACCTACCCGGATGGCGCCGTTGCGGCCCCCTACGGTAACTACGTGATTGACCTGACCCAGCCGGAGGCGGTTCTCCTGCGCAATATGGATTCATCACACCGGAACAATCTCCGCAAAGCGACAAAAGAGGGAGTTGAGATCAAAAGTGGAATCCAATATCTCGATATCTGCCATGCCCTTATTACGGAAACGTTGGAACGATCAGATTCCTCCTTCAGAACGTATGATCAGTTCAAGAGAATGGTCTTGGGTCTTGGCGACAATGCAAGGATGCTTGTTGCTGAACATCAAGGTGTTCTCCAAGCGTGCATGATCGCTTCTTTCAGCGAGTACGGCGCCTACACCTCGTATTGTGGCTCGAAGTCAAAGCCGGTGAGGGGGGCCACGCAATTGCTTCATTGGGAGGCGATGCTCCAGTTCCGTGCCATGGGAGTGAAGCGATTCGATTTTCAGGGCGTCCGAATCAACCCAGAAAAGGGATCGAAGCAAGAAGGGATTTTGAATTTCAAAAGGAATTTTGGGGGCGAGCTGGTTTCGGGATACCTATGGAAATATTCGTTCCATCCGCTGAAATGGGCCGCCTATTCGGTTGCGGTTAAATTACTTCTGGGCGGCGATATTGTAGACCGGGAACACTCCAAGCTCGTGAGTGCGTGAGCGCCGTTCCGCTGGCCATGGCGCTGGAACTACAAAGCGATGTAACGGAAGCAACGGTGCTCCAGTGCCTGAGAGCGCGCAGGTGTTACGCGCGCGCGTTCGGAGTTCCGTTGAGTCAGGACCTGTTCCGAACGGCCTTGCCCGTCCTGGGCGTGGCCGAACAGGGCGGACGGACATTGGCCTCGATCGCCAGGCATTCCAGGGGTTTGACGCGCTGACGGAAGACTGCGAGGAAACGATTCCAGTTCGCATGCATCCAGATATAACCAACAAAACCATGGAAGGTCATCACATTTCGGTGTGCGTCTGTACTTTCAAGAGAGAGAATCTCTTGCGCCTGCTGCTGGCCAAATTGGAAAACCAGCGGACCGAGGGGCTGTTTACTTACTCCGTAGTCGTAGCAGACAACGACTCCACGGAATCCGCGAAGGGGGTAGTGGCCGATTTTTGCTCCACCCATCGTCTGGCGGTGGCGTACTGCGTCGAGCCGCAACAGAATATCGCGCTGGCGAGGAACATGGCGTTACAACATGCCAGCGGCGACTTCATCGCATTCATAGATGACGACGAGTATCCGGCCGACGATTGGCTTTGCGCTCTATTCAAAGCGTGTGAAGCGTATGGAGTCGAGGGGGTTCTTGGACCGGTCATACCGTATTACGAGTTCGAACCACCCCAGTGGGTGAAAAAGGGCGGGTTCTTCGACCGGCCGACCTATAAGACGGGATACAAGTTGAATTGGGCCGAATCTCGCACCAGCAACGGGCTCATTCGAAGTAGCATCCTGAACGGCGTCGGCGCCCCATTTGGGTCCGAATTTGATACCGCGGGAGAAGATGTGGATTTCTTTCGCCGGATGATGGAGAAGGGATGCGCGTTTATTTGGTGTAACGAAGCGATTGTCTATGAGGAAGTTCCGTCATCGCGTTGCAATCGCAGCTATTTGCTGAGACGAGCCCTGCTCCGTGGCAGCAATTTTCCGAAACAACGAAGGAATCGCGTAAAGAACGCCTTCAAATCCCTGATCGCTGTGCCGTGTTATACGCTGGTCCTGCCCTTTCTCGCTCTTTTTGGGCAGCACGTGTTTTTCAACTATTTGATTAAACTTCTGGACCATGCAAGCCGGCTTCTCGCATTCCTTGGATTTAAGCTAGTGACGCGTCGGCAGACTTGAGCAAAACCGCACTCTCGCCGTGCGCGATCAGCCAGCATGGGGGCGGCTTCCGTGGGGGGAACCAAGATTTTCCCGGATTGGAACCACCCTATTTTTTCGGATTTCCAAAAGTGCGTTGTCATTATGCTCACACGCGGGGATGGGGAACTTTCGCCCAAAGTCTGGGCCATGTTAGGGTCGATATGTGGAGAGGTCGCCGTTGGCTAAGGCAGCGGTCAGCTTTTTGACTGCGGTGGGTAACACCACCCGAGGGTTCGAATCCCTTCCCTCTCCGCCACTAATCATAATCACTCCTGCCGATGGTTCTCGCCCATACGATTCACGGCAGTTAGCAGATCACGAATGGACCCGGGCTTCAGCCCGCGTCCACGCGAGAAGGGGACATTTCATTCATGCGCTCTATCATTAAGGTTTGCGGAAAGGAGATCAGGATAGAAGGCCGGCTGATTCGGATGGCGCAGCTCGAGGGAGACGGGTACGAGTACCTGGAGGATCCGAAGGCGATGCTGGAAGGGCTGCGAGAGTGCAAAACTCGGATCGACTTGTTCTCGTTCATGCAGAGGCTCCCGGAAACCTCGCCGAAATATGCCTACCCTATGGAGTGGGACAACCTCGCGGCGCTGCCGGTAACCACCTTCGACCACTGGTGGACGCAACAAATCGGTTTCAAGGCCAGAAACAAAGCAAAGCAGGGCGAGAAGAAAGGGGTTGTCGTCCGGGAGGCGCCCTTCGATGACGCGCTCGTCAAGGGGATATGGGAGGTTTACAACGAGAACCCTCTCCGGCAGGGGACGGCGAACACCCACTTCGGAAAGAGCATCGAGGCGGTACATCGCATGGAAGAGACATTTCTCGACAGTAGCATCTTCATTGGCGCATATCTCGGAAACAATCTGATCGGTTTTGCCAAGTTGGTCCACGACGAAACTCGAACGCAAGCAGGCTTGATGAATATTGTCTCCATGATCCGGCATAGGGACATGGCGCCGACGAATATGCTGGTCGCACAAGCCGTCCGCTCTTGCGCCCAACGTGGAATCGCCTATCTCGTCTACTCACGCTTCGCCTATGGAAAAAAGCTGCAGAGTAGCCTCACCGATTTTAAGGACCGCAATGGGTTTAAACAAATCGACCTTCCTCGTTATTACGTGCCTCTTACTCATATGGGTAATTTAGCCTTCCGGCTAGGCTTGCACCACAGGCTCTCTGAACGCATTCCCGAATCTGTTGCCGCAAAGCTTCGCAAGCTCCGGGAAGCTTGGTATAGCCGCAAGGTCCAGTCCGTAACCGGAGTTTCCTAGAGGAATAACGCATGCCAGGAATCGTGGGGCTGATCACTAAAATGCCGCGCCAACGGGCCGAGGAAGAACTCCTCCGGATGGTTGGGGCTATCCGCCATGAGACTTCCTATGTGACGGGAACGTGGATTGACGAGTCCTTGGGAGTGTATGCCGGGTGGACCGTGAGAGAGAATTCCTTTTCCGACGGAATGCCCCTTTGCAGCGAAAAAGGAGATGTCGTGCTCGTTTTTTCCGGGGAGGAATACCCCGAGCCGGGAATCGCTGACCGGCTAAAGCAGCGGGGCCACGCACTCGCGGCAGGAAAAGCGTCCTATCTCGTCCACCTCTGCGAGGAGGACCCCGCGTTTCCGGTGGGGTTAAATGGAAGGTTTCAGGGTCTCGTAGCGGACCGCAACGGCAAATCGGTGACCCTCTTTAACGACCGGTACGGTGTGCACCGCATTTATTATCACGAATCGAAAGAGGCGTTTTATTTCGCCGCGGAAGCCAAAGCGATCCTTGAGGTTCGCCCGGAACTCCGGGTGGCGGACCCGCGTAGTTTGGGAGAGTTCATCGCCTGCGGCTGTGTGTTGGAAAACAGGACGCTATTCGAAAGCATTCATGTGCTGCCGCCCGCTTCCGCCTGGGTTTTTCGGAACGCTTCCATCGAGCGGAAAGGGGCGTACTTCGATCCCAAGGAGTGGGAGGAACAAACCACTCCGGAGCCGGAGGCATACTACCAGGAAATCCGAGAAGTGTTTTCAAGGACCCTACCTCGCTATTTCGAAGGGCCGGAAAAAATAGGAATGTCCCTGACCGGCGGGCTGGACACCCGGATGATCATGGCGTGGCATAAATCTCCCCAGGGAGATCTTCCGTGCTACTCCTTCGGGGGGATGTTCCGCGATTGTGAAGATGTCCTTTTGGCGCGGCAAGTGGCTCGGATTTGCGGGCAATCGCATGAGGTAATTGAGGTAGGCAATGATTTTCTCTCGCGCTTTCCCCATTACGCGGAGCGCACTATTTTCTTGTCCGACGGTTGCGCTGGCGTCAATCGTTCCTCCGATCTCTATGCCAACGAGCGCGCCACGCAAATCGCTCCCGTACGGATGACAGGAAACTACGGCAGCGAGATACTCCGCCGCGGGCTCGCGTTCAAGGCGTCGGAGCCGCCTCCGGGACTTTTCCGGCCGGAGTTTCTCTCCTACGTCCGCAAGGCAAAGGAGACATACGCCAAGCTGATTCCGGGCCACCCGCTTTCCTTTATCGCGTTCCGGCAGGTCCCATGGCACCATTACGGTCTTCTTGCGTTGGAGCAGACCCAGCTCTCCCTGCGATCTCCGTATCTCGATAATGATCTTGTCCGGACGGCTTTCCGCGCGCCGAAAACGACCCTCGTGAAGGGGTCCATTTTCACAGACGCCGGCGATTGTGTCCGGTTGGTCGTCAACGGGGACGCGGCACTCGGGCGGATCCGGACCGACCGAGGTTTGGGCGGGAACCACGGACCTCTTTCAAGGGCCATCACGCGGGTTTTCCTGGAGTCCACTTTCAAAGCAGAATACGCCTACGACTACGGCATGCCCCAATGGTTGGCCAAGACCGACCATCTTGTATCGTGGGCCCATCTGGAACGCTTTTTCCTCGGCAGGCACAAATTCAATCATTTCCGGGTCTGGTATCGGGATGCGCTATCCGGTTATGTGCGGGAAATGCTCCTCGATCCACGGGCGCTTTCCCGGCCGTACCTTGAACGGAATAGCGTCGGGCCCATGGTGCGGAGCCACCTGAAGGGAACGGGGAATTACACCAACGAGATTCATACGGTGCTAACACTGGAACTCATACACCGAGTTTTTCTGGACCCGAAATGAATCGCTATCTCTATTTTTTCTTGTCGGAAACTTTTTCGCAGAGGCCTTGAATGTTCGTCCAGATAGCCACTTTCGCATTTTTTGCCGGGATCCTGGGGCTTTTTGCGCTCAATCGGGACCGGACGGTCACGACTTCCAAAGCCCTTTGGATTCCCGTGGTGTGGCTTTGGATTGCAGGGTCGCGGCCGGTATCCATGTGGCTAGCGGACTTTGGGTTTGGGAATCTTGTGCCTACCACGTCCGACGCTTACGTGGATGGCAGCCCTCTCGATCGAGGCGTGTACCTGGGACTCATGATTTTGGGCCTCATTGTGCTTGTTAGCAGAGGATGGAAGGTTGGACCACTGCTTCGCGCGAATGGACCGCTCCTGCTGTTTTTCTTTTACTGCGCTGTAAGCATTTCCTGGTCAGACTACCCTCAAGTGGCGTTTAAGCGGTGGATCAAGATCATCGGCGACGTCGTCATGGTGTTGATCGTCGTGACGGAAACTGATGTGCCGGCGGCGGTGAAGCGAGTGTTTTCGCGCGTGGGTTTTCTGTTGATTCCCAGTTCCATCCTGTTGATAAAGTTTTACGGCAACTTGGGACGTGAGTACCGGCCTGATTTCGGCAATTGGGCTCAATCTTATATTGGAGTCGCAACGATCAAGAACCTTCTCGGAATGATCACTCTAATTTGCGGAGTCGGAGCCTTGTGGTGCTTGCTTGAGGAGTTAAGGCGCCCAAAGGAGACGCGCAGGACTGGGCCGCTCATTGCTCAGTGTGTCCTGCTGGCAATGGTCGTGTGGCTCCTTGCCGTGGTCAATTCAGCGACCTCCATGTCGTGCTTCATCATAGCCAGCGTCATAATTGTAATTACGAGCATGCGCTGGGTAGTACGAATGCCGGTCTTCATACACCTTCTCGTAATAGGCGTGCTTTCCGTTTCCTCATTTGCCGTCTTTTTCGACACTTCGGGAGGTTTGGTTGGGACAGTTGGGAGGGAGTCGACTCTCACAGGCCGGACTGATATCTGGCGTCTGGTCCTTGGGATGACCGGCAATCCGCTGGTGGGGACTGGCTTCGAGAGTTTCTGGCTCGGAATCCGGCTCCAAAAGATGTGGAGCATTTACTGGTGGCACCCAAACGAGGCTCACAATGGATACCTGGAGGTTTATTTAACTCTCGGGTGGATTGGCATTGCCTTATTCGCTGTTTTCTTGTTAGCCGGCTACCGAAACATTATCGCTGGGTTCCGCCGAGACCCCGACATAGCAAGACTGAAGCTGGCATTTTTTGTCATCGTATTGATCTACAATTTCACCGAATCAGCGATCAGGGAGACAAACCCGATCTGGATCATGTTGCTTCTGGCGATAGTTGCCGTTCCTGAAGTTTTGGCCCCTGCTGAAGTCCCTTACCCCAAGAATTTTGCCGACCGTGAATTAAGTGGCGCCCACCCTGCTCCTGTTGCGCTGCGTCGGGAGAACATTTGAGACCGTTTGATTCAGCAGGCATATTCCATCCGGCCGACGAGGGCGGTGGATTGCGCCGCCGAGCCGTCCGAGGCGCCGGGGTCACGGTATTCACATCGGGTTTGGGGTTAGTCCTTCAGATTGTTTCTACAGTGGTCCTGTCGCGGCTGCTGACCCCGAAGGATTTTGGTGTGGTAACTATGGTCACAACCTTCAGCCTGCTTCTGGTGAATTTCGGGTTGAACGGTTTCACGGAGGCCATCGTTCAGTGGGAAGTAGTCGATCGAGTCTTAGCCAGCAACCTTTTTTGGATCAGCATAGGGGCAGGCCTTCTCCTGACGGTATCGTTCGCTGCGGCGGGGTCGCTCATGGCGCGATTTTATCGCGACCCACTCGTGACGCATGTCGCCATCGGCATTTCCGGAACGATTTTCCTCACCAGCCTCTCGGTTCAGCACTTGGCCCTGCTCAAGAGGGCTATGCGTTTCACTCAGATTTCCGCCATCGACATCCTATCCCGCATTGTATCCTTGGCCGTGTCGATCGTCCTCGCGTGGAGGGGGTGGGCCTACTGGGCGCTGGTTGCCGGCGTCCTGGCCCAGCCACTGGTTCAATCCATCGGAGCGTGGGCCTTGTGCCTTTGGATCCCAAGTCTCCCACGGCGCGCGAAGGACACGGGCGCGATGGTGAGGTTCGCGATCCACGTGTATGGACGCTTCAGCGTCAACTATTTCGCCCGAAATATGGACAATCTCCTGGTGGGATGGCGCTTTGACGCCCAATCACTTGGGTTTTACAAGAAGGCGTATGACCTATTCGCGCTTTCAGCTGGCCAACTCGTGGCGCCGCTTACGGTCGTGGCGGTGTCAGCCCTGAGCCGATTGAACCGGGATCGCGCCAAATACAGACAGTATCTCATCGGCTCGCTGGCAGTCCTCTCGTTTGTCGGAATGGGGGTGGGTGCTGATCTGACCCTGATCGGCAATGATGTGATTCGTCTGCTGCTGGGACCTGGGTGGACCGCAGCGGGCCGAATTTTCATGTTCTTCGGACCTGGAATCGGGATCATGGTTCTTTACGGCACCCATGGCTGGATCCACCTTTCCATCGGCAGGGCGGATCGCTGGTTTCGATGGGGGATCGTGGAATTCCTATTCACCGGCCTGCTGTTTCTGCTGGGGTTGAGGTGGGGTCCCGTGGGAATCGCCGTGGCTTGGACAGCGTCCTTCTGGATTCTCACAATCCCCGCGTTCTGGTACGCAGGAAGACCGATACACCTGGGCATCGAGCCGGTAATCGCCGCCGTTTGGAAGTACGTTCTGGCCTCCCTGTTGGCGGGTTGCGCATCCGCCGCGATCGTTCAAAGTTTTCCAACTTTTATTGCTCTTCCCGGCGCATTCGGCGCTTTCATCCGAATCATGACGACATCCGCGTTGTTTGGAGCTCTTTATCTCGGCATGGTGATTCTCTTGCACCGAGGGTGCGATCCTCTCTACCAGGTCGCCCGGCTTTTGCGGGAGATGATTCCATGGGGGAAAACCTCAAAGCTGCCCCCGGCTGGCAACGCTGATCGCGGCACTGCCCCGGCGGGAAGGATTACGCCAGCCGAATCAGGGGAAACAATCTAACCCGGATTTTCAATTTGACCTTTTGCGTTTACTGAAATTCAGAGAAAGGAATGCTTCGCCCTAAACCGGGCGCGATGAAACGTGCGCGAAACGTTCTTTCATCCGAAGGAACGGCGTCTCCAGGTAGCGGTACGACAGCGCCGCGAGCACAATGGTAATCGCAAGTCCCAAAGTAATCCAAACCGTTAGCCTCAACATCCCTTCCGGCTTCACCAAAACGTTCGCAACTTTGAGCGCCAACTCATGGAAGACATATAGGCCGTATGAGATTTTTCCCAGATAAACCAACCACTGATTGCGTATCCAAGCGCCTTGAATTCCGAGAACGGACAGCAAAAGAGCGATGCTGGCAATGGCGACGAGCGGACGTCCGATGATATTTCCCCAACGGTTTACCGAGGTGTTATCCATGGGGTACATACCACAGAACGTACCAACGCCAACCGAAATCGAAATCCCCAGGCACAGCAGTACGGTTCGTTGAACCGCGGTAAATCGCGGAAGGCGCTTCGCGAATAGGGCGAGTACGATGCCCATTGCGATAGCGTCAATCCGGGACAAGGTATTGAACTCGAAGGAGGCCTGCGAAGCTCCAGAAAAAAGAAAGATTGCGCGAGTGCCGGCCGCCGCCAGGAGTAGCAGCCCTGCGACCACGTTCAACGTCACGATCGAAGCCCGGCGCGCGACGAGGGGCCACGTGAGGTAAAACTGTTCCTCGATCGATACGCTCCAAAGCGGCAATGCGACGGAATGAAGCGGGATTCCGTACAACACGTAGATCCAATTTCCGGCGAGAAAAGTAAAACCGATCACATAGCGCAAGCCCAGCGTATGTTGGGCGTGAAGCAGGAGCGGCGCCGCGTACGCAAAAAAGACGAACGCGAAGTAGAGCGGCCAGATGCGAAGGATCCGGCGAATGTAAAAACCCTTGACGTCCAGAGTGCCAGTGGTTTCGCGCTCTTTCAAAAGCAAGGATGTAATCAAATATGCGGAAAGGGCGAAGAACAAATCCACGCCGCAACCTCCAGCGCTAACGGCCCCGCAAATCACCGCCGCGAGGCTCGGTGGAACGTGGTAGGCGGTATAGAATCCGGTCTCGCGCGGCATGGTGTGAAACAGAAATACGCCGAGAAACGCGACGAAGCGCAGAGAATCAATCTCGGGCTGGTAGAACGCGGACTTCGATCTGGCGGTTCGAGAAGAGGGGATAACTTCGCGAGTCCCGCGTTCTAAGGCTTCCGTTACCATTGTTCTCCCCGCATATTCTGAGTATTCAGATCACAATTCCATCACGGTATAATCGCTGAGAAGACTGGAAACGGCATCTTTGACCGAAAGACCGGCCATTCGAGACAGGCGCGCTACGAGGCGCATAGATTGACCAAGACAATATGTTAGTCGCCTGGCGGTACTACAATTGAAAATAAAATAGTCCTAGTGCCTTAATAATTCACTGGGTTGCGAACCTTCGCTCGGGTAGAAGCAAGAAAGTGCGCTAACCGTCGGCGCCGATCTCAGGGAGCTGTGGAGGGCGGTGCGCCAGTATGTGCACGCACCAAAGGTCTTAGGTCCTCTTGATCCAGCTCCGTCCTGGAATATTTTACTAAGCGTCTCCATGATCTCGCAGGGACCCGCTCTGTTGGCAAGTTCGATGAGTCGAGGGGATGAGCGGTGTATTCTGGGCGACTTAGAAGTCCCCTTCGGATATTCTGACTGAAATGCTGAACATCAGGTTATTGGTCAAGAAGGCTGTCCGAGAAGCGCGCAAGGTTGGCCTGCGCCGATTCGTGGTGGAGGCAGTAAATCGATTCTCCTACAGAGGGTCCGCAAACGACTTCGATCGGGTCAACGGAACCGATACTGGCGGCAAGGTGCCTCTCTGGCGGTTGGGCATTCCGTATCCTTCAGCGCGGTTCGGTGCTTCCTACCTGTCGCCCACGGAGTCGCGGATAAAGGATGCCTTGGAAAATGTGCCTCGGCATGCGACTTTGGTCGACCTCGGCAGCGGGAAGGGACGGGCCCTGATCATCGCGGCGCGGATGGGTTTTCGGCGGGTAATCGGAGTGGAATTTGCCGCCGAGCTAGTCGATATTGCGCGGCGGAATCTGGCCATTACCGGGGCCGGCGCGGAAGTGATTCTGGGAGACGCGGGTGAATACGCGCTCCCGGGCGGTCCCTTAGGTATCTACCTTTACAATCCATTTTCAGCGGAGATTATGCGGAAGGTGGCGGCGCAACTAGATGGTCGCTCGGAGGAGACTTGGGTGGCTTATCTCAATCCGGGTAGCGAGCCGGAGTGCGTGGAATTGTTCGATGCGATCATGGAGCGCGCCGTCGAAGTGCACGGGCTGATCGTTTGGTCGGCCAGAAAGAAATCTTGCGGGAGTCCATAATCTGGATTTTGACCCTACTGCTGTCCCAACGATGTGACCAACTTCAGAAATCCAGTCCAACCAAAATGTAGCTTCCCGCCAGAGGGGAAGATCAATTGACAATGACCTTAAGATTTGTCGGAGGCGCGGGCCGTTGTTGTGAATAATAGCAAGCGTTGGCGTCAAAGATTAGTATCCCGCTGCCATCTTTCGCGGAGTTGTTGTAGCAGGCCTGAGCGGGAATCGCGTAAGCAAACCCGCCAGGCCCTGTCCCCCCGGTAACATCCGGGCCAATCGCAGGCCAAGGCATCGGGCCCCACCAAATCGGTTTTGTTGTGAGATAAAACGAGCTCGGTAAACTGTGAGTGGCCGGCACAGGGTTGCCGTTGACAAAAGGAACCGCGGCGGTCGGTATTTCCGAAGCGTTCCACTGCACGGCCGCGTGTACCACGTCATAGTTCCCCCAGCGGAGCATTGTGCTTCTGGCAAGGGGATCATCTACGGAGCCGGTCCTGCACGCGCTACTGGACCAACCAATTTGATAAATGGAAGTACTACAATTGCCTGACCCTGTAGTGGGAGAGGCTTCGTAATTATTGTGATAGTTCTGCGTTCCCAAAACATTGCCAATAATGTTCATCGCCCGGCAGGAGTTTGACACTAGCTCGAAAGCGTTGGTTTCAAGAGATTTGCCCGATTCCCAGCCGAATAGCTGGTTGCGGAAAAATGTGCCAAGAGCGGACGTACCCCATGCGTTATCGCAGGAAATGCCGTTAAATTGATTCTCCTCAAACAGACCCATAAGATTCCCAGCATTATGAGAATAGAGGCTCACCTGCATCCATGACGGACTGACATTATAGAGGTTGTGAATCGAGAAATTGTATGCCACGACGGATCCCGAACCGTTAGCGATCAAAAGCGGAGAGGCGATGCCGTCGAATATGTTGTTCTCAATCAGAGCGTCGGAGGACTCGAGCGGCTCTACGCCATAGCTCAACTGGGCCGCATTATGTGTACCATAAAGGAAGCTATCACGTATAACCACATGGGCCGATGTCGTTATCCAAACATGATTTCGATTGCCATTGAGCGATTTGACGTTTTTCGCCCAGCACTGATAGCAATCATAGAAGTAAATTCCTGATTTGGCGGAACTGGCGCTATTGTCCACTGTCAGGTTCTCAACGCCAATCGAATTGACCTGTCCGGGCCACCAGGCGCCCGGATTCTTTGCGGCCCGCCAGTTATTCGCGTAAAGGCCGGGAGAAATGGTCACGGTAAAGGGGCCACTCCCACTAACCGCGGTAGCGGTGACTACTTGCACCTGACTGTAGGTCACTCCTCCGATCACCCGGCCGTCGTTATTGCCTCCGCTATTGGTTCGGCAGGGGCCCGTAGTGTCACAGATGAGAAGCCCGCCGGTGTCCGAAGTATCGTTCGCCTGGTCCAGGATGACGAAATGCCCGACCGGAGGAGCCTTATCCAAGATGATCTGCGTTGTCCCCTGGGCGTAGCCACCAGTCCAATTGGCGGCGTTGCTTCCTCCCGGTTGGACTGCCGCGCTTCCATCATAATAGTGAACGGAATCAATCAGACAGACGTCGCCACCTTGGCCCCCGCAGCTATCGCCCCCGGTGAAGACCAGGATTGTCTGAGTGGGGCCAGCCCCACGAAGCGTGACGTTGCTGTGACCATTAAAGGTAATTCCAGCCGAGAGTGAGTATGTGCCGGCATTCAGAAAAACCACTTGCCCGCTGGGACAGGAGGCAATCGCCGAGTCAATTTGCGCCGAGCTCGCCCCGGGGCTAAGTGTGGCGCAGTTCGTCGTCCGGTTTGGAATGCCCCCGGGGATTCCCAAACCCGAGACCGACCAATCGATGGCCCGGCTGGGGTCGATAATCCCCGACCATGCCTGGGCGCGCGAATAGGCAGGATGGCAAAGAAGGATGAGAACCAGGAACAGCCATTGCAGCCACTTCATTTTAACTCCTGATTTCGGCGGGCCCCCAGTCGCCGAAGCGCGCCACGCTCTGAAATGAGTTCTTAACCCGTACATTGGTCCCTGGAAGACAAACTCTTCGGAACTCTTCAGGGACGAATCGCTCGCGTGTATCTCCAGGTGATGCGATCTTTGGCGCAGCGGTTTCTGCCTACGCCGGATTCAGTCTAAATTATACCTCCCACTATCGAGATCAGGTTAGCTCCTCTCCCTCACGGATTCCTACACGCAAATGGAACAGCCCAAGTGCAGGGAGCGCCTGTACCAAGGGTCAGGTCATGGTTGCATCTTGCATTAATTTAAGATAAGCGCGACGAAGATGATATGCGACCAAGGGGTGCAGGGAGTGCTCGGCTACATTCTCTTCGGAAAACAATTGCCATCCGAAAAGAGTCGCTGAGACCCGTTACCACATGCTTCCAGCACGTTGACACTCCCCGGAACAGACTGTACGTTGAATGAAGCCGGCCACTTTTAGTTCGAGCTTCGGGGTGCGGGCTCTACTTGGAGCCCGCCAGCAATGGACAGGAAAACCGTGAATGGAATTGATGGAATCGATCCCCTTAGGGATCCTCGATGGCCGGAATTCCTGCAAAATCATCCAGATGCCTCGATATTTCATAGCCCGGGGTGGGTGGAAGCATTGCGCCGTACGTACGGATACCAACCCGTTGCGTTCACCACCGCTTCTCCCTCACAGAGGCTCTCCAATGGATTGCTATTTTGCCGCATCCATAGCCGGTTCACCGGGCGCCGCTTGGTGTCGTTGCCCTTTTCCGACCATTGCGAGCCACTCACGGATACCACGGAAAACCTAACGGAGTTACTCCGTTTCCTCGAGCAAAACTTGCAGAAGGAAAAATGGCGCTACGTCGAACTCAGGCCACTGAACTGCCGTGGGAGCAGCCTCGCAGGTTTTGAGCAGAACCAGACGTCCTACATCCACATTCTGAATTTATCACCGTCGCAAGACGAAATCTTCCGCGGTTTTCATAAGGACTCGATTCAACGAAAAATTCGGCGCGCGGAGCGCGAGGGCTTGACCTATGAAGAGGGCCGATCGGAGCAGCTCCTGGATCAATTCTACCAGTTGTTGCTTCGCACGCGCAGGCGGCACCTACTGCCTCCCCAACCGCGCGAATGGTTCCGCAATTTGATCGAGTGCCTCGGGGATCAATTGACAATTCGCGTGGCCTCCAGGGGTGGCCAGCCCATGGCCAGTATCCTAACTCTACAGTTCAAGAGCGTGATGGTTTATAAGTACGGCTGCTCGGATGCCAAGTACCATAATCTAGGTCCCATGCACCTTTTGTTTTGGAAGTCGATTCAAGAAGCCAAAAACAAAGGGCTGAAGGAATTTGACCTGGGCCGTTCCGATGCTGACAACGCAGGGCTGGTGGAGTTCAAGGACCGTTGGGGCGCGACGCGATCCGCATTGACTTATCTGCGCTACCCCGCAGGCAATGCTAAACAAGCTTCCAGTGAGGGATGGGGAGTACGATTTGCCAAACGCCTCTTTCTGCACATGCCGGACGGCTTCCTGGAAGCCGCCGGGAAGCTGTTGTACAGACACGTTGGCTAGATTGTGATTTGGGGGAGAGTTCTATCTTTTGAGGACTGGCTAATATTGTGCCACCATGCTGACCGCCCTGAGTAATCAAGCGCTCGTTGAATACTACCGATGCGCCGAAGGCATAGGGGACTTTGTCCCCGCCGGAAGATTGTCGGACGCCTCTGGCTTTTTCAAGTTTGGTCCAGAAGTGATTTGTTACGGGCAATCTTCTTCGGGTGTGAACAACCAGCCAGTGGCCGCGGGGCTGCACGATTCATTGCAGGACGTCTCCATAGAAGGTTCGATGTTGCGGCTGCCGTTTGATCCTTCGCAAGTGATCAATAACTTGCGGTGCGAACGGTATGCGATGAATACTGCAAGCGCTACTCCGAAATCCGCGCTGGGATCCCTGGTCCGGAATGGTTACTACGCGATCCGGCCGCTGCTGCCCGTACGCGTCCGGCGGCGAATGCAAAAATTTCGCCTCAGGGGTTGGGCCGAAATACCCTTCCCGCGTTGGCCCGTGGATCGCACGGTGGAAGACCTTATGGAGAGGTTGTTGTTGGTTTCCCTCCGAGCGCAGGCGATCGAAAGAATTCCGTTTATCTGGTTTTGGCCGGAGGGTTCCCCAAGCTGCACGATCGTCACGCACGATGTCGAAGAACTGGCGGGCCGCGACTTTTGTACAAAACTGATGGATCTCAATGACTCGGCAGGGATCAAATCCTCCTTCCAAATCGTCCCTGAAGAACGATATCCGGTCCCCGAAAGTTTCTTGGACGAGATACGGCTGAGGGGATTTGAAGTCAATATTCATGACCTGAATCATGACGGAAATCTCTATCGCAAGCGGGAGATCTTTCTGCAACGCGCCCTGCGAATCAACCAGTATGGGAAGAAATTCCACGCCGTTGGTTTTCGTTCCGGAGCTTTGTATAGGAACGCGGATTGGTATGGCGCCTTGGACTTCTCCTACGATCTGTCCGTTCCCAACGTGGGGCACTTGGAAGCCCAACAGGGCGGCTGCTGCACGGTCATGCCTTTTTTCGTGGGTAACGTTCTCCAACTGCCGTTGACCACGACGCAAGATTATTCACTATTTAATATATTAAGCACTTATTCAATAGAGCTGTGGAAAAAACAAATCGGGTTGATCACCGAGAAGCATGGTCTGATCAGCTTTATCGTCCACCCGGATTACATTATCGAAAACAGAGCCCGGGATACTTACCAAACCCTTCTGGAGTATCTTGCTCGAATGCGTTCCGATGGAAAAACCTGGCTTGCTTTGCCCCGGGAAGTAAGCGACTGGTGTAGACAGAGACGACAGATGAAACTCATGCGGGACAACGGGGCATGGCGCATCGAAGGCCCAGGCAAAGAGCGAGCCAGAATCGCCTACGCGGCGGTGGAAGGCGGCAAAATTTCGTATGAAATCGAATCGCCTGGCAGACAAGCCTATGATTTTGGCTAGTTTGGGAATTCTTCTCCAACGTTTTCGGCATCGGAGGCAGAACCAACTGTTCGTGACGGCAGATCCCCAGGTCAGAAGTGATTCACGTTGCGCTAGGCTTGAATTCCGAAATTAGGGAGCACTGTTTCTTCGTAACTCGGTTAAGTGGGCGCTATCAGAGCGGTTCATCGACTTTTCAATTCCGTCCAGGAGCGCCATTGTAGGCACGCAACTGGCGGCGCTGGATTCCGGTTCACGGCCCTCGCGGATAGCGCTGACGAATTCCACATCCTGACGGTCAAAGGCGGTCATACCGTCGAGCGGTACCTCCTTCCCTTCGCTGTCTGTCATGGAGTCCCGGTAAATCTTGAAGGTATCCTCTTCGCCGATGTAGCGATAAAAGCCGCCGAAAGGCCCTCTGTTGTTGAACGAAAGGGCCATGCTGATCAACGGCCCTTTCTTCGAGCGCATGCCGATGCTCATGTCCATGGGAATGCCCAACTCGGGATGGTCAGGGCCCTTCTGTCCCCAGACCTCCAGGTTCGGATCATTCTGCACCCAGTACGCCAGATCGACCGAATGGCAGCCATGGTGCCACAACAGATTGTCGACCCACGA
>Ga0137409_10003117_pt1 | contig 17607 bp, 19 predicted proteins | sample CZODoug1_16funga_FD_122059 | JGI IMG/M metagenome (GOLD analysis project Ga0137409, IMG submission 122059) | Vadose zone soil fungal communities from Angelo Coast Range Reserve, California, USA - CZODoug1_16fungal (Hybrid Assembly) | ecosystem: Environmental > Terrestrial > Soil > Vadose zone... | reverse complement strand
CGGCATCGGCATCCCGCCGGAGACGCCGACCTGGGGCAACATCATGGCCGAGGGGCGGTCGCTGTTTCGCATCTATCCCCACAACATCTTCTATCCGGGCGTCTGCCTGGCGTTCGCGGTGCTCGCCATCAACATGCTCGGCGACGGCCTGCGCGACACGCTCGATCCCCGTTTCGCCAAGCGGGTCTGAGGGCAATGGCCGAAGCCGCCACCCACCCTGAAAGCTATGCTAGGCGGCGCACCTCGGGAGCCCCTGTCAGGCGGATCATGGGCCTATTGTCTTTGATCTCCGTCGTCGTTCCGTCTGCAAACGCCACGGTCACGGGAGAGCGATGGCCAAGATGGAGCGTGATCTGATCTGATCCATCGCCGAAGGAAATCGTGGCAGTGCTGCCGGAAACCTCGACCTGCATCTTGTCGGCCGTCAATCCCTCTCCCAGTCGGAGGGTGGTGTCGCGACTGGCGTAAACCGTGTCCTTGCCGTCGCCGGCTGAGAACAAGACGGTGGAGCCGTGCTTGTCGAAGATCGTATCATCCCCCGCGCCGCCAGAGACGACAGAGCTGACAACCGTAAGCGTGTCGTTGCCGGAGCCACCGTCGACCAAGCCGTTGCTCGCTGCGGAGATCCAATCATCGCCCTCGCCACCGCTCACGCGGCTATTGGCCCATGCGCTGATCACATCGTTGCCGGCGCCGCCGTCGACCTGACTGTCGGACCAGGCATCGATGGAATCGTTGCCGTTGCCGCCGAGGACGACGGTGTTGGACCAGGCGCGTATCGAGTCATCGCCATCGCCGCCGTCTACCGCACTGTCCGACCAAATATCAATCTGGTCATTTCCAGCGCCGCCGTAGACGCCGGATCCGGACCAGGCCCGGATCGAGTCGTTGCCGGCGCCGCTGTCGACCACGCTGTCCGACCAGACATCGACCGTATCGTTGCCGTCACCGCCGTCAACAAGGCTCTTGCTCCACCCTGCAAGCCTGTCGTGGCCGTCGGTTCCGCTGACATGTGTCATTCCGAGCTCCTGAAGACGGAGCAGAAATGTCTGCAACACCGGGGAGAGGCCAATGCTGTTTGTCGTCTTCTCCGCTGCCGGATCAAGGGCAGGCGCGCCCGTGGTGGCCGTATTCTGCTCTGCGGTCGGACTGGACCAGGCGAAGCGAGGCGGTGCCGGCGGTTGAAGTAGCCTCAGCGTCAAATTCCAAGAGCTCGGGGTGCCGATCTGCATGACTGTTTACTCCCTTCTGGATATACAACCTCTGGTGTCGTCCGGTTTTTTTGCCCCAGAAGAATTAATGAGGTATCAAAGCAAAGCTGACATGTTGTGCGCGTGGTCAATCTGCCGCAGGCGAGTGGCCTGCAATGACACAATCCCCGATTGTGGATTGAGGCGTGATTATTTTCCTTCAATCGGCCTTGCGGAACGGAACGAAACGAGGATGTGTCCGCCGTCTCAACGAGCGAGGGCGGAAGCGACGAAGCAATCCATCGTCAGCAAGCCTAGACCGGACGCAACGTGACCTACCCACATACCGTTATGGCGCTGGAATCTTAGCGTAAAACCCGGATTAATACGGGCCGGTTACGTTGGAGGTCCCCACTCCTTCACCCTGTGAACGGCTCAAAACTCATGAAAATTGGCACCCTGCTGACGGTCGCAATCGTCTCGCTTTCCGCTGTCGGTGGCGGTCTCGCGGTCTATGTCGCCACCACGAAATATCAGACGATGGACAACGTTTCCGTCGCGCAGCGCAGGCTGGAGATCGTCAGGGCCGTCGGCGATATCCCGCGCTACATCAATCCCGAGCGCGGCTTTGCCACCAACATCCTGTTCGGACCTCCCGCGGTGGACCCGAAGATGCGGGCGGAACTCAACGACAAATACCGCAAGCAGACCGACGGCGCGCGCGACAAGATGAATCAGATCAAGGCGACTCTGCCCGGCGGGCTCGAGGATGGCGCCGCTGTGGTCAGCGGCATGAATGCCCTGAATGTGAAGTTCGCCGCGCTGCGCGAGGCCATCGACAAGGCCATCGACGGGCCGGTCGAAGCCCGCCGCGACGCCGCCAAGAAGATCGTCGCCGACAACACGGCGTTCAATAGCGCCGTGACCGTCCTGCTCGACGAGCAGGTCCGCAAGATGGCGCTGCTCGACGGCGACGCCTATCGGCAAGCGAGCTATGCGAACATCGCGTGGACCTTGCGCGACGTCGGCGGTCTCAATGCCAGCCTTCACAAGAGTCTGGTCGGCGCCAAGCGTGTGGCCACCGACACCGAAAAGATGGATTTGAGCCGCACCCAGGGCCGGACCGACCAGATCCTGTCGTCACTGCAGGAGCTGAAGGGAAATCCCGCGACGCCGGCCAATGTGGCGGCGGCGCTGGCCAAGATGAACGAAGCCTATGTCGAGCGTTTCGGCCAAGAGCTGAAAATGGTGAAGGAAGGCGCCGTCAACGGCAAATACGAGCACGATGTCGACGCGTATTATGCGGAGTCGCAACTCGGCCTTGGGACGATTATCGGGGTGCGCGACGCCTTCTATGACAACGCCGAAACCATCCTCGGCTCCGCCTATTCCTCGGCGCGCTTCAGCTTTCTGATCGCGCTCGCAGGGCTCGTCGCGGTTGCCGCAGCGAGCGCCGGCCTCGTGATGATGGTCCGTCGCCGCGTCTGCAAGCCGATCGTCGACCTCACCTCGACGATGTCGCAGCTCGCCAGCGGCGACGTCTCCGGCGAAATCTCGGGGGCCGACCGCAGCGACGAGATCGGCGCGATGGCGGGTGCCGTCCGGGTCTTCAAGGACAACATGATCAAGGCGGATCGTCTGGCCGCGGAGAAGGAAGCCGAGAACGACATCAAGATGCGGCGCGCACATGTGCTCGACGAACTGACCCGCGCGTTCGAGGCCAAGGTCTCGGAACTCGTCGGCGGCTTGTCGTCGGCATCGGCCGTGATGGAAGATACCGCCCAGTCGATGTCTTCGACCGCGACCGCCACCAACCGTCAGGCCGGAGTCGTCGCCGCGGCCTCGGAACAGACCTCGGCCAATGTGCAGATGGTCGCCAGCGCCACGGAGGAGCTGACATCCTCGATCGCGGAGATCGGCCGTCAGGTCGCGCAATCCACCGACATCGCCGCGCGCGCCGTCGATAATGCCCGCCGCACCGGCGATACCGCACGCTCGCTGGCGGAGGGCGCGCAAAAGATCGGCGACGTCGTGACCCTGATCCAGACCATCGCCGCGCAGACCAATTTGCTCGCGCTCAACGCGACCATCGAGGCGGCGCGCGCCGGGGAAGCCGGACGCGGCTTCGCCGTCGTGGCATCCGAAGTCAAATCGCTGGCCGGCCAGACCGCGAAGGCCACCACCGAAATATCCGAACAGATCGCGGCCATTCAGGCGGCGAGCGACGAGACGGTGACGGCGATCGGCCACGTGGTCGACGTCATCGCCGAGATCGATCAGATCGGCGTCACGATCGCGTCCGCCATCGAGCAACAGGGCGCTGCGACGAAGGAAATCTCGCGCAACGTCCAGGAAGCCGCGCGCGGCACCCAGGAGGTCACCTCGAACATTTCAGGCGTGCAGCGGGCGGCGGACGACACCGGCTCAGCCGCCAATCAGGTGCTGGGCGCCGCCGAACAATTATCTTCGCAATCGAGAGATCTCGCCGGGCAGGTCAACCGCTTCCTCTCCGAGGTCAGGGCCGCGTAAATCCGGCGCGCTAACGCCGCTTGCGTTGCCCTGTCATGGCTTGCCTGCTGGCGTGAACCGCTGATTGCCGAAGGGCTGTTCCGTCGGCACGCGCATGACAATGAAGCCACGTCCCATCGACTGATGGCAGGCATTGCACCCATCGGTCAGTTCGCCGAATGCCTTGGCGAACTTGCCGCTGTCCTTTGCTTCGATCGCGTCGGCAAGAGATTGAACGGATGCAGCCATCGTCGTCACATTGCTGACGGGAATTCCGGAATAGAGCATCGCCGCGTCCACAAGCCCGGCCTTGATCAGTCCAGCTTCATTGGCTGCGAGGTCCCAGTTACGCATCTTTCCGGCAAACCACAGCTTCATGTGCCGCCACTGGATCGAGGTCATGATATCGCCAAGCCGCAGGGCGTACTGCTCGACCGAGCCCCCCTTCCCCGACTGGGCCGTGGCCAGCAGCGGCCATGCGCAAAGCAGCAGTATTCCAATCAAACCACGCCATTTCATGTGAGGCTCCAACCGTGGGACTTTTCGGCTGACCGTAGCGCTCCTTCGCCGCTGCTCTATTGATATTCCTCAAGGTGCATGGTTTCGCCGACGATGCGGCCGCTCGGGTTCGGCCGGCAAACGCCGCAGCCTAGAAGCACAAATTCGTCACGGTGTTTCCGCGCTTGTCCTTGATCACATAGGGACATCGCGCGCGCTCCAGCGCCTTCTTGGCGTCTTCATTGCCGAGCGCCGCGGCTTTCTCGTAATAGGCTTTCGCGGCGTCGGAATCCTTCGGTCCGCCGCGCCCGCTTTGCGCGAATGCGCCCATCCGCTCCAGCGCGCCGGGATGATTTTGCGCCGCCGCCTTTTCGAACAGCGCCCGTGCGGCGGCATCGTCGGCCGGGCCGCCGGTGCCGTCCGCCATCATCAAGCCCAGCTGATACTGCGCTTCGGCGTTGGTCTCCGCCGCTTTCGCCAGCAGACCTCGCGCTTTGGCAGGGTCCGCCGGCGCGCCGGCTCCGCCGGAAAGCGCCGCCAGATTGGTGACGCCGCGCGGATTGCCGGCTTCGGCGGCGCGCTCGAACAGCTTGCGCGCCTGGGCTTCGTCCCGCGCCACGCCGGAGCCGGTGCCGTAGGCGACGCCGAGTTCGACCATCGCCGAGGTCGAGCCCTTGTCCGCCGCCTTGCGCCAGGCGGCGATCGCTTCCGGCACTTGCCGGTTGGCGGCGTAGGCGCGGCCGAGCTGGTACAGCGCGCGTCGCGACGAGCCGGAGGCGGTCCTGCAGAATTTGATCGCGGTCGCGATATCCGAAGCCGCCACATCGGGCGTGCCTTTGACGTCGGCCGGCTTGTCGGGATCGGAGGGATCGGCGGCGAGCCGGTCGCACAGCACGAGATCGGCCGATTGCGCCCGCGCCAGAGACGGCGTTGCCGCGATAACGATCGCCGAAACGGCGATGCGGCCCATGGCAGCCCATGAAAGCGCTGGGAGTCGTTTGATCATGACGCACACTTTCAGAAGAAGCAGGTTATGCTCGAAGGACCGGCAAATCTAGGGCACCAGCCCGGACTCCCGCAGCGCCGGAGCCGCCTCCGGCGACGCCAGATATTTCACCAGCGCGTCGGCTTGAACCGTCTGCTTCGATGCCGTCAGCCGCCCGGCGGAAAACACCGCGGGCGTTTGCATCTGAAGCGGGATCGGCCCGACGATTTCGATACCCCTGACCTGCTTCAGTTCGCTGATCTGCTGTACCGCGAGGTCGGCCTCGCCGGCGACCAGCCGCTCGGCAGTAAAGCCTGACGGAACGATCCGGGCGCGCGCGTTGATCTCGGGCGCAATTCCCATCCGCTCGATCAGTTGCGCGAAGAAAATGCCGCTGGCGCCGATGCGCGAATAGGCCACCGAACGCGCGCCGACGAGCGTCGCGCGTAGCGCTGTCTCCGTTGCAATGTCGGGATGCGCAGCGCCTGCCTTCACCGCGATGCCGACATAGGAGCGCGCGAGGTCCACGCAACTGTCCGCGACCACGGTTCCTTCCGCTGCGAGTTCGTCGAGCCCCTCGCGGGTCAGGATGACGACGTCGGCACCCTCCCCGCCACGCAGGCGATCCAGCAGCGCCAGCGTCGGAGCGAAATCGGCATCGATGCGGGCGCCGCCCGCGGCTTCGTATCGTCCGGCGAGGCTGTGTACCGCTCCCCTCAAGGCGAGCGTCGAGAGCAATCGAACAACATTTTCCATCAGCGCGAATTCCGCAAAAGCATATCCTGGGCCGGACCCGAATGTGGATACCGCTTTCGCGAACAGAATACGCGCAAATTATTCGTCGAGAGCCCTTCTGACGGGCGATCAAACGCAAAATCCGCCAAGGCGCTTGGAGCCTTGGCGGATCTGGATTGCGGCCGGTGCGTACGCTTGCGCCGGCGATGTGTCGAACGCTTAAGCCGCGGCCGACTTGGCTGCCGTCGGAACCGAAGCGATCGTCTTCAGGATCTGGGAAGCGATCTGGTAGGGGTCGCCTTGCGAGTTCGGGCGGCGGTCTTCCAGATAGCCCTTGTAGCCATTATTGGCGAAGCTGTGGGGCACGCGGATCGAGGCGCCGCGGTCGGCGATGCCGTAGCTGAAGGTGTCGATCGACGCCGTCTCGTGCTTGCCGGTCAAGCGCATGTGGTTGTCCGGGCCATAGACCGCGATGTGATCGGCGCGGTTGGTCTTGAAGGCTTCCATCAGCTTTTCGAAATACTCCTTGCCGCCGACTTCGCGCATATAGGTGGTGGAGAAGTTGGCGTGCATGCCGGAGCCGTTCCAGTCGGTGTCGCCGAGTGGCTTGCAGTGGAATTCGATATCCACGCCGTATTTCTCGGTGAGACGCAGCATCAGATAGCGGGCCATCCACATTTCATCGGCGGCGCGCTTGGAGCCCTTGCCGAAAATCTGGAATTCCCACTGGCCCTTCGCGACTTCGGCGTTGATGCCTTCGTGGTTGATGCCGGCTGCGAGGCAGAGGTCGAGATGCTCTTCCACCATCTTGCGAGCGATGTCGCCGACATTCGTGTAGCCGACGCCGGTATAGTACGGGCCCTGCGGCGCCGGATAGCCGGCGGTGGGGAAGCCGAGCGGACGGCCGTCCTTGTAGAAGAAATATTCCTGCTCGAAGCCGAACCATGCGCCGGAATCGTCGAGAATGGTCGCGCGCTTGTTGGTGGCATGCGGGGTCTTGCCATCGGGCATCATGACTTCGCACATGACGAGCGCGCCATTGGTGCGCGCGGCGTCCGGATAGACGGCGACCGGCTTGAGCACGCAATCGGAACTATGGCCCTCGGCCTGCATGGTCGAGCTACCGTCGAAGCCCCACAGCGGAAGCTGTTCCAGCGTCGGAAACGAGTCGAATTCCTTGATCTGCGTTTTGCCGCGTAGATTAGGCGTCGGCGTATATCCGTCGAGCCAGATATACTCCAGCTTGTACTTTGTCATTGATATCTCTCATGCGTTGATGATGCGAAGGTAGGAAACCGAAGCCTGCGGTCGCCCACGCGTCTACCCGGCCACCATCGGCCACCCCTTACCAAGCATTTAATGTGCCAATCGGCGGCTCCGGAACACCTTAACCGCAGGGGAAAACTTTCCCACGGGCCGGCCGGGGATCATTTTTCGGGTGCGGCAAAGGCGCGCGGGGCGCACCTCCAACGAGGGCCTGGACAGCCGAAATCGGGCCCGGATTGAGCCTGATTCTACGGCACCCACCAGCCGTTCCATCCACCGCGATTAAACCCGCGCCAATCGCTCATAACATTCGTCCGGAAATCCGGGCACATCCGCAACCTTGCCGATGGCTCAAGCGTTAGCCAACCGACGGATGCTTTCCTCGGTGCAAAACCAAAAATGCCTACAAATTATACATCGAGTGATTTTGTTTTGACCATGTTGCACTGGCGGAGTGCAGGGACGATATCCCTCTTGGTAACCAGTCGAGAACGAGTCGGGCGCAGCATGTGCAGACTACGACGCAAGGAGATACGATAATGAATACCAGTTTGAATCACGGGTCCGCCAAGATCTACCAATTCCCCGTCGGGGGCCGTTCGGCTCTCGGCATTCGTCGCGAGGAAACACCGTCGTCGGTCGATCTTGCCTCATCGCATATGAGCGAGATCGCGGTGGGCGGCGCCTGGTACCACGACGCGGCCATCCAGGAGTCCAAGCCCGGGCGTGATCGCTGATGTTATCAGCGCATTGGACGCCAATGCATTGCCGGTCGTCGGCGGCATCTCAAAAACGGTAAAAGGGTCGAAACGAAAACGTTTCGGCCCTTTTTTCAAATCATCTCGCAGGCCGTCGCCGGCCGCCTGGCGTGCTTGAGCGTGGTGCCTGACTTCGCGATCTTCAACGTGACGCCGCCGCCCGAATAACGCGAGCCCGACAGCGCAACACGCTTTGCCAGCGTTACCGCCCGGCCATCGATCTGCATATGTGCGCGCGGATCATATTCGAAAAATCCGACGATGAACTGCGAGCCGTCGGCGCAGCGATAGCTCTGGAACGTCGTCTGCGCGAACACGGTCGACGCACCGGTTGCCATTGCCGCAACCACCAAAGCCCCGCCGAAAATAACCGATCTGTGCCGATTCATGTTTTCCCCCATGCAGGGATGAGTATAGACCAGACCAAAGCAGGCGATACCCTGTCGGTCATTTCCCCGTCGCGTCGGATGGCCTAAGCTGAAGCCCATGTCAGAGCCCCCCGCCCGCCACTTCAACCTCGCCGGCGCCAGCAATTTCCGCGACCTTGGCGGCTATCCCACCAGCGATGGTCGCGCGGTGCGCTGGCGGCAGATCTTCCGCTCCAACCATCTCGGCCATCTCACCGACGCCGATATCGAGGTACTGCGCGGGCTGGGCCTCAAAAGCGCGTTCGATTTTCGCGGCACGGAGGAACGCAGCGCGGCGTTGTGCGGCGTTGCCGAGATCGCGGTGCATTCGCTGCCGATCGAGCCGACCGTCGTCGCGGCGCTGCGCGCGCGGCGAGCCAACGGTACCCCGCTGTCGTCTGACGACGCGCTGGAAGTCATGCGCGACTCCTATCGCGGCTATGTACATCACAACACGCCGAGCTTCCGCGCGCTGTTCGCGCATCTGCTCGAGGACCGCGCGCCGCTGGTGATTCATTGCACCGCCGGCAAGGACCGCACCGGTTTCGCCTGCGCGCTGATCCTGCACGCGCTCGGCGTGGCCGATGATGTCATCGCCGAAGATTACCTGCTGACCAACCGCTTCTACCGCCGCGACCCCACCGCCAGCAGCGATCTTCCCGAGGAGGTCAAGCAGGTGCTGGCGTCGGTGCAGGCATCGTTCCTCGCCGCCGCCTTCGAGACCATCGGTGCCGACTATGGCGATCTCGAAAACTATTTCAGAGACGGATTGGGTCTTGGGGCGGACGAACGCGCCAAACTACAGGCGCGCTACCTGCAGTCCTGATCCCTTCCCGCTCAAGACAAGGGATCAGAAAAGCCGCCTTACGCCGCGGCTTCCATTTCAGCATCGAGATCGGCGATGACGTCCTCGAATGCCGAGATCGCCTGCTGGACCGCCGCGATCTGCATCAGTTCCCAGCCGCCGATCGGACCGTTGCGATTCTGCAGCGCGACGATCAAATCCCGCCGCTGCTCCTTAAGCTGAACAAGCGGTAAACCGTGATCGGCTAGATGTTTCATGGTAAACACTTCCCTGCCCATTTGATGACCTATAGGCAGCCTAGCGCGATCCTTCTGCTTTCCACTTACAGAACTCCGATAAATTTTAACTAGTAGCGCGGGGACTGTGGATGCCGCTTACGCCGCGGCAGGAGGCGCCGTCGTAATTGCTTCGAACAGCGCCTTCGTGACGCAATTGGTCGCCCAGTCGCTCATATGAAGTCGGTCATTATCGTCAGGATCGACCAGTTCCTCAATCGGGATGCCGTCCTGGAGACACCAGCGCCGCATCAGCCCGAAGCGGCGAAACAAGTTGACGCCTTTCTTCTCGGCGGCGGCTGATATCAGCGACACCATTTTCTCAGCAGATTTGAGCTTCGTTTCGGGCTTCACGAGCGCCGTTGTGTATTGCAGGTCCATCAAGACCACGTCGATCGGGAGAGCTGCGAGCCAACCGATTCCCGCCTCGATCGCCGCGGCTACCTCGTCGAAACTATAGACTCCCTCGCGGAATACCGCATTGGTTCCTACTTGCCAGATTACCAGCGACGGCGCTTCCGCGATCACGTCCGGCTCGAAGCGCGACATCTCGTCCGTCGCCTCCTGCCCACGGACCCCTCGGTTGAGAACGTCGATCATCCGGCCGAAAGACCAAAGCCTCAAAGCCAGTTCTAGCCTGGGCGGAAATGGCACAATCTTGATCTCTCCTGTCGGCGACCTTTCGCCGGCCGTCGATGACGAGCCGATCGCCACGATCCTGGTCTTGCGTTGGCGTTGGAGACTTTGAGTGAGGTGCCGAAGCGGATACTTGAAACCGACGAGATCGGGGTGAGTGTCGCAAGGCGGTGGCGCATCAGGCATTTCGAATGATCCTTTGTGGGAGCTATCGTTCGCCTTAAAGGTGCATTTGGGCGCGGAATTTCGCGGCATTGCAAATGAATTTCGTATGGCGGTAGTTTGGAGCCTCCTCAGCCCTTCGACCGGAGAACAAACATGGACGGAAAAGTCGTTGTCGTGACCGGCGCTTCGGGCGCGCTTGGCAAAGTGGTCGCGCAAATCGCGCTGGCGCGGGGCGCGCGCGTGGCCGGCGTGGATTACGCGGCATCCCAGATCCCTGCCACGTCCGACCGCATCGAACTCGGCGGAGTCGATCTGACGGATGCGACCTCGGCGAAACAAGCCATCGACGCCGTCGCGGCGCATTTCGGCAAGATCGATGCGCTGGTCAACATCGCCGGCGGCTTTGCGTTCGAGACGGTCGCCGAGGGCGATCCGAAAACCTGGCAGCGCATGTACGCGCTCAACGTGCTCACCGCGCTGAACGCCTCGCGATCGGCGATCCCGCATCTCAGTGCTTCGCCCGCCGGGCGGATCGTCAATGTCGGCGCGATGGGCGCGCTGCAGGCCGGCTCCGGGATGGGCGCCTATGCCGCGTCCAAGGCCGGCGTACATCGTCTGACCGAGGCGCTCGCCGCCGAGTGGAAAGGCAAGATCACCGTCAACGCCGTGCTGCCATCGACCATCGACACGCCGGCCAACCGCGCCAGCATGCCGAAAGCGGATTTCGGAAAATGGGTGACGCCGCAGGAGCTGGCTGACGTGATCCTGTTTCTCACAAGCGACGCGGCCAGCGCCGTCACCGGCGCGCTGCTGCCGGTGAGCGGGCGGGTTTAGTACCTGGAATCACAAATCGGTGTTGCAGCCCATCCTTCGAGACGGCCACTTCGCGGCCTCCTCAGGATGAGGTCGAGCTTGTCGAAACAAGACAACCTCATGCTGAGGAGCGAGCACCGCGAGCGTCTCGAAGCATGGGCAACAAGCGACTGACCGATCTCTCACAGTCCGTAGTAGGCTTCACGCCTCCGCCAGCTTCTTCAGCACCGCGCTGAAGCGAATGCTGCGTTTGCCGGCGAGCGCGGTAGCTTCCCCGACCGCGCCCTCATCGGTAGGTGCCGGAAAAGCCGATGCCGACCTCGTAGCCGCCGAACACCGGGCGCTCGCCGTGGCTCGACGTGTGCTCTTGATTGACGATCTCGCCCTTCCACCTGCCGTTGGCGCTGGTGTAGGCACCGATATAACCGAAGAACGCGTCGCCGCCGCGGATCCGGCCGTCCAGCAGCACCATGACGCCGGTATTGCCGCCGTCGATGCCGTCGAGCATCCGGATGTGAATCGAATAGAGGCCGTTTTTGATGCCGTTCTTTCCAGCCGACACGACCGGCGGCGCGGCCTCTTCGCTGATCGGGGTCATCACCGATCTGAAGACAACGCCCGGCAATTGCGGGGTGCCGCCTTCGAAATGATATTGCTCGCCGTGCTGCCTGCCTGTGAGTGTCAGCGAGATCTTGTCGGCCTTGAGCAGAGGCTGGTAGCTCGGATCGAAGTTGTGGCGGATCGTCGACATGTCGACCGACACTTCGCCACTGGCGGATTCCTGGTAGGTTCCGACGAACGCGAACGCCGAGTTCCCACCCATCATCTTGCCGTCATATACGTACAGAACGCCACGGCGCGAACCGTGCACCGTATGCATCTCGACTTTATAAAGCCCCTGCAGCACCTGAAAGCCGATCCGGTATTTGAAGAATGCAAAGCGAGCCGCGAATCGCTGGATTCGCGGCGTGACCAGCCCGACGCTGTCCGCCTTGTGCCAGATACATGGTAGCCGGTCCCCTGCCCTTTGATCAATTCCCGCGCGGAAATTCCGGCTAAACTCGGCCATTGAGTCGCGCAGGCGGCATCGGAGCTACCTTGGAAACCGCGCTTTATCTGCCCGTCAAACGCTTCCTCGAAAACCTCGGCTTCACGGTCAAGGGCGAGGTCGGCGGCTGCGACCTCGTGGCGTTGAGCGCCGGCGATCCCCCGATCGTGGTGATCGGCGAATTGAAGCTCACCTTCAATCTGGAGCTTGTTTTGCAGGCGGTCGATCGCGCAGGCGCCTGCGACGAGGTCTGGCTTGCCGCCAAAATGTCGGCGCGCGGCAAGGGGCGCGAAAGCGACGCGCGTTATCGCAATCTCTGCCGCCGGCTGGGCTTCGGCATGCTCGCGGTCACCAGTACCGGCGACGTCGAAGTGATCGTCAAACCGCCCACCACGAGCCCGCGCCGTAATCCCAAAAAGCGCTCGCGCCTCGTCGCGGAGCACCGGCGCCGCAAGGGTGATCCGGCTTTGGGCGGAAGCACACGGGCGCCAATCATGACAGCCTATCGCCAGCAGGCACTGGCCTGCGCGTCGGCGCTGTCGCGCGGACCGCGGCGGGTGCGCGATCTCAAGCCCGATATTCCGGACGCACCGAAGATATTGCTGCACAATGTCTATGGCTGGTTCGATCGCGCCGAACGCGGCATTTATGTACTGACCGACGCCGGACATGCCGCACTGAAGCGCTGGCCGCAGCAACCGCCGGACCTGGCAGGCGCCGGCGATTCAATTCCATAATGATGATGTGACATAAAAATGAGGGAGGACAGCATGATCGTCGTGACCGGCAGCGTTACCGCTCGGGAAGACTCCTTCGATCAGGTCCGTCAATTGAGCCTCGAGCATGTCCGTCGCTCCCGCCAGGAGCCTGGCTGCATCTCCCACGCCGTGCATGTCGATTGCGAGGATCCGGTGCGGCTGGTGTTCATCGAACAATGGGCCGATCGCGCTGCCTTATTGGCGCATTTCGCCGTACCGGCGTCGCGCGATTTCGTCCGCGCGCTGCAGCCGCTCGCCGCTTCCGCCACCACCCTCGAGCTCTACGACGCGACCAGACTAGAAAAGTTGTAGTGCATGGCTGTATTGCCACGTCAGTTTCATATTGCAATGCAACATAAGGGCACCTAGGTATCTACCGATCAGATGCGAGGCCCCAATGAGTGAAGACTGGAATACGAAGTACGGAACCCGGCGTGTGCGACGCGACCCGCCAACGCTGGAAGAAGCGATTTTTGCCGCTGTCGGCATCACCGACGATCAGCAAGCGCAGGCAGAGATCGCCGCGGCGCTGATGGGGCTGCCGATCGAGGATGTGCAGGCCGTCGTCAAGAAGGCGTCGCGCCCCACTTTGGGCCGTTCAACGACACGCGTGATCGCCGGCGAACAGGGCGCGCAGCGCTCCGTCGTGGTCGAACGCCGCATTGTCAGGAAATTCGGCAACGACAAGCGCACCGGGACTTAAGCTTCCCTCCGCGGGACGCCGCTTGAACCCTTCGCTCGATCAGAGATCGGCGAAGGGTTTTTCATCCGGTCAGGCCGTCCGGCCCCAGCCATACATTCGCAACAGCAGCTTCCAATAGGCGCGATTGAAATTCATCATCGCGCGCATGGAATCGGCAGGCGTTGCGATCGCGTATCGCGCAAATTCGGGCAGCGGTTGCTGCTTTAGATCGATGCTGCCGGTGGATTCGCCGTGGCGGAAGGTCAGATTCGCGCCGAACTTGTTGGCGAGCGCCCGCATGGCCTGGTTCTGCGCGCCGGTGGTGATCCGCAGGGAGCGGTAGCCCTTCGACCGCGCCTCCGCGATCAGCTTCCGGAACAGGATGCTGCCGACGCCCTGGCGCCGCACACGCGCCTCGACGCTGAAAGCGATCTCCGGCAATGCGTCAGGGGATTGATCGGGCGGATGCAACTCCGCCGCGCCGCGCACCACGCCGTCCTCGATATAGGCGATGATGACGGTACCGTCGTCGGCGCATTTCGCGGCATAACGTTCGATAAAACTGTCATCCATGAAGCCGTGGAAGCGATCATGACGGCTTCCCCGATCAAGCCGCAACAGATGATCGCGCAGCAGCGGCAACTCTTCCTGCTGGCGTAATGTCCGAACGGTGCCCTTGGCGGGCGTCGACCGGGTAATGCCTTCGTAATTCACGTCATAACTCCTCTTGGATAGCCCTCGAGGAGGCGTCGAATCCCTAGACCCCGATATTGTGCATCGCAGCATGAAATTCAAGAGCGCGTCGCGCCTCAAATAACGGCAACAATTCCATAATTTTGGCGTCACTCACGTTTCGTTATTGTTAAGATTTCCTCGACGTGTGCAGCGGCGGATTGTTGGAGTTCTTTGTTGGAGTTCCTGGAGGTCCATCATGGCTGTCGTGCTCGATACGAGTTCTGCGGTTCCGGATCGACGGCTTGCGGTCTGGCAGGACATCGTCTGCGATACCTTTGTCGGGCTCGATTGCCGGTCCGATATGCACGACGCGTTTTGGGGCTCCGTTTCACAATCGACGATCGGTCCGGTGTCGTGCACGCAGGTCAATTCCTGTGCCCAGCGCGTGCTCCGTACGCCATCCCGGATCGCGCGCGCGAGCGAGGATTACGTGCTGGTGACCTTGGGAACCAGCGGCGCGAACGGCGTGTTTCAGGACGGCCGCGAAGCTGTGGTATCCGCGGGCCAGTTCGTGATTTACGACACCACCCGACCCTATGAGCTGCGCTTCGACGACAGTTTTTCGCAGACCATCTTTCAGATCCCTCGAAAGCTTCTGCAACAACGCGTCGGCTCGTTCGACACTTTGACCGCGACGACGTTCGCCAGCGAGCGTCCCCTCGAACGACTGGCGTATGGATTCATGCTCAGCATGAGCAAGACCATCGAACACGTCGATCCTGCCACAGCAATCCGCCTGCTGGACCAGGCGCTGGATCTCGTAGCGATGGCCTTCGCCGACCGAATGCACGAGCGCTCGCCGGACCAATCTTTTCACCGCTCCGCGCTGCTCTATCGTCTCAAGAATTACATCCTGGCCCATCTGCGCGACCCCGAGCTGTCGATGCCGCGCGCCGCGGCGGCCGTCGGAATCTCGCCGCGCTATGCCAGCGATCTGATGGCTGCCGAACAGACTTCGTTCCGCAGTTATGTCCAGCTGCAGCGTCTGGAGCGATGCAGGCGCGATCTGTCAGACCCGGCCCACGCGGCGCGGCATGTCGGCGACATCGCCTTCGCCTGGGGTTTTAACGACCTCGCCCATTTCAGCCGAATCTTCAAGCAGAGGTTCGGCGCTTCTCCGCGCGAATGGCGCGAGCACCCGACGCAATAGCCGTTTCCGATCGGGCTCCCCTGCTGTCGCGGCACGACGCGGCGCCATCTTTGCGCGCGGCGACGCGGTCGAACCGGCCGCCTTAGGCTGTCATTCGCCGATTAAGACAAGTTTTCGTTCCGCCAGCGACAAGCGGCACGGCCCGGCATGGCGGTAAGCTTCGGGCCAATGATTGTCTGTCTTCCCATGCGAAAGGATGACGTCGATGGGTCTCGTTCATCAAAAATACAAGGTAGCGGTGGTACAGGCGGCGCCGGTTTTTCTCGATCTTGATGCAACGGTGGACAAGACGATCGCCCTGATCGAGCAGGCGGCCGCGCAAGGCGCGAAGCTGATCGCGTTTCCCGAGACCTTCATTCCCGGATATCCGTGGCAGATCTGGCTTGGAGCCCCCGCCTGGGCGATCGGCCGTGGCTTCGTGCAGCGCTATTTCGATAACTCGTTGTCATATGACAGCCCGCAGGCGGAAAAAATTCGCAAGGCCGTGAAGCGCGCCAAGCTGACCGCGGTGATCGGCCTGTCCGAACGCAACGGCGGCAGCCTCTATATGGGGCAATGGCTGATCGGGCCTGACGGCGAGACCATCGCAAAGCGCCGCAAGCTGAGGCCAACCCATGCCGAACGCACCGTGTTCGGCGAGGGCGACGGCAGCGACCTCGCCGTTCATGATCGCGCCGACGTGGGACGGCTCGGGGCATTGTGCTGCTGGGAACATCTGCAACCGCTGTCGAAATATGCGATGTACGCCCAGAACGAGCAGGTTCACGTCGGCGCCTGGCCAAGCTTCTCGCTGTACGACCCGTTCGCGCACGCACTCGGCTACGAAGTCAACAACGCCGCAAGCCAGATCTACGCCGTCGAGGGCTCCTGTTTCTTCCTCGGCCCCTGCGCGGTGGTCTCCCAGGCCATGATCGATGAGCTCTGCGACTCCCCGGAGAAACATGCGTTCCTGCACACCGGCGGCGGCCATGCGGTGATCTATGGGCCGGACGGCAGTTCGCTTGCCGAAAAACTTCCACCCGATCAGGAAGGCATTCTGTATGCCGATATCGATCTCGGCATGATCGGCGTGGCAAAGAACGCCGCCGATCCCGCCGGACACTATTCCAGGCCCGACGTCACGCGGCTTTTGCTCAACACCTCCCGCGCCAACCGTGTCGAGCATTTCACCTTACCCGTCGATGCCGAGGTCATGAGCGAAATCAAGCTTCAGGCGTGATGATTCAAGAGGAGCCCGCCATGGAATCCGCAATCCCAGAGCATCTCCAAAGCACCCGCACGCGGCACCGGCGCGTCCCCGACGACTATACGCCGCCTTACCCATCGTTCGTGGCGCGCCACAGACCGAGCGTGGAGCGGGTGGTGATGGCCTATTTCGGCGTCCAGATCCGCGGCGCGCCTTCAAAGGCTGCGGAGCAGGCGATGGCAGGGATCGCATCCCGTTTCCAATCGAATAACGGCCCGGCGCATTGGGACCGGGCACGGTATATCGACGAAGCCGGTTTCACGAACGTCGTGACGGTCGCTTACTGGGACGATCACGTAAAGTTCGATGGCTGGTTTCCGGCGGCGCGTGACGGCTGGACCGGCGATCAGCGAGCCGTCGACGGCTTCGGCACGTTCATCGAGGTGCTTTATCCATCTGTGGAGGGCTATGAAACCCTGTTTTCGTCGCTGGGGCGATCAGAAGGTATCGCGGTCCTCGCCGCCAGCATGAGCGGCGAGGTTCAGGAACATGCCTATTGGGGCGGCATGCGCGATCGCATTCCGCTTTCCCAGACCAGCGAGATGGCACCATCAGGCGCTATCAGAGCCATTCGTGATGGCTCGCGCATTCGGGTCATCCCGCACGACAATGTGTGCCTGATCCGGTCGGGTCAGGATTGGGGTGACACCGATGCATCCGAACGCAAAATGTACCTCGATGATGTGGAGCCTGTCTTGAGGGAAGGCATGGATTTCCTGCGCGATAGCGGCCGCTCGATCGGTTGTTACGCCAACCGTTATATGACCGTCGTTGCATCCGACGGCACGCCGATCGAAAAATCCTATGGCATGAGCTGGTGGAAAAGCCTGGCGGCACTGGAGCGATGGGCTGAATCGCATCCGACCCATGTCAGGATCTTCGGCGCCGCCATGAAATATCTATCGACGTTGGGACCATCAGCGAAGCTGCGGCTCTATCACGAGGTT
>Ga0137409_10003116_pt1 | contig 17610 bp, 15 predicted proteins | sample CZODoug1_16funga_FD_122059 | JGI IMG/M metagenome (GOLD analysis project Ga0137409, IMG submission 122059) | Vadose zone soil fungal communities from Angelo Coast Range Reserve, California, USA - CZODoug1_16fungal (Hybrid Assembly) | ecosystem: Environmental > Terrestrial > Soil > Vadose zone... | reverse complement strand
CGGGCGTGTTAGAATCCGTAATCTGTTCGTTCCTTGTGGCGGAGTTCGCCGGCTATTGGCTGCATCGGCTGCTCCCCAGTAATAGGTTGCCTCTCCTCAGCCGCAACCACCTGGCTCACTATTTGCTTCTGTATGGACCACCGTATCCCATGCGTGCGGAGAGTTATAGGTACAGCAATCAAGCTTCACACGGCAATGTAGATCTCGAGGCAAGGCCCCATCGCCGAGTTAACCGGAAAGGCTTGGAAATCGCATTACTGCGTTATAGATTGACATCTCCTTTGCACTCCCTCGGTGGCGAAAGGATCGGGGAGAGAAAGGCTGCGTTTCAATGACTGACACCTTAGTCAAAGAAGTCGCCCACTCCAGCGGCTCTGCGGTGGACTCACGGCGCCGCGCCGAAAAACCAGGACGCCCGGAAGCGCGCAAAGTAGCGGGCGAAAAAATTCGCGTGTTTGTGGCCGCGGAGAACCGCCTGTTGCGTGAAGCTTTGGCCCGCGTGCTCTGCAAAGGGGGCTGCATCGAAGTGAGTGCGACCGATTCCACCGCACCCTTCCACACCGATGCTTTGGTCGAAGCCAATCCGGATATTCTTCTTCTTACCTCTCGCGGAAGCCTGGACGAAGACTTGGCCGCGATACAGGAGGTGCGGGCCGCTGCTCCGGCGGTCCGTATTCTGCTGATTGGCATGGCCAACGCCGAGCGCGAATTCCTGCAGTGTGTCCGAGCAGGAATCAGCGGTTACTTGTTGCGCGATGCTTCGGCGGCAGAAGTTCTGCAAGGGGTGCAGGCCGTGTCCGCCGGCGAAGCCGTATGTCCCGGCACGCTTTGCGCGGCTCTGTTCCGGTACTTCGAGTCAGATGCCGCCGGGATTCCCTGCGTCAGCGGTCGTCGCCGCTTGGGCCTCAGCCGCCGCGAACTGCAGATCATCCCTTTGATCGCGCAAGGACTCACTAACAAGGAAATCGCCAATCATTTCTCGCTTTCCGAACAGACCGTCAAGAACCACCTCTACCGTATGAAGCACAAAATCGGCGCCGAAGACCGCCTTGAGATTGTGCAGCTCTATCGCACGCAAGGTTTCTTAGTGTAGTTTCGCTATCTGACGGCTGGGCAGCGCCCAATGGTATGATTTCAGCGAGTTCCGTGATCACCTGGGAGCCGCAAACTTACCTGCGCTACGCCGACATCCGCTTTCGCGCCGGCATCGACCTCATCGCGCGGATCCCTAAACTCGACTACCCGGTAATTTACGACCTCGGCTGCGGCACCGGCCACCTGACCCGCATCCTCGCCGATACTTTCCCTGGCTCCAAAGTGACCGGCATCGATTCATCTCTTGAAATGCTTTCCGAGGCGCGTCGCGAATTCCCCACGCTCGAGTGGCAGCAAGCGGACATTACATCGTGGCACCCTCCTACTCCTCCCCATCTCATCTACACGAACGCCGCCCTGCAATGGGTTCCGGCTCATGAAACTTTGCTGCCCTCGCTATTGAGCAAATTGCTGCCGGGCGGCGTCCTGGCGACGCAGGTGCCTCGACACTTTGAGTCGCCCTCACACCTCGGCCTGAAAGAATTGGTGATGCAAAGTGAGTGGCGCACCGCGTTGGAGCCTCTATTGCTCGCGCCAATCCCCTCACCCGATACGTATTGGCGATGGTTATCGCCGCACGCTCGCAATCTCGATATTTGGGAAACGATCTATCTGCAAGTGCTGGACGGCAACGATCCGGTGGTCAACTTCATGCGCGGTACCGCACTACGTCCCTTCCTCTCGGCTCTGCCAGAGAACGAAGCTGGCAAGTTTATCGAAGCATTCGCAGAACGCATGGCCGCAGCCTACCCGCCTCAAGCCAGTGGCCAAACGCTTTTTCCGTTCCGCCGGCTCTTTGTGGTCGCGCAAAGGTGATGCTCGGGGAAAATTTGCATGGTTCTAGTACAGGCAGTTCGACCTACGCGCAAATATCCCTCAGGTATCTGCCTCATTTGATTTCCCTTAAAGAAACCCGGTAGAAGCGCGACTTTGGAACGCATCGTGCCATCTGTATTGGCACCGGCCGGAAATGATCGGGAGGGGTTACATGCGCTTCCGCGCCATCTTGACTGTGGTTACGCTGTTCATTCTCACCATATTTGTGGCATGCTTAGGTGTCGCGATTTCGTCCGACGCGCTAGCCTCCCAGCCGCATAGCCGCCTGTTCAAGGAAGCCACCGAGCACGGCTCGGTCTCCGGCAAAATCTCAGCCATCGGGGACGCTTCCTTTTCCGTCGACGTAAAGAAGAGCCAGGACCAGGTCACGCTTCAGTTCTTGATCGACGACACCACCAAAGTCGAGGGACGATTGGAAGTTGGCTCGATTGCCACTGTCGATTACCGAACTGATGAGGGAAACAACATCGCTCTTCACGTAGTCGTGCAGCACTGAACTCGTCGCGATAGACGGGCGCTCCTTTTTTCAACCATGTGGATTCGCATCGCCCTCGCGAATCCGAAAACGATTCTTCGCTCTTGCCCAAGGGGAAGCATTGATGCGTACGACCCTGAAACTGGTCTTACCTCTTATCGTCAGCGTAGTCGTAGTGTCCCTTCTTTTTGCCGCCTATCAAGTACGTACCGACCGTCGCATTCTGCGTAACGACCTCTCTCGCCGGGCGGAGATTCTCGCAGAAAGCCTCCAAGACAATGCTGAACCGCAATTTGACAAACCGGTCCCGGACAAGAATCTGCAACGCCTGGTGGATCGCTTCGGCCAGCGCGAACATTTGAAGGGCGTCGCTGTTTACAACGCGAATGGGGTCGCACTCGCCGTAACATCCGGCCTCACTTCCCTCTTCCAGCTTCGTCCAGGCGCGGCCGCTCAGGCCGCCCAGCGCGATGCCGGCTACGGCGAATTCTTACGCGTGAACGATACGTCCATTCATGTGTACGCGCTGCCCCTCCATCGCAATGGACAACAGGTCGGAACGTTAGCATTGGTGCACGACGCCACGTATATCGACCGCCAAGTCGCTCATACCTTGCGCGACTCCCTGGTCAACGCACTGGTGCAAACCCTATTCATCGCCGGGCTTGCACTGATTCTCGTTCGCTGGACGCTGACGGGTCCGCTCACCCGCACGGCAAAGTGGTTGCGAACTTTGCGCACTGGGCAGTCGCATGCCGCTCCTTCTCTGCCAGAGGGCGAACTCTTCGATCAGCTTCACCATGAAGTCACTCACCTCGCACGCGACCTCAACGCCGCGCGCGCAACCGCCGAAGAAGAAGCGCGCTTACGCGACTCCAACGTTTCGCTGTGGACAGCGGAACGCCTGCGCGTCAGCCTGAGCAATAAATTACAGAACAAGGCGCTTTTCGTCATCGCCAACCGCGAGCCCTACATGCATGTCCGCGGCAACAACAACGGCTCGGTGGAGGTAATCGTCCCCGCCAGTGGACTCGTGACTGCTCTCGAACCCGTTCTCCACGCCACCGAGGGTACTTGGATCGCCCATGGCTCTGGCAACGCCGACCGCGAGGCTGTCGATGCGAAGGACCATATCCGCGTTCCTCCCGACCGCCCCAACTACACCCTGCGCCGTGTATGGCTGAGTGCCGAAGAAGAGAAGGGCTACTACGAAGGTTTCGCCAACGAAGGAATTTGGCCGCTCTGCCATATCGCTCACACTCGCCCGATCTTTCGCCCTGAGGATTGGATTGCTTATCAGGAGGTCAATCGTCGCTTCGCCGATGCGGCCCTCGCGGAGATGGAATCGACCGAATCACCGATTGTCCTGGCGCAGGATTATCATTTCGCACTGTTGCCGCGTATGATCAAAGAAGCTCGGCCAGACGCACGCGTCGCCATTTTCTGGCACATCCCTTGGCCTAATCCCGAAGTCTTCGGCATTTGCCCCTGGCAGCGTGAATTGGTCGATGGCCTACTGGGCGCCGATCTGATTGGTTTTCATATTCAGTCGCACTGTAACAATTTCCTCTCTACGGTGGACCGCGCCGTCGAAGCGCTCACAGAATGGGACCGCTTCTCCGTGAATCGCCAGGGTCATGTCACTCGGGTGCGCCCTTATCCTATTAGCGTTGCTCCACAAGAAAACGGCCACTCCACGCGGCCGCATCGCAGCATGAGCGAAGAGGCTGCCGCGATTTGTAATGAGCTGCAGATTAGTGCTGAATTTCTCGGAATTGGCGTTGATCGCGTGGATTACACCAAAGGCATTCTCGAGCGCTTCCGCGCCATTGAGCTTTTTTTCGAGCTTTACCCTGCCTACCAACGCCGCTTTACATTTATCCAGATCGGAGCGCCCAGTCGCACCAACATCGAGCGCTATCAGAATCTGCTAGACGAGGTCACCGTCCAGGCCGAACGCATCAACGCGCGCTTCCAGGCCGGCCGCTGGAAACCGATTGTGCTCCTTAAGCGCCACCATTCGCACGAAGAAATCGCGCGGTTCTATCGCGCTGCATCTCTATGTATGGTGACATCGCTGCACGATGGAATGAACCTGGTTGCCAAGGAATTCGTGGCGTGTCGCGAAGATAATCAGGGCGTTCTGATTCTCAGCACCTTCGCCGGCGCCGCTCTGGAGCTGACCGACGCCCTGCTCATAAATCCATACGATGTCCAGCAATTAGGGGTCGCCATTCATCGCGCTTTGAACATGCCTTCCGACGAGCAAGCCGCCCGCATGCAACACATGCGCACGTCCGTCCGCGAACACAACGTCTATCGCTGGGCCGCCAGCCTGCTTTCCGATCTCACCGATATCCGCATAGACGCACCAGACCGCGTCGAATCGAGCGAAACACTCGCCGCTAAGCAGTAATCTTCAGTTGAAACGGATTGGAAGGCGCATTACAGAGATGTAGATGCGTGAGTCCCGGAGAATAGGAGGAAATCTCCCGCTATCTCCGAGCCGCTGCCGCCGCTATCGCGTTCGGGAAAAATGTCTTTCCGCCCAGCACGATCCGCACCGCTTCGATCAGGTCCTGGCTTGCTCGCGACTTCGCTACGTATCCTAGCGCCCCTACCCCAATAATTTCGCGGATTATTTCGTCGGAATCGTGCACGGTAAAGAACAAAATCTTGGTCGCTTCGCGCTCTAGGCGGATTTGTTGAGCGGCCTCAATCCCGCTAAGTCCTGGTAGGTTTACGTCCATTATCACCAAATCCGGCCGTAGCTCCGTACTCTTGCGGACCGCTTCATTACCTTCAACCGCCTCGCCGCAAACCGCCCATTCGTCGTGGCTCTCCAGGAGTCCCCTCAGTCCGCGACGCATAAGCTCATGATCGTCCGCAATCAGAATCCGTCGTCGCGCATCTTCCGCGGAGCGAATTGTAAGGCTCAATGATGATTCGCTTTCGTCAGACTCACTCTCCGCCAATTTTCTAATCGGCAGCGTAGCCATTACCCGCGTTCCGCTTGTTCCAAAATCGACGCTCAGATCTCCGCCCAATTGGTGCAGCCGCTCGCGCATTCCTGGAATGCCGACACCCAGCGGCGCCGGTCCGTCCAACTTTCCCCGCGCGGTCCCCGACTTGATTCCATGGCCGTAATCGATGACCTCTAGCAGCACTTCCCCTGATGTTTTCGAGATGCGGATTTTTGCCGATGAACTCCCGGAATACCGATGCACGTTCGTCAGGCTTTCCTGCACCACGCGAAATAGCGTTGTTTCAGCGTCCGCAGGTAAGCGCGGCAGATCGGCATCGACTTCCACTTCCAGTTTGATCGAGCTGCGCTTCTGGAAACCCTCCGCGTACCAGTGAACTGCCGAGGCTAGCCCGCATTCATCCAGCAACGGTGGATGCAAAATGTAGGAGAGCGTCCGGATTTCCTCCCCGATCTGACTCACAATGTCCCGGCTCTCCTTGATGGAGTCCTTCGCCTCCGGTTTGCGCTGCTCCGTAAGCCGGGCCAGCCGGTCCAGCGACATGGATAGCACCGCGATCTTCTGACCGGTAATGTCGTGCAAGTCCCGCGCAATGCGCCGGCGCTCTTCATCTTGCAGTTGCAGGAGTCGCGCGGACAATTGCCGGAGCGACGTCTCGGTTACCCGTAGCGCCTGGTTGGCGTCGACGATTTCGGTGAGTTCCGTTGCCACCGCGCAAATCGCTTCCAGGCCCAATTCGCGGTTCGGGCTCAGCGTTAGCCGGATCGTCCGCGGCTTCCCATTCTTCCTGTTCAACCGGATTTCGCCGCGCGTGCTGGCCAGTTTGGCTCCGATAATCAGCGTCTTCAAGAACTCGGCATCATTTCCGGAAAGGAAACTCTGCAACGGCGCTCCGATGAATTTCTCGAGCGGCACTCCAAAAAAGGCTGCGAAGCTCTTGTTTGAATACAGTATCGTGCCATCGTCCGAGAGCGTCGCCGCACCCTCTTCAATCGTCTCGACCAATAATCGGTACGGATGCTCGGCGCCCTGTAGCGTAAACACCTGATCCCCTTGGGCGCTGGACACCAATACCGCGTCCACCTCTCCCATGCGGATCGCACGCAACGTCTCTTCGAGCTCCTCCACGCGTGCTTTCAACGCCTGCGTCTCTTGCATCACGTCGGAAGGACTCTGTTTCCTTTGCTTCTTCACCGCTCCCACCCTTAGGCGATCGTCAAATCTAGACCAACCACCACTCGATCCTGATTCGAAAAATCTCCGACCAGCCTGCGCAACGGCAAAGGCAGCCTTTTGATCAACGTAGGCGCCGCGATAATTTGATTCTCCGTCGCCAAATCGGGCTGCTGATAGATATCGATAACCTCCAGCTCGTACCGCCCTTTTAGGTATCTTTCACATACTCGCTTCAGATTCTCGATCGACTTCACAGACCTGGGTGTCTGCCCGGTCACAAACAGACGCAGAAGATACTTCTGCTTTACTTTCTGACCATTCTTCGCCGTCTCGTGCCCATTTGAGTTCACTTGACACCCTCAGTCTCCAGCAGATTAAGCCCTACCAGCACTCTGTTTTGATCCGACAAATCACCGATGATCTTGCGTATCGGCTCCGGCAGTTTACGCACTAGCGTCGGTATGGCCAGGATTTGGTCGTTCTGCGCTAATTGCGGCGTCTTCAGCAGGTCGATCACGTATAGCTTGTAACGCCCCTCCAAATGCTCTGCGCAAATCTTCTTCAGGTTCGCCAGCGCCGCCAGGGATTTCGGCGTTTGCCCGGCCACGTATAACCGCAGCTCCATCAATCGCGCATTAGCGTTCCCATTCGCATTCGCTTTGGCCTTCTTCGGTGTTGTTCCCGATCTAGCCTTCATGCACGTCCCCCACTCTTCCATTTTGCCCCAAGGCCTTTCCTTGCCCCGCGCCGCCCGCTCGGAAACTCACCATCTCCAGCATGTCTTGAGATATGTCACGTTCCCGCTGCTCCTCCTGCTGCGTAAGCAGCGCCACACGCGCTTCTTCCTGTGCAAGCTCGAACCGCATCGCTTCAATCTGCGCCTCCAGCGCTTTCCGCTTACCATCCAGAACTCGTCGCTTCTCCTCCTTGGTTTGTTGTCGAAGCAAATTGTCCGCCCTCTCGCGCGCCTCTTGCGACAACCTCGCCGAACCTGTCAGCACCGTTCCGTTTCCGACGTAAACCGGCAGCAGTCGAATCCCATTCTTCGACATTAGGAATTCTCGCACTTGGTTGGAGTGCGCCATGCCGCGCGATTTCAGCACATAAATACACCGGTTCCGTTCGCCGTTGAGCTCCACGTCCCGCGCGAAAATCCAAGTATCGATTAATGAAGAAATTCCTACGTCGCTCTCCTCTATTTCCCTGTTACGACCCGACGTCAGCGCCGTGAAGAACCCAGTTATCTGCTTAGTCTTCAGGAAATCGATGAGCCTCATCAGCATCGAGTGCAATTCGTTCTTGTTGCCCAACAGCAAATTCGTAATTGGATCGATGATCACGGCGGTGGGCTTGTGCTGCTCCACCAGCTTATGGATCTGCAGCAGGTGCATCTCCAGCCCGCTCTGCGTCGATCGCCACGCCTCGAAGCGCAGCAGCCCCTTCTTTACGTACTTCTCCAAATCGATGCCGATCGACCTCATGTTCCGCATGGCCTGTGCCGGCGATTCTTCTAGCGCCACATACAAACACCGTTCTCCGTGGCGGCACGTGTCCTGCGCAAAATGCGTCGCCAAGCTGGTTTTGCCGGATCCCGCCGTGCCGGAAACCAGGATCGATGACCCGCGGTAAAATCCCTTTCCTTCCAGCATCTCGTCCAGGTCTTTGACCCCAGACGAAACTCGCTGGTTCGAAACCACGTGATTCAATTTCATGGACGTGCTGGGCATTACCGAGAAACCGCGCTCGTCGATCAGGAAGGGAACCTCGTCGGCAACGTGCGACGCGCCGCGATACTTCACCACCCTCATTCGGCGTGTCGAAACTTGGTCCGTAACCCGATGATCCAAAAAAATCACGCAGTCCGATACATACTCTTCCAATCCATACCGCGTCAGTGTCCCTTCGCCTTTTTCCGCGGTCACCACGGTGGTCAATCCGCGGTCCTTCAACCACCGGAATAGCCGGCGAATCTCCGCGCGCAGTAGCCCGGTGTTTCCGAATCCTGAGAAAATCGCCTCCACCGTGTCCAGCACCACGCGCTTGGCTCCGATCCTGTCCACCGCGTGCTGTAGCCGGATGAACAATCCCTCCAGATCGTATTCACCCGTCTCGTGTATCTCGGCGGGCTCGATGCGTACATACTCCAGCACCAATTTCTTCCGAGCCGCTAACCCTTTTAAATCGAAGCCCAGCGACGCCACATTCTTCGTCATCTCCTCCGACGTCTCTTCAAATGTCATCAGCACGCCGGGCTCGTTATATTCCGTCGCCCCGCGCACCAGAAATTCCACCGCGAACATCGTCTTGCCGCAGCCCGGTCCCCCGCACACAATCGTCGGTCGCCCTTTTGGCACTCCGCCATTCGTCACTTCATCGAAACCGGCTATTCCGGTCGGCGCTTTTTCCAATCGCTCCGCGCTCGCCGGCGCATGGCCGTTTCGGTTCTTACGCATAGCTCCCTCGCTTGGTGCTCCCTCGGTTCCACTGACTCAGCGGAGATTGGACAAACTCTGACCGCCAATATTATGCGCACACGCCCGGCGGAAACAATGCCACACAGCACAGAAGGCCCATTTTATTTGCGATTTTCGCGTCCTCTCTACAGTAAACCCTGTATGGACGCGCTCCGGCTCATCTACCGCGTGAACTCTCAGGCTTCACTTCCCCTCAATTCCACTTTTTTTCGCAACTTGCCTCTTATCGCCGGGCATCCAACCAACGAGCACAGACCTCACCAGTCCGCGGGCCAGCCCTCTGTCTTGTAATCAGAATCCCTATTTGCAAGGAGAACGCGAACCATGAAGCGTTTCGCATTTTTTCTAATTTTCACCGGGTGGCTCATCCCTCTGGCATCCGCTCAAGAAACAGAGCACGTACAGGTCGGCATCTTTGCTGACTACCTGCGCTTGTCGCAAACCGAAACGAACTTTGGCGGTCTCGGTGCCCGCGTCGGCTTCGTTGCTTACCGCAACATCAAGCTCGAAGCTGAAATGAGCTATGATTTCGATCAGGCTTTCACCGAGTCTTTCCACGACTCCACTACCGGCGTCGTCACCGTTCGCCGCACCGGTTTGCGAACCTTGCACGGCGAATTCGGCCCGAAAGTGAATCTGGGCGAACACTGGCACGTGCATCCGTTTGTAACTCTCAAAGGCGGCTTTATCGATTTCCGCGTTAACAACGCGCCAGCCACTATCGGAACCTTTTTCAGCAGCGTAGACAATCTCCGTCGTAAGAATGTCAGCGGCGTGCTCTATCCTGGCGGCGGTCTCGAGGGTCATCTGGGCCCAGTGGGCATCCGCTTCGATATCGGCGATGAGCTGTACTTCAACAGCGGCACGCACAATAACTTGCGCATCGCCTTCGGACCCTACATCCGCTTCTAACGTTCGCAAGCGTTCTGTGGCGCCAATGTTCAACGTTGGCGCCGCTACCCCCTGCAGATAAAAGCCTCTGGCTCCGGCGAACGCCGTGAGTCAGAGGCTTCTTTTGTTCCGAGAGTTTTTTACTCTTTCACTTTTTTACTCGGGTACTTTGGTACTTTCGCCGGATACTCAATATGCAGCGCCGATAGATCCGCCAGCATCACCGGATGAATCTCCGCCACCAGGCGCCCGCTTTGCACCATCCTGTCGGCATTTGCAATCTTCTGCGCCTCTTCTAGCGAAGTCGCATTAATGATCGCCATGCCGCCGATCCGCCCCTGATCGAGCGCCGGCCCCACCACCACAAACTTTCCCGCTTCCACCTGCTCGCGAATGTACGCCAAATGCTCCTGCATCGCCGGATCGGCAAATTGCACCGGCGCCCACTTCTCGCCCTTCTCCAGCAAACACAGAAAATATTGCTTCAAGTTTTTCGGAACGTTCGCGCCCTGCGGGAATTCCCCAGGCGTCTGAGCGACTGCCGCACCCGCCAGCAGCAACACCAAAGCAAACACCACGTTCTTCGTGCACTTGAGTGTCCTACGCATGCATCCTCCCTGTGGCGAAACCTAAATCGTCTATCGATTGACCCCGGCCGCAGTGCAGCTCAATTCGCTCCGTTTCTCACACCGCAAGAGCCTTCGCAAATTGCTCCAGGATCGCGCTCCATCCGCCGGGCGAATCCACGCCGGTGCGCACCTGCTCCCAACCCGCCCCGTGCCGCTCCAAATTGCGATGTTCCAGTTCCACGCGCGTCCCGCTGTCCTCCGCGAAAAATCGAACCTCCACTTCACTCGCTCTTTCCGGGTTCGGATCAAATTTCCAATCCCCTTGCAAATGCCAGGAAAACGCCACCCGATGCGGTGGCTCCCAAGCCACTACCCGTCCCCAATCGCATTCGGTGCCATCTGCCGCACGTTCGAACCATCGCCCTCCCGCACGCTGCTCTATCACAATCTCCGTAAACGCCTGCTTCGCGATGTGGTGCGTCGCCGGCCACCATGCGTCCATCTTCTCCGTAAACACCGCAAATGCCCGCTCAATGGGAACGTTTACGTTTAGCGTTTTTCGGACGCTGTTTGCCTTTGCTGCCACCGGTTCGGCCATCCTGTGCCTCCTTGGTTCTCTCGACGTTCAGTTGAAACGCCGCCAATGCTTGCTCCCACAATTTGTCAAAGTGCTCGCGAAGCGCCGCAATGCCCGCAGGATTCGCTTCGTAGATCCGCTTCGTGCCGGCCTTGCGGTCGCTCACCAGGCCCGCGTCCTTCAGCACCCGCAAATGCTGTGACACTGCCGGCCGGCTCACCGGCAAAGTCTGTGCCAGCTCGCTCACCGCCAGCGGCCGTCGCGCCAGGCTTTCTAAGATGGCGAAGCGTGTCGGATCACCCAGCGCTTCCATCCCCGCCTGTACGTAAGTCTGCACGAACGGTAAGCTACTGCTTACCAATGCTTGATGTCAAGAGGGAAAAAATGCAAGCAGAGTTTAGCTTCCGGAACTTCAAAACCTGGCCCGCACTCCCGGTCGCTAGATACGCGGCCCGTCACCATCCATCGCGGAAAGTATCTTCGCGAAAATCATCCTGGTTTCCGGCAAATTCTCTTCAGTTAGTCGGCTCTGCAGTTGCCGCTGCCTCCGACCCCCGCTGGCACAGACCCTTTTTCAGCCTGCGACCCGCTCCACCGAACACCCTGCCTTCCGCACCGTCGGACAGGCCCTCCGCCCACCCTGTCCTTCCTCTGCCCTCCCGGCCAGCCGTTCAAAATAAAGCACATAGCTTCGTACTGGAGCGCTTTGCCTATTGCCCCCGCTGGACCAACTCTCTAGAATCTGTCTCATCCTGAGAGCGTGTGTTTCTTTCAGGGACAGTGCAGTAAAACCTTTAGCAGCTAAGTAGCGTCAAATGTGCGGTCTGTGTTTTGGCCGACAGGGTGCTACAAAGCTGGGCAGTTCGACTCGGTTCTCTCCAGCCAGTTGTTTCGCAGAGAGAACGATTCGCGGAAATGAAGGTTGACCGGGCGAGCAGCCTGGGATAAAAACAGCCTCACACTGGCGAATTCGGGTCGGGCAATAGAGAGTCCGGAGCAAACGTGAAGCAACTGGGACGTGTTTTCCTGGCCGCAGTCCTTGCTGTTACTACCGCAGCGCCGATGCCTGCTGCTCGTGCCGCACGCCGAGCTTCGCTGCGCCGGGCTTCTCTGCACCGTGTCTCGCACTTTCGCGGTGTTCCAACTTTCGCCGATTCCACGCTCGCCGATATCGGCACGTTTGACGATCCTATCGTTCGCGCCGCTGCCGTCGAAGGCTTGGGCCGCTACAACGGCGCCGTAGTCGCGGTTGATCCCAACACCGGCCGCATCCTCACTGTGGTCAACCAGAAAATTGCTTTCGGCTCCGGCTATATTCCCTGCTCCACCATCAAGCCCACCGTCGCGCTCGCCGCCCTGGAAGAAAATGTCATAACTCGCGACACCATGCTCAAAGTCGGCCGCCGCAAGTACATGAATTTGACGGAAGCGATGGCTCATTCCAATAACGTCTTTTTTGAAGAATTGGGCCGCCGCATGGGCTTCGACACGGTTTCCCGTTACGCGCGCCTACTCGGCCTGGGTGAACTCGCCGGTTACAATCTGCCGGAAGAGCATCCCGGTTCGTTCCCGATGCAGCCGCCCGCGCATGGCGGAATCGCGCGGATGTCCAGCTTTGGCGAAGGAATTCAGATCACCCCGTTCCAGCTGGCTTCGCTTGCCGCTGCGTTCGCAAATGGCGGCACACTCTATTATTTGCAGTATCCGCGAACGGCCGAGGAAATTCAGAATTTCGCGCCGCGCATTAAGCGCGATTTGAACATTGCCACTGTGCTTCCGGAAATTCGTGAAGGCATGCTCGCGGCGGTTCTATACGGCACCGGCAAGCGCAGTTTCGATCGCGATGGCGACGAAATGCCGCTCGGCAAAACCGGAACCTGCAATGATCCAACTTCCCGCGTGGGCTGGTTCGTCACTTACGCCGACGAAGCGCATCCCAAAATCGCGTTAGCCGTTCTCCTGCGCGGAAGCTCTCGCCAAGTCATCGGCCCCACCGCTGCGTTGGTCGCGGGCCGCATCTACCGCCGCTTGCGCGAACAGAATTATTTTGCCGCGCAGGCCCAAGCCCGCCGCGCCGAAGTGAAATTATTCTCCACCGGGAACTAGCAGGTAGCACCGCCTTAAGGCTGTGCTCCGGTCGTCATTCATATCGCAAAGCCACCAGCGGATCCACTCTCATCGCCCGCCGCGCGGGAACGTAACACGCGAACGCAGCAACCAGGGCAAATACAATGGGTACCACGATAAACGTAAGCGGATCGTTCGGCCTGACCTGATAGAGCATCGCGGCGAGCGGTCGAGTCGCACCCAGCGCACAAAGCACGCCGACAGCGACGCCGATGGTCGCGAGCTTCAGGCCCTGGCTAATGACCATGGCCATCACCTGCAGCGGACTTGCGCCCAGCGCGGTTCGGATGCCGATTTCCTGCGTGCGCTGCGAGACCAGATCCGACATAACTCCGTATATCCCGATCACTCCCAAAAACATGGCCAGCGCGCCGAAGAAGCCCAGCAGCTTGCTCAGCGTGCGGTTCCCTGCGTCCACGATAGCCATCAACGTCTCGAGCGGCTCAACCGAAGAGATCGGCTGGTCGCGGTCCACCGCCCAAATCGTGTCGCGGATGGCCGCGGCCATGGTCGTGGGATTTCCAGCAGTCCGCACCACGAATCCGAGCGTCGCCGAAGGAAATTGCGCCAACGCAACGTACATCTGCGGTTCGGGTCGCGGCCGCAAATTGTACATTTTGATGTCTCTGACAATTCCTACAATCGTGCACGTGTTACGTTGCTCGCCAAATCGAAGTTCGTGTCCGATGGGATCCTGGTTTGGCCAAAACCTCCGCGCCAATGTTTCGTTGATAACTACCGCGAGTGCATTTCCCGGTGCGTCGGCGGAAGTGAACACGCGCCCCTTGACCAGGCTAATCTGCATCGTCGAAAAATAATCCGCCGATACAGCCGTAAAGCGGGCGCCGGGTCTGTCTCCCGGCTGAGACACCGCCTTTTCGGGTATCTCGAGTACAGCCCATCTGCCGAAACCACCAAATGGCACAGAACTCGCCGCGCCAACCCCGGCCACTTGCGGTAGCGCACGAATCCGCGTCAGCACGTCCTCGCTGAAATTTCGCTGCCGCGACTCTCCCGCGTACTTCGTCTTGGGCAGCGCCAGTTGCGCCACCAGTACGTTCTCCGCATTGTATCCAGGGCTCGAGCGCACGGAGAGGATGAAACTCCTCACCAGCAAAGTCGTCGAGATCAGCACAACCACTGCCAGCGCGATCTCCGCGGCCACAAATATGCGCCGCAGCCGCGCGCTACGTTTGCTGCCCGAGGCTTGTCCCGCCGCATCCTTGAGCGTGCTGTTCAAGTCCTGCCTCAAATTCTCGCGCGCCGGTGCCAGTCCGAAGACCAGGCCGCACAGCAGCGCGATTCCCATCGTGAAACCCAGCGTCGTGAAGTCCAAATCGATGTGTCCGTAGTTCACCAGGTACCCGCGAACGTGATCGGGGATCTGCGACTCGATCCAGCGCACCCCCCAAATTCCAAAGAGCGCCCCGGCCACGCCGCCCACGAAGAACAGTAGCAAAGATTCGGTCAGTAGCTGCCGCGTCAGTCGGCCGCTCGTCGCTCCCATTGCTCCGCGAACAGCAAACTCCTTTATGCGGTTTGTGGCCCGAGCCAACATCAAGTTGGCCACGTTCGCGCAGGCAATCAGCAGAATCAGCCCTACAATGCAAAAGCAGATCAGCATCGGGGCCCCGCCGGCTTTGCTGCTAATTTCGTCGGCCATGGTGCTAATTAGCAAAGTCAAGTTCGTGTTCGTCTGCGGAAACTCCTTTTCGAGGCGCGCAAAAATCGTTGCAGTTTCCGCTCTGGCTCGCTCCAGCGTCACGCCAGGCTTAAGCCTTCCAAACGCGAAGAACCAGGACCTGCCGCGGTCGGCGCGCTCCCTGCTCGTTAGCGCCAGCGGCGTCCATAAATTGGCCAGCCCCATCAGCGGAAACTGAAACGTGCCGTCCATCACCCCGACCACCGTGTACGGCTCCCCTTCAATCGTGATGTCCCGCCCGATAATTTTCGGGTCGCCTGCGAACCGGCTCTGCCACAGTCCTTGGCCGAGAACGGCCACGTGCCCTGTTCCCGGCTGATCTTCGTCCGGCGTAAACGTCCGCCCAAGCATCGGTTTCACACCCAGTGCATCGAAATAATTCCAGCTAACTCGTCCGCCCTCGACCAGCGCTGGAGCGCCTCCGCCGGTCAGATTGAAATTCCATCCCGCCCATAATGCGGTCTGCTCAAACGAAGTGTTCTGCTTTTGGAAATCGAGGAAGGACGCCGTGGACGTGACGCCTTCCCTTGTCGATCCCTTTTGTTTGTCATGCGACTCAAATACCATCAACCTTTCGGCCTGCGGATAAGGCAGCGGCCTGATCATCCACGCGTTGACGTAACTGAAAATCGCCGTGTTTGCTCCGATGCCCAGCGCGAGCGTGAGCACAGCGACGATGGTGAATCCTGGGTTCTGCCACAGCGTCCGCGCACCAAAGCGAACGTCGTTCACGAAATTTTCCAGCCAGCTCCAACCCCAAGCGTCGCGTCCGCACTCCCGTAAATACGTCGCGTTCCCGAATTCGCGATTCGCCGCGTAGCGCGCCTCCCGTTCCCCCGCGCCATCCGCGATCAGTTCTTTCTCCTTAAGCGCGCGGTGCAGTCGCATCTCCTCTTCCAACTCCCGCGCAAACTTCTCGCGCCGCATCAGCACCTGCACCCGCCGCCACAACTCACCCATCGCTCTTTCCTCTTCTTTCCTTCGCCGTTGTCTCACTCATATCGCAGTGCCACCAGCGGATCCACTCGCGTTGCCCTCCGGGCCGGCACGTAACATGCCGCCAGCGCCACTGCTCCCAGCGTAATTGCTGCGCTAGCCAGCGTCAGCGGATCACTCGCTCCAATTCCATACAGCAAACTCGCAAGATACCGCGTCGCAAACATCGCTCCGCCAAGCCCTAGCGCCAATCCGGCCGTGGTCATCACCGTACCCTGGCGCATGACCATGCCCATCACATCTCGCGAGCTCGCACCCAGCGCCACGCGGATTCCGATTTCGTGGGTTCGTTGCGAAACGAAATACGCAATCACCCCATAGACCCCGACGCTCGCCAGCACCAGGGCCACAAACCCGAAAAATCCCAGCAGCCTGGCGTTGAAGCGCGTCCCAGACATCGAATCCGCGATGCGTTGCTCCATTGTGGAGACCGCGAAAACCGGTTGCTCCGCATCCGCGGCCATCACTTCCTCGCGCACTGCCCTCGCCAGGCTTCGTGGATCGGTATCTGTCCGCACTGCAAGCATCGCGGTAGACGTTGCGTCTTGTCCTGCATACGGCACATATATTTCTGCCTCGGCCTCATGATTCAGACTTGCATGCCTGACATCACCCACGACGCCGACTATCGTTCTCCATTGGGAATTTGGATCGCCCAGGCGAATTCTCTTTCCGAGCGGGTCATCGTTGGGAAAATAGCGTTGCACGAACGCTCGGTTTGCGATCACTACGTGTGCCGCTCGGGGGGTGAAGTCCCTCTCGTCGAAGAGGCGTCCCTCGCGCAATGGCACTTTTAATGTGGTGAAATACGCCTGGCTCACGTGTTGTATGGGAACCATCGGCCGAGCGCCAGATGCTGGGTCCGGCCGCCCTTCCACAGAGAACGCGGCGCCTTGAGCATAATTCGTCAATGGCAAAGAACTCGTCAGCGCCGCCGACCGCACTCCCGGCAATCGCACTACTTCTTGGAGGACGCGTTCAAAAAACGCGGTCCGTTGTGCGGGCTGCGCATATTTGCTTTCGGGCAGCGCCGTGCTGACGGTAAGCAGGTTCGTCGCATCAAATCCGGGATCAACATTCGACAGCAGCAACAAGCTGCGAATAAGCAATCCGGAAGCGACCAACAGCACTACGGCCAGCGTCAACTCGCAGGTCACCAGCGCCGCTCGCAGTTTGCTTTGGCTGTAGCCGCGCCACGGCAGCACTCTTCCCTCCTTCAGATCGGTGTTGACGTCCGGATTCGACGCACGCAAGGCAGGAACCGCTCCGAACAGTAGCGCCGTCACAAATGTAATGCCGAAAGTAAACAGCAGCGCCCACTTGTCCAACTCAAGGTGCCCGGCCTGCAGAAAACTTGCAGGCGCATAGTTGCGCAGCAGCCGCACTCCGCCCGACGCGATCAGCAGCGCCCCAAGCCCACCTAGCGCGGCCAGCACCGCCCCCTCGGTCAGCAATTGCCTCAGCAACCTGGCTCGACCAGCGCCGATCGCTGCGCGCAGCGCTAGTTCCTTCTGCCGGCTCGACGCGCGCGCGAAGCGCGCGCAGCGAGCGAAGCAGATACTGCAGCGGTCCGAAGTGGTTGGACGAGGCGGCGGTGACGACGATCAGGCCCGCACTCACGAGGGATCCCCCACCACGCGCACCACATGAAGCTTAGGCGATTTGGGGTCGTTTCGTCACCAGACGGGACGCTTCCGGCGTGGCAGC
>Ga0137409_10003115_pt1 | contig 17614 bp, 16 predicted proteins | sample CZODoug1_16funga_FD_122059 | JGI IMG/M metagenome (GOLD analysis project Ga0137409, IMG submission 122059) | Vadose zone soil fungal communities from Angelo Coast Range Reserve, California, USA - CZODoug1_16fungal (Hybrid Assembly) | ecosystem: Environmental > Terrestrial > Soil > Vadose zone... | reverse complement strand
GGCTGGGACAACATCGACATCGTCGGGTGGATGGGCTACCCGATGCAGATCAAGGTGAACTTCCTCTGCCGCGACTCGATCCTGGCGGCGCCCATCGTGCTCGACCTGGCGCTGTTCGGCGACCTGGCCGCGCGCTCGGGGATGAAGGGCATCCAGGAATGGCTCAGCTTCTACTTCAAGAGCCCCCAGCACGCGGCCAGCGTGTACCCGGAGCACGATCTCTTCGTCCAGAAAGTACGGCTGGAGAACAACCTGCGTTATCTGATGGGCGAAGAGCTGATCAACTACCTCGGCTCGGACTACACCAACGAGTAGCGCGAGGGGGCGGTTTGCGAGCGGCGGCCACGGCGTTCCTCCTCTGTGCGCCGGCGCTGGCGCTTGCCCAGGCGCCGCAGCCGGCATCACCGGCGGCGGCGGCGGCCCCGGAGCAGAAGCCCGGGCCGCTCACGCTGACCCAGCTCCAGGATCTGGCGCGGCGCAACGACCCGCGGGCCGGGCAGGCGCGCGCACAGCTGCAAGTGGCAGAGGCGAAGCGCGACGAGGTGTATTGGGCCACCTCCTTCCCGACCATCACCGCCAGCCTGGCGATCGCGGGGCCCGCGCCCGAGGCGCGCCTGGTCCACGGCCGCGACGGAGCAGGCGTCGAGCATCCCACTTCGCTCCTCGACGTCACGCCCGGATCGAGGTGCTATTTCTGTGGCCACCTCGGGATCGGGATCGGCTTCACGGCGAACACCGTGCTGCCCCTGTACACGTTCGGGAAGGGCACCTCGGGCCGCCTCGCCACCGGGTACCTGGTCGGCGCGATGTCGGCGCTCGTGCAGCGGAGCACCGACCAGGCCACGTTCGACGTCACCAGGGCGTACTGGGGGTATCAGACGGCGCGCGGTGCAGGGACGACGATCCTCGACGTGCGCCGGCGCCTGGCGGAAACCAAGGACCGCGCCCGCAAGCTCCTGGCGGAGGAGAGCGACCAGGTCTCCAAGAGCGATGCCATGAAGCTCGATTACCTCGCCGAGGACATCGAGGCCCGGAACGCCGACTCCGAGAAGGGAGCGGCACTCGCGCTCACCGCCATCCGCTTGATCATCGGGAAGGCGCCCGAGGACCCGATCGACATCGTCGAGCAGAAGTTGCCCGACCCGCCGGCGCCGCCCGACGAGAGGGAGACGCTGCGGCGCGCGCTGGAGAGGCGGCCCGAGGCGCGCGCGGCGGCGGCGCAGGTGGCGGGGCGGAGGGCGGCGCTCGACTTGGAACGGGCGAAGCTCTACCCGGATCTCGCGCTGATCATCGGCGGCACGTACAACTACACGTCGAGCGCCGAGAACCCGCCCACTCCGTTCGCGTACAATCCGTACAATCAGCAGAACATCTACCTGGCGCTCGCGTTCCAGGGGAGCTTCGACATCCCCCAGAAGATGGCCCGCATCCGCCAGTCCGAAGCCGAGCTGGGCGACGCGCTCGCGCAGCAGCGCGGGGCGGAGCAGCTCATCCGCCTCGAGGTGCGGCAGGCGGTGGGTGACCTGCAGGACGCGCGCATTCGCGCCGAGCGCTACGGAAACGAGTCCGTGATCGGAAAGCGGCTCGTCGTGCAGGCGGGCCTGGCCTTCGATTCCGGGCTCGGGGAGGCGCGCGAGCTGATGGAGGACATGCTCCTCTGGGCGCGCGCCGACGGGGAGAAGTTCAGGGCGCTGTTCGATGCGCAGATCGCCTGGGCCGCGCTGCAGAAGGCGACCGGCGGGCTGTGAACGCCGTTGCGCACGCTTGAAGAGCGTGGCATTCCCGCCCGTCCAACGCCGTAGACGGAGGCTCCCCGTGCGCCTGCTCGCCCTGCTCGTTTCCCTCTCGCTTCCCGCCGTCGCCGCCCCTCCCCCCGGCAGCGCCTCGGCGGCGGTGCAGGCCGCCAACGATCGGGTCCGCGCCGCGCTGGACCGCTACTTCAAAGCGCCCCCGGGACCGGCCAAGGAGAAGGCGCGGACCGAGGCGCTCGAGTCCGTCGGGGCGCTGCTGGACTTCCAGGCGATCGCCCAGGCCACGATGGGCAAGCACTGGGCGCAGCTGACCGCGGAGCAGAGGGTCCGCTACACCAACGCGCTGCGCGGCGCGATGGAAGCGAACTACTTGTCCAAGATGCAGCAAGGGCAGGTGGACGTCTCCAAGGTGCACAACGAGATCGTGGGAGAGACCAGGCAGGGCGACAAGGTGATCGTGAGGACCCGCTTCGTCTCCGGCAAGGACAGCGCCCAGGTCGATTACGTGATGGAGCGCACGAAGAAGGGCTGGAAGGCGGTCGACGTGATCACCGAAGAGGTGTCGCTGGTCGACACGTATCGGGAGCAGGTCAACAAGCTGCTCCCGAAGAAGGGCGTGAACGGAGTGATCGACGCCCTCGACCGCGCGAAGAAGAGGCTGGAGGAGCAGCTGGACAAGCCGACCTCGACCCCGAGCTAGAGCCCGATTTCCTCCGCGATGGGCTTGAGCGCGTCGATCAGGAACGCGACGTGCTCCGGGAGCGGGCGCCCCACCGCCTCCGCGCCGCCGTACACGTAGCTGCGGTCCACCGAGCGAGCGAATGCCTTGTCCTTCAGCTTCTTCACCACCGATTCCGGCGGCAGGTCGGCAAGCTTCTTGGACGGCCGCACCTTCGCGCACGCTCCGATGAACCCGACCAGCTCGTCGCAGGCGTAGATGGCCTTCCTGAGCGGCGTGTCGCGCGGGATCTTCATGTAGTCGGCGTGCGAGCAGATCGCCTCGATCACCTCCTCCGGGTAGCCGCGCTCGCGCAGCACCCGCTGGCCGACGTGAAGATGCGTCTCCTCGGTCGGGTTCTGCTCGTAGTCGAAGTCGTGGAGCAGGCCGACGATGCCCCACTTCTCGATCTCCCGCGGGTCGGTGACGTTGAACCAGCGCGCGTAGGCGCGCATCGCTTCCTCGACCGCGCGGCCGTGCTTGCGGAGCGCGTCGCCCTTGGTGAACTCGTGCAGGAGCGCCTCGGCGTCGGCCCGGGTCGGCATGCGCGCATGATATGCTCTGGAGAGGTGGAGGTGCGCGCCATGGTTCGCTACTTCGCGTACGGCTCGGTGCTCTCGAAACGGCACGTGGGCGAGTGGGCGGGGGAGCATGGAGTCGACGCGCGGCTGTTCGCGCGCGGCGCGCCAGCGGTCCTGCGCGGGTACGCGCTCACCTTCGATGTGGAAAGCCGCTTCTGGGGCGGGCGCGTCGCCGACCTGCGCGAGGACAAGGACGGGGTGGTGCACGGAGTGCTGTTCGAGATCCCGCTTCCGGCGCGCGACGCCGTGCTCAAGAAGGAAGGCGTCGCGACCGGCCTGTCGCAGGAGATCGACGTCACCGTGGAGGTCGACGGCAAGCCGGTGCAAGCGAAGGCGTTCGTCGCGCGCCCCGAGCGCCGAACCGAACCCGGCCCGGCAAGCGGCCGCCTCCTCCATTATCTCGTCGAAGGCGCCCAGGAGCGCGGCCTTCCTCAGCCCTGGGTCGACGAGCTGAAGCGCCACGCCGCCGCCGCCGCCCCCTCCTCCCCCGCCCCCGGCCCAGTCGGCCTCAAGATCGAGCAGAAGCGCTGACAGACTCGGCCGCGACCAAGGCTACAAGCGTTTCACGCAGAGCTCGCAGAGATCGCTGAGCGTTTTTGGGCCATATTCTTCTCTGCGAGCTCCGCGGGCTCTGCGTGAACGTTTTTCGTCAGGCGTAGCCCCAGCGGCGGCGCAAAGTCCATTCGACGCCGACGATGCAGCAGAGGGCCGCCAGGACGCCCCAGCGGTCCCAGAGCGGCCGGGACTTGCGCTGGCCCACCTCGACGCGCTCCGGGTCCCTGAAGGGCAGCGTGTCGAGCCGATCGTCCTGCTCCAGCACCTTGCCGCGCGTCACCTCGGCGACCGCGCGCAACACGTCGGGCCGGGGCGCCGGCTGCAACAGCTCCGCGCCCGACGGCTGCACGACGAACGCCTCTTCGGCCTCGCCCACGTCGCCGCCCTCGGGCCGCTTGGCCGTGACCACGGCCTTGTACGCTCCGGGCGGGAGCTGTGGCAGCGTGATCCGCGCGGTGCCGTCGGGCCCGGCTACCGCCTGTCCGGCCAGGCGCTGCGTGGCGTCCTCCGCCGAGGAGAGCTGCGCGCGGAGCTGCGCGCCCGACGCCGCGCCGTAGTCGCTTCCCCGGACCTGGACGTCCAGCGCGGGAGGATCGCCGCCCGGCTCGAAGGTGGTCCGCTCCGAGGCCACCCGCATCGGCGTCAGCGCCGGATCGCGCACCAGCCAGCGGATCGCGCCATGCCAGAAGGTCTCGTAAGCGCGGGGGCCCATCTCCTGCCCGGCGGCCACGAAGCTCCAATACCAGGACGCGTCGGTCGTGAGCGCCAGCGTCCGCCCGCGCCCGACCTCGCCCACCACCAGCACGGGCCGGCCGTCCTGGGAGGTGAGCAGCGTCTGCGCGCTGTCCTTCACCGAGGCCACCGTGTTCAGGCCGGGCAACTGCGGCAGCCGCGCCCAGGCGTGCTCGTTGGCGGCCACGCCGGGCACCAACTCCGTCACGGGGTGGCGCTTGCCGGCGTCGGTGAGCCGCACCTGAGCGGGCGTTTCCTCCACCGGCGGAGCAGAGGATGCGAGGCTCACCGGCAGGACAGCGTCGATGGCCGTGCCGCCGAAATCGCTGGCGGAGAACGCCTGCTCGCCGCCGACCACCGCCAGCGCCCCACCGTCGCGGACGTAGGAAGCGATCCCGTCGAGGTACTGCGAGAGGTGGTACCAGGGCCGGTTCCCGAAGTCCTGGAAGATGACCAGGTCGAAGGTCTTGAGCTGCTCCTGGAAGATCTCCTGGGTGGGGAACGGGATGAGCGACAGCTCGTCTTGCGAGGACCGCGTGTCGTCTCCCGGGGTCCGGAGGATGAAGAAGCTGATCAGGTCGACGTTCGGGTCGCGCTTGAGCAACTGCCGGAGGAAGCGCACGTCCCAGCTCGGGCGGCCCACCACCAGCACCACGCGGACCCGGTCGCGGATGACCTTGAGCACGAAGCTGCGCGAGTTGTTCTGCGCGAGCGCCTCGCCCTCGTACACCGGCGCGGCCACCTGGAAGGCGAACTTCCCGGTGCGATCGGGGACGAACGAGAGCTTGGCCTCGGCGCGCTGGGTGTTGCCGCCGACGCGCACGGTCTTCTGCGCGACGATCTGGCCCTCCCGCTTGACCACCAGCGGCACGTCGGTCGAGGGGAAGCCGCGCGCGCTGACCGTCACGTCCACCGTGACCTGGTTGCGCACGAAGGCGAAGTCGTCGACGACGACCTTGTCGATGGCCAGGTCCCTCATCGCCTGCGCTCCGACCGGGAGCGCGAACACCGGCGCATGGAGCTTCTGCAACTCGGCGGAGGCCTGCGGCGTCATTCCCTCGATCAGCTCGGCGTTGTCCGCGCCGTCGCTCGCCACCACCAGCCCGGCCAGCGGCCGGCCGCCGGTTCCCGCCGCGGCGGCGGTGCCCAGCGCGCCGAGGAGGTCGGTCGAGGGACCCTGGGCGAGCTGATCGGCCTGTCCCACCGAGGCGGCGAGCTTCTCCGGGTCCTGCGGCTGCAGCTCCTTGTCGAATCCGTAGACGTCGATCTGGAAGCGCGAGGCCAGGGCCGAGAGGTCGGGGAGGCGCGACTTGAGCCATCCGAGCATCGCCTCGGCGCGCGAGGGCCCCCCGGGCGCGGCAGGGAAACGCATCGACTTCGAGGTGTCGAGGAGCACGGCGATCCGCGCACGCACGCGGCTCTCGGCGCGCAGCTCGACGCCGGGCTCGAGCAAGAGCACGAGGAGCAGCGCGCCGGCCGCGATGCGCAGGCCGATGAGGATGCGCCGGCGCCGCGCCGAGGGCTCCGCCCGGATCCCGCGGAAGCTGAGCCAGATGGCCGCGCAGAGCACGGCACAGGCCAGCACCAGCACCCATCCGGGCAGGGTGGACAGCGAGGTGAGCCGCCAGGCGTTGTAGCTGGTTCCGTCCATGATCGTCAGATGCGCCTGCGCTTCATGATGAAGGGGATGTGGACCTGATCTTCCTTGTAGTCGAGGCACAGCGTGTACATCGCGAGGTTCACGCCCAGGCGGATGGCCTTCTCCCGCTGCCCTTCCCCGCCGGGCACCACCTCCAGCTCCCACGTCCCGAGCGAATCGCGGGCGAAGGCGCCCACCAGGTCGTTGGGGGAGTAGAGGACCGCCAGGCGGCCGCCCACGTCGATCGCCTCGAGGTCCGGGCGCGTAACGCTGCGGCCGGTTGGACCATCGAGCAGGTAGAAGGACTTGTAGAGGACGTGCTCGCGAGCGACCCGCGTCAGCTTTCCCGCCGGGAGGATGCGCGCGAGCAGATCGCGGGCCGACATCTCGAACGGGCCGCCGCTTTGCGCGCTCGCGTCGTCCACCAGCAGAAACCCGCCGTAGCTGATGTACCGCCGGAGCGCGGACACTTCCGCGTCGGCCATGGGCGGCAGCGCCACGTCGGAGGAGAGGACGGTGAAGGGGTGGCGGAAGAGGTCCGGATCGGCGGCCGACAGCCCCCGGACCATGGGAGAGGTCTCGATGCTGGTCCGCTTGGCGACTTCCCAGGCCAGGCGGGGGAGGCCGTCGGGCCGCGGGTCCCAGCGGCCGCCGTGGCGGAGCTGCGCGAAGACGAGGCGCGAGGCGTCGCCGAACGCACGCGCCCGCAGGGGCCAGGCGAGCCCGGCGGCGAGCGCGGCCTTGAGCAGGGTCCTTCGCGACCACCCGGCCATCCCGTTGAAGGTAACGCAAGACGCCCGGCGGCGCCCCGAAACAGACCGTTGGCCGCGGAGTCGACCTCGCGCGCGGTTCGCGGTAGCGTGCCCGCGCCATGGCCCAGAACACCCAGTCCGCGACCGCTTCCCGCAACACCGTCCCAGGGACCGCCAACGAGAAGCCCGTCGCGCCCCCGCTCTTCACCACCACCAAGCGGGAGTACATCCCCGACGCGAAGCGGGCCACCGAGTTGCTCCAGACGAAGGAGATGGAGCAGGCGCGGGTGCTCTTCGACGACGGCGACTACGGCGGGGCGCGCAAGGTCGCGAAGAGGGTGCTCAGGGCGAAGGAAGTCTCTCCCGAGGCGCGCATGGAGGCGGGCGACCTGCTCGATCGGACCGCGATCGACCAGGGGCCTATCGCCGCGGCGGTGGCCTTCCTCATCCTGTTCGGTCTGATGCTGATGTACTTCGCGACCAACGGCAGGTGAGTCACAGCGGATCGATCTTCAGGTTGTCGAAGTACGTGTCGTTCTGCCAGCTCGAGAAGCCGAATCGATCATGCCCCTCGATGGGGAGCGGCGCGCGATCGTTCAGCTCCAGGACCAGTTGCCCGTCCTGCTCCCAGCGGATGAGCCCGCCCCGCCGGGTGACTGTCTCGTGGTAGGTGCGGCCCTTCTCGACCTTCAGGTCCAGCCGCTTCACCACCCGCGGCGTGTCGGGCCGGTCGTAGGTGCCCTTCTCCAGCCGGTCCAGGTCGGCCCGCGCCGACGATCGGACGAAAGGACCGCGCAGGCCCTCCCAGAGCGCCTCCAGGCCTTCGAACTTGCGCGGGTAGGGTTGCGCCAGGTTGGCGAGCTGGGCCCGCAGCTCGGACTCGGTGGGGGCGTGCTCGTCGAGCTTGGCGATGCGCATTTCGCGGTTGTGCCAGCCGCCGAAGATGAAGACGTACCCGGTGGCATGGTTGCGCCCGTCGCCGAACGCCTCCCACTTCACGTCCCCGTCCGGCGCCTCGCTGCGCACGTCGAACTCGATGCGCACGTCGCGGGGCAGGCGAGCCTTGAGCCAGAGCGGATTGTTCCCCACCCCTGGCGAGTAGACCTGCCCGCGGGCGATGCGCCAGTGGCCGCCGTTCGACCAGTACGCCTCGCCCAGCGTGGCGCGGTCGAAGTCGTCGCGGAACGGCACCGCCGCGGTCACCTCCGCCGGGCCACGCAACCAGGCGTGCAGGAACGGCAGGTGGACGAGGAAGACGAGCGCGACGACCGGGACCAGGATGCGCGGCCGGCGCAGCGGGTGATCGCGCAAGGCGAGGGGTAAGGCCACTCTTGGTTGCATGTCACAGTGTCCGGGCCATGAAAAGCGTAGCGCCGCCGGATACAGCGGCAGCTAGTCCTCCCGCCGCCTGACGGACAGCTCCGCGAAGTCGGGCAGCTCGCGGCGCAGGTGGTCGCGGAGCCGATCGGTCAGCCGCGCCTCCAGCTGCCGGGCGCGCTCGCGCGTGAAGCCGAACCGGTTGCCGACCTCCTGCAGCGTCATCGGTTCCCCGCCGTCGGGCAAGGAGAGGCGGTGCTCGAAGAGGAAGCGGTCCTTGGGATCGGTGAGCGTCTTGCCGAACTCCGCGAGCTTCTCCTTGAAGATCCGGCGCAGCTCCTCGTCGGCGAGCCGTTCTTCGGCGGGCCGCGCCGTCTCGACGATCCGGTCGCCGTACGTCTGGCGCGCGTCGTCGACCCCGGCCACGGGCGTGTCGAGCGAGAACTCGTCGTTCGAGAGGCGCTGGTCCATCTCGCGCACGTCCTGCTCGGTGACGTCGAGGCGCTCGGCGAGCAGCTTGGGCGCGAGCTCGAAGCCCTGCCGCAATAGCTTGTCCTGCTCCTTGCGGAGGTTGAAGAACAGCTTGCGCTGGGCCTGGGTAGTCCCGAGCTTCACCATGCGCCAGTTGTCCATCAGGAAGCGCAGGATGTAGGCGCGGATCCACCAGGCCGCGTACGAGGAGAGCTTCACCCCGCGGAACGGGTCGTACTTCTGCACGGCCTGCATCAGGCCCACGTTCCCTTCCTGGATGAGGTCGAGCAGGTTGAAGGCGGCGCGCCGGTATTCGTGCGCGATCTTCACCACCAGGCGCAGGTTGGCCGTCACCAGGCGGTAGGCGATCCGCGGGTCCTGGGTCTCGCGGAACTTCACCGCCAGATCGTGCTCCTCTTCGCGCGTCAAGAGCGGGTGGCGCGAGACCTCCGCCATGTAGCGCTGGAGGGCGTCGGCGTGCTCGAGATCGCGCTCGACGTGGACCGGAAGGGTCGTCTCCTCCCCGCCCTCGGGGGGCAGCACCTCGGGCTCGGCGGCCGTTTCCTCGGGCTCGACGGCCGTTTCCTCCGGCTCGACCACTTCCGGCTCGACCACTTCCGGCTCGACCGGCTCAGGGTCGACCACTTCAGGCCTGGCCGCGCGCGGCTTCGACCGCGCCCGCGGCGCGCTCTTCTTGCTCTGCGCTCTGGGCGCCGGGTCTGCTCTCGGACGCTTGCCCGGCCGTCGCCGGTTGCTGGGCATGGGTGATCGTCTATCTTCCCGCGAGTCGCGGTGCTATACAGGCAAACTTTTCGCGGTTCAAGAATGAGCGATTACGTCAGCAGTACGAGCTTTGCGGACCTTCCCCTGTCGGACGAGCTGCGCCGCGGGATCGGCGACCGCGGATACACCACGCCGACGCCCGTGCAGGCGGCGGTGATCGGCCCCATCCTGGCCGGCCGCGACGTCATCTGCCGCAGCAAGACCGGCACCGGCAAGACGGCCGCGTTCGGCATCCCGCTCCTGGAGCGCATCCCGGGCGGGACGCGCAAGGCGAGCGCGCTGGTCCTGTGCAATACGCGCGAGCTGGCGCTGCAGGTCTCGCAGGAGCTGGAGTCGCTGGCGCGGCACAAGAACATCTCCGTGATCGCCGTCTACGGCGGAGCGCCGATGGGCGTCCAGACCCAGGCGCTGCAGGCCGGCGCCGAGGTGATCGTGGGCACGCCCGGGCGCGTGTACGACCACATCCGGCGCGGCACGCTCAAGCTCGAGGACACACGCATCGCCGTGCTGGACGAAGCCGACGAGATGCTCTCGGCGGGGTTCTTCGAGGAGGTGACGCGGATCCTCGATCACCTCCCGGCCGACCGGCAGACGCTGCTCTTCTCCGCTACCGTGGCGCCGGACATCGAGCAGCTCGCCGCGAAGTACCTGCGCAACCCGGAGACGATCCTCCTCTCCGAAGACGTCTACACGGTCGAGCACATCAAGAACGTCATCTATTACGTGGTCGACCACTACCCCAAGCCGCGCAACCTGCTCTACCTGCTCGAGCGGGAGGACCCCGACAGCGCCATCATCTTCTGCAACCTGCGCACCGACACCGAGCTGATCGCCAACGTGCTGAACCGCAACGGCCTCGACGCGGAGATGCTCAACGGCGATCTGCCGCAGAAGGAGCGCGAACGTGTAATGGGCAAGGTGAAGCGGGGCGAGCTCAAGTTCATGGTGGCGACCGACATCGCCGCGCGCGGGATCGACATCTCCGACCTCTCGCACGTGATCAACTACTCCTTGCCCGAGGACCCCTCGGTGTACCTGCACCGGGTGGGGCGCACCGGCCGGATCGGGAAGAAGGGCACCGCCATCAGCCTGGTGTCGGGCGCGGAGCTGGTCACGCTGACCGCGCTGGAGCGCAACTTCGGGATCGAGTTCGAGCAGCGCAGGCTGCCCACTCCGGACGAGGCGAAGAGCCTGTGGACCGAGCTGCGGATGAAGGAGCTGCGCGAGGCCATGACCGCCGGCGCCGCGTTCGAGGCGTACCTGCCGCTCGCACAGGACATGGCCGCGCGCGAGGACGGCAAGCAGCTCCTCGCCTATGCCCTGCGCTACTTCTTCACCCACCATCGGATGGAAAAGGCGCAGGTGCGCGCGGCGGGAGAGAAGCTCTTGCAGAGCCACCAGGTCGAGCAGGTGCACAAGGAGCAGAAGCGCGCGCGCGGAGGGCACGACCGCGAGCGGCGGAAGCCGCGGATGGAGCGCGCGGCCGAGTCGCCGGGCGACCGCGCGGCGCCCTCGGCCGAGGCGCCTGCCCCCGCGGACCGGATCAAGCTGTACGTCTCCCTGGGCGCAGAGCAGGGATGGGACAAGGATGCCGTCGCCGCGGCGCTGGCCCAGGCCGCCGCGCAGCCCCGCGATACGGTCCTGGCCGTGGACCTGAAGCCCCGGTACGCCTACGTGCTGGTCCAGCCCGGGAGCGAGGCGGCCTACGTGGCGGTGAACGGAAAGCCGCTGCGCGACCGGCCGCTCACGGTCGAGATCGCCCGCCCGAAGAAGCGGTGATGGACCTCGCCATCCGCTGCGGCGGGCTGGTCAAGAAATACGATCGGGTGACTGCCGTGGATGGCCTCGACCTCTCCGTGCGGCGCGGCGAGTGCTTCGGCCTGCTGGGGCCGAATGGCGCGGGGAAGACGACCACCGTCGAGGTCCTGGAAGGCCTGCTGGAGCCCACCTCGGGCGACGTCGAGGTGCTGGGGATGCGCTGGGACAGGGACGAGCGCGCGCTCCGGCAGCGGCTGGGCATCTCCCTACAAGAAACGCACCTGCCCGACAAGCTCACCGTCGAGGAGGTCCTGACGCTCTTCCGCTCGTTCTTCGACGCAGGCCGCCCGGTGGGCGAGGTGCTCGATCTGGTGTCGCTCTCCGACAAGCGCGGCAGCTGGACGGAGAAGCTGTCCGGCGGCCAGAAGCAGCGCCTGGCGGTCGCGTGCGCACTGGTCTCCGACCCCGAGCTGCTCTTCCTGGACGAGCCGACCACGGGCCTCGATCCGCAGTCCCGCCGCCAGCTTTGGGAGGTGGTGCTCGGCTTCAAGTCGCGCGGCCGCACGGTCCTGCTCACCACCCACTACATGGACGAGGCGGAGCGGCTCTGCGACCGCGTCGCCGTGGTGGATCGGGGCAAGGTGATCGCGCTGGGCACCCCGGCGGAGCTGATCGCCTCGCTCGGGGGGCAGCAGGTGATCGTGGCACAGCTGGACGGCGCGGTGCCCGACGGCGACCTGTCCGGATTGCCCGGCGTGCACCGCCTCTCGCGAGCGGGAGGGGCAGTATCGCTCGCTGTGGAGAAGCTCCACCAGACGCTCCCCGCACTCCTGGCCCTGGCGCAGGCGCGGGGCGCCGCGCTGACCCAGCTCTCCACCCACCAGGCGACGCTCGAGGACGTGTTCGTCAACCTGACCGGAAGGCAGCTCCGCGAATGAGGACCGACCCGCTCTGGCAGCTCACGCTGTCCCGCCTGCGCATGTTCTTCCGCGAGCCCTCCGCGGTGTTCTGGACGTTCGGGTTCCCGCTTGCTCTGTCGGTCGCGCTCGGCGTCGCCTTCCGCAACAAGCCGCCCGACCCGATCACGGTCGGGGTGTGGTCGGGGCCGGACGCGAGCGGATCGAGGCGCATCGTCGAGGCGCTGCGGGCGACCAAGGGAATCGAGGTACGCGAGTACTACGGCCCGAGCACACGGGACCTGGGCACCGGCAAGATCGCGCTTTTCGTCCGCCCGGGAGACCGCCTCGAGTATGACTTCGACCCCACCCGCCCGGAGAGCCGGCTGGCGCGCGAGGTCGTCGATGCCGCCCTCCAGCGCGCTTCCGGGCGCGCCGACGTGCTGCCCACGACCGACCGTCCGGTCGCGGCGAACGGCTCGCGCTACATCGACTTCCTCATCCCCGGCCTGATCGGCATGAACATCATGTCCGGCAGCATGTGGGGCATCGGCTACGTCGTGGTGGAAATGCGCACGCGCAAGCTGCTCAAGCGGCTGATGGCGACGCCGATGAGCCGCGCCCAGTTCCTCTGGTCGTTCGTCCTCATGCGCGCCGCGTTCTTCTTCCTCGAGCTGCCCCTCCTGCTGCTCTTCGGTTGGCTCGCCTTCGGGGTCGGCGTGGCCGGCTCCCTGGGCCTGCTGGTCGCGCTCTCGCTGCTGGGCGCGCTGGCGTTCGCCGGCCTCGGGCTCCTCGTCGCCGCCCGCGCGCAGAACACGCAGACCGTGAGCGGCCTCATCAACCTGGTCATGCTCCCGATGTTCATCGGGTCCGGCGTCTTCTTCTCCACCGCGCGCTTTCCGGAGCTCTTCCAGCCGTTCCTGCGCGCCCTGCCGCTCACGGCGCTGAACGACTCTCTGCGCGCGGTGATGATCGAGGGCGCTGGGCCGCGCGCGGTCGCCGGCGAGGCCGGCCTGCTCGCCGCCATCGGGGTGGTGTCGTTCGGGTTCGCCTTGCGCCTGTTCCGCTGGCGGTGACGGCGCGCCGCCCGATTGCTACGGTCATCGACATGCCCAGGGAAGGGTCGATCTATCGGGGAGCGCTGGTGGCCGTGTCCGGGGCGCTGGTGCTGGCGGTCGCGCTTCCGCTCTGGCAGCCGCTGCTGATCGCGGCGGTGCTTGCCGCGACGGTGATGCCCTGGCAGGACCGGCTCTCCGCCGCGCTCGGCGGCCGCAGGCAGCTGGCCGGCGGCCTGCTCGTGCTCGCCCTCGTCCTATTGGTGCTGGCGCCCTTCGCCTGGGTGGTCACCGTCGCGGTGCGGGAAGCGATCCAAGCGGTGCAATTCGTGCGCGCCACCCTGCAAACGCAGGGCCAGGAGGGGCTGCTCGCGTATCTGCCCGACCGCCTCGCAGAGCTGGTTCGCGATGCCCTCGCGGGGGTCTCCACGGGCGCCGAGGAGATCGCGTCGATGCTCGCCACTCGCGGGCTCGCGACCGCCGCCGTGCTCGGCGGCGCGTTGAGCGCGACCGCGCAGTCGATCCTCCAGGCAGTGTTGCTGGTCATCGCCTTCTTCTTCTTCCTGGTGGGCGGCCGCCGGCTGGTTGCCTGGATCGCCGGCATCTCACCCGCGCCCGAGGAGACGCAGGCGCTGGCGGCGGAGCTGAGGAACGCCTCGCGCTCGGTGCTCGCCTCCCTGTTCCTCACCGCGCTGGTGCAGGGGGCGGCCGCGACCGTCGGCTACTTCATCGCGCAGGTCCCGAATCCGATCTTCTTCGGCCTGCTCACTTTCCTGGCGGCGTTCATCCCCTCGGTCGGGACCGCCATTGTCGCGCTGCCGCTCGCCGGCCTGGTGCTCGCCATGGGCCACCCGTGGTCGGCGCTGTTCCTCGCCTCCTGGGCCATCCTGGTGGTGGGCCTCATCGACAACGTGGTGAAGCCGCTCCTCATCAAGGGAGGGCTGCGCCTCGACGGCGCGGTGCTCTTCTTCGCGCTGATCGGCGGCCTGGCGCTGTTCGGCGCGGTGGGGCTCCTGGTCGGGCCCCTGGCGGTGGCGTCCTTCGTCGGGGTGGTGTCGCGGCTGGCTACGAACGCGAAGCGGACGCCTTCCCCGGATCCCGGAGGCGCCGGAGCATCAGGAGCGACCCCACCAGCGCCACCGTCATCAGGGTGAGGAGCGCGATCTCCAGCATGGCGTTGCGGAACCGGTCCGGATCGCCGTCCTTGCCGGTGACCGAGAACTCGGCCGTCACCACCAGGATCCGCCGGGTGGCCGCGATGAGCCCCACGATCAGGAACGGCTCGGGCAGCAGGGTGTGCTCCCGGAACGACACCTGCACGGTGTAGAGCAGCTCGACCAGCATGAGGACGAGCAGCGTCCGGTCGAGGAGGTTGATCACTCCGCGGAGCGGCGCCCCCTCGATCGTGGCGCGCCAGAGCCCGATCCCGCCGTTCACCAGCAGGAGGAGGGCGCTGCAGGTGAGCAGCACGCCGATGCCGATGTAGACGACGTCCTCCACCAGCGTGAACGCGCGCGCGATGACGGTGCGCGTCTCGCCCGATTCCGGATCCTCAGCGGGACGAGGCACGGTACCTCCGTAGGGGGACCCATTTCATGGTGTCCGCGAAACTCTCCCCCCTCTGCCGTAGGGGGACACCATTTCATGGTGTCCCCACCAGTCTTATCAATAATCGACCTTGCGGTCGGCGTGGTCGCGGCCGTCGAAGCGCATCAGCACGCCCTTGCCGTCCACCCGGGTGACGATGGCCACGGGCCTGCGCCACATCGCCTGCAGGTTCACCAGCGTATCCTTGGCGTAGTCGACCCGCAGGTCGACGCCGTCGTGGCGGTGCGCGAGCAGCAGCTCGCCCCGGTTCTCGAAGTTGCCGTCCACCACCTCGATGATGGGCTGGCCGAAGTTGGTGAGCTGCTGCAAGAGCTTGCGCTTCACCTTCTGGAACTCGCGGTCGAGGATCTCCCAGCGGTTCCCCTTCTCGTTGAACCCGTAGACGAACAGCTTCTGCTCGGAGGCGAAGTCCGCGGTGAGGAACTCGTCGATGAAGGTGACGTCGTTGTAGTGCTTGCGCACCTCGAAGATCTTCTGCCGCCCCAGGCCCAGCTTCTTGTCCCACGCGCGCCGCGCGCGCAGGTCGTCGCACTCGTCGTATTCCTTGCCGAAGCGCCCCCGGTTCCAGCGGTCCTCGATGTGCCGCCACAGCTCGATGCCGAGCTTGTACGGATTGATCGCGCCCGGCCGCGTGCCCATGGTGCCGCTGTGATGGTCGGCGTAGTCGATAATTTCGTTATCCTTCAGCGCCTTCTGCGTCATTATATTGCTATGCCAAAACGAGGCCCATCCTTCGTTTGCGATTTTTGTTTGTCCCTGCGGCGCGAAGTAATAAGCCTCCTCGCGCATCAACGAAAGGATCTCCCCTTCCCACCGCTCCAGCGGGGCATGGTCCAGCAGGAACTGCAGCACGTCCCGCTGCGGGCGCTCGGGGAACTTCTTCTTCGCCGCGCGCTCGTCCTCCAGCTTCTTGCGCTGCTCGTCGAGGAACTCGCGGGGATTGATGAACCCCTGCATGTACTCGCGGTCGGCCTTGAAGCCGCGCACCTCGATGGGCTTGTCCTCGTCGTCCTTGTCCTTCGCGCGCCGCTGGAAGTGCTGCGAATGCTGGTCGATGAGGTTCTCCAGGGAGAGCGAGCGGTCGATGAACGTCTCCACCGGCTCCAGCCCCACCTTGTCGATGATGCGGCGCACGCGCGTGGCGTGGTTCGCCATCTCGTCCATCATCTTCCGGTTGGTGTGGCGGAAGCTGAAGTTGTTCTTGAAGAAGTCGACGTGCCCGAAGACGTGGGCCATCACCAGCTTCTGGTCCACGTCCATGTTCGACTCGAGCAGGTAGGCGTACGAGGGGTTGTTGTTGATCACCATCTCGTAGATCTTCGACAGCCCGTACTCGTAGCCCTTGGAGAGCTGCTCGTACTCCATCCCGAAGCGCCAGTGCGGGTATCGGTTGGGGAAGCCGCCGTACGCGGCCACCATGTTGATCTCGTCGTACCCGAGCACCTCGAAGACGGTGTCGTAGAAATCGAGCCCGAAGCCGCGCGCGTACCCCTCGATCTCCTTCTTGATGTCGGACAGCCGCGGCGGGAGCTGCGTGTCCCGGTGCTCGTTCACGCTAGCTCCCCTTCCCGAGGAAGTCCTTGATCGAGTTGTAGATGGCGTCCTTGTTGCTGATCTCGGAAAGGGCCACGTTTTCGACCGCCTCGAAGGCCTCGCGCAGGTCCTTGATGAACTGGCCGCTGCCGTAGGGGCTCTCCACCTGGCCGTAGGCGAACTGGTTCACCTTGGGGAGGATCTCTCCCTTGAGCAGGTTGACGCAGGTGCGCGTGTCGTCCGCGCTCCAGTTGTCGCCGTCGGAGAAGTGGAACGGATAGATGTTCCACGAGCCGGTGTCGTAGTCGGCGTCCATCATCTCCTTGCACAGCTTGTACGCGGACGAGATCATCGTCCCGCCCGACTCGCGGGTGTGGAAGAAGGTCTCGCGGTCCACCTCGCGCGCCACCGCGTCGTGGATGATGTAGCGTGTCTCCAGGCCCTTGTAGTTCGCGCGCAGCCAGGTATCGATCCAGAAGCTCTCGATGCGGACGATCTCTTTCTGCTCGTCGCCCATCGAGCCGGATACGTCCATCATGTAGATCACCACGGCGTTGGACTGCGGCATCTCCTGGACGCGCCAGCTGCGGTACCGCTTGTCCTCCCGGGTGGGGACGATGATCGGCATCGCCGGATTGTAGGTGCCGCTCGCGATGCTCCGCTTCAAGGCCTGCTTGTAGGTCCGCTTGAAGTGGCGCAGCGACTCGGGGCCGGTGGTATGCACCCCCGAGTACTTCACCTTGGGCGTGACCAGGTTCTTCTTGCCCTTGTTCTGGATGCGCGGGAGGGCCAGCTCCTCGCCGAGGATCTCCGCCAGCTCGTCCAGCGAGAGGTCCACCTCGAGCGCGTGCTGCCCCTCGCCCTGGCCCGCCTTGCCGTGCCCGTCGCCCTCGACCGCTCCGGGCGCCAGCACCGTGCCGGGCTCGCCGTCGCCCTGGCCCACGCCGCCCTGGTCCTTGTGCCCGTAGCGGAAGTGCGGGATGTCGATGCTCGGGACGGGGATGGTGATGAGGTCCTTCCCCTTCTTCCCGATCATCTCCCCCTTCTGGATGTATTTCCGCAGGTTGTTCTTGATGCGCCCGCGGATGATCTCCCGGAAGCGGCTGTGGTCCTGCTTGATCTTCAGCGGCACGCAGCTCCTCCGTTGAACGACCCCATCTTAGTCCTTGGCATCCCCTCGCGCGAAGATCGAGGCCACGTAGTTCAGGACGTCCGTCGAGCAGATCTCGCAGTAGCCGTAGGACTTGATCATGCGGTCCTTGACGATGTCGATCTTCTCCTGCGTGTCCTTGTCCACCACCGACGAGACCAGGTTCTTCAGCTTGATGGAGTCCTTCTGGTCCTCGAACAGCTTCAGCTCCAGCGCCTTGTGCAGCCGCTCGTTGGTCCGGTAGTTGAACGTCTTCCCCTCGATGGCCAGGGCGCCGATGTAGTTCATGATCTCGCGGCGGAAGTCGTCCTTGCG
>Ga0137409_10003114_pt1 | contig 17621 bp, 21 predicted proteins | sample CZODoug1_16funga_FD_122059 | JGI IMG/M metagenome (GOLD analysis project Ga0137409, IMG submission 122059) | Vadose zone soil fungal communities from Angelo Coast Range Reserve, California, USA - CZODoug1_16fungal (Hybrid Assembly) | ecosystem: Environmental > Terrestrial > Soil > Vadose zone... | reverse complement strand
AGGAAGAATGTGAGATGACAAGGCAAGAGACCATCCTCGGCAACGCTCGCATCGTGCTGGTCGATCGCGTGATCGAGCGCGGCTGGGTCGCCTTCGCCGATGGCCGCATCGCCGAGTTCGGTGAGGGCGATGCGCCCGCAGGCGGCGAGGACGCCGGCGGGGATCTGATCATGCCCGGCCTGATCGAGCTGCACACCGACCATCTCGAAATGCATTATGTGCCGCGCCCAAAGGTGTTCTGGGATCCGATCGCGGCGGTGGTCTCCTACGATGGGCAGTTGGCCACCTCGGGCATCACCACCGTGCTGGATTCGCTGCGGGTCTGGCGCGAGCATGGCGCCGAGGAGGTTGACGGCAGGGCAGGCGTGCTGGCGGAGGCGATCACATCCGCGCGCGAGGCGAACCTGCTCCGTGCCGATCACTTCCTGCACCTGCGTTGCGAAATCCCGATGCCAAGCGTGGTCGAGGAGGCCAAGGAGCTGATTGGGCGGCCGGATGTACGCTTGATGTCGCTGATGGATCATACGCCGGGGCAGCGGCAGTTTCGCAACGAAGCCAAGCTGCGGGATTACTATCGCGGCAAGGGCCCCGGCATGACCGACGCCGAGCTCGACATTCTGTTCGAACGGCGTTTCGCATATCAGAAGGCCCATGCGGCGACCAATATGCGCGAGATCGTGGCGCTGGCACATCAATATGAGATCCCGCTCGCCAGTCATGACGACACTACCGAGGGAAACGTCACCGATGCGATCCGCGACCGGGTTTCGGTGGCGGAATTTCCGACCACGATGGAAGCGGCGCGCGGATTGCACCAGGCCGGCATCGGCATTCTGATGGGCGCGCCGAATGTGGTGCGCGGCGGTTCGCATTCCGGCAACATCGCCGCGGTCGATCTCGCCCACGAAGGGCTGCTGGATATCCTGTCGTCCGACTACATTCCCTCCAGCCTGCTGATGGCGGCGCTGCAATTGCCGCAGCGCGTCCCGGCCATCGATCTGGCGTCCGCCGTACGCACCGTCACCAGGACGCCGGCAGAGGCGGTCGGTCTCGCCGACCGGGGCGAGATCGCAGTGGGCAAACGTGCCGATCTGATACGCGTGCATGTGGCCCGCGACATTCCGGTTGTGCGGAGTGTGTGGCGCGAAGGACATCGCGTGGCGTGAGCGATGCGCCGACGATATCCGGTCGTCGACCGGCCGCGATCGGGCCGGGCAGGCTCGTTCTGGTGGTCGGTCCGAGCGGCGCCGGCAAGGACACGCTGCTTGGGTTGGCGCGGGCCGCCTGCCTTAATGACGACCGTATCGTTTTCCCGCGCCGCGTGGTGACGCGGGAAGCCTCGTCCTTCGAGGACAATGAGCAGCTGAGCCTTGACGCGTTTCGCCTGGCGCGCAGCCAAGGCGAGTTCGCCATTCATTGGGAAGCGCATGGCCATTGCTATGCCTTGCCCCGCGCGATCGACGACGAACTGCGCGCCGGGCGGACGGTGGTCGCCAATGTATCGCGCACGGTGCTTGAGGCGATGCGCCGGGCCTATGTCGATGTCGTCGTGGTTTCGATCACGGCGCCGCCCGAAATTCTTGCCGAACGTCTCGCCGCGCGGGCGCGGAGCAGCGACGGGCAGATCGAGAACCGGCTTCGGCGCGCGGTTGATAGCGGTGCGGCTGCACCTGATGTCACCATCAGCAATGTCGGCGACGTCGCGCATCACGCGCGCGAGTTTATGCGGATCATCGGGGGCCATTGAGCGGTGAGACAGATATCGGGGGAGCGGCAATGCCGATGATCGCTACGATCGACCAGCTTGAAGCGATCTACGGCCGGCCCAATGAGGCTTCCACCGTCAAGGTCGCCGACCGGATCACGCCGTCCTATCGCGTGCTGATCGAGAGGTCGCCGTTCGCAGCGCTGGCGACTTGCGGGCCGGAGGGACTGGATTGTTCGCCGCGCGGCGATCTGCCCGGCTTCGTCCGCGTGCATGACGAAAAGACGCTGATGATGCCGGACCGCCGCGGCAACAACCGGATCGATTCGCTGCGCAACATCGTGCGCGATCCCAGGATCGCGCTATTGTTTCTGATTCCGGGCTCCGGCAGCACGCTACGTGTCAACGGCCGTGCGCAGGTGTCGAACGATGATGACTTGCTGGCGTCGTTTGAGATGGACGGCAAGGCGCCGCGCACGGTCATCGTCATGACGGTGGATGAAATTTATTTTCAATGCGCCCGCGCCATCGTCCGGTCCGATCTGTGGAATCCCGGCAAGCGGGTAGATCCCAAAAGCCTGCCGACGCCGGGTCAAATTCTCGCTGACATGAGCGAGAACCGCGTCGGCGGCGAGGCGTACGACCGGGAATGGCCGGAGCGCGCGCGCCAGTCGCTGTGGTGACGGTTTTGGCTGGAGACGAATCGCTATTGATTGATGATTGCGATTTATAATTGGAAAATACCTTCGACCTCCACCGCCGAGATGCGGCGTGCGGCTTGGGTAAGCGACGCCTCTGCCACTATTGAAGCTGTCCGCGGCATGGGTCGCGTCATGGGTGGAAATAAAATATCAGCCACCGTTGCCAGATCGATCCAATATTTCTCTTAGCCTTCCCCCGAATTTACACACTGCGCCCACGCATATGAATCCCATCGGTCATAGCGCGGGAGATCGGTGTCCCACGACGCTCTGCCACAGCGCAGTGATTCGCGGCACGAAGATTGCTTTGACGATTCTGCCGGAGAACACAGGAGCGATACGGATGAAATGCATCATCCTTTTTCTCAGTATTTTCGGCTGCTTGATTGGCTGTGTTAATGCGCACGATTCCGGACAGTGGGAAAAGGCAGATCCTGCGATTCGCGAGTGGTATCAATCCCTGATGCAGCCCGACGTTCCGACCGCATCATGTTGCGGTGAAGCGGACGCTTATTGGGCAGATGAAATCCACGTCAGGGATGGCAAGACTTATGCGACCATTACCGACGATCGCGAAGACGCGCCGCGCGGCCGGCCTCATGTTCCGATGGGCACTGAGATCGAAATTCCGAACAACAAGCTGAAGTGGGATAAGTCGAACCCAACCGGACACGGCATCTTGTTCTTGAGCAGAGGCGGTTACGTGTTTTGTTACGTTCAGCCCGGAGGTGTCTGATTAATTTGGGATCGCGCCCCCGTATCCGGCTTCGTCAGGCAGCCATTGGGCGTGTGCCCAAATCGCGAGCAAGTTGCTTGTCGTAAAATGGGCCCATCTCGAACCTCGGGGGAATCAAGGCGTTTCCTTCGGAGGAAGAATCGGAACCGGTAGCGGCGCGAATTCGATGTTGCCGGATTCACCGGTCAGGAACGACAAATCGAGCGGACCGCCGCCGGTCGGGTCGCCGCCCGGCGCGGCCGCGGGGCGAAACGTCGAGACATCGGACGGACCTTCCGGCGCCGGTTGTCCATTACCTGCGCCGAAATCGGCTGCGCGCCCTCCCTGTGGATGGCCTTTCATGATCTCGTCGCGCGCAGCTTCCACCTTGCGAGCGAGGGCCGCAGAATAGGGAAGTCTATGAGCCCGGGGCTGGCCGTTCGGAAGATTCGCGGCGTCGAGTTCCTCGACCCAGATATGCACCGCGCCGGGGTCCCGATCGAGCGGGTTTGGCTCGACGATTCGCGCCCAGAGCAACTGGAATTGTGACGGCAACGGCGTGGCCGCCGACCAACCGGACAGGCCTTCGATACGGAAAAATGCCACGCAGTAATAGGCGCTGGTGACGAGCACCATGGCGACCTTGAGCGGCCAGGGAATGCGGGCGCGCAACGCGACAACGAGCAGCAGTGCTGCCAGCAGCGCGAAGGCAATCGACAGACCCAGGATTTCCTTCTGCAATTCCATGGTCAGTCAGCCACTTTTGCTGAGCCGATTGCGCAGGGTCTGCAGCAGCGACTTCTCCTGATGGTTTACGTCGACGATGCCGCCGCTTTCGTCAATCGAAAAGCGGACGGCGGTGCGTTCGGTGCCCGCGCTTTCCATCATCATCTTGGCGTAATGGACGACCTGAACTGTTGGATTAAGCTTCTCGACCTTCACCGAAACCGGCACCGGTTCGCGACCCATCGCAATGAAGTGGTAGACGTTGACGGTGTATTCGCCGGCGACGATGCCGCGGATGCTGACCGTCTCCTGGCGAATCGGCGACAGGATCTTGCGGCCGTTGACCAGAATGAAATCGTTGGCGCCGCCGCGATCGTCACGATCGAGCAGCATGAATCCTGCCTCGCGCCGCCGATACCAGACCATGTTGCCGAGCGGGTCCTGCACGAACATGTCGAAGTCGTCGGGATGCTGGTCGGGCCAGGCCATCGTAACGAGAAATTCGGCCTTGCTGTCGATCTTGCCGTCCTTTGCCTCGGGCGCGATCGCGAGCAGCGCGATGAAAAACAGAAAGGCAAGAACCTGCAGCGCCTTGAACAGCATGACCGCGAACGGATCGAACGGCTCTTCCTGCGGCATCAGTTCGAACTCGTCGATCATTCCGCCGCTCCCGGCTGACCTTCGAGAATCGAAACCACGCGGACTTCCGTCAGGCCGACGGCATAGGCAAACAGCTTCGCGGTCGCGTCGTCGAGCATGTAATATTGGATCCGGACCAGGATCGAGCCGACGAGACCGGCGAGCGTGGTGTACATGGCCACCGCCATGCCGTCGCTCATCAGGTTCATCGAGGATCTGACGGTGCTGCGGTCGCTGGGGTCAAGCCCGGCGATTGGAGCCAGCATCATGATGAAGCCGATGATGGTGCCAAGCAGGCCGAGCTTCATCAATGTGTCGCTGGCGAAAGCGCCGAACGGGTTGGAGCCGCGCAGCCGGCCCGCCAGCCCGCGCAGCAGCAGCGTCTGGTCGAGCTTCCGCGGACCCTGCAGGCGTGCCTTGACGGCAAGATCATGGATGTGCGCCGAGACGAGGCCGGGCGGCAGCCTGCCGGCGCCGTCGACGACGACCGCATCGCCGTCAAGATCAAGGCCACCCGATCCGGCTTCGATCATCGCACCGCTGCGGCGGGCCGCATCGCCCTCGCGCGAGATCATGATCGTGCGCCACAGGCAGTGCATCGATGCTGCGACATAGAGCAGGGCGATGACGGACGAAAGATAAGTGCGATCGCCCGCCACCATCTGGCGGATCAATCCGAAGCGCCACAACAGGACAAAGGCAAAAACACAGAGTCCGGTGAAGACCAGCCATCGCAACAGCGGACCGCGATCACCGAGGGAATCGAGATTGGCATGCGTCGTTGGCATTCGTGCACCTCGACATCCGACCCTGGAATGGCGTGCCGCTGGGCACGCATTCCACCTCCCGTGCGGGAAGGCAAATTATGCAACCGAATTCTCGGGATTGCCACGGTTTCCTTCAGGCCTGCGTTGACCGAAGTGTCGTTGACAAACGGCGGGTCTGCTTTTTCTTTTTGTGGAGGGCATGGAACGGTTTGTGCGAGCTCATCCTCAGCACGCGTTGTTTGGCGCGGACATGGCCAGAAAAGTAATCGTCGCCGGTGCGAATGTGACAGCGCCCGCCGCCGCCAGGGTGCCCGTGATGCGCGGCAGTTCGTCCTGGGCGCTCAGGCCGAGCGCATGGCCGTTCAGTCGAACCTTGGTATCCCCCAGGTTCGCTGCATCCAGCGTATAACGCTCCGAAGTGTCAGGAAGCGTCAACGACTGCGGCGTGTCGCGGCTGGGGTTGATCACCAGAAGAGTCACGCGACCGGGCCTCCTGCGCTGGCAGTGGGCATAGACATGGAGATCGGTTTCAATCGGCACGCCCGGATTGAGCACGATGTTTCCCATCAGCTTTCGCCACAACAGCGCGCCCCAGTAGTTGGGCCGGGGCGTCAGCGTCTTCTCGTCGAGCAGGCCGTAGTCGCTTGCCGCAAGGGTATTGTGCATCACGACCTGAACGCCGGCCTTTGCCAGGCGCCCAAGCTGATCGAGATATCTGAACGTATCCAGAAATGTCGCGTCCCACCGGTTTCCGCCGCACGCCGCTTCCGCGGTTTCAGTCAGCCAGATCGGCTTGCCGGGTTCGAACTTGTCGCGAAGCCTGAGGTAGAAGGCGAGGGTATGATCGGTCCGGGAAAGCCACGCTTCGGAAAGCGCTGCCTCGGGCGTGCTGCTACTGCCGCATCGCTCCGACAATGCGCCATAGTGATGATACGAAACCACATCCACGCCGGAGCCGGCAACGAGGCCGGAAGCGGCGGTCGTCGCGCCCGCCGTGCCGGGACCGAGAATCATGACTTCAGGCATTCTTTGATTCATTAGCGAACGGAAGATCTCGAAGTCGCGTCGATAGGCGGCGATATCGTTGCTGGCCGGCGCTGCGCCCATCGCGGCGACGTCTGGCTCGTTCATGAACTCCACCGCTGCGATATGGCCGCCAACCGAAGCGGTGTAGGCGAGCAAGCTCGAGGCCTGATCTGATGTCCATGCGCCGGCTGCATTGCGGGTGCCGGGGCTGACCGCGAACGAGGTCACGATCCGTGCCCCGACCGCTTGCGAGAAATCGATCACCCCTCGCCATTGCTGGCGGGTCAGGATTCCGTCGAACCCGCGCGGTGGCGCCGATGGCGCGGCATCTGCATTTGCAAAATAGGTGGCATTCGCCCAGCTTCCGCTGATGCGGATGTAAGCAGGCGCCAAAGCTGCTGCGAGTTTTCGCAATCGGGCGTTGGTCAGATCGATCGGCGCGCGGTACTCGTACAAATCCGAATGTGCATCCGAAGTGTTGGCTCCGTAGGGCTTCCAAAATTTTCCGCCCGTCACTTCGACCATCTCGACGTTATAGGATTGGAAACGTTCGTCCACCGTGCCAATGCGCGCCATGCTCGCCGGCGTGATGGTCAGTTCGCCGGCAAGAGCCGCGGAATAATCGAGCGCAATGAGCAGCGCCGAGATCAGGCAAGACGTGAGTCGAGACGCGCCGGCATAAGGCGTCGGCCGGGGTACTTGCGTCACCCCACGGGAACATGAGGGCAGGTGTTCGGCCGCGGCCTGGTGCCCCGCTTGTCGATCGGCACCTTGCAATTGTCGATTCGTTGCTCGTCCATCCATTTCCTGCCAAGCCGCTCCTTTCCAGTGAGCACCGCGGGCGCGCCCAGCGGCGCTGCGTTCGGCTTCGGCGGATCACCGGCGGGCAGCCTATCCTGCGCCGCCGACGGTAATGCAAGACAGATCGTGAGCAAGGCAGCAAGTGAGCGCAAAGATCTCATGGATGGCCTCGCAAACATCAGGGGCCCTTGATGCGGTGCAAACAAGAAGGCGCCTGATTGAACGACAGCGAGATCTGCCTTTCCACCCGAAACCTGTGGCGCTCAGATCGGTTTTCCCGTCACCCCGGATATGCGGGAGGCTATTTGAGATCGACGTTCCACCGCGCCGGCCATAGTTCGAAGCCTTCGATTTCGCGCAGCTCCGGCCCGGGCACGTTGATTTGAATGCTGTGGCCCTCTCGAATGGCATTGGCGCCGAACGCCGTTGCCGCCTCCAAGGCCGCTTCACTGGAAACAAAGCCGCCGACGCGTTCGCGGTCGCAAAACAGCGCCCATCCGATCGGTGCCTTCACGACGTTGTAAACGTGACTTACCATGGGTCACCTCGCTTCACGACCGCAGGTCATACTCAAAAAATGGCAACCTTTCGACTGCATCGCCATATTCATCCGCCACCGGATGCGAAAGCCGGCGACCGGTATTGGAATCTCACGGTTTCCCTTTGCATTGACACGATTGCAGTCAATCATAGCCAGCGGCAGCGAGCGAGCCCCGCGCATTGCGCTCGATTTGGACCAAGATAAAATCGGAGATCAACCATGATATCGCGCCGATCTGTTTTTTCGACATTGGCTTTCGCGATGGCGTCGGTCGCAGGCTTGCCGGCCTTGGCCGGTTCCAGACGCAGTGATGCGATCCGAATGTTCGACACCGATAGCGACGGAACGCTCGACCTTGCGGAGGTGAAGAAGGCGGCGTCGGCCCTGTTCGCCAGGCTGGACCGGGATCATGATGGCACCCTCGACAAGCGCGAATTGGCCGGGAGGCTGAGCGCCAGGGAGCTGGCGGCTGCCGACCCTGATCACGATGGAACGCTGACGGCGGACGAATATCTGGCCGTGGTCGAGCAACGCTTCAATGCGGCAAATCCGGATAAGGATGGAACCCTGGATGCGAAGGAATTAAACACCGCCGCGGGAAGGGCGCTATTGAAGTTGCTCAGGTAATCCGCAAGCCGAGATTGCGTTCAAGACACGCGCCGCCGATCCTGTGCGGCGCACAACCTTAATGTGAACACTTGCGCTGGGTTCGAGCTGGCCTTACCTTTCACGCCGGTGCGAACATCGCGCCATAAGACTTGGGAGACCTGAATGACCTGGAAAACTCCGAAGATTGTCGAAGTGCCGGTGGGCATGGAAATCAACATGTACGCCTGCGCAGCGCGCAAATAGACTGCCTCGACGCGATCTGCCCGGCTCCAGAAGCAACTCCTTGGCTTCGAGCCGTGGCAGACGTTTCCAGTCGGATCTTCGTCATCCGGACCTCGAGACGGTAGCGTTTATCCTGACCCGCTACCGTCTTTGAAATGACCTGAAACTCCTTTCAGCCAACGTTGTCCTAGGTCCGCGCCACTGTTGCGCAGGCCTCAGAAGTCTTTGGAGCCAACCCGCTATTGGCCTGCTGATCAGACATTTCGGCACCTCGCCATCGATCATCGCAGTGTGATAGGGTTCGCTCTCGGTCAGCGATGCTGCCGTTTTTCATCAGCGATTTTCGGAATGTGAATGCCTATTGATGCAAAAGCGGTTCGGACGGTGATCGTGTGTTTGTCGACACTGCTCCTGAACGGCGTGCATGCGGAGGGCATCGATACCGAGCACATCTTTGCTTTCATGATCGGCTCCGACGTCGGCAACGTCGGCGAACGCGAATTCCAGAGCCAGACGACCGGAAACTTTTCAAAGAGCGGCGGTCGTTATCGGGCGATCGGTCAGGAATTCGAGCTGGAATTCGTACCGGTCCGGAATTTTCGGATCGAGATGGGGACCACCTTTGCATCCCATGACATCAACGGCGTTCCGGATTTCTGGGATCGCCGCCAATTGGCCTGGCAAGGCCTTTCCCTGGATCTTCGCTATCGATTTCTGGACCGGGAAACGGCACCCCTCGGTCTGACAGTTGCAGTGGAGACCCATGCCGACCGCGTCGACGAGACCACAGCCGCGATTGTCCGGAATTACGGTACCGGAATAACGCTGGCGTTGGATCGAGAATTGATTCCAAACTTTGTCGTCGCCGCTCTCAATTTGTCCTACCAGCCGGAATGGACCCGCCTTGTTGGCACGGGCGCGGCGGAGCAGGAATCCACAATAGGCGCGGCTTTCGGGGTGATGGCCCAAATGCGGCCGGGCTTCCTTGTCGGTGGTGAAGCGCGCTATCTGCGGAAATATGAGGGGATCGGCCTGGAGGCGTTCGCGGGTGAAGCGCTGTTTGTCGGTCCCACCGCGTATTTCCAGCTATCGGAACGCTCCCGGCTGACGTTGGCCTGGAGCTTTCAGGCATGGGGGCATTCGGCGCAATCGGGTCCCGCCCTCGATCTGGTTAACTTCGAGCGCCAGCAGGCGCGGATGGTGTTCGGCGTCAATTTCTAGCCGGGAAACCGTTGACCGGCGCTAATCGAGGGGCGGTTTCTTCACGCTGTCTTGAAACTTCGCGCTGCCGGCGAGGTACCTCTTTGTGCTATCAATTCGACGATTGCAAGGATGTCAGGCATGAATCCCATAGATCTGATCGTAACGGTATGTGCCGTGCTGTCGCCCGCGACCTGCGAGGAAACACATCTGGTTTTTAACTGGAGCGGCTCGCTGCAGCAATGCGTTATGCGGGCGCCGCCTTATATCGCGCAGTGGGTGGGTGAGCATCCGAAATGGAACGCGGTGAAGTGGCGCTGCGAATATCCGCACAGCAATGACAAAGCGGATTCGGGAGAAGCGCCGGCCAAGGGCTGATCGACGATTTGACGCGCCGCAGCAAAGCTACTTGTTGCAGTCCTTCAGATCCTTGTCGGCGATTGAAAAAACCGCATCGGCCTTGATCTCGATATCCCGTACAAAGCATTGTCTTGAGTTGGGATAGCCGACCTTGGCGTCATAGCGCCCCGGCTCCACATTGGTGATGCGCAGCCGCTCATCATGGTCGACCTCCTTGTCCTTGTCGTTCAAGGTCTGGTTCGTGCCCCAAGTGTTTTTGCCGGCAGGAGAAAGTTGAAAGCTGGAAACGGTCGCGGTGGTCAGGTTCCAGAGCCGGATGCCCTTGCCCTGTGCGGCAAGTTCGCCGGCGCCCGCTAGCAACAGCGCGATCAAAGCCAGGATCCATCGCATCACATCATCCTCCCAAGTGGAACGCTTGCAAGTAGAGCGTTTGTAAGTGGAACGTTTGGAACCGTCATTGCTTTATCAGACGGTCGCGATTCTTTGCTTTGTCGAAATTTTTTGCGCGGTCGAGACCAATTGGAGCGATCAACTTGGCGGAAGCGAGGTCGGCTCCGTCGAAATCGGTGTCGATGACGGTGACGCCGGTCAGGTCGGCTCCGCCGAGCTGGGCGTTCTTGAGGGAAGCACCCGTCAGGTCGGCACCCTTCAGTGAAGCAAATTCGAGATCGACCCGAGACAGGTCGGCGCTGCGTGCGTTCAGCCGTTCCAGATTGGCGGATTTCAGCACCGCGCGCATCAGGCCCATCGACTGGTTGCGCATGTCGGCGCCCAGATTCGCCTCCGCAATCGAGGCTCCGACCAGGCTCGCGCCGGTAAGATCGGCCGCAATGCGCGCTCCCGAGAGATCGGCGCCGTCGAGACGGGCGCGAGCCATTTGCGAGGCGAACAGGTTGGCGCCTTTGAGGCTCGCGCCCGTCAGGTCCGCCTCGAGCAGCCACGCCTGGTCGAGGACCGCACGATCAAGTCTCGCGCCGGCGAGGTTCGTCTTGTTGAGCCGTGCCGCGCGAAAAATCGCACTGGACAGGTTGAGCCCGGAGAGGTCGAGACCGGACATTCTCTTTCCGGAGAAATCGGCGGGCGCGGCGACGGTGGCCATCGTAAGCGCGGCTTCGACTTCCCCGCGGGTCATTTCGGCGGAGATCATATCGGGCGAGGACAAGTCGACGTCGCGCATCATGTCCTGCGCCGCTGCCGTCATAACGAGAAGACCGAGGCCGAGCGCTGCGGTTCCGATCGTGCGTTTCATCGTCAACTCCGCCGATGACGTATTTTAGCACGCGTCTCAAGCACCGCCTATGAGGCATCTCGCTCGATGTAATCGCCATTGATCCGCCGCGCGACATCTGCCTTGATCGCTGCGATCTCGGCTTCGCCACGCGCGCTGCGCGGTGTGCCGATAGGCAAGTCGGCGAGAATCCGAGCCGGCCGCGGTGACAGCAGGAACAGGCGATCGCCGAGACGAACTGCATCCTCCACGCTGTGAGTAACGAGCAGTGTCGTCACGGAACGGCTGTCTACCAGGATCGCGATCTCCTCGCGCAGGCGGGCGGCAAGGGCGTCATCGAGCGATGCCAGCGGTTCGTCGAGGATGAGGAAATCCGGATCGACGGCGAACGCGCGGGCGAGCGCGACGCGCCGGGCGAGGCCGAGGGATAGTTCGCCGGGAAAATGGCTGCGATGTTCGTTCAATTCCAGAACGGCGAATAACGCGGAAAGCTTTGCTTCATCCACCCGCGGCGCGGCAAGTCGCACGTTTTCTTCGACCGACCGCCAGGGCAGCAGCCGCGGCTCCTGAAACACCATGCCGATCCGCGCGTCCGCCGGCCGGGTAACGCGGCCCCGATAGTCATGATCGAGACCTGCGAGGATCCTCAGCATGGTACTTTTGCCGCAGCCGGACGGGCCGACGAACACACCAACCTCTCCGGCGCCAAGCGCAAATTTGAAATCAGCGAGTACATTCAGCCGCTCGCCGGCCGCGTTGGTGAACGTCTTGTGCTGGATATCGACCTCAAGCTGCACGGGGCCGCCACCGCGATAGTCTAGCTTCAAACGGCTGCACCAGCACGGTTTCGATGGCGAGCACCACCGCGGCGAAAGTCAGCGAATAGGCGAGCAAAAGAGGGATATCGAATAGCTGGAAGGCGATGCCGATCTCGAAGCCAACGCCGTTTGGACGTCCGAGCAATTCGGCAACCAGGACGATCTTCCAGACCAGAGAGAGCCCGGATCGCGCCGCGGCCGCGATATAGGGCGCGAGTTGCGGCAATATAACGTGTCGGAATGCCTTCCAGCGCGGGATCGCAAACACCGTCGCCATTTCGTCAAGCGCTGCGTCGAGGGCGCGGGTTCCCTCGCGCACCGTGACGACGGCGGTAGGCAGCTTGTTGATGGCGATTGCCGCGATCGCGGCGACCTCCGTCAATCCGGCCCAGATATAGGCCAGCACGATCACGACGAGCGCCGGCAAGTTGAGCAGCAGGATCAGCCAGGGGTCGCCGAGTCGGTTGGCGAGTCGCATCCGGCCCATCAGGTAGCCGATGGCAGTGCCCAATGTCATCGCCAACGTGAAGGCGAAGGCGACGCGCGCCAATGTCACGCCGAGATTGAAGAACAGCGCACCGGAAGTGGCTTCCGTGACAATTGCCGTCAATACAGCGGGAGGAGGCGGCAGCTTCTGTCCGCCAGCGAGCAGCGCAGCAATCCACCAGGTGGCAAGAAACACCGCGAATGACAGGAGACGGAGCATTTCAGTCCCCGGGGATCGCGCGATAGAACGTACCGGGGTCAAGTTCTTCTGCTGGCCCCACGATTTCGCGGCCGCCGATCGCCGCCAGCACGCGATACAGAACGCGCGCGTCGGCCTCTTCGTCGGCGATCGGCCGGCGCGGAATTCCTTCCCGATAACGATCGCGGTAGGCGCGCAGGGTTGCGGCGTCGGCGGCACCGGTCAGCGGCGCGATCTGTTCCCACTCCGCATCCGAGGTCGTCAGAATATTCTTGGCTTCGCGGGTCATCGCGATGAAGCGGGCAACCGCATCGCGATTTATGTTTCCCCATTCTTCATCGAAGACGTAGCCGATCATTGCCGTGCGGCCCTTGGCCCCCAGCTTCGGCAGAAGATCTTCGACACCCGCGAGGCGGCGGAAGCCCTTGGCTTCCAGCGCGGCGCAGAAATTCCAGAAATTGACGGTAGCGTCCATTTCACCGTCAAGCGTCTTCGCCGCCAGCAGCGGTGGCGCACCGTAAACGATCGTGGACTCTGATTTCAGGTCGATGCCGTCCTGTTTCATGGATGCGCGCAGCAGCAGCCAATTCTTGTCGATCGGGCCGCCGGCGACGGCGAGTTTGCGGCCTTTGAGATCCGCCAGCGTCCGGATCGAGGATGAATTCGGCACCATCACGGCGCCGAGCGCGCTTGAATACGGATAGAACGTCAATTTTGCGCCGAGCCCGCGTTCACGCGACACCCACAGCCAGTCGGAGACGATAATATCGGCACCGCCGCCGCGGAGCGCGATCTTTCCCGCTTCGGGGCTCGCAAGTTCGCTAACTTCGATCGCGAGGTTTGCCTGTTTGTCGAGGCCGTGAGCGCGGATCACGGCAAGTTCCCAGGCGAAAGTGCCGGTCTTTTGCACTGCAACCCGTATGGTTTCGGCGGCGCGGGAGGGCGCGCCCGACGTCCCGGCCAGGATAGCTGCAGCCAGCAAAATGCGGATGAAAAGCTTCATGATGTCCCTGTTGTCAGAACCTCGATGCCTGATAGGCATGTCAGGTTCGACAAATTTCCGATGGGCAGTTTCCTCGACTGGCTTCTTTTCCGTATAGTAGCACAGCTCTGCGCCCGTCAGCAGGAGGAACGCCATGACACTCGCCGGATCGATGCGACTTATTGTCTGCGCGATGGTCGCGTTGATGGCAACATTCATCGTCGTCCGCGCCGACGAGGTCAACGATTATCCCACGGCGGCGAGATCGGAATATGTGTTTGGCTGCCTGAAGGCGAACGGCGAAACGCGGCAGGCGATCGATCAATGTTCCTGCTCGATCGACGTCATTGCGTCCTTGCTCCCCTATGGTCGGTACGTTACCGCCGAAACCGTGCTAAGCATGGCGCAGGTGAGGGGAAACCTGGGCGGACAGTTCCGCACATCCGAGCAGGCAAACAGTGCGCTCAACGATCTGCGGCGCGCCCAGGCCGAAGCGGAAGTGCGATGTTTCTAATCCGCGCTGTCATCCGCGATCGCAGTCCGCCCATCCAGTGACATCGCGCTGCATCAAATCCCGGAGCCGTCGACCTTCCATTCATTCTGGAACACGTGGCCCTCGGTGTCCTTGGCCTCGACGCGGAAACGCTTCGCGCCGTTCGGAACATAGGTGAATCGAATATTGGGGTCTTCCGAGATCGAAATGCCGCCTTCCATCGCAAGCACCAGATTGTCGTCCTGCCATATCCGCAATTCATTGATGAAGAAGGCCGGAATATAGAGCTGCGTGACCTGATCCATCTGCAGACCGGAATTGTTCGGGTGGCCGATCATGATCTGGGCTTCGCGAGCGCCGCTCGTTGGACCCTCGCTGGGCTTTGCGAACTGCCTGAACCGCATCTGGCCGAGCTTGCCTTTTGCTTCCTCGACGTTCTTGGCAGCCGGAGCCGAGCAGCCGCCGGACGCCTTCACGTAGGTTTTTGTCATGTAGAGCTTGCCGTCGCTCAGTTCCGCGACCGCATGGACGTCGGTATAATTGTTGACGCGCACGCGCGTCGAGATTTCCGAGACCGAAGAATCCTGCCCCAGTTCAAACCGTGCCGCCATCGGCGCCGGATTCTGGTCGATCACCAGCGTGATGGCCAGGACGCGCCTGGCGTCGCCGGGAGGAAGCGTCGCGCGCAACGTGACGGGAACGATCGCCGCGTCCTCGGCACGATACGGCATCTCGATTGCAATTACGCCGGCGCCGTCATTAATGGCGCGGTTGCTGAAGATGTCCTGGACGAGACCGGGCCACGGATCGTAAGGCTCGGGCGTCGCGGCAGCCGCCAGACGGATGCCGAGCGGCATTGCAGCCAGTAAAACGGCGACGCAGAGCAGGCGAGAACGACGTCCCAACATAGTCGTGTTCCTCACGACGATAGAGCCACGAATTCAATATACGTTATCGATCTGGCTATTCCCACTCAATTTCCGAAAAGGCGGCGGTTGCGTTGCGCGCGTTGTAGTCGTCGAACAGCTCCCATTGCGAGCGTTCGGAGGCAGCCGCGGTGTCGGCAGCGACCGTGATGGGCTTGCCGACGGCGATCAGCCCGCGAACATCCGCTGCCAGTTTTTCGAGGTAGCGGCGCTCGTCGGCGAGCGCGCCCGGCCAGGGGCTCACAGAGCCGTGACCGGGGACGACGCGCCGTGCAGGGATGCCGCCGAGTTCGTCGATGACTTTCAGCCAGCCGCGAATGCTGCCGTCGACAACAGGTACGTGGGTGAGGAAGACCAGATCGCCAGCGAACAAGGTGCTGGTTTGCTGGTCGATTACGGTGAGGTCGTTGTCGCTGTGTGCGGTCGGCCAAGCCCGCAGCACCAGCTTCCTGTGCCCGATATCGAGCTCGTGGGTTCCATCCACCAACAGTGTCGGAGGTACGATACGAACCTCACCGATCAATTCATCGCCCATGATGCGCCGAAACGCATCGACGTAGAATGGTCCGCGCGCAGCCAGCGCTCGCGGCAAATTCTTGTGGCCGACAAAGTCGGTTCCATTTCTCAAGAATGCTACGTTTCCAAAGACATGATCCGGGTGGCCGTGCGTGTTGATAACGTATCGGATTGGTTTTTCCGTGCGGGCGCGAATGGCCGCGAGCAGCTGCCGTCCCTCCCTAACGCTGCCTCCGGTATCGATCACCGCAATTGCATCGTCGCCGACGATGAACCCGGTGTTGGCAATCGCTCCCTCATTCTCCCGCGTCATCAGCGCTGTCAGGCCGCGATGCACGAACACCCCCGGTGCGATTTCGCTGACCGGCAGCGCGCTTTGCTGCGCCTGCGAGAATGTTGATGCGCCGAGCAACGCGAGCGCGGCAAGAATCGCTGCGCGATGAATCATAATTCTGCCTCCGTCGCGCCACGAAATTGCACACGAAGATACACTGGGCTGCTTCGCGCTTAACTTCCAAAACATGTTTGCGTCGCAGCACGCCAAGCGAATGAGTTTGCAAAGATTATTTCTGTTGCGCGCTCCAGTTGACGAGCATAGCATTTGGTTGTTTCCGGCTTCAATTGGACCTCGGTTCGCTGAATTTTCCGATGTCCCGAAGAAGTTAGCGAACGCAGAAACCAGAAGTGCGACGGCTTTCGGAAACGCATTCCGTAGCTTGCGCTGAGTCTGGGCCTATCGCAGGCTACTGCACGAACCAATAAAAACTAAACAACATGGGAGGTTTCGCTATGCGCAAGGAGCTATTCGTAACCTGTTTCGGCGTCATAGCGGCATTCGCCGCGGGCGCCGCCAATGCCAACGACGAACTGAACAAGATGGCGCAGAACCCGAAGGACTGGGTGATGCCGGCGGGCGACTACGCCAATACGCGCTACTCCAAACTCAACCAGATCAACGCGGCCAATGTCGGCAAGCTGCAGGTGGCGTGGACGTTCTCCACCGGCGTGCTGCGCGGCCACGAAGGCGGCCCGCTGATCATCGGCAACATGATGTACGTGCACACCCCGTTTCCCAACAAGGTCTATGCTCTTGACCTATCCAACGAGAACAAGATCGTCTGGAAATACGAACCCAAGCAGGATCCCAACGTCATCCCGGTGATGTGCTGCGACACCGTGAACCGCGGCGTCGCCTATGGCGATGGCAAGATCTTCCTGCACCAGGCCGACACCACGCTGGTGGCGCTCGACGCCAAGACCGGCAAGGTGGAATGGACGGTCAAGAACGGCGATCCGGGCAAGGGCGCAACCGGCACCTCGGCGCCGCTGGTGGTCAAGGACAAGGTCCTGATCGGGATCTCCGGCGGCGAGTTCGGCGTGCAATGTCACGTCACCGCCTATGATCTCAAGAGCGGCAAGCAGGTCTGGCGGGCGTTCTCCGAAGGGCCGGACGACCAGATCATGGTCGACCCGGAAAAGACCACCGATCTCGGCAAGCCGGTCGGCAAGGATTCCAGCCTCAAGACCTGGCAGGGCGATCAGTGGAAGATCGGCGGCGGCTGCACATGGGGCTGGATGTCCTATGATCCGGCTCTGAACCTGGTTTACTACGGCTCGGGCAATCCCTCGACCTGGAATCCGAAGCAGCGTCCGGGCGACAACAAGTGGTCGATGACCGTCTTCGCGCGCAATCCGGATACCGGCATGGCGCGCTGGGTCTATCAGATGACGCCGCATGACGAATGGGACTATGACGGCGTCAACGAGATGATCCTGAGCGATCAGCAGATCGGCGGTGCCGAGCGCAAGCTGCTGACCCATTTCGACCGCAACGGGCTCGGCTACACGCTCGACCGCGGCACCGGCGAATTGCTGGTGGCCGACAAGTACGATCCGAAGGTCAACTGGACCTCTGGCGTCGACATGAACAAGAGCTCGCCGACCTACGGCCGGCCCAAGGT
>Ga0137409_10003113_pt1 | contig 17627 bp, 12 predicted proteins | sample CZODoug1_16funga_FD_122059 | JGI IMG/M metagenome (GOLD analysis project Ga0137409, IMG submission 122059) | Vadose zone soil fungal communities from Angelo Coast Range Reserve, California, USA - CZODoug1_16fungal (Hybrid Assembly) | ecosystem: Environmental > Terrestrial > Soil > Vadose zone... | reverse complement strand
CTGGTGAATTCCCTTTTTTCCAGTCAAAGAAACCTTAACCGGAAAAAAGGGAATTCACCAGTCTGACCCCGATTTTCAATTCTTTATTTTTCGTTACTGTTTCGTGGCCATCAATTTCTTGAGCAGGTCCGCCGTGTCCTGATGGATGTCAATGCGGGCACCGCCGCGGCTATTGCCACCGGCTTTGCCCATGGCGGAGTCCACCGGCGTCATCCCCCGACTGTCCTTCGCGTTCAGATCGGCGCCATGATCCACGAGATACTTCACGACGTCATTCCAACCCCAGCGGGCGGCCTCGTGCAGCGGCGTCAGGCCCCGAGCGTTCTCCTTTGCATTGATCTCGCCGCCGGCCTTCAGAAGGAGTTCGAGAGTTTCAATGGACCGTTGCTGCACGTCTTCGGTCGTATATATGCCGCGGGTGTCTGCATCCACAGAACCCACTCCTGCTGCAGCCATGGTTGGCGTGATGCCGGCTACATTCGAAAGGTGTACGTTCGCCCCTTTTTCAAGTAACAAGCGTACGGCAGGCGCATCCAGAGCCTTCGCCGCCCGTATCAGGGGTGTGGTCCCGATTCCAATGATCCTGTCGAGTCCGCGATCGTTGCCGATATTGCGGAACGGCGGGGCGAGCTTCAACTGCGCGTTCGGATTCGCCCCGGCAGTGAGAAGTTGCTCGATGATCTGCAGGCTCGTCGTTTCGTCCAGCGACGGGCGATCCGGCCGGCCTCCCCGCGGAAGCGTATTCAGATCCACGGCTATATACAGAGGCGTCCGTCCGTACCAGTCCCACTTGTTCACGTTCGCGCCCTTCTGGATCAGGTACGCGGCCGTGTTGTAGTGGTCGTTAAGAACTGCCAGGAGGAGGGGAGTGACTCCTTCCGGATCGGTCATGTTCAGGTCGGCACCGGCTTCCGCCAGAATCCGCGTGCACTCGGTGCACCCCTCTCGCGAGGAATAAAGCAGCGGTGTCAATCCGCCCGCAGGCCGGTAAATCGCTCGTGGTTCCGCGGTGACCTGCCTTTCCCAGTTGTTGACCTTCGACCGGGCATTCACGTCCGCGCCGTGCGCGACCAGTTCCTTCACCATCGCCGGCTGGTTTTGTGCGGCGGCCCAGATCAATGCGGTCTGTTCACGCCACTGCTCCCTGGCATTTACATTGGCGCCATGGCTCAACAGAACCTTAGCGGCTTCGACATTGCCGGTGCGGGCCACAACCATCAGCGCCGTCTGGCCGTCGGCGTTTGGCGACTCGACGTCAGCGCCGGCCTTCAACAGCTTGTCGAGCAGGGCGGCATTCCCGAGCAGGGCGGCCTCCGACATCGGCGTTGCGCCGAAATCGTTCTTCGCCTTCACGTTGGCACCGGCTCGAATCAGGCGATCGACCAGGTCCATATCATTGCGATGGATTGCCCAGTGCAGCGCCGTCGTGCCGTCGGCCTCAGGCGTATTGACATTGATGCGTTGCTCGATCATCGCGAGCGCGGCGGTCCTGTCCCCGGTTTTAACGGCGTCCACCAGCGGGACAGCGGCGAGCAGGATTGTCAGAACTGTGCTCAGCATCAAACCTCCGAGAATGTACCGGTACTGATACCGACCTTGTCCGCAGGAACGCCTGCCCTGTCAAGCAGTGTCAGGAGCAGATTTGCAAGCTGTGTGTGGTCGGGATACTTCAGGTGCTGATTGCCTTTGATCTTGCCGCAACCGCCTCCGACCACGAGAGCCGGCAGCGGGAATAAATCGTGAGCGTTGCTGTTGCTCATATTGCTGCCATACAGGAAGATCGCATGATCCAGCATGGAACCGTCGCCGTCGGGCATTTTCGCGAGTTTCGCCAGGAATTTCGCGAAGGCCTGGGTGTGATAGTTCTGAATTTTGACAAGCCTTTCTTTTCTGCTCTTGTCGTTCTGGTGATGCGAAAGCGGATGGAACGCATCGGAAACTCCAACATGGTTGTAAGTCTGGTTGCTGCCCTCTGCTGCCATCATGAAAGTGAAGACTCGCGTGAGATTGGCCTGGTACGCCAGCGCGACCATGTCGAACATGAGGTTGAGACGCTGGTCGAACGTGGTCGTTGGGGGAACCTCAGGCAAGTCGAGCCTGGACAGATCCCGCTCTTCCATCTTCTGGACTCGCCGCTCGATTTCGCGAACGCTTTCCATATAGTCGCTGAGCCGTGCTTTGTCTTGCGGATCCAGACTGCGGCGAAGGTCGGCAGCCTCCTCGGTAACCAGGTCGAGAATGCTCGAGAACTGTTTTGAGATCGCCTTTCGTTCCTGCGCAGAATCGCCCTGGCCAAAGAGCCGCTCGAAAAGCTTGCGAGGATCGGACTCCATCGGAAGCGGCGTAGACGCTGTCCGGAACGAGATAGTGCCGGCATAGCTGCAACCATATGTGCGGTCACAGGCATTGACACCGGTCCGAGCTTCCGTGGCAATTTCGAGGGAGGGAAGCGGCGTATCCTGGCCGATATGTGCGGCAGCCATCTGGTCTATGGTGATGCCGCCATTGGGCTCCTGCCCCGGCTTTGGTGACACACAACTCAACCAGGTTCCGGGTTTCAACGCGTGTACTGGCGGGAGAATGCCGGCCCTGTTTTCGAGTCCGCTCACGATGGTCAACTGTTTCTTGAACGGCTCCAGCGGCTTGAGAATCGGCGTGAGCTCAAAGTTCGTGCCCTCCGTCGCGGGCGTCCACTGTTCCATGATTGCGCCATGGGGGAGATACATGAATCCCATACGTGGTTTTGCAGCAGCCGCGGTTTGCGCCAGCAGAGTTCTCGCCGGAATCATCGCATCCAGCAGAGGCAGTCCGATCGCAACGCCGGCTCCACGAAGGAAAGTGCGGCGTGAAAGATGTCTTCTGGTGATGAACATGAGTTGCATCTCCTCAAAGTCGCCGGCGGTCATAGACCGCCGCTACAGTTAATTATTACTAGCCGTTGTTGAACTCTTTCTCATTTGAAACGGAGCGCTTCTCACGATACCCATCACGATGGACGAGAAGCGATAATTATCGCGGGCGGCCTCGCGCACAATCTTGCGAACCGCGGGCATATCGTAATACTCGACCGTCCGCCCGAGGGCGAAGGTCATAAGTTTTTCAGTCATTGTCTGGACAAACTGTTCGGGGCGCTTCATCAGCGCTTTGCGCACGTCGATGGGGCCGTTCACGGGCGTTCCGTCCGCGAGCTGGCCGGACGCATCGATAGCGGTGCCCGCCCACCGGTCTTTGGTTCGCCACTCCCCGATCGCGTCAAAATTTTCGAACGCGAAGCCGAGGGGATCCATGACGCCATGGCATCCGTTGCAGGAGGGTTTGGAACGATGCAGCGTCATAATCTCGCGCACCGTCTTAGGCTTTTCGCCTTCCTTGTTTTCCTTGAATCCTTCCACATCTGGAGGTGGAGGCGCTGGCGGCGTCCCAACGATGTTCTCCAGAATCCACGAGCCGCGAAGAACCGGGGCCGTGCGATTCGCGTAGGACGTGACCAGCAGAACGCTTCCCTTGCCGAGCAGTCCAAAGCGGTTCGGGTCTGTCAGGGTTACCCGGCGGAACTGATCTCCGCGAATGTTCGGAATTCCGTAGTGCAGCGCCAGGCGTTCGTTGACGAACGTGTAATCCGCTGACATCAGGTCTACGACATTGCGGTCGTCGCTCAGGACGCTTTGAACGAATAGTTCCAGCTCGTGCCGGAAGGCGTCGCGCAGGCTCTCGTCGAAGTTGGGGAACAGGACGGCGTCCGGATCGATGTCGTCGATCGCGGGCATTTTCAGCCACTGGAAAGCAAAGTTGGTCAGCCGTGATTTCGATCGCGGATCGGCCATCAGGCGCCGGACCTGCTTTTCGAGGACTGCCGGATCCTTGAGCTTTCCCTGTTGAGCGACGTCGAGAAGTTCGTCGTCGGGCATTCGGCCCCACAGGAAGAACGACAGCCGGGATGCCGTATCGAGATCGCTGATTCGATAGTTGGAACCGGCGGCGATATTTTCAGGAGCCAGTTCGGCCCGGTATAAAAATTTCGGACTCGCGAGAATTGCGGTCAGCGCGTTTCGAATTCCAGCATCGAAGTCGGTTTGTCTGCCGTCCTTGTAGAACGCGAGCGGCGCCGCCAGGTCGCGGTCCGTCACAGGCCGGCGAAATGCGCGGCGAGCAAATGTCGATATGATTTTCGTGGCGCATGCTAATTCGTCGCTTGCGCTCGCGGGCCTGCAAACAAAAATCCTGTCGCGGCTGGGTGTCGCCCCGATACCGCTTGGATTGAATGGGCCGACAACGTCGAGGCTTCCGACTCTTGGGATCCGATCTTCACCGGAGCCCGGTTTAAACGAGTACAGCACCTCGTCGGACTCCGCAAAGGTTCTGGCGACGAACGTGACGCCCACCTTGTGCGGTCCCGCCGTCACGTTGACACTGATGTTCTGGAAACGGCCATTGATTGCGGCAACGGCAGGCGCCTGCTTCTGATCGATATTCTTCATGTCTTCGTCGCCGCCGACCGTGTTTTCGAAGATTTTGGCGCCATCGATGGTCAGAATCACGGTGTGCCGAAACTCCATGCCCCGCACATATCCCGCAGCCGCAAGGCCGCCGATATTGAACTTATATTCGCCGTCGGACGGGAACAGATGCTCGACGATCAGTCCGCCTCGCGTACCCAGGGGCAGACCCTCGATGTGGACACTCTGATCGGTGCCTCGCGGCGGGCGGTAGGCGTTGCTGGCGGGCTTTGCGGCCGGACTGCCGACGGCGCGGCTGAGCACCTGGCGTGCAGCCGATATGTACTGATCGAGAAACGAAGGGGAGACCTTCAGTACGCTGGCGACATTATCGAAACCTTCCGCTTCGTCGTCTTTGGGAAGGAACGCGGTCGAATCGATATGCAACCCGAGCAGGTCTTCGATGGCATTGGCGTATTCGGCGCGATTGAGGCGATGCAAAGCCACCCGTCCGGGATTCGGATCGGCCGCTGCCGCCTGGTCCAACGAAGTCTCCATCCATGAAACGAAAGAGTCCACGCCAGCCTGAGGGGGCCGGCGGGCGCCCGGCGGGGGCATCATGCCGCCGCGCAGCTTGCGTACTACTCGTTCCCAAACATCCGCGTCTTCGGAAAGATGCCCGAGGTCCATCGTGTCGAACATCAAGCCCGCTGTTTTCGCACGCTGGTTGTGGCAAGACACACAGTATTGATCGAGGAGCGCCTTGTTCTGAGAAGCCGGCGAGGCGGCTTGCTGCGGTTCGCGCACGGCCCCGAGGTTGCTGGAACCGGGCGAGAAAACAGCGAGCGCAATTGCAACAGCTACCACCACAACGTAACGCATCATTAAACAATTCCTCCGAGCTCGCGGACATGTCCCCACATGCCCCGATAGGCGTTTTTCAGGAACCGTTCAGGATTGCCCCACCTCGCGTCGAAATCCTTAGTCGGCGCGGCGGCGATCCAATCGTCGGGGCCCATGCCTGACCTCATCAGCTTGATGAGGCGCTCCTTCATCGTAGTGAGCATTTCCTGTTGAGCTTCCAGGTCAGCGCGGGTCTGCACCGGACCTCTTCCAGGAACGACGCGAGTTTCCGCATTCGCAAGATTGACGAGAGCTTTCGTCGCCTCCAGCATCCCGCCGATCCAGCCGCCGGTGGTGTAATCCAGGACTGGATAAGCTCCGACAGAAACAAGATCGCCCGTCATCAGAATGTTCTGCCCGCGGAAGAACACGTAGATGTCACCGTCCGTGTGCGCCTGTGGAAGGTAGCCATACTCGATCTTTTCAGCGCCGAAGTTCATCTTTCCGTTCGTGTAGAACGTTTCGTTCGGGAACGACAGCGCCGGCCTCGGCTTGTATGCGCGGTTCTCCCATTCACAGAAGAAATCCGCGCCGAGCCACAACTTTGTATTTTCGTGCGCGATTATTTTTGCGCCGGCCTTGCGAAGGGTCTCGTTCGAACCGGTGTTGTCCAGATGCCAATCGGTGTTGAAAAGCACCTGAACGCGCTGTTCTTTGAACTGATCCGAAAGGACCTTCATCAGATCGGCACATCGTTCCGGAAGGCCACCATTGACCATGAGCAAACCGTCGGGTCCGGAGAGGACGGTCACGTTTCCTCCGGTCCCGGTGATCACGGCCACGTTGTCGGTTAACTTGTTTGCTGTAATGGCTGCGGACTGCGGCCGTCCGAAAGCCTGATATGACAGTGATATGCCGGCAGCCCCTGTAATTAAGGTTTGGAGGAACTCTCTACGATTGCTGTCTTTCGATGAGGGCATGCCCCGCAGTTTAATTCGAAACCCGTTGATTTACAAAGGAAAACCTGACGAACGCGGGCTAAAGCCCGCGACTACATTTTGGGTCACATGTTGACCCCATTTCGGGGTCACATGTCGATCCCCATTTTGGGGTCACATGTCGGTCCCATTTCGGGGTCACATGTCGATCCCCCATTTCGGGGTCACATGTCGATCCCCAATGTAGTCGCGGGCTTTAGCCCGCGTTCCCCGGTCAGAACGTCAGGCGCAGCGCCAGTTGAATGATTCGAGGCTGCGAGTCCGTGCTGCTGCCGGTACTCGAGATCTGACCGAACGTTCCCGTTCCGATATTCGTCTCGGGATTCCGGAACAGCGGATGGTTCATTGCGTTGAATACGTCAGCCCGGAACTCGATCTTTCTCTTCTCATCGATGTTGGTAATCTTCGCGATGCTCATATCGATGTTCGTTCGCGTTGGACCGCGAAACGCGTTCCGCCCAAAGGTGCCGTACGTTCGCTGCGAAGGATTGTTGACCGGATCAAATCCCTGAGCGGGCGTGGCGGTCAACGCGGATCTGGAGAACGCGTTCGGATCGAAGAAAAAGTTACCGGTCTTTCCGCTGATTGCCTGTGACAAATGCGGATCGAAATATGTGATGGGAGCGACCAGGTTCGCTCTCACAATATTCTGATCTCCGACGGCAGACGGTCCTGGAGCCGTTCTTGATCGGCTGATTCGGGACAACACATCGAGAGGCTCTCCCGAACGGTAGCTGAAGATGGGCTGGAGGGTCCAACCTGTCGTCAGCCGTGAGGGGCCGCTGCTCCAGGCCTTCGCGAATGGGAGTTCCCATGAGCCGGAAAGCGAGACGTAATGCGTCAGGTCGTAGTCGGAGACCGCTCTGAAGTGCTTGCGATCAAAATAAGGAACGCGGCTGTTGTTTGCTCGGAACCCTGAAGCTGTGTCCTGAGACTTGCTATAGGTCCAGGATAACTGATAGCTCAGGTTGCCCACGCCACGCACGTCCCGCGGTGTTCCGCGCATACCAAGCTGCAGCGCATTGTAGTTGGCCAGACCAACGTTGCCAAATGTATCCAGGTAGCTGAAGGCATTGGCAGGGTTGCCCGACGGCAGATTGAATATTCGCGATGTCGTCCCCGGTATGAATGGGTTGCTGTCGAACAGTCCGGTCAGCTTGTGGGAGTTGCTTCCGGCGTAGGCTACGTCAACAACCGTGTTGGTTGTAATCTCCCGCTGAATGTCCAGGTTGTACTGATAGACATAGGGCGTGCGAAGATTCGGATCGACGGAGTAGACGGCGGCACCGCCCAGCGGCAGCAATCCGGCAAAACTGATGTTCTTCGCCGGTGGAGTCGAAGGAAAGGGGTTCGATTGGCCGGCTGCGACAAAAGGCCGGCTCATATTTGTGGGCTCGGCGGTGGGATTCGCTGCCAACGGACTGTATATCAGGTCGGCGAACCCGAAGAAGGGCGCCTGTCCATTGAACTGGAGATTATCTTCAGCCTTGAGGATGTCGTAGAAGACGCCAAAGCCACCTCGGATACTCGTCTTGCCGCTCTGTCCCGGAGACCACGCGAAACCAAAACGTGGAGCCCAGTCATTCCGGTCGGGGAAATTGGAGCCTTTCGGAGCGCCCGCATCGCCGGGGAAGAGTATGCCCTTGGGCGCGTTCGGGAAGACGGTCGACTGCTTGCCGAGTGCCCATGTGAAGGAGCGCCCTTGCAGGTCCAACTTGGGTGAACTGTACTCATAGCGTACGCCCAGGCTCAATGTCAGATTGCGCCGAACCTTCCATTCATCCTGGAAGAAGCCACCGGCATTTTTCGAACGGATGTTGCTCGGAGCGGCCGGATATTGAAGAAACTCGTCGGCCAGACCGAGCATGAAATCGGCGCGGTCGTTTCTGGTATAAGGCCCGCTGCTGCCGCCCACGTCTCTAAAGTAAAACTGGCCATTGATGTAGAAGTCAAAGATGGTGTTGTTCTGGTACGGGGTAAACGTGGCGCCTCCCTTGAAGGTGTGAGCGCCCTTGATCCAGGTAAGGGTGTCGTTCCAGGTGAACGTGTTATCGATGATTTTTGTCGGTCCCTGATTGCTGAAGCCGGCTCTCATGCCGCTGGAGAAATCCAAAATCGTCGGCCCGGTCGGATCGTCCGGAGTAATACCGATACCCAACTCGCTGGGAGTTGGTAGTTTTTTCGCGGGTATAGCCTGGAAATTGTTATTTCGCTGGGCGGTGAACCGGAAGTCGTTCAGCAGGTTCGACGAGAACGTTCTTACGTAATTGATCGCAGCGAAATATGGCCTCCTCCGCGTTTCAGCGGGGAATCCGCCCACGCTTACGGCGGTGGTGGCGTAGGGAACAAGCTCGGTCCGGCGGCTCCAGCCGAGCGTCGCTGAAAGGCGGTCCCTGGTGGTGACGTAATAGTCCACTTTGTTCGTCAGTTCATCGCGATTGTCGCGGGCGCTATCCTGAAAAATTTTGAACCCGGACGGATCGGCGGGGATCAAATTCGCCTTGATGTAGTTCCTGGCGACAGAGTTGATCCGCGAGGGATCAATGATCGCTTGCGCGGCAAGTGCCGGATTGGGCTGGAAAAACGGGAATTGTTGCAGGAATGCCGCGACGTTTGTATCCGGCCCGGTGCCGCTGGCATTAGACCTGGAAAAATCGCCGTTCAGCTCGGCGGGCGTGAAGATTTTGAGCTTGGGGGAAGTCCGAAGCTGCGAAAGCCGCTGGCTCTGCCACCCGCTGAAGAAAAACAGCTTGTCTTTCAGTACGGGGCCCCCAATGGTGCCGCCGAATTGATTCCGTTTCAAAATATCCTTGGGAAGTCCTCCGGCGTTGTTGAAGAACGAATTCGCGTTGAGCGCGTCATTCCGCACGTACTCATAAGCAGAACCATGAAACGCATTCGTCCCGGATTTCGTGACGACGCTGACGATACCGCCGGCATTTCGGCCATATTCGGCGTTGTACGTACTGGTCAGAATCTTGAACTCTTCGATCATGTCCGGATTGGGATTGATGACGACGCCGTTACTCAATAAGTTGTTGTTAATTCCGCCGTCGAGCAGGTACGTCACCGAATCCTGACGGCCACCTGCAACGCTAAACGTTCCCGTACCCCCACCCGCCGTGGACGGGATGACACCGGGCTGCAAAAGTGCAAGATCCAGAGTATTTCGTCCGTTCAGAGGCATATTCTGGATCTGGAGGCTGGTCACCGACATGCCCAGTGTCGGGCTGATGGTCTCCACGTGCGTGATGCCTTCCTCAACGACAATCTCGTCCGTTCGCGCACCCACCGCCATCTTCAGGTCGACGCGGAGCGACTGGTTGATCTCCAGCTTCTCCGGTTTCGTCACCGCCTTCTGGAAACCCTGCATCTCCGCACTTACCTGGTACATTCCGATCGGCAGCAGCAGAACCTGGTAGAAACCCTGTTCATTCGTGAGTGCGCTGTATGCCGTTTGGGTTCCGACATTCGTTACCGTGACGGGCGCACCGGGAATGACGGCGCCTGTTGGATCGGTGACGGTTCCGATGATCCGCCCGGTTGCAGTTTGCGACCAGGCTACGGATATGCCAAGTACACACACGAGAACAAAGGCAATTTCTGAAGCTCTCATAAAGCGCAACATAGATTTTCCCCCCTCGCTAAGGTGTTCCGTCCCGGCATGCAAACAAACTGGTAGCCGGAAACGTCGTGGTTTGCGCCATATGCTTACACCGAATAAGCGCCGCGAAAAAGAAAAAATTCTTACCAACTCCTGGCGCGGACGCGCCAGACTTCGCGGGGCCGCCCAAACGCAAGCCGCTTCGCCCAGGTTGTTTCGTAAGCACAGAGGTCCGGCTGCGGAATTCTCTCCGCGGTTATGATTTGAAGTCCGGCTTGTTGGTAAAGATGAGGCAGTGCTGCGACATCCAAAACAGCCCCATCGAGCGGCGCTTTTTCACGGGCATCACGTTGCCTGTCGTACGAGAAGACCACCTCGATGTCAGCTTCCGGTAAACAAAGGCTGGCGATGTGGCGAAGCGATTCGATTCAGGAAAATGGATTCCCCTCCTTGAAAAGGAGGGGAATCCATTTCCCGTGCCCGTCTCTCTCTTTCGAGTTGGGCAACACGAACGTAAGCCCGGGGTAGGTATCTTCTGCCTTGAAAGGCTCCTCTTTGAGGAAGGGAATACAGATTTCACTGTTACAGTCGCCTACTCTACCGGTCTTTGAGCTGTTGTGGCGCGAATAATGGCTGACACGGTGAGAAGAAGGGCAGGTAAGGACACTCTCCATCTCCGCCGTAGTATTCCTTGCGGGCACGAACCTGATATTGGGGATTCTTGAGGCGAATACGAATGCGGTGCCATTTACCGTCATTCAGCGGATGGGTGGGATAGTAACCGATGCTGTACTGGTTCCGGAGTTCGGAGGCGATTTCATCCAAGGCCTCTTGAATTTGATTTGTGCGGCTGTCCTTTTGTCCCGATACGAGCCATGCTTTGCCGCCGCTGGAATCGGAAAATGCATGAAGAACGTCCATGTCGACGCTTTCGGCACTGCCCTTGGCTGTCGGCGGTTCACTTATTGTGCCCAAACCAGACGGAGCGATCCCCAGTGCATAGACCAGCAGCTCGGATTCGCGCACGGCGAGTGCAGCCGATTCGAAGCTGTTGCTGCTCAAAGTATCGTCGCCGTCAGAAATCAGAAGGATCGCTTTCTTCTGGTGCTTTCCGCTTTTGATCTTCCGAAGCCCCGCGACCAGCGCGTCATATAGAGCGGTGGAGCCATGCACGCCGCGGCCCCTGAGGACTCTGGCAAGCTTTTCCCGATCGCTGGTGAAATCCTGCTGCAGGACGGGCAAGGTCGAAAAAGTCATCAGGAAAACGTCATCGTCGGCATGGATCGTTCGAATGAAATGCTCAACCGCCGACGTGGCAGTACTGATCTTCGGTTCCATGCTGGCACTGGTGTCGAGAACGATACCGACGCTTACCGGTAAATCCCTGGCCTGGGTGAAGTGCGCGATGGTCTGCGGCTCGCCATCCTCTTCAACAATCAAATCGTCTGGCGACAGGTTGGCGACGTATCGTCCTTTGTCGTCTGTGATCGTGGCTACCACGTTGACGAGCGGAACATCCACTTTGAGCTGTAGAAGACAGCAGATTAGTCCCAAAGCCCACCGGCGCATAGGAACAGTTTAATCCTCAGAACTCGAAGGGTCGGGCTAATTCGGGGACAGACGTATAAATCACCTAATTAGCATTCAAAGTTAACCTCACTCGCTAATTAAGTGATTTATACGTCTGTCCCCGAATTACCCCGACCCTCCCATTTTCCTTGACGCGTCCTTTGGTCCGGTCTATATCGAACGGGGAATAATACATGCGACCTCATTTGATCGCCTTTGCGTCCGTGTTGGTCCTTCTGCCGATTCTGGCAGCGGGGCAGGGCCGGGGAGGCCCGCGGGCGCCGGCCAAACCGACGCCGCATTGGCCGGACGGCCGCGTCAATCTCGGTCCAATTCCGGGAGCCGCCGGACTCTGGTTTCCGATTGATGCCCGAATTTCGGTGCCGGACAGTGGAGTGGGCAGGGGCCCCGGAGGTCCTCCGGGCGCTCCGCGGTATCCGAATCTGAAGTACAGCCAGGTTCCGTTTCAGCCCTGGGCAAGAGCGCTGCTCGATTATCGCCTCGACAATGCCTTCGAGCCGCACACGCGCTGCAAGCCCTCCGGTGGTCCGCGCCAGCCCATGACGCCTTATGGCGTCGAGTTCGTCGACATCCCCGAAATGAAGCGCATGTACCTTATGGACGAAGGCGGCCCTCACACCTGGCGGACCATCTACATGGACGGTCGGGAGCACCCCAGGAATCTCGTTTCGAGTTACTACGGCCACTCCGTCGGCCGCTGGGAAGGCGAGACGCTCGTGGTCGACAGTGTCGGGTTCAACGAAGCGTTCTGGCTGGATCGGGAAGGTTCACCGCACACCGAGCAGCTTCACATGATCGAAAAATTCACACGCACCGACATGAACACGATGAAGTACGAAGTGACGATCGATGATCCCGGCGCATACACCGCCCCCTGGACCGGTGGTTTTTACATGCAGTGGACGCCGGACGTCGAGTTGTTTGAATACATCTGCCAGGAGAATAACTTTGCATCAGGTTTGATGGTCGGCGCCGGTGAATCGATCGATCGCGCCAGCCGAATTATTCCTTAAGGAGACTCGAGATGCTTGTCACCGTAGTTCTTGCGCTTGCCCTCCAGGCCGCTCCTGCGAAACCCAACTTCACCGGAGTCTGGGCCGGACCGGGCTTTACTCACAAAGTTGGACCCAACGACACCGACACTTCGAGTGTCCGCGTGTACGACTCGAAAAACTTTTCCCCGTTCAAGCCCGGCGGGGAAGCGTTATTCAAGCGGAAACCGACTGGAGACGAGACCAGGGACGACCCGACCGCGTTCTGCTTACCGAACGGACTGACGCGGCAAATCCATTCTCCGTATGCTCAGCAATGGATTCAGGCGCCTGAAACGATGGTAGTCCTGTATGAGTACATGCACTTCTTCCGTATAATTCCCATCGGAGCGCCCAATCGCCCGCACGATAAAAACATCGACATGACCTGGATGGGCGATTCGATTGGCTGGTGGGAGGGAGACACTTTTGTCATCGACACCATCGGCTTGAAAGAGTGGATGCTCGATGCGTCGCTGGACACAACCAACCACACTGAGGGGCACTGGCATAGCGATGCCGCCCACGTCATTGAGCGTCTCCGATTCATGGACCGGACGACGGTTTCATACAAAGTAACCCTCGACGATCCGAAGATTTTTACAGCGCCGTGGAGCCAGGATTTTGAAATGAAGCTCCACCCGACGTGGAAGCTTCTCGAGTTCGTTTGCGAAGAGAACAACCGGTGCATTGGCGGGAAGTGCACTCCGGCCGACGTGCAAAAATGAAAAGGCACACTGTAGCGGCGGTCTGTGACCGCCGGCGATCTCACATTTGCGGATTGTCGGCGGTCATAGACCGCCGCTACAGCCAGACGGATTAGTGCGTCATCGCGTAAACGATGACATTGGTCAGGAATCTCGCGGAATAGGCGGAATATCTCTGCGGATAGGTCGGGTCATCAGCCCATTCGAGCCCGTCGCCCAGATCGGTGTTCCAGGCCATCAACACGCAGATTCGACCATGCTTGTCGAAGAGAGCGAAGACTTTGGGTATCTTCCCGGATGGCCCATTTTCCCACTGATCGCACTCCGGACATTTGGCAATTCCGTCATTCGTGACCTGAATGATCTCGTTGATGTCGTAGAAGGAATGAAATAGAGGGTGTGAGACGTTCAGTTCCACCGGCGATGCTTCAGGCAGCACCCGGTGAAGTTGTTCGAGAAACTCCCTAAACTCTCGATCGCCATGGAAGTCATCGGCGAACCAGAAACCGCCGCGTTCCAGGTACTCGCGCAGGTTGGCGGCATCGCGGGGCTCCAGGACCATCTGTTCGGGCTCGACCGAGTAGATAAAAGGATATCGAAAGAGTTCCGGGCTCGAGGGTTTAACCAGTGTCGGTGATCCGACATCTATCCGAGTGTGGTGTCCCACGTACCTCGCGGTGTGGCTGTCCATCGCCGGATAGTCGGTATACCAGTTCTTGATGTAGTCCGGGATGCCGCCGGGATATTGCAGCCGGGCGAAGCGAAATCCTGCATTATCTTCGTTCTGCACATCGGCATTGACGGATAACCACATCAACAGAAGCAGGAAAGCGAGGCCAACCCACTTCGCGGCGAGTTTGCTCCAATTTCTCACGAATCAACCAAGAGCATTTGAGCTTCCATAAAGGAGAAATGCAATGAAAACCTTCAAGAACTTTGTGAACAACGAATGGATTGCGGGGCGAGACACACGCGAGGTGGTCAATCCGTTCAACGGGGAAAAGATTGCCATCGTGCCGGAGGCGAGCAAGCAGGACGTCGATCAGGCAATCCGCGCGGCGCGTGAGGCGTTCGATCGAGGTTCCTGGAAAGACACAACAGCGCAACAACGCGGCCGGATTCTATTCGCTATGGCGGATATCGTTCGCAAGAACGCGGCAATGCTGGCGGAACTGGAAACGCTGAATTGCGGCAAACCTATCGTGGAGAGTGAGTTCGATATGGCTGACACGGCGAGCTGCTTCGAGTACTACGGCGGTCTTGCCACCAAAGTTCACGGAGAAACTCTGCCGGTTCCGGACAATGCCCTCAACATGACCTTGAGGGAGCCTGTCGGCGTCGCCGGACTGATTGTGCCATGGAACTATCCGATTATGCTGGCCGCATGGAAACTGGCCCCGGCATTGGCCGCGGGATGCACCGTCGTGCTGAAACCGGCCGAACAAACCCCGCTGACCACGTTGGAGTTCGCGCGGCTGGTGCAAGAAGGTATTCCCGATTTGCCGCCGGGCGTGTTGAATGTCGTTACCGGAGATGGTCCGGTTGCCGGCCGCGCCATCGTCGAGTCCATGGAGGTCGATAAAGTCGCCTTCACCGGTGGAACAGAAACCGGCCGCGAAGTCCTGCGCGGGGTGGCCAACTCCAACCTGAAGAAGGTTTCGCTGGAGCTGGGTGGCAAGTCACCCAACATCTTTTTTAGCGACGCAAGCCTCGACGCCGCCATCGATGGGGCGCTCTTCGGCATTTTTATCAATCAGGGTGAAGTCTGCTCTGCCGGATCGCGTGTTCTTGTGCAGCAGGATCTTTTCAAACGCTTCGTCGGAAGGATGAAAGAGATGACCCCGCGAATCCGGCTCGGCAATCCCATGGATCGGGAAACAAAGATGGGTCCGCTCGTCAGCAAAGAGCATCTCGAGAGGGTTGAGAGCTACATCGAAGTTGGAAAGAAAGAAGCCGCGCTCGTGACAGGAGGAAAGCGCCCGTCATCACAGGATCTACGTAATGGATATTTCATCGAACCCACGATCTTCGAAACCGACAACACCACGCGCATTGCCCGCGAAGAGATTTTTGGGCCGGTCGTGGCGTGCATTCCATTTAAGGATGAGGACGACGCGCTCCGCATCGCAAACGACACTCCGTACGGGCTGGCAGCGGCGGTCTGGTCACGCGATGTGTTCCGGTGTCTGCGGGTCGTCAAGAATCTGAAGGCAGGCATCGTTTGGGTCAACACGATGCAGCCCTGTTATGTCGAGTCTCCCTGGGGCGGCTACAAGCAAAGCGGCCACGGACGGGAGTTGAGCCTGCACGGAATCGAAGAGTTTCTGGAAACCAAGCAGGTCCATATCAATCTCAGCGAGCGTCCGATCGGCTGGTATTAAACACGCCTCAAATGATCTTGGGCTTGACACCTGAGCACGACCTCTCTATATGTGTTCGTGGTAAAGGGCGTTGAAACCGGAAATCCCGGATTAAAGGAGATCAACTTGGCCGTTCCCGTATTTCTACATACCCTCGAAGAGAGTTCCCTGAGCACCTGGATCCGTGACTCACCATCGATATTCGCCTACTGGTTTATTCTCACGTGGCACGCGATCGGAATGGGATTGGCGGTTGGCGCCAGTGCCGTGATTGATTTGCGGCTTCTCGGCGTTGCACGGGAGATGCCTATAGCGCCGCTGAAGAAGTTATATCCCCTGTTGTGGATCGGCTTCTGGATACAAGTGATATCAGGGATACTCCTGATCATTGCTTATCCCACAAAGGCGCTGACGAACCCGGTCTTCTATACCAAGCTTGCATTGATCGGGATCGCCATGGTGATCATGCGGACGCTCTACAAGCGGATATTCGTCGATCCGAGCCTGAGTGATGAAAGCATGATGATCAAGGGCAAGAACCTTGCGACGTGGTCACTCGTCTGTTGGGTTGGAGCCATGACGGCGGGCCGCTTCCTGGCATATACCTTTAATTATTTGATGTATCCCGAACCCGGGGAAGCCGCATTCTTGCATTCTTTCCAACCGTATTTGAAATCGATCGGGGCCGCAGGAGATCACATTCTGCGCGCAATGGGTTACCTATGAATTTACAAAATCTGCTCAATCTGGCACATCTGCACCTTTTGCTGAACCACTGGCCGATCATCGGCACTTTTATTGGCCTTGGCCTGTTCCTTGTTTCCCTTGCTGCAAAAGGCGACGACCTGAAAAAAGCCAGCCTTGTCGTTTTCTCGATCATTGCTCTCTTCGCGATCCCCACGTATACGAGCGGCAATGCGGCATTCGAGGTGATTCGGCGCGAGACCGGCGTGACCAAAACCATAATTGATGCACACCAGGGCGCGGCGCTGATGTCGCTCCTGTTCATGGAAATCACCGGCTTCTTTTCCTGGCTGGGACTGTGGCAGTATCGTCGATTCAAACGTACGGCAACATATATCTTGCCGGCCGTCCTGTTGTTTTCGGTTGTATCGGTAGGCCTCCTGACAATCACGGGGAACACAGGCGGCGACATCCGTCATCCGGAGATTCGGCCTGGCGAGGAAACGGCATCGTTTGTATCCAGTGTGGGCTCCGCAATATTCACGACAACCCAGCATTTTGTGACCGACGCTTCCCGGTGGGTGTGGCCGGTTCTGGAAACCCTCCATTTTCTCGGTCTCACGCTTCTTCTGGGCGCACTGGGACTGATTGATCTGCGCATACTGGGATTTTTCAAGCCACTACGGTTAGGTCCCCTGTATCGGTTCGTACCCTGGGCAATGGCGGGATTCGTCCTTAATATGATCACGGGCATGCTCTTCTTTATCGGCATGCCGTTCTTCTACGCCTACAACTTCGATTTTCACATGAAGATGTTCGGTATTCTGTTTGCGGGAACGAACATCCTGTTGTTGTTCTGCACCGACGCATTCCGTGACTGCGAGCAGCTGGGACCCAGCGAAGAAGCACCCCCATTCGCCAAGTTTTTCGCAGCGACCTCCATAGTCCTGGTGGTCGCAGTTATTGTCCTTGGCCGCTACATGCCGTTTTTTGAGGATTCCTTGAGGCCCCCGGGCTAACCAAGGGTTTCACGCTTGTCATCCTGGCGATCACCCACTGTAGCGGCGGTCTGTGACCGCCGGTTTTTCCACGCATGTCGCGAAAAGCCGGCGGTCATAGACCGCCGCTACAGTTTCTGCCGCGAAATCAGAATTGCAGACGCAATGAACCTTGAATCACGCGAGGGCCGCCGCCGACAACACCACCGGTGGTGCCGACTGCGGTCGCCGTGGCGCTTCCCAGGGTTGCCGTGATTTTTCCGAAGTTGGCATTGCTCTGGTTGTTCTGAGGATTCGCAAAATTCGTATGGTTGAACAGATTGAAGAACTCGGCACGGAACTGCAGACCAAGCCGTTCGGTGAACTTGAAACTCTT
>Ga0137409_10003112_pt1 | contig 17629 bp, 15 predicted proteins | sample CZODoug1_16funga_FD_122059 | JGI IMG/M metagenome (GOLD analysis project Ga0137409, IMG submission 122059) | Vadose zone soil fungal communities from Angelo Coast Range Reserve, California, USA - CZODoug1_16fungal (Hybrid Assembly) | ecosystem: Environmental > Terrestrial > Soil > Vadose zone... | reverse complement strand
GCCATCCCCGGCGTGGAACTGGTCGAAATGGCCATGGCCGATTACTGCTGCGGCTCCGCGGGCTCCTACAACGTCACTGAAACGCAGACTTCTCTCGACATTCTGGCGGAGAAAATGAAACACGCACGCGCAACCAACGCTCCAGTCATCGTCACCGCAAATCCGGGTTGCCTGTTACAAATGCGGGCGGGCGCAAAAATCCACTCCACGGGACAGGAAGTCGTGCATGTCATTGAACTTTTGGACCGGGCGCTAATGAAGAATGCCTAGTCTCACTTTTCCGCTGATTTCTGAAATCTATTTCTCACCGATGAGGTAGCGGCAGCCGAGTGGGCCCATGCGCGCGGAATGCACTGCGCCGGCGGCAACATCGCAGCGCTCGCCCGCTCCATACGTTTGCGTCGAGCCCGCATGCGTCAGCGTCATTTCTCCATCGAGGATAATGTGCGCGGTCTCGGATGCGTGCGTGTGGTCCGCGTAAAACACGTTCGGTCCATCCTGCCAGACGTACGTGTGCAGGAATCCTTCGGCGTGAAGCTGGCGTTCGAGTGGTTTCAAATCGGCGTTCATTTTTCTTTGGGGCGGAACAATCCTCCCGCGATGCGCGTGACCATTGGGCGCGGGACGAACCGCACGCTTTGGGCGCCCAGCCAATTGGTGAATCCGGAGATCACCGAACTCTTCCCTGCCGCAAGCGCACGGAGGCCTACGCGAGCGACTTTCTGGGCCGTCTCCTGTGGACGCCGCGTGTGGTGGCGCTGGTCGGCAACTTCGAGAAATTCGCTTTCCGTCGATCCGGGACAAAGCGCGCAGACGCTAATTCCGTGATGCCGCACCTCCTCGGCAAGGCCTTCGGCAAATTGCAGATCAAACGATTTTGTCGCGGCGTACGTCGTGATGTAGGGCACCGGCTGAAACGCCGCCGTCGAAGCGAGGATCAGAATGTCCCCGCTGCCGCGGGCTATCATCCCCGGAAGATAAAGGTGCGTCAGATGTACGACCGCGCTCACGTTGACCTGCACCATTTCGAGGAGGCGGTCGACCGGCACCTTGTGGAATTCACCGTACGCGCCGAAACCCGCATTATTCACGAGCAGGTCCACCGAAATATTCTTGGCCTCCGTGAATGTGAATATCTCTTCGGGACCCGACGATCGGGCCAAGTCAGCGACGCACACGAGTGTGCGGATGCCATGTTTCAGGCTGAGCTCGCCGGCAAGGCCTGCGAGGCGGTCACGCCTTCGTGCTGTGAGTACGAGATTCGTTCCACCCGCAGCCAGCTCCCGCGCCAGCGCCGTGCCGATTCCCGCGCTCGCTCCCGTTATTAACGCCCACTTCCCTTGCCAGTGGTTCATTGCCGCCTCCGTAGGGTCCCCGGAAGGATTGTACAAGACGCGGACGAATTCTTGGGCGGCACAAATGGTGGCCAGGGTCGCATCGCGGGCAGACAAGAATTTTCGCTCGGGCAGCGGTTCGGATGCGGAAAAAGGCAACGACGAGACTCCCATCGCAATTCGCGAAAGAAGCCTCGTCATCTGTGGCCAGCAGACGGCATCATCGGGTTTCGTGACGCGGCATCCTGCTTACATTTTAGAGTAAAGACAAACTTTAGCGCGGGGACGTATTTTTCGCCGACCTTGCATCCACTACATCCGCGCGAGGGGTCATCGAGACAACCGAATACTCGCGCTCTTTGTCATTTGCTTCGGGGACACGAAGGATCAGCTTATCTTTCTCGATCCGAAATTCAGCCGTTTCGCCAATTCGCAATAGAGTTGGATGTTTGTCATCTTTCGGCCTGATCCTGTACATAACTCGATCTGCCTGCAATACGTATTCCGGGCAAAGCATTTCTTTGGTGTTCTTGTGCTCGCCGTCGGTCCCCAGGAGTTCCCCAACAATCGTCTTGCTGCCCTTTTCCGCGTAGCCGCAGGGCGAGGCCTCCATTTGGAGCAATACACCCTTCTCGTAAGATTTTTCTTTCGCTTGAACAGTCCAGCTAACGCTTGCCAGGACAGCCAACAGAAGAACGTTTTTCATCGAATTTTCTCCAATCGCTTGAGAATGTCTTTCGGCCGATTTGGCGGCATTCTTGATCCCGTTTCCAAGACGGGCTAGGCGGTTTTGATGGGTGCAGGGAACCTTCCATACCGTAAGTACTGTGTTTTCAATAAAGGCTGGCGTATTTGCCGAGGCATCCGTAGGGGTGATGTGTCGAAAATTCACAATTTCAGAAATGACATGGACGATTTGGCGATTCATGCTCGTCCGCTGGACCTCGCGCGTAAGCAGACGGGTCCTACCCCAACTCGGGGACGTCGCTTAGCCACCAGCAAGTTTCAAGCTCATCTGGCAGGCTTCGCAAAAGACAACGAGGCCTCCTCCGGCAGTTCGCGGAAGAAGCCTCGTGTTCACTACTAAAAGAATCGCGTCACGGAGTTCCGCGACGTAATCCTCTGCTCGAATTTAAATTCAGCGAGCTGTGTTTGGACGCGTTGCTTGGTCGTTTGTCGGGTATTGGCGATAGACGAATCTTCGCCCAGATGTTTCTCCAGGATAGAACCACGACTGAAGTGCCAGGGATGAAACGCCGGAGAGAGGTTCAAGGTAAAAAACACTCTTGTCGTCCGCATGAGGTTTGTAGTCTGAGATGGTTTGGATCGTAGCGAGCAATTGATCTTCATCCCCGTTCCAGACCTGCACGATGTTTCGGTTGGATGGAGAATCGAGCAATTTAAAAACGTAGGTTCCCGGCTCCAACACTTGCCCCGGGATTTCTACGCTGTCACTGAAAGTTACAATCGTTCTCTTGTCCGACTCACTCGCCCTGACTCCGGGAACCAGCGTGGCACAAAGCAATAAAGCAAACATTGTAATTGGCAATACTTTGAGATTTTTCATGACTTCCTCCTGTTTGATATGGTCTGGCAAATTAAGCTGGGGGGTCTGGCTGGAGTGAGCGGAACACCATTCCGCTCCGTGCTGTTGATGCATTGCCGACACCGGGGGTTGCCAGGTTATTTGGTGGCTGCGGCTGGATGATCGGGGCCGTCGAATGAAACATGCACGGGCGATCGCTACGGCCCATATCGCCCCTTGGACGGCGCCTGGCAGGCTTTGTTAAGCTCAGTGTGTTCGAGGACTCGAAGGGAGCGCTTCTTCCATGGCGCAGCGCTTGCGCATCGCGCTCTTTTTTTTCGCGCTCTGTGTAACCAGCGGTCGTGGGCAATCCGCGCCGGGGGGCACTTCTCAAAGCGCAACGCCGCAGACCGTTGCGTATGCCGATTCTCCGAAGGGCCTGCAGGACTTCCTCGAAAATCTCTTCGCAGCGATTAAGACAAACGACAAACCGAGGACCGATTCACTTTGGCAAAGCACGTTGCTCCCGGAGCATGCTGCGTGGTTTGCACGCGTCTTCGGCGATAAACAAGGCCCTGCTCTGGAAACGACTTATGCCAGGCAACTCGCCAACGCCTCTTCCGGCCCAGGGAAAACGTATGCGTTCGTCGCTAGCCTCGACACCGTCAAGTTCGTGGTATTGCCGCTGGCGCAAGCTGCCGTGAACCGCCCTGATTCCTGGGCAAAGCTGATCCTGCTGTCGATGAAGGCGCCGGTTTCTGCGTATAGGGCCGAAGCGATTGGTCCTGCGGGCGCAGCCAGCTACATGCTCGGCTATTTTTTCTATGTGGGGGGCGCCTTCCGGTGGATCGATGAAGGTGTATTCAGTGCCATGAGCGCCACGAAGATTTCGACGAGACTTCCCTACATCTCGAGCCTGGAAGCGCAGATGCTGTTGCTGCAAAGCACTCCGCCTGTCACGCCGCCACTGGTGAGAAAAGAAGGCATCTCCAACACGGTCATGCTCGACGTCATCATTGACGTTCTAGGTCAAGTCAGGTCCGCTTCGATTCTTAGCGGTGACCTTGTGCTCGGGAACGCCGCAAGGGCGGCTGTGCTGATGTGGCGATACCGCCCCTACATTCAAAATGGACGTCCCGTCGATGTGGAAACGACTGTCACTGTGACGTTTCCGCTGTAAACCTGAACGACGTCAACACTCGCGGTGAATGTTTGGGTCAAGGAATGCAGTCTACGGAATAATCGTTAGATCCTCTCGAGTTAAGCCGAAGTTCGCGTTCACTGGGTCCATCGCGAGCACCTGCAATTCGACCTGTCCCGCCGCGGTGACGGGAAGGTTGCCCGAATAGGTGTTCTGCACGCCGGCATATTGCATGGGGACTTCCGCTTCCACGTTGCCCTCCCGAACCAGCCGTGCGACCACCCGGAATTTGTTGGAATCCCAATGGCCGCCGGGCTCGGTTGGGCATCCGCAGGCCATCGTGACTGTGACTTTCACTTCGAACGGCATCCCCACCTTGACCTTGGTGCCCACCTGTGGCGCGAGAGTCTTCACAATGAATCCGTGGATTTCGAGCACAATGCCGTCACCCAGGATGTCTTCCCCCGGAACAAGGAGGAGCGTCTTGGATGAGCGCTGCGTGGCCTCCGGGCTGCCCAGCGGGCCCTCCGCTGTCACCTCGACGACGGTCGGCCGTTCCAGATTCAAGACGGCCAGAAAACCGGACGCGCCCGGGGTGTCGTAGATTTTTTCTCCACGAACGTGGGGCTTCTCGATGATCACCGCCGTGTCACCCGTTCCATCCTGCAGCATGCCCTCGGCCAGCACTTTTCCGGAGCTGACTTCGCGAATCGTGATGCGTGCTCCACCAACGCCCTTGCCGATAATTTTGGCGTCACGAGCTATGGCACGCACCATGACCTTGGTCTCTTTACCGGCTGCTCGAGCATATAGCTGCGTGACAAGAAAAATGGTGAAGAAGGCGATTGTGCTGAGTAGTCGGCTAACTTTCATGTTGCCCTCCCGGAAAGGCAAGATAGATACTAAATTCAAAATTTTGGTTGGTCAGACGATATCACATATTCAACCCTCCGCGCGGTGGTTACATCGCAACTGAGTGACTAACTTTTAGATAGCTCGGTGGACGGCCCCGGATGGCCGGCGTATGATACGCGTAAGTCAAAGAATGGTGCCGAAAGTTTGAATCAGAACGGTCAAAGGAGAAGAATCCATGAACGAATTCTCACGCCGGTCCCTACTGGGCGGAGCGGTCGCGGCGGCTGCCTCGACGATGTGGAGCGAACCGGTGCATGCTCAATACGTGTGGCAAAAATCGAATTGGCAGGCCGCGGAGTTTGACGCGCTCACGCATTCTGCGCGGCGCATAAAGTTGGTGGTGCACGGATTTGCCATCAACGACGCGAGATTTCTGAAGAACGCTAAAAACTCTCTCACGGGGCTTCAATTTGGAAGCGGCATCCCCGCTGATCAGATCCAAATCGTGTGCGCGCTGAATGGGCCCGCCAACATGCTGAATTACAGCGATTACGTCTGGCAGAAGTACCGAATCGGGGAGTGGATAAAAGTTGACGACCCGAAGACGGGACAGCCCGCCGTGCGCAATATTTTCTATCCAAGCAAGGCTGGGACACCGCTGCATTACACATCCGAGGACCCCAGCAGCGAGGACTCCGCGTACCAGGATTTCAGTGTTCAGGGACTGCAGGCGCGCGGCGTGAAATTCTTGAGCTGCCACTCCTCCACGGAAGAGGCTGCACGGGCCTTGATCAAACAAAATAGTCTGACCGCTCAGCCCGAAGAGATCGTAAAGGACATCCATGCCCATGCACTGCCTGGCGTGGTCATCGTGCCGGCGCTATCGGCGGCGCTTGCGCTCTTACAGAGCGACGGGAAGTACGGTTATATGGCGGCGTAAAGTGTCTTTGTAGCGTCGGCCTTCAGGCCGACATTGGAGATGCGAGCACATGCCCGCATGAAGGCGGGCTCTACAGGCTGATCGAAGGAGCAATCGAGTGATTCGAGCGATCGTTGCACGCTGCGGTTTGGCAGTCACTATTCTTTTGGCATTTGGCATTCTGTTGTCCGGACGCACAAGCGGCTTTGCATCACAGAATGCACGGGAGGTTGCTGACTCGGCAAAAACCTGGACGGCGCCTGACCGCGCAACGATCCCGGAAGGGCCTTTGGGCGACAGTATCCGTCTGGGCCTTCGTGTATTTAATGACACGCCAAAATTTGCGGCGCAGTACGTCGGCAATAAGATGAGTTGCGGGCATTGCCACATTGCGAGCGGCACGGTCGCGGGAGGAATTCCGCTGGTTGGCGTGCCGGGAATGTTTCCGGTGTACAGAGATCGTGAGAAGGCGGTGGTCACATTCGAGGAACGGATCGAGCAGTGCTTTCAACGTAGCGAGCATGGACACCGCGTACCGAATGACAATCCGATCATGGTTGGGCTTGTCGCTTACGCACAGTGGTTGTCCAAGGACCAGGTAACCGGCCATCCCTTTCCGGGACGCGGACTCGTGAAGCTTCCTGAACTCAACGGCGACCGCGATCGCGGCAGCGAGATCTACTCCCTACAGTGTGCGCAATGCCATGGTGCGGAGGGCGCCGGAAATCCTCCCGCGATTCCCGCGGTGTGGGGGCCGAATGCCTATGACGATGGGGCGGGCATGAATGACATTGCGAAAATGGCAGCGTTCGTCCAACACAATATGCCAAAAACCGATCCTGACAGCCTGACCCCGCAAGAAGCCTACGACGTGGCCACATACATAAACAGCAAGCCGCACGAGCCGTTTATCGAGAAAGAGCACCAGTAGCTCAGCTACGCCGCGGTCTTGCGCGGCACGGAAGCAACCGTTATTCCCGCGCATTTTCTATGTCGTGGCCAATTCCTTCAGCAATGCCTTTCCTTTGCGGAACCAAGGCCGCTCAATCCGCCCCATGTAGCGCGGCAGGGTACGCTTCTTGGCCAATAACTTTTGCACCCATTCACGCGCTTCATCCCGGCGGTTTTGCAATTTCAAATAGTTTGCGTAGTTGTAAAGCGTTTCCGGCGTCGTCGAATATTGCGTGACTTCCCCAAACAGGAGAGCGCTGCGGTCCATGTCACCTGTTCTCGCGTAAGCATCCGCAAGGAGACCCGCTGCCCGGTAATAGTCAAATTTTCTGTCCCCTTCGACCACGCGCTCCAAATCGGGGATGGCCTCCGAAAAATGATTCTGCGCGAGTAAGGACCGCGCCCTGAAATAGAACGTATGGGGAGAATCGCTGCGGGCCGCGATCGCGCGGTCGAACGACTCTCGCGCCTTCCCATACTGCTTCTCTTCCATGTAAAGTTCGCCAAGTTCCTCGTAGTTTCCCGCTGAGGGATTATCCAAAATCTGCGTTTCGAGTGTCTGAACGCGGGACCTTCGGCCGAATCCATGGATCGCCCCGCGAAGCAGCGGTATGTCCGGCAGCACTTCCGCGACAATGTACACACTGGCGCCGAGGAACCCACCCAAGAAAATGATATACAGCCAGTAGTTCTCCGGCCGCCGCCGTAAGAAGTGGACGATCGCAAGAATCTGCACAATGAAGCCCCATGGATAGAAGAAGTAGCTTAGGCCAAACATGGATGACCGTCCTGTTAATAGCATCGCTCCGCTTCACGAGCCGGTCAAACTAAACCTCCGATCCGTCCATGCAGAAGTTACTGTGCGCCCGGCCTGTGCCCGGCTGTCGTGGCGGATCTGCGTGAATTCCGTCGAGATTGCTGCGCTCGCTGCGGGATTCACCACTGGTAGGAACCACTGTGCACGATGGGCTTACTGGAGGATGGCGGAGAGGGTGGGAGTCGAACCCACGAGCCCGGTTTTGCCAGGCTACCCGCTTTCGAGGCGGGCTCTTTCGACCACTCAGACACCTCTCCGCGGTGGCTGAACCATTCTAACGGAGGCGCAGCGGCGGGGCAACGCTGGAGTCGCTACGCGAAGAATTAACACTTCGCGGCGCGGCCACGATCATGAAATTGCTCGCCGGACGAATATTTTGACGGCTACCCGCGCGCAAACCTCAATGCTCTCTTTGGCTTCTCTCGATGTTCTCTGCGTTAAATTCCGAAAAGCGCAACACAGAGGACACAAAGATGCACGGAGAACCACAGAGAAATCGGCCCTCCGCTTTCCGTCGTCCATTTCTGTTCATCTCTAGTAGAGCCTCAGTGCTCTCTGTGGCTTTTCTCGGCGTTCTCTGTGTTAAATTCCGAAAAGCGCGACACAGAGGACACAAAGATACACGGAGAACCACAGAGAAATCGGCCCTCCGCTTTCCGTCGTCCATTTCTGTTCATCTCTAGTAGGGCCTCAGTGCTCTCTGTGGCTTTTCTCGGCGTTCTCTGTGTTAAATTCCGGAAAGCGCAACACGGAGGACACAGAGAAATCGGGATGGGCTGAACTATTTGCTGCTCTTCCACACGCGAAATGGCAAGAATGCCGGCACGCGCTTTCGATATGCGGCGTAGGCTGGGCCAAACCTGGCGGCCAATTCACGCTCCTCGAGGCGAATCACAACCAGAGCCAGCACCCACCAGACCGCTAGAATTGCCCACAGGCGCGGCATCCCCGCAATCAACGCGGCTCCCACGGCCGCGCAAAACATCCCTGCATAGCGCGGGTGCCGCACGTATGCGTACAGTCCACCGGTGAATAATTCACCTGTTCCAGTAAGCTCCGCGTGGCCGACGAGTCTCCTTCCGCCCAGCTCGCGCTCCACACGTACAAGCAGGTAAACTTCAACGCCGATGAGAGCCAGTCCCGTGGCGATCTCGGCCCACGAAGGCCGCACGGCAGCCAGAAGTAGCGGACGGAAAATCCAAAGCAAGACGCCGCCGACGGTCCACGCCGTGAGGCCCGCAATCCAAAACGCGGCACGAACCCGATTTCGCCAAAATGAATTGAAGGGATGGAGGATCAGCCAGTAGATCGGAATCGGGAGTTCGATGAAAAGAAAAAATCCGGCGACCGCTTGGAGGAAACGCATTCAACTCGCTTTCTGATCATTCGTCCCAAACAATGCGTGCAACGGAGAGTAACCGATGATTCCGAGTACAAGGGCCACACCGCCTAGCACGAGCCAGGTCCATTGCGTCCAACCCTGGTCGGCGCCCCACAGGCCCCAGCTCGCCAGAGCCGCGCCAGCCACAACATAGAGAAGACGCGCCATTCCCGCTACATTCGGTTGCGCCCCCATGCCCGCCCTTTCTCGTGACGCTTTCCGGCGTCAGGCATCTTAACAGAAGATTCGGATGGCACCGGACGTTCGCATAAGACGGGATTGACGCCGCATGCGTTTCCGTGGACGATGCTGGCGCGGCTTGGACAACTTTATTTCGGTCGGCTCTACACCCCGGCCTGGCCGGGGAGGTCAGCGTAAAAGCGGAGCCCAGACTCTTACTCATCGGGCTCGAAGTAGAGCCCGCACCCAATGGAGGAATTCGTGAGCAATCTCGAGAAAACTTCATGGAAAGCGATCGAGGTCGAAAAGCTGAACAATCTACTCTCACGCCAGATGATTTCCGGCGACAACGCGACGGTTTCGCAACTTCTTCTGAAGCGTGGCGCCGTCGTGCCGCGTCATTCTCACGTCAACGAGCAGTACTCGTGGATCATCTCCGGCAAACTGAAATTTGTCTTCGACGATCGTGAAATCGTGGTTGGCGCGGGCGAATTTCTCCTCATTCCACCGAACGTGCCCCATTCCGCCATCGCGGAGGAGGACACAGTGGACGTCGACATCTTCGCTCCGCGCAGGGAAGACTGGATCCGCAAGGAAGACGCATACCTCCGAAAATAGGCGGCCCATCCTCGCATCTGACGAAGCTGAGACGAGCTGACCGAATATGCGTCTAAATGAAAACAGGAGCGAGCCGGCCTATCGCACGCGATATGCGCCGGTATATTATGGTTATCGTGGCGGCTGTTGCGGCCCTGTGAGGCACGAATGAGTTCAACCTGGAAGAACCGACATCAACTCGCGGCGCAGGCCGCGATACTGGCGGCGATTGCTCTCGCCACCGCTGCGCTGTTTGCGACGGCGGCGCGGGCGGATCGACCCTACGCGCCCAGCCGCGATTACCACCTGCAGAACGTGCGCGTTGCCCTGCGCTTTGATCTCGATCAACGCAAAGTGATGGGCGAAGTGACGCATACGCTCTCCTCGCTACGCGACGGATTGACGCACCTGGATTTTGATTGCGCGGAACTCACCATCTCCAGCGCCCGCGTCAACGGCAAAGACACCACGTTCGAGCTGCGAAACGACAAGCTCCGCGTGAACCTCGCGCAACCCTCAAAAGCTGGAGAAAAGTTCGAGGTGAATCTCCAGTACGAAGGCAAACCCACGACCGGGCTCTTTTTCATTCTTCCGGACAAGGACGATCCTGGCCGGCCCAAGGAAATTTGGACCCAAGGCGAGGCGGAGGACACGCATCACTACATTCCCATTTACGATTATCCGAACGATCGCGCGACCAGCGAAATGATTCTGACGGTGCCCGGCGACTGGCTGACTGTCTCCAACGGAAAGCTCTTGAGCGTTCAGGATGTGGCGGGCGGAATGAAGACGTGGACGTGGCGGCAATCGCTGCCGGTTTCCACGTACCTCATTTCGTTCGTGGCCGGGGAGTACAAAGAGAAGCAAGACACCTGGCGCAATATCCCGATCGCCTACTACGTTCCTCGAGGGATGGAAGATACGATTGATTCCACGTTCAGCCACACGAAGCAGATGCTGGATTTCTTCTCGGAGCGGTACGGCGTCGCGTATCCCTGGGAAAAATACGCGCAGACGGCGGTGGACAACTTCGTTGCGGCCGGCATGGAGAATGTGAGCGCGACGACGCTCTCCGCGCGCGATATGGTGCACGCCGATCTTGCGGCGGAGAAATCCGAAGCCGCGGATAGCCTCCTCTCGCACGAGATGGCCCACCAGTGGTTTGGAGACCTCGTGACGTGCAAGGATTGGACCAACATGTGGCTCAACGAAGGCTTCGCCACCTTCGGCGCGAATTTGTGGGAAGAGCATGAGTACGGTGTCGATGCCGCCGCTTACCATTACTGGCGCGAACAGAATAATTGGATGCCGTCGAAGGACCTTTTCCCGATTCCCATCGTTACGCGCGACATCAATGATCCGGTTGAATATGTCGGCAACGTGTACGACAAGGCCGGCTGGGTGCTTCACATGCTTCGCTCGCAGCTCGGGGACGATGCTTTTTTCCACGCCATTAAACATTATCTCGAGGCCAACCGTCTTCAGAACGTGGTGACAGCCGATCTGGTCAAGGCGATCGAAGAATCAACCGGCACAAATGTCGACCCATTTTTTGACCAATGGATCTACGGCGCCGGCGCCCCGCGCTTCACCGTGAAATCCGACTATGACGCGGCGGCAAAAAAAGTAAGCCTCAACGTCAAGCAGACGCAGAAAGTGGAAGGGCACGTTGGGTTGTTCCGCGTGCCTGTCGATGTCGCGATCACTACTGCCGGCGGTGAGAAAGTCTTCCCCATCCAAGTGTCAAAGGCCGATGAAACTTTTTCGTTCGCGGTGGATGGCCCTCCGCTGATGGTGCTGTTCGACAAGGGCGACAAAATTCTGAAGTCCCTCGATTTCCAGAAGTCGCCCGAAGAATGGATCCGGCAGTTACAAACTGCGCAGGACGTGCCCGACCGCGCCGATGCAGCCGTCGCGCTTGGCAACATCAAGGACAATGACGCCGTGACGGCCGCGCTCGGAGAAGCCGCTCGCCGCGACCGTTTCTGGGGCGTTCGAAACGAAGCCCTGCGCGCGCTCGGGCGGGTCAACACGCCTAACGCGCGCAAACAGGTGTTCGCCGCACTCTCGAACGAGCAGCCGTGGGTGCGCCAGGTGGCCGTCGAACAAATGGGACATTTCCAGAATGACGAAGAAACCGTCAAGCGCCTGCAGGCCATCTACAAAGACGACAAAGCTTATTCTGTGCGCGGCGCAGCGCTGCAATCCCTGGCACAGGACAAAGGCCCCGGCACAGCGGCGCTCCTCGAAAAGGCGCTTTCCACTTCTTCCCCGGACGACGTTCTTCGCCGGGCTTCGCTTCGCGCCATGGGCATGCTCGGCGACAACGCCGCTGTTCCCTCGCTGCTGGAATGGTCCTCGCCGGGAAAACCATCTTCGCTGCGCGGCATTGCGATTGGCGCGCTGGGACGCGTCGACCTGAAAAACCACGACATCACCGCGCGTCTCATCTCCTATCTGAATGAATCTTCGTTCGACATCCGCTTCGCCTCAATCTTTGCACTGGGCCACCGAGGCGATCCCGCCGCCATCGAGCCGCTCGAAGCGTTGCTCAAGACCGGGCAACTCTCCATCAGTGTCCCGCACGCACTGGAAGGCTTGATCGAACAGCTGAAAACGCAGGACGCGGCTCACAAGGATCCTCCCGCGGCAGACCAGAAAATCAGCGATACGAACGGCGCCGGCGCTGGCAATAATCAAATCGTCGTCGATCGACTGGACCGCCTCGAGCACCAGATGACGGAAATGAATGACCGGTTGCGCAAGATTGAAGCGTCATTGTCAGGCGGGAAGAGCGACTGAAGAGCAGAGTGACTCGTGATTCGTGAAAGACCACTTCAGGACATAGAAACTGAACTCTTTCCGCAGATTACTGTCGTACTTTCCTGATGCTATTCCGCACCCATACCTCGGATTCTCCAGGATGCTATTGTGCAAGTTGGTTTTGGCGATCACGGCTGCAGGTTCATGCGGCGGAGCAGGTCTGCGAAGCGTGGGTCCGAGCGCAGCGGATCCCATATTGGATCGGGATTAATGCCAAAACCTAAGCCAATAGAGCGCTCCTCATAACCCTTTTCCAACCACTCGAATGCCTTATCCTTCTCGACAAGGCCCACATGGATCGCGGCCATATACGACGGGGGAACATGCATCTGCTTTGAGAGTTGAGTCAATTTATCGAGCACCTTCAGCGCCTCTGCTCGTCTACCCGCCACCGCATAAGTGTATCCGAGCCACGATAGTGCATCGACGCTGCGGGGAGAAATCAGCACGTCCTTTTCGGCCTCCGCTATAGCTTCCTTGTAAAGGGATTTGAGAATATAGGCCTGGCCCAGAAGATTACGCGCGCCACCGAAGTTTGGTTCTATTTCTAATGTTTTTCGCTCTTGCTCTATTGCTTGGTCGTACTCCCGTTCAACGATGAAAATAAATCCCATATTCCTGTTAATGACAAGAGATAGGGGATCAAGTTCCAGGGCGCGTTTGTATTGAGCGACGGCTTCGTTAAGCCGTCCCATCTGTCCTAAAGCTTCGCCATACCATTGGTGGGCGGTCGCATAGCTCGGATTGAGTTCAATGGCCCGTCGAAATTCTCTGTCGGCGCCTGATCTGTCCCAATCATATACCGTTTTGATTTTTGCAAGCGAAGTATGAGCTTCCGCAAGCGTGTCATCTATTTCAAGCGCCTTCAGCGCAGCCTCGTTGGCTCGCGGAAAAGCCTCCTTCGGAAGAACAATATTGTATTCTGCAAGTGAACTGTAGCAATCGGCCAAGCCCGCATAGGCCACGGCGTAGGTGGGGTCTTTTTCGATGGCCTGCCGAAAGTATTCGATGCCCTTGTTTAGCCCCTCCTCGGTTCTCTTGTTCCACCAGTAGCGGCCTTTCAGATAGGCCTGATATGCCTCGGGATTCACGGTGTAGCTCTTGGCCATGCGCTTTTCATCTTCGCCCGTCAGACGCATTCGCAGCATGGATGTCATTTCTTTTGCGAGCTCGCCCTGCAACGCGAAAATGTCCGATGACTTGCGGCTGTACTGCTGGCCCCAGATGTGGCTGTTGTCGCGGGCGTCCACCAACTCGGCGCTGATCTCCAAGTCGTCGCCGCGTTGCATCACTCGACCTTTGAATACGGCTCGCACTCCCAGCGCCTGGCCCACCGTTCGTGCATCCGTGTCTTTGCCCTTGTACATGAAGGCGGAATCGCGCGACATTACTTTCAAGTGCGGCAACTGTGACAAGCTATTGATCAGGCTCTCGGTTATCCCGTCGCTCAAGTATTCCGTGTTGGGATCGGCGCTGGCATTCACGAAAGGCAACACCGCCAGCGAGTCGATCGTCTCGCCGCCACCCGCGCGGAGCCGATAGAACCAGCCCGCAGCCGCCAACAAAGCGATCAGCGCGACCGCTGAAATTCCAATAGCCGCTCTGCTGCGCCACAATGGACCAACGGGCGCTTCCGAAGCCGATGCGCCGACACCAGAACGCCCCGTACCCGTGTCGCGTTTCAATCGAGCTAGGTCTGTCCGCAAATCCGCCGCATTCTGGTAGCGCAGCTTGCGATCTTTCTCCAAAGCCTTACTGATGATTTCCTCGAGCTTCGGCGGGATGTCCGGATTGAGCCGGAGCGGCGAAATGGGAGCCTGGCTGAGAATGGCGTGAAAGATCACGCCTGACGTGTTGCCCGGAAATGCCAGCCGGCCCGTGGCCATCTCATACAGGACCAATCCAAACGAGAATAGGTCCGTGCGCGCATCGAGCTCTTCTCCCCTCACTTGCTCCGGCGACATGTACGCCACTGTACCCAGCGCCGTGCCGGGGCTGGTCAGGTCCTGTTCGGAGGCGGTCGGCAGTTGCGACGCCCCAACCCCCGCAGCTGTACTCTCTTTCCGGGCTACTTTAGCCAACCCAAAATCCAAGACTTTGGCGTGCCCGCGATCCGTAACGAAAATATTGGCGGGCTTTATGTCCCGGTGCACGATCCCCTTCGCGTGAGCGGCATCCAGCGCATCGATGACTTCCGCTCCCCATTCCAGCACCTCTTCGATTGCGACAGGCTTTCCGATTACCAGATGCTTGAGCGTTTGTCCTTGCAGCAATTCCATGGCGATGAAGTGCTGGCCGTTCGCTTCGTCGATCTCGTAAATCGTGCAGATGTTCGGATGGTTCAGCGCCGACGCGGCGAAAGCCTCCCGCTGGAAACGCTCGCGGGCCGCAGGATCATTCTCCAATTCTTGCGGCAGAAACTTCAGGGCAACATGGCGATGCAGCTTGAGGTCTTCCGCCTCGTACACCACACCCATCCCGCCGCCACCGAGCTTCTCCACAATGCGGTAGTGCGAGATGGTATTGCCGACCATGCCGTCCATACGTGGAGCGATGGTATGTTGACACAATGTTGAGGTCAATCAAGAGTTTACGGCAGGGGTGGCCAAAGGCTCCAGGCTAGGACAATTACGCAATATGGAATGATCATTCGCTCGCGTCATGAGGGCCTGGCTCAATTTACTCGGCGAGAAGGATGCGGAGATCACGCAGATTGTTTCCCGTGGGTCCTATCTCAATCGCGTCGCTCAGCTTCTGGAAGAACGTGTAGGAATCGCTTCGCCGAAAATAATCGTTCGCGTCCAATCCCAATGCACGCGCGCGCGCGGACGTTCCTCCGTCGGCGACGGCTCCCGCCGCCGGACTCGATCCATCGATGCCGTCCGTGCCCGCACTCAGCACGGCGATAGGCTGGCCCGCGATTTTCTCCACGCACTGCAGGACAAACGCCGAGTTTCTCCCGCCTACGCCGCTGCCCGTCACAGGTGAGCTTACTTCCCCATCCGCGATCACGGCCGCGCGGCGGCCTGGATTCGCGCGCTTCAGGTCGGCGAGCTGTGCCAGCAGGAAATCCGCCGCGCGCTCGACGGGCCAATCGTCAGTTGTGTTATCGCACACGGTCACGAATCCGGCCGCCTCGGCGGCGCGGTGCGCCGGATGGAATAAATCGTCGCGTCCGAGCAGAAGCTGAAAAACGGAATGGCGAAACGCGGGATCGTCTCCCTTCGGTGTTTCGCCCATTGTTTCGGGCCGATCAAATCGGGCGCGAATCGGCGCGGGCAATTTCGTCAACAACGCGTAGCGCTGGATCACGCTGCAGGCATCGGATACCGTCGTGGGATCGGGAAGAGTCGGGCCCGACGCCAGCGCCGATTCGCGACCGTCGGGCACATCGGTCACGCCAAGCGTGATCTTCATCGCCGCAGAGGCCGCTACGGCCAGGCGTCCACCCTTCACCGCGGAAAAATGTTTCCGGACGGTATTCATTTCATCAATCGATGCGCCGCAGGTGACGAGCAACCGGTTCAGCGCTTGCATGTCTGCAAGTCCGACAGCGGCATCGAGCGGCTGTTCGACCAGCGCCGAGCCTCCGCCCGACAGGAGAAAGAAAATCAGCGTCCGTTCATTCGTCGTTGCGAGCAAATCCAGAATCGCGTGGCCGGCAGTAAAGCTGCCCGCATTCGGAACTGGATGTCCGGCGACGATGGCACGAAATCCCGGAGGCGCACTTTTTGCGAGAGTCGGGGTGACCACGATGCCATCGGCGCGGAAGGCTGGTGAGAGCATTTCCGCCAGTCCGCTTGCCATCGCCACCGATGCCTTGCCGATGGCGACCGCGCAAATGCGCTCGAAGGATGCGAGGTCGATCGTCGCGCCGCCTACGCGGATGTGCGAACCTTCGCGGGCAAGTTTCCGCAGCATGATCGCGGGAATATCGATCGCCGCGAGTGTGTGGCGAAACATTTGCAGCGCCGTTTGTTTGAGGTCAGGCATCGGATCGCCAATGTTGGTACGGCTTCAGGGGCTAAAGCCCTTTTTTCGCGCTCTCGAATGTCGCGGCTGAAGCCGCGACCCACAAAGACAATTCACGAGGCAGTATCCAGTATTGTGTCCCAGAAAATAGCAGCGATTTTCGGTTTGTGGGTCATGGCTTCAGTCATGACAAAAAGTTCTGGCAACAAAGGGGCTTTAGCCCCTGAAGGCCTTTCAACCTTAGTTCGCTACCCATCTAAAAACTAGCTTCTACTTATGAGACAGCACTTCCGGATTCAAAATTGTCGGCGGGCGCTTGCCGCTGAAAAACGCGATGGCATTTTCGACAGCGATCATCGACATTCGGGTGCGCGTTTCGACCGACGCCGATCCGAGATGCGGCGCGAGGACGACGTTGTCGCGCCGCAAGCCTTCGCTGATCAGCGGCTCGCGCTCGAAAACATCGAGCGCCGCGCCGGCAATCGTTCCCTGCTCGAGCGCGGCCACAAGCGCGGCCTCCTGCACGACCGGCCCGCGCGTCGTGTTGATCAGGAACGCGGTCCGTTTCATCTTCGCAAGTTCCGCGGGCCCGATCAATCCGCGCGTTTCCGCACGCAATGGCACGTGAAGGGATAGAAAGTCCGCCTGCTCAAGCACCTGATCTCGCGGCAAATATTCCGCGTTCAGTTCCCTTTCGACATCCGTCGGTGCGCGCGTCGTGCTGTTGTAAATCACACGCATCCGAAATCCGGCCGCACGCCGGGCCACGGCGCGGCCGATGCGCCCAAATCCGATAATGCCAAGCGTCTTGCCCCAAACGTCGGTTCCACACAACTGGTCTAAATTCCATTGCCGCCAGGCTCCCGAGCGGGCCAGCCGGTCGCCTTCGACCAGACGGCGCGCAACACCCATCAGGAGAGTCCACGTGAAATCGGCCGTCGTTTCGTCGAGCACGCCGGGGGTATTCGTGACGGCGACGCTTCGCTCCGTGCACGCGGGCACATCGATATTGTCGTATCCCACGGCCACATTCGCCACGATCCGCAGATTTGGGCCCGCCGCGTCGAGCAATTCGCGATCAACTTTTTCGGTCAGCAAGCAGATGAGCGCATCCTTGCCCGCAACGCGCTTCAA
>Ga0137409_10003108_pt1 | contig 17647 bp, 14 predicted proteins | sample CZODoug1_16funga_FD_122059 | JGI IMG/M metagenome (GOLD analysis project Ga0137409, IMG submission 122059) | Vadose zone soil fungal communities from Angelo Coast Range Reserve, California, USA - CZODoug1_16fungal (Hybrid Assembly) | ecosystem: Environmental > Terrestrial > Soil > Vadose zone... | reverse complement strand
TTCAAGTCGCTTGTGGCGAAGGACAGGGTCAGCAACCTCGTGCTCGGCAAGCAGGTCATCACCGGCACGCTCGCCGCCAGCGGGCTGGAGGGACTGCTTCCGAAAGAGAAGATCGACGAGCTGAAGCGCTACGGCGGAGGCGTGCATCGGTTCGTCACCGCGCGCGTCGACGATCCCGGCCTCGTCTCCGAGCTGCAAGCGGCGCACGTGACGTTCACCGGGAGCGTGGAAAATACCTGGCTCACGGCCCTTCTCTCCTGGGTCATCCCCGCGCTGGTGTTCGTCGGGTTGTGGGCGCTCGTCATGAGGCGGATGGGCAACGCGCAGGGCGGCCTTCTCGCCCTCGGGAAGAGCCGGGCCAAGGTCTACGTCGAGCGCAGCACCGGCGTGACCTTCGACGACGTGGCGGGTATCGACGAAGCGCGGAGCGAGCTGATGGAGATCGTGGACTTTCTCAAGCGGCCCGAGCGATATCGCCGCCTCGGAGGAAAGATCCCGAAAGGCGTCTTGCTCGTCGGGTCTCCCGGCACCGGCAAGACGCTCCTCGCCAAGGCGGTCGCGGGGGAAGCCGGGGTGCCGTTCTTCAGCCTCAGCGGCTCGGACTTCGTGGAGATGTTCGTCGGCGTCGGCGCCGCGCGGATCCGCGACCTCTTCACGCAGGCCCAGGACAAGGCGCCCAGCATCGTCTTCATCGACGAGCTGGACGCCATCGGCAAGGCGCGGGGCGTGAGCCCCGTGCTCGGGGGCCACGACGAACGGGAGCAGACGTTGAATCAGCTCCTCGCGGAGATGGACGGATTCGACACCCAGAAAGGGGTCATTCTCCTGGCCGCCACCAACCGGCCGGAGATCCTCGATCCCGCGTTGCTGCGGCCAGGCCGCTTCGACAGGCAGGTGACGATCGATCGGCCTGACCTGAACGGCCGGGAGAAGATTCTGAAAGTCCACACGCGCGCGGTGACGCTCGCGCCCGGCCTGGATCTGGCCACGATCGCCGCGCGGACGGCCGGGTTCGTCGGCGCCGATCTCGCCAATCTCGTCAACGAAGCCGCGCTCCGCGCCGCCCGCCAGGACAAAGACGCGATCGACATGACGGATTTCGACGAGGCGATCGACCGGATCGTGGCGGGCCTCGAGCGGAAGTCGCGAGTCATCAGTCCCCGGGAAAAGGAGATCGTCGCTTACCACGAGGCCGGCCACGCGCTGGTGGCGGAGTCGCGTCCGCACGCCGACCGGGTGGCGAAGGTGTCCGTCATCCCGCGCGGGGTGGCAGCCCTCGGGTACACGCAGCAGTTGCCCGTCGAGGATCGCTACCTGATGACGCGCGCGGAGCTTGACGATCGGCTCGATGTCTTGCTGGGCGGGCGCGTGGCCGAGGAATTGATCTTCGGCGACGTCTCGACCGGCGCTTCCGACGATCTCCGGCGGGCAACGGACATCGCCCGCCACATGATCACGCAATACGGGATGAGCGAGACGCTCGGACTGGCCACGTTCGAGGAGCCTCGGCAGGCCCTCTTCCTCACCGTGCCATCCGGCCAGCCAAAGGAGTACAGCGAGCGGACCGCCGAGGCGATCGACTCGGAGATCCAGCAGATGCTGAACGCGGCTCACGAGCGCGTGCGCACGACGCTCGGCGCGAGGCGGGCGACGCTCGAGGCGCTAGCCAAGCGCTTGATCCAGCAGGAGGTCGTCGATCGGACGGTGCTCGTCCAGCTGATCGCGGAGACCGAGGGGACGACCTCAGGCTAGCAGCCCGTGGTGAAAGTCGATGAAAGATCATCGCCACCAGCGAGCGGAAACGTACACTGCAATCCATGGCGATGGGCAAACGCAAGAGCGAGCAAGCGCCGTTGTGGATCCCGACGACTGAGTTGCCGGTCTCACCGGGGCACCCGTTCTACGTGCGGCTGAACGGGATCCTCGACGCGGCGGGCTTCGACCGCTTTGTCGAGGAACAGTGTCGCCCGTTCTACGCGCCGGTGATGGGGCGGCCGAGCCTCGCCCCCGGCCGGTATTTTCGCCTGTTGCTGGTCGGCTATTTCGAAGGGCTCGACTCCGAACGTGGCATCGCGTGGCGCGCGGCCGACTCGTTGGCAGTGCGCCACTTCCTGGGCCTGGGGCTCGACGAGGGGGCACCCGACCATTCGACGATTTCGCGCACCCGACGCTTGATCGACGTGGAGGCACATCGGACGGTCTTCACGTGGGTGCAAGCGCAATTGGTCGAGGCCGGACTGCTCACCGGCAAGACCATCGCGATTGACGCGACCACCCTCGAGGCGAACGCCGCCATGCGCAGCATCGTGCGGCGGGACACGGGCGAGAGGTACCAGCAGTTCCTCACGCGGCTGGCGGCGGCCTCGGGCGTCAAGACGCCGACGCGCGCGGCGCTGGCCCGGCTCGACCGCCGGCGCCAGAAGCGCACGTCCAACGCCGAATGGGTGAATCCGTCGGACCCCGATGCCAAGGTCACGAAGATGAAGGACGGCCGGACCCACCTGGCCCATAAGGCCGAGCACGCCGTCGATCTGGAGACCGGGGCCCTCGTCGCGGTGACGCTCCACGGGGCCGACGTCGGCGACACCACGAGCCTGCTCGCGACGACGTTGGCGGCGGGCGAACAGCTGGAGGCGGCGCAGGCCACCGCCCCGCGGGATCTCGTCGGCGACAAGGGCTACCACAGCAATGAGACGCTGCTCGTGCTCGAGGCCATCGGCGTCCGCTCCTACCTCGCGGAACCCGATCGCGGGCGGCGGTGCTGGACGACGGCGCCCGAGGCCCAAGGGCCCGTCTATAGCAATCGGCGGCGGGTAGGCGGCCGACGCGGGAAGCGGCTGATGCGCCGACGTGGAGAGTACGTCGAGCGCACCTTTGCGCACGTCTATGACACCGGCGGGCTTCGCCGCACCTACTTGCGCGGCCATCAAAACATCCTGAAGCGGCTCATCGTCCACGCCGGCGCGTTCAACCTCGGCCTCCTGATGCGGCACGTGATCGGGCGAGGGACGCCGCGGGGTCTTCAGGGCCGTCGCCGTCCGCGTTTCATGGTGTGGCTGACCGTGTCCATGCTGCTTGTCGAGCTCCGCGCGAGATTGGTGAGTTGCATCGACGTCCCGCGAGCTCTGTCTCGCGACAGGATCTCCTCCTTCGCCGTCACCGCAGCGTGCTCACCGCAATGATTTCCACCACGGGCTGCTAGGCCGGCCGCTGAAAAGGGCCCATCTGCTTCGTTGGCGCCTTCGGCCCTCCCTGCGGCGTATGCGACATACGCCTCGGTCGGCCCTCAGCCGCCGCCTCGCATCTGGACCCTTTTGAGCGGCCGGCGCGATTGTGGCGGGTCGGCTGTGGACGCCGCTAGAGCTTGAGGCGGGTCTTGATTCGGTCGACTGCTTCCTCGGCGGCGGGGCGCGCGCCGAAGGCGGTCAGGCGGAAGTAGCCCTCGCCGCTCGGCCCGAAGCCCGCGCCGGGCGTTCCGACGACGTGGGCCTCCCGCAGCAGCTTGTCGAAGAAGTCCCACGACGAGAGCTTCCCCGGCGTCTTCACCCAGATGTAGGGCGCGTTCCGGCCCCCGTACACGGTGAGGCCCGCCGCCTCGAGGCCCTCGCGGATGATCCGGGCGTTGTTCATGTAGTGGTCCACGAGCCCCTTCACCTGCTGCCGTCCCTCGACCGTATAGGTCGAGGCCGCCGCGCGCTGGATCACGTACGCCACGCCGTTGAACTTGGTGGATTGACGCCTGACCCACAGGGCATTGAGGCTCACCGCTTCGCCCGATGCCGAGCGTCCCTGCAGCTCCTTCGGCACGACGGTGTAGGCGCAGCGCGTGCCCGTGAACCCGGCGGTCTTGGAGAACGAGCGGAATTCGATCGCGGTCTCCCGCGCGCCCTCGATCTCGTAGATCGAGTGCGGTACCTCTGGGTCGCGGATGTATGCCTCGTACGCCGCGTCGTACAGGATGACGGCGTTCCGCTCGCGGGCGTAGTCGACCCACGTCTTGAGCGCCGCGCGCGTCAGCACGGCCCCCGTCGGGTTGTTGGGATAGCAGAGATAGATCAGGTCCACCGGGCGGTCGGGGATGCGCGGCTGGAAGTTGTTCTCGGCCGTGCACGGCAGATAGACCAGCCGGTCGTAGCGTCCGCTCTGATCGGCGCTGCCCGCGCGCCCGCCCATGACGGTGACGTCGAGGTAGGCGGGATAGACCGGGTCGCTGAGCGCGACGACGCAGTCCGGCCCGAAGATCTCCTGGATGTTGCCGGTGTCGCTCTTCGCGCCGTCGCTCACGACGATCTCGTCCGGGGCGCGCTTGATCCCGCGCTCACCGTAGTCGTGGCGGACGATCGCGTCGAGGAGGAAATCCCACCCCGTCTCCGGCGGATAGCCGCGGAATGTCTCGGCGCGACTCATCTCGTCCACCGCCTCGTGCATCGCGTGGATCACGGCGGGCGGCAGCGGCTGCGTCACGTCGCCGATTCCGAGGCGGATGAGCTTCGCGTCGGGGTGCGCCGCCTGGAACTCGCGCACACGCCGGCCGGTCTCGCTGAAGAGATAGCTGGCACGAAGCTTCAGATAGTGGTCGTTGACTCGAGCCATGGCGCCCGATTCTAGCAGATCCCTTCGGGCTCGAGACAGAAGCGGTCGACGGTGCGCTGCGCCCATCGGGTCACTGTGAGCGTTCTGCCATCGGTCTCGAAGATCACCGCGCCGTCGCGGTCCGTGCGGTAGACCCCCACGCCCTCCTCGGCGAGCCGGGCGAGCACACCGGAGTCGGGATGGCCGTAGGCGTTGCGCGCTCCCACCGAAATCGCCGCCGCGATCGGGCGGACCGCGCGCAGGAACTCGGCGGTGGTCGAGAAGCGGGAGCCGTGGTGGGCGACCTTGAGCACCGTCGACGCCAGGCGTGCCCCGGACGCCACCAGCTCGTGCTCGCGGGCGGCTCCGATGTCGGCGGCGAGCAGGATGGAGGCCAGCCCGAGCTCGACTCGCAGGACCAGACCCGCGTCGTTCCGTCGCCCCCCGGGCGCCGCCGGCGGCGGCAGCGGCGTCACGAGCGCGCGGCCGAACCGCCGCGGCTCCGATGGGGCGCTCAGGGCGGTCCACCGCTCGTCGATCCAAAAGAGGCGTTGCACCGCCGCCGCGCCGCCCGCGTGATCGGCGTCGTCGTGCGTGACCGCGACACCGGCGAGACGGAGGACGCCGCGGTTCCAGAGAAACGGCGCGACGACGCGCTCGCCGGCGTCCAGGCGCATCGGTCCACCCGATCCGGCATCGACCAGGATCGTGCGGCCGTCGGGCATCTCGACGACCACCGCGTCGCCCTGACCGACGTCGAGCACGGTGATCCGAAGCCGCCCGTCGGGCGGCTGCACGAGCGGCCACGCCGCGATGCCCACCGCGAGGGCGAGAAGCGCGACGGCCACCCCCTGGTGGACGCGGCGGCTTCGCGTCGACGCGGCGCGGCCTTGCACGAGAAGAAGCGCGAGCCCGCCGACGTAGCAGGTGACGGCGGTGGGCCCCGGAGCGGGCAAGTGGACGACGGCCCCGGGCACCCTCGCGGCGAGCGCGACCACGCCCCGCAACGCCAGCAGCACCGGCCACACCGCATCGAACGCGACGGCCCCGATCGTCTCGCTGAGAAGGGACAGGCCGACCGCGACGAGGCCCATGACCGTCGCCGCGCCCGCGAGAGGGACGACGGCGAGGTTCGCGATGACGCCGATCGTCGAGAGCTGATTGAAGTGCGCGAGTGTCACCGGCAATACGGCCAGCTGGGCGGCCGCGCTCACCGCGAGGGCGCCGACGATCGCCCCGCGCGGCAGGGGGGCGACGACGATGCCGAGAGTGGCCGCGAAGGAGAGCTGGAAGCCGGGATCGAAGAGGTCGCCGGGCCGTAGCGCGAGGATCGCCAGGGCCGCCAGCGCCAGGCTGTTCGTCACCGAGGCGTCCCGCTCCAGGAGAAGCGCGGCCAGGACGAGCACCGCCATGACGACGGCGCGCAGCACCGACGGCGACGGGCCCACCACGAGCGCGAACCCGATCACGATGACGATCGCGGTGGCGGCGCCCGCGCGCCTGGGAAGGCGAAGAAAACGACAGACCGCCCACGCGGCCGCCGCCAGGATCGCGACATTGAAGCCGGAGACCGCGAGGACGTGGTAGACGCCGGCGAGCCGGAAGGCTTCGTCGACGTCACGCGGCAGATCGGTGCGATCGCCGAGCAGGAGACCCGCCAGCAGGGCCGCCGAGCCGGGCGGTAGCGCCTCTCCGATCGCCGCGATCGCGGCGCGCCTCACGCGCACCGACCACGGCGGCGCGCGATCGTCCAGCGTCGCGATGCTCTCGGCTCGACCTGTGGCCACGACCCGGATGCCCAAGCGCGCGAGGTGCGCGCCGTAGTCGAAGGTCCCGGGGTTGTGGAAGCCGGTCGCCGGATGGAGCTTCAGCCGGGCCGCGATGCGCTGACCCTCGGTGAGTGACGGCGGCACGCCGTAGACGGTTGCCTGGATGCGCCCGGAGACCGGTGCGCCGTCTGCCCGCTCGGCGTCGATCAGCAGGCGTGTGCGATCCGGCGCCCAGCGCGTCGGCTCGACGGCGAGCCGTCCTTCGATGCTCGCGGCTCTGGGTAGCCCGAGCCGCGCGAGATGGTCGTTTGGCAGGGGTCCCTCGGTGCCCCGTAACGCGCCCAGGGCGGCCACCGCGACGAGCAACGCGACCGCCGCGCCTCGAGCTTCTCCAAACGTCAGAAGCGCGGCGCCGATCGCGAGGGCGGCGAGCCACACCGTCCACAGAACGCCGGGCTCGATCAGGGGCGCCAGGACGATGCCGATGCCGAAGGCGACGGCCAGCGGGGCCAGCGGCGTTCGTTCGAGAGTCACGGGGCATCACCGGGACGTCGACTCGGCGTCGGTCGCCTGGTCGGCGTCGAGGTCGTCGGTGGCAGGCGCTGCCGGCATGCCGGCGGCAGGAGGGGTCTGGGCCCCGCGCGGCGAACGGCCGCGACGGACTCGTCGCGGCTCGCCTTCCACGCTGGACCTCGCGGCTCGAGCTCGAGGCGGAGGCTCAGGCGGCGAGACGCTCGCGGGCGGCGCCGGCGCCCGGTCGAGCTGCTCGAGGTACTCGACGGTGTCCGGGTTCGCGCGACGCCAGTAGCCGACGGCGAGCCCGCCCCCGCCGGCGGCGACCAGCAGAAGGAGCATGAGGAGCTGGCGGCGCGTGTACGGGGCCATGAACCGACGATCCCACCGGGCCGCCGGCGCGACTAGAGTGGAAAAAATCTGACGGTGCGCGACAGGTCAGGGCACGAGCGCGGCGCGAGTGATGCTCGTGGTCTCCTTCGCGTGCCACTCGGAGTCGGCGAAGGCCTGATTGATGTTCTCGAGCGGATACGTGTGCGAGATGAGCCGGTCGAAGGGCCAGCGCGCGCGGTTTCGCACGAGGAAATCCAGGGCGCGCGGAATGGTGCCCGGGTCGTACTGGATGACGCCCACGATCGTCTTCGAGCCCCAGACGAGGAGCGACGGCTCGAGCTCTACTTTCGCGCCGCGGCTGATCGTGCCGATCTCCAGATACGTTCCGCCCGAGCGGAGCATCTCGATCCCCTCGGCGATCACCTGTGGGAACCCGACGAAATCGCACGCGACGTCGGCGCCGACGCCGCCCGTCCACTTGCGCACGAGGTTGAGGCGCTCCCTCCGGTCGGCGACCTCCTTGATGTTGATCGTGTGGTCGGCGCCGAAGGCGCGCGCCAGCTCGAGGCGACCCGCGAGCTGGTCGATGACGATGACGGTGGCGGCCCCCATGTCCTTGGCGACGGCGGCCGCCTGAATGCCGAGCCCGCCCGCGCCCTGGATGACCACGCTGTCGCCGAAGCCGAGGCCCGCCCGGCCGAGGCCGAAGATGACCTGCGAGAGAGCGCAGTTCACGGGCGCGACCAGCTCGTCGGGGAGCGAGTCCGGCACGAGGAAGATCGCCCCGCGCGGCCGCAGGTAGTAGTACTCGGCGAAGGCGCCGTGGAAGTGCGGGAACTGCGAGGGCCCGAGCGGGCGCTCGATCTTGGACGGACACGCCGCCGGCTCGTTGGCGAGGCACGCGTGACAGCGCCCGCACGGATAGAAATAGGTATAGGCGACCCGGTCGCCCTCCTTGAGCGGGCGGCCCAGCGAGTCGGTCTTCACACGGGCGCCCAGCTTTGCCACGCGGCCCGTCATCTCGTGGCCGTAGATCCAGCCGTCCGACGGCAGGCGCAGGGGCGCGTCGCCGCGCCAGAAGTGGAGATCGGAGCCGCAGACGCTGGCGAGCGAGACGCGGATGAGGACAGCGTCGGGCTCGACGTCCGGCAGCGCGAACTCGCGGATCTCGAAAGGCCGGCCGGGACCGAAGAAGACCGCGGCCTTGCCGGTGGTCATCGCGCGATGCCGCGACCGACGTCGAAGGCGTCGTGCAGGGTGCGGACGGCGAGCTCGGCGTACTTGTCCTCGATGACACACGAGACGGCGATCTCGGACGTCGAGATCATCTGGATGTTGATGCCCTCGCGGGCGAGCGCGGCGAACATCGTCGAGGCGACGCCGGAGTGGCTGCGCATGCCGACGCCGACGATGGAGACCTTGGCGACCCGCTCGTCGTGGACGATCCCGCGGGCGCCGATCTCGCGAGCCACGTCCGACAGCTCGGCGACCGCCCGCGCGTAATCGCCGCGCGGCAGGGTGAAGGACATGTCGGTGTGGCCGTCCTGGCTGATGTTCTGGACGATCATGTCGACGACGATGTTCTTGACGGCGATCGCCCCGAAGACCCGCGCGGCGATTCCCGGTCGATCGGGCACGCGCAGGATCGAGATCTTCGCCTGGCTCCGGTCGTGCGTCACGCCGGTGACGACTGCCTGTTCCATGCCCTGCTCCTCCTTCGTCACGAGCGTACCCGGGTCGGGTCGGAACGTGGAGCGCACGTGGACGGTGACGCCGTATTTCTTCGCGAACTCGACGGAACGGGTTTGTAAGACTTTCGCGCCGAGGCTCGCCAGCTCGAGCATCTCGTCGTAGGCGACGCGCGCCAGCTTGCGGGCGTCGGGGACGATGTTCGGGTCGGCGGTGTAGACACCGTCGACGTCGGTGTAGATCTCGCACACGTCCGCCTTCAGCGCGGCCGCCAGCGCCACGGCGGTGAGGTCGGAGCCGCCGCGTCCCAGGGTCGTGATCTCGTCCTGATCCGAGAGCCCCTGGAATCCGGCCACGACCGCGATCTCGCCCGCGTCGAGCGACCGGCGCACCCGATCGGCGTCGATCTGGGTGATGCGGGCCTGGGTGTGCGCGTGATCCGTTCGCAGGCCGACCTGGGGGCCGGTGAAGGAGCGCGCCTTGAGCCCGCGGGCCTGGAGGGCGATGGCCAGCAGCGCGATCGTCACCTGCTCGCCGGTGGAGAGCAGCATGTCCATCTCGCGCAGATCGGGCGCCGAGGAAATCTGGCGCGCGAGCCCCAGAAGCCCGTCGGTCGTCCTGCCCATCGCGGAGACGACCACGACCATCTGGTTGCCGGGCGCGCTCTCGGCGACCCGGCGCGCGACGTTCGCGATCTTCTCCGCGTCGGCGACGGACGATCCTCCGAACTTCTGGACGAGCAGCCCCATGCTTGCCGAAGCCTACACGACGCGTCGGCGCATCGCAAAGCTCGGGAGCGCCAGAGGCGGCCGGCGCCGGCTCACGACGGACGCTGCGCAGGCGCGTGGGTGGCCTCGGTGAGGCTCACCTGCTCGCGGAGGAGGTAGAGCCAGCCGAGGAGCGTGACCGGCAGGATCTGGCTCGCGTGGAAAAGCAGGGCGTAGCCGACCGCCGCCGAATGCGAGACGCCGAAGAGCCCGACCGCGAGCACCACCGCCGCGTGGAAGACGCCGACGTAGCCCGGAGCGGACGGGATCGAGATGCCGAGTCCGACGAACGCGAGCACCGCCCAGCCCGCGATGAAGGGCAGGTGGAGGTCCAGCGCCAGAAGCATCGTCCACGCGGTCAGCGCCGGCAGGAGCCAGACGGCCGCGGTCCAGGCGACCAGCGGTGCCGCGTGCGACGGCGCCCGGATACCGTCCAGACCGTGGACGAACGTCTGGAAGATGTTCAGCAGGCGCCGATGGAGGGCCGGCCAGCGCCCCACGAGCCGCGCCACGAGGCGGACGCAGGCGTCCGGCGCCGCGGCCAGCGCGATGAGGACCGCGATGCCCACGAGGTCGATCGCCAGCACGACCAGCGCCGCCATCTCGAGGAACCGCGGCACCGGAACGATCAGGACCAGGATCGCGAGGATCAGCACGACAGCGAGGCTGTCCAGCACGCGCTCGACCACGAGCGTCGCCAGCGTCGTCCAGAAGGTATGGATGCGCTCCGGCGCGCCGGCCGCGCTCCACCGCCGGGCGACCACGTAGATCCGCACGACCTCGCCGGCGCGGAGCGGGAGCACGTTGTTCGCCATGTAGCCGATCATCATCGCGGGGGTGAGCGGCGGCGGGTTCGAGCTCGGGGGAAAGAGGTACCACCACCGCCGCCCGCGCACCCAGATCTGGAGCGGCGCCATCGCGGTGGCCAGCAACACCCAGCCCCAGTGCGCGCTCCGAAGCTGACGGCCGAGCTCGGCCAGATCGACGCCGCGGAAGAGATAGACGAGCAGAGCGACGCTGATCGCGACGCCGAGGGCGACCTTGAGCCGGCTCAGAGTCCGAGCTGGGCCAGGACGGCGTCGATTTGCGGCGGCACCGCCGTGGGGCGCGACGCCGACTCGAGCGCGGTGTCCGGGTCCTTCAGCCCGTGGCCTGTCAGGGTGAGGACGAGGGTCGACCCGGGCTCGAAGCGTCCTGCCTTGACCGACTTGAACAATCCGGCCACGGTCGCCGCCGACGCCGGCTCCATGAAGATGCCTTCCTCGCGAGCCAGCAGGCGGTAGGCGCGGAGAATCTCCTCGTCGGTCACGATGTCGATCCAGCCGCGGGAGTCCTTCATCGCCTCGAGCGCCGGGCCCCAGGATGCGGGATTGCCGATCTTGATCGCGGTGGCGACCGTGCGCGGCTCCTCGATGACCCGGTTCTCGTAGATCGGCGCGGCGCCCGCCGCCTGGAAGCCGACCATCCGCGGCAGCTCCGTCACGCGGCCCGCGCGGTGGTACTCGCGGTAGCCGCGCCAGTACGCGGTGATGTTCCCGGCATTGCCGACGGGAATCAGGTGATAGTCCGGCGCGCGGCCGAGCTGGTCGCAGACCTCGAAGGCGCCGGTCTTCTGCCCCTCGAGGCGGAACGGGTTCACCGAGTTCACGAGCGTGACGGGGTGACGCTCGGCGATCTGGCGCACGATCGTCAGCGCCTGGTCGAAGTTGCCTTCGACGGTGAGGACCCGGGCGCCGTGGATCGCCGCCTGCGAAAGCTTGCCCAGCGCCACCGCGCCCTTCGGCACCATGACGAACGCGCGGATGCCCGCCCGCGACGCGAAGGCGGCCGCCGAGGCCGAGGTGTTACCGGTCGAGGCGCAGATGACGGCGCGCGAGCCCATCTCGAGCGCTTTCGAGATGGCGACCGTCATGCCGCGGTCCTTGAACGAGCCGGTCGGATTGAACCCCTCGCACTTGAGATAGATCTCCATGCGCGCGTCCGTCGCCTCGGCCAGACGCGGCGCGGGGACCAGCGGCGTGTTGCCCTCGAACAGCGTGACGATCGGGGTCTTGTCGGTCACCGGCAGGAAGTCCCGGTACTCCTCGATCACGCCACGCCAGGCTTTCACGCCGCGCCGCCCTCCACGCGGATCATCATCGTCGCGGCGGCGACGTCCCGGAGCCGGTCGATCTTCGCCAGCGCGGCGCGCATGTCTCGCTCGCGCGCCTCGTGGGTCAGCATGACCACGGGGATTGCCTCGCGGACTCCGCGGCCCTTCTGGATCACGTTGGCGATCGAGATGTCGTGCTCGCCGAGGATGCCCGCCACTCTCGAGAGCACGCCGGGCTTGTCCTGGGCGGTGACGCGCAAGTAATAGCAGCAGCGGATCGCCTCGATCGGCGTCAGCGGCATCGCGGTCGGGCCGACCGACGGCAGCTCGAGGGGGAGCGAGGGGATGCCGTGTGCGATGCGCCGGGCGACCTCGACGACGTCCGACAGCACCGCGGACGCGGTCGGCATCTGGCCCGCCCCGCGCCCGTAGAACATGAGATCACCCACGGCATCGCCGGTCAGGGAGATGCCGTTGAAGACGCCGGACACCGCCGCCAGCGGCGACGCGGCCGGAATCATCGTCGGATGCACCCGGACTTCCACACCGCTGCCGGCGGCCCCGTCCGGGGCGGTCGCCTTGGCGATCGCCAGGAGCTTGATCCGGTAGCCGAGCTCCCGCGCGTACTCGATGTCCTGCGCGGTGACGCGGGTGATGCCCTCGGTGTGGATGTGCTTGAGATCGACGAAGGTCCGGAAGGCCAGCGCCACGAGGATCTGCAGCTTGTGGGCCGAGTCCATGCCCTCGATGTCGAGCGTGGGATCGGCCTCGGCGTAGCCGTGAGCCTGCGCCTCCTTGAGGACCAGCGAGAAGTCCAGGCCCTCGTCGGTCATCTTGCTCAGGATGTAGTTGCAAGTCCCGTTGACGATGCCGGCCAGCGACAGCACCCGATTGGCGACGAGCCCTTCCTTGACGGCGCGGATCAGCGGGATGCCGCCCGCCACCGCCGCCTCGAAGCCCAGGCTCACGCCCGCCCGGCGCGCCTCCTCGTACAGCTCGGCGCCGTGATGGGCGAGCAAGGCCTTGTTGGCGGTGACGACGTGCTTGCCGGCCGTCAGCGCGCGCAGGATGAACGTGCGCGCGGGCTCGAGGCCCCCGACGAGCTCGATCACGATGTGGATCGCGGGAGCGGTGAGGACCTGGGCCGCGTCGCCGGTCAACGGCAGGCTCTTGAGGTCGAGCCCCTCGCGCGCCCGCGTGAGATCGGTGTCGGCGATGGCGGCCAGCGTCAGCCGGGCGCCGGCGCGCTCCTCGAGCATCGCGCGGCGGGTCTGGAGAATCTTGACGACGCCGGCACCGACGGTGCCGAGCCCCAGGAGACCGATGCGCACGTCACTGACGCGGCTCACAGGCGGTTCCTTGTCGGCGGCCCGGTCAGCGACTCAGGTTCTTGAGCCCGCGCAGCGCCTGACGAATGCGCTGCTCGTTCTCCACGAGCGCGAAACGAACGTAGCCCTCGCCGTACTCGCCGAAGCCGATGCCCGGCGACACCGCGACCTTCGCTTCCTGGATGAGGAGCTTGGAGAACTCGAGCGAGCCGAGACTGCGGAAGGCGTCGGGGATCGGCGCCCAGACGAACATCGTGCCCTTCGGCTTCGGCACGCTCCAGCCGAGCTTGTTGAGGCCGTCCACCAGCACGTCGCGGCGCTTGCGGTGAACCTCGACGATCTCCTCGACGCACTTCTGGTCGGCCTCGAGCGCCACGATGCCGGCGATCTGGATCGGCTGGAAGGCGCCGTAGTCGAGGTACGACTTGATGCGGGCGAGGGCGCTGATCATTCGCGCGTTGCCGCAGACGAACCCGAGCCGCCAGCCGGCCATGTTGTAGGACTTGGAGGTCGAGAAGATCTCGACGCCGACGTCCCGCGCGCCGGGCACCGCGAGAAACGACGGCGGCTGGTAGCCGTCGAACGTGAAGTCGGCGTACGCGAAATCGTGGACGACCATCAGCCGGTGCTCGCGCGCGAAGTCGACGACCTTCACGAAGAACTCACGGTCCACGCACATCGTGGTCGGATTGTGCGGAAACGACAGGATGAGCAGCTTGGCCTTCGGCCAGGCGAGCTTCGCCGTTTCCTGCAGGCGACCGAAGAAGTCCCCGTCCGGCGTGAGCGGCACCGAGCGGAGGTCGCCGTCGGCGATGACCACCGAATAGGAGTGGATCGGGTAGGTCGGGTTCGGCACCAGCGCGCCGTCGCCCGGCTGGAGCACCGCGAGCGCCAGGTGCGCCATGCCTTCCTTCGCGCCGATGGTCGCGATCACCTCGGAATCCGGGTTGAGCTCCACCGCGTAACGGTCGCGATACCACTTCGCCATCGCGACGCGGAGCCGGGTGATACCGCGCGAGGCGGAGTACCGGTGGTTCTTCGGATTCTTGGCGGCCTCGACGAGCTTGTCGACGATGTGCTTCGGCGTCGGCATATCCGGATTTCCCATGCCGAGGTCGATGACATCCTCGCCGCGCGCGCGCGCCTTGCTCTTGAGGTCGTTGACGATTCCGAACACGTACGGCGGCAGGCGCTTGATTCGGTAGAACTCGTCCATCGAGGACTCCCTCTTCTGTTTAGCCTTGCGATGATACTGCCAGCCGACGCGGAGTGTCAAGAAACGACGATCTCACGCGAGGTTAGGCGTCAGCCTTCGGTTCCCAAATTGACGCGAACTGTCCCTGGATTGCCGTAATGGCAGGGGGGTGTCCCCGAAGTCCTTGATTGTTCGAGCGGGAGGCTCGGCACGCGCTTTGCCCTAGATGTCCTCTCGTGGGTCACAAGGAACCATCGGTTGACACGTTGTCCGAGCCCGTAGCCGGGCCGGGAGCCGATTCCGTCCAGCCTCAACCGGCCCGGCCCCGGGGTAACGGACGCTCGACCGGTCGCCGGCAGTTCAGCCTCCTCATCGTCCGGGGCGACGGAACCCGCGTCGTCCGGTTCAACTTTCCCCGACCCGCAGCCGTGGCGGCGCTGGCCGCCGCGGCGGTCGCGGTCACGACGTTCTTCACGCTCGTTGGGGATTGGGTGCAGCTCCGGAAACTGACGGTCGAGGCCCGGACCTTCAAGCAGCAGATCGTCGATCAGCAGGCGACGATCGACTCCTTCAATCGACGCGCGGTCGAGCTACGCCAGGAGATGGCGGGCTGGCGCGATCTCCACGCGCGAATCTGGGAGCCGTTCGGGCCGGAGCTCCAGCCGGGCGGGCGCGACCGCGCGATCGGTGGTGGCGCCCTCCGGCCGGATAGCAAGACCGGGCGGCTCTCACCGCGGGACGAGCTCGAGCAGCTCGCGGAGAGCGTGGCCGAGCAGGGCGAAAGCCTGAAGGCCCTCGATCGACTCGTGGCGCGGGCGGGCAAGGCGCTGGCCGCGCTGCCGTCGCGTTGGCCGGTACGCGGTGCCGTCAACTCCGAGTACGGCATGCGGCAGTCGCCGTGGTCGCAGGGCACCGAGTTCCACAGCGGTATCGACATCCGATCGCAGCACGGCACGGCCGTGCGGGCGCCCGCCGCGGGGACGGTCACGGTGGCGGGCACGTATCAGGAGTACGGCATCACCGTCATCCTCGACCACGGACAGGACATCAAGAGCCTCTACGGCCATCTCTCGAGAATGAACGTCAAGCCGGGCGACCGGGTCGAGCGCGGCACGGTCGTCGGGTGGTCCGGAAACACGGGACGCTCCACCGGCGCGCACCTGCACTACGAGATCCTGGTCAAGGGACAGGCGGTCAATCCCCGCGCCTATCTCTGGGACTAGTCGAACCCTCCTCGAAGTCCCGTCTCGTTCTCGAAGTCCCGTCTCGCTCAGGACCGATCAGCGCGAGGATCGTGCGATGAAGTCGAGCGAGAGCTCGTTGAACACGTCGGGACGCTCCAGGAAGTAGCAATGTCCGGCGCCCTGGACCAGGCGTAGCTCGGCGCCGGGAATCCGCTTTGCGATCTCCCGGGAAAAACGGGCCGGTACGAGGATGTCGTCCTCGGCGACGCTGACCAGGGTCGGGCATCGAATCGCCTCGAGCCGCTCGTGGGTGTCGTGAGCGGCGATCGCCTCCCCCTGCCGGAGAAATCCGGCCATCGACTGCGGATAGGGATTCGCGAGCGCGTTCTGCAGGAGCATCTCCACCAGGTCGGGCCGATCGGCGTAGCTCGTCGGCGCGAAGAGCCAGAGCGCCAGGGTTCGGAGCGTCGCGTCGCGGCCGAGCCCGATTCGCATGTCGCGCCACGCGGCGTTCAGCGCCAGCATGTACGCGTCCGGGCGCGCGAACGTGCAGCCCAGGTGCAAGGAGCGCACGCGCTCCGGGTACGCGAGCGCCAGCTCCTGGGCGATCATGCCGCCCATCGACACGCCGATCACGTGGGCGCGGTCGATTCCGAGCGCGTCCATGAGCCCGTGCGCGTCCGCGGCCATCATTGCGGTCGTGTAGGGGTGATCCGGCGAGCTGGTCTGACCCGCGCCGCGGTTGTCGAACGCGATCACGCGATAGCGCGTGGCGAAGACGCCCGTCTGAAACGCCCAGGCCGTGTGGTCGCCGCCGAAGCCCATGATCAGGAGCAGCGGCTCGCCCGCCCCCGCCTCGACGTAATACATCTCGATGTCCCCGACCCGGACCGTAGGCACCGGTCCCCCCTCAGGCCGTCCCGCCGCAACCGACAGAAGTGTCCGGCGCGGGGCGGGGCGCGTGGCACTTCAACAAGATGCGTGTCGAGAAGGACCAGTTGATTCTCGCCGCCGACGAGAAAACACTCCTCACGGTCGGTTCCCGACCGATGACGAACGAGGAGGCTCTGCGTTTGCGCATCCAGGACGGAATATTCGTCGAACACATCGTCCACGAAGTCCCCTACAGCGAGATCCTCCGCTGGGCCAAAGAGGTCGTACGCCAGTTGCGGAGACTGCCGTGACGTACTGAAGGCGCGCGTTCGGCAGACAAGAGACGAGCTCGTCCCTGAGGCTTCGTTGCCCATGTCCGATAGCGGTCGACCATTGCTTCACGCACTCATCATTTCAAATCCCCGCTGCGGTGCCAAGCCGTTCGTTCGCCTTGATAGCAAGATTCAGCAAAACACCGCAAGGCGAAGAAAGACGACCTCAACCCACGCGTTCGCATAGTCCCCCCGGCCGGTGCCGGGTCGCTCGTCGCCTGGGTGCGCTCCGCGACGGTGCCGGCGCGCCTACTCTACCGAGTCGCCGAATCCCTCGCACGCTCTCGCGCCGCGCCGTTCGTTCCACGCTCGTGCGCGAGGCCCGCGTTGCCGCGCCGGGAGATTCGACTCGGCAGAGCTGTGCAACCGTGCGTTGCAGATTTTGGAAACGGCGCGGCCGCGACGCGCGTCCAGGTGCCCGCGAACCCGCTGGCACCCAGGGGGCCGCACCGCCGGCACCCGCTACTGGCTCGCACATTTCGGGAGTGCATACAGGGGCGTCAGGAGTAGCGGCAATATCTACCGCGTCGGCAAAGCCTAAAATGGCGCAAAGTCAGACGCCGCAGGGTCAATCTGACGGAGCAGTTCTAACGCCACCAAGGCAATAGCCGGAGCGGTATTGCGCCCTTCCGGTTCAAGCACGAAGTTATCTGTGAGCGCGTCTTTCCATTCACTCAGCTGGACGCGAATGGACTCTGCTTGGGCTGGATTCGTGGAGATCATCACCCGGTTCGGCGCCGAAGCACAGACCACCCGGCGCATGGTCTGCTGGATCAACGTTTCATCTCCCATAATCCGCAGCAGTTGTTTGGGAAACAGCTGCCGACTGAGCGGCCAAAATCTGGTGCCGCTTCCTCCGGCCATGATCACGGGATACAGATGGTTATGCAGTTCGAGGTTCGAGGTTCGTCGTTTGAGAGAAGCCATACACTGAGTCTCCTACTCTATCAGCGTTTTCCTGAACTTGGAACTTCGACCTTCGAACCTTGGGCATCCAGAA
>Ga0137409_10003107_pt1 | contig 17647 bp, 17 predicted proteins | sample CZODoug1_16funga_FD_122059 | JGI IMG/M metagenome (GOLD analysis project Ga0137409, IMG submission 122059) | Vadose zone soil fungal communities from Angelo Coast Range Reserve, California, USA - CZODoug1_16fungal (Hybrid Assembly) | ecosystem: Environmental > Terrestrial > Soil > Vadose zone... | reverse complement strand
TGTTTGAAAAGATCAAATTCCTTCGCGTCGCGCGGACGTTTGGTTTTCACCACCTCGAATATTTCCGGAATCACCATGCCGGCTTTGCGGATGACCACGGTGTCGCCGATACGGATATCTTTGCGGCGGATTTCGTCCTCGTTGTGGAGCGTTGCGCGCGCGATGGTCGAGCCTTGCACGAAAACGGGTTCGAGTTCGGCCACAGGTGTCAGCACACCCGTGCGCCCGACCTGCACGGTGATGGCTTTCAAGACAGTTTCCGCAGGCGTGATCCATGGTACGGGTTTATGAACGATGGCGTAACCCGGCGCGCGGCTCCGACCGGGAATGCGCGGCCAGTCGGCGAGTGAATTCACTTTGAGCACGATGCCGTCGATTTCGTAAGGCAACTGCCGGCGCAGGTCCTTGTCTTCATCGTAACGCGCGACCACCTTGTCCGTATAAACTTTCAGCACCTCGTCAATGCCGTCGCAAACCCACCAAAGCTTTTGCGTGGGCAGACCGAACCGTAAGAGGGCTTCCAACATTTCGGAGTGCTTCTTGAATTCGATTCCGTCCACGGCGCCGGTGGCGTAAAACACGACGCGGATTGGGCGTTGAGCAACGACCTTCGGGTCGAGCTGTTTGAGCGCGCCGGCAGTGGCGTTGCGTGCGTTGGGAAACGGCTTTTCACCAGCGGCGGCGAGTTTGGCGTTGAGCGCGTCAAATTCTTTGTTCGGCATGTAAGCCTCGCCGCGCACTTCGAGTAGCGCGGGCGGATTTTTCACGCGCAGTTCCAATGGAATTCCGCGAACGGTTTTCAAGTTCACGGTAATGTCGTCACCTTCCGCACCGTCACCGCGCGTGACGCCGAGCGCGAGTTTGCCGCGGCGGTAGTGGACGCCGATGGACACGCCATCCACCTTCGGCTCGACGACGTATTCCACCCTGTCGCGACTCAGATGCTTGCGGATGGTGGCGTCGAACGCACGAATTTCAGCCAAAGTATTTTCGTCCTGAGCGCGATTGCGTTTCTCGCGATTTGGTTCTTTTTCCTTGGTCGGAAGGTCGCTGGCTTCGACTTTGTCGAGCGAGAGCATCGGCACGAGATGTTTGACGCGCGCAAATTTCTCGCTCGGCGCACCGCCGACGCGTTGCGTGGGCGATTCCGGCGTGACGAGGTCGGGGAAATTTTTCTCCAACTCTTGAAGCTCCTTGAAAAGCTGGTCGTATTCGCGGTCGGAGATTTTTGGCGCGGCCTCGGTGTAATAAGCGTGGTCGTGCCGGCGGATTTCCTCGGCCAGTTGGGCGTGGCGAGCAATGACATCGAGATCGTGACCGTACCCGGTGCACTGGAGATTCCCCTCGCATTGCAGAAGCTGGCTAGTACTGGGCGATTCGACGCACTGGTGGCGCTCGGCGCAGTGATTCGCGGCGAGACCTATCATTTCGAAGTGGTGGCTAACGAATCGGCGGACGGCGTGATGACAGTGCAACTCGATACCGGAATGCCGATCGCGAACGGCATCCTGACCACGGATAGCGATGACCAGGCGGAAGCGCGCATGCACGAGAAGGGCGCAGACTGCGCGCGCGTGGCCGTGGAGATGGCAAATCTGATGCAGGCAGTCGATGAAAAACAGTAGACGGCGCGCCCGCGAGTTTGCGCTGCAGGCAATCTACCAGTGGCTGTTGAACGAATCCGCCGCGGACACGCTGCTTGCGCAACTGCGGGAGCAGAAGGAATTTCCCAAGGCGGACCAGCCCCTGGCCGAGGCGCTGTTGCGCGGTGTGCTCGGCAATGCCGATGCGCTGCGACAACTGCTGACTCCTTATCTCGACCGCGAAATAAGGGGGTTGTCGCCGGTCGAGCATGCGCTGCTGCTGCTGTCCGCCTTCGAGTTGCGCGATCACGCGCAGACCCCGTACAGGGTCGTCATCAACGAGGCGATCGAACTTGCGAAGAGTTTCGGCGGCACCGACGGGCACAAGTACGTCAACGGCGTGCTCGACAAGCTCGCCACCGAACTTCGTCCTGGTGAGGTGAAGAAAGGGCCGATCTCACCACAGAGACACAGAGACACAGAGAAAAGCTGAAAGTATCAGAGTAGAAAGACGGCGAAATCTAGCGTCCTGGTCCGTTTTCGCGTCGTTTTGATATTGAGTTGTCGCTTTTCTGTTTTGTTCTTCTCTGTGCCTCTGTGTCTCTGTGGTTAGAGTGAACTTGTAATAGGGAGGAAAAATGGCGGAAGCGGCGGCACCGAAGAAACTCACGATTTTCGATCTGCAGGCCAAGGTGGACCGGGGCGAGAAGGTGTTCCAGGTCACGGCGGTGGATTATCCGACCGCGCAACTGGTGGATCGCTCCGGGGTGGACTGCATTCTGATCGGCGACTCTCTGGGCATGACCGCGCTGGGTTATTCCGGCACGGTGCCGGTGACGATGGACGAGATGATCCATCACGCCAAGGCGATCTCGCGCGCCGCCAAGCGGGCCATCCTTGTGGGCGATCTGCCGCTGGGCGCGTATCACGCTTCCAGCGCCGATGCGATCAACAGCGCCATGCGCATGCTCAAGGAAGGCGGCACCGACGTGGTGAAGCTCGAAGGTGGAGAGGATTTCGCGCCGGTGGCCGAAGCGGTAGTCAAGGCCGGCGTGCCGGTCATGGCCCATATCGGACTGACGCCGCAACTGGTATCCAAGCTGGGTGGCTTCCGGGTGCAGGGCAAGAGCGCGGAAACCGGCGTGCAATTGTTGAAAGACGCGCTGGCGATGCAGAAGGCCGGCTGCTTCGCCATCGTGCTCGAGGCGATTCCCGATCGCGTCGCGCAAGTCATCACCGAGCGGCTTTCCATTCCCACGATCGGCATCGGCGCCGGCCCGCATTGCGACGGCCAGAATCTGGTGCTGCACGACATGGTGGGACTGTTCGACCGCTTCACGCCGAAGTTCGTGAAGCGCTACGCCAACTGCTGGGACATCATCGGCAAGGCGCTCGCGGACTTTCAGGAAGACGTGCACAAGGGGCAATTCCCATTGCCCGAGCACAGCTTCACCATGAAGGAAGACGAGTACCAGGCCTTCCTGCAAAAACTCGGAAAGAACTAGGGGCAACCTCTTTTAACACGAAGGGTCACGAAGGAAAGGCAAGAAAGGAACACGAAGGAGAGCCGGAGGGTTGCGAAGGGCAGACTCCAGAATCCGGAAAAGTAACAACTGGGCGCTGCTCAGATACTTCCCATTTAGCGTTCGTTTGTTTTCCTTCGTGATCCTTCGTGATGAGTGCGTGTAGGGTTAGAAGGTTTAATGTCGGTCCGAAGTTTGCGGACAATTGCCTGCCGAAGCAATAAAATCAGAACGATGTCGTCCCGATGCGGCGCGACAGCCGACACAGGTGCCGGGCAAGCCATGCTGTCCGAGTTCGATCTCATCACCAGGTATTTCAACCGTCCTACGCGGCACACGGTGCTGGGAGTGGGGGACGACGCCGCGTTGCTTGCGCTTACGCCCGGGCACGAACTCGCCGCCTCGACCGACACGATGGTCGAAGGCGTGCATTTCTTCCCGGACGTGGAGCCCGACTCGCTCGGGCACAAGGCGCTGGCGGTCAATCTGTCCGACCTGGCGGCAATGGGAGCGACGCCGAAATGGACGATGCTGGCGCTGACGATACCGAAGGCCGACGAAACCTGGCTGGAAGATTTTGCGCGCGGGTTCTTCGCGCTTGCCGCGGAACACGACGTGGATTTGATCGGCGGTGATACCGCGCGCGGGCCGCGCAACATCTGCGTGCAAATCATGGGGGAAGTTCCGCACGGCCGGGCGTTGCGGCGCGACGGCGCCAAAGTCGGCGATGATGTCTGGGTTTCCGGGCATATCGGAGATGCCGCGGCCGCGGTTGCCCACCTAAAGGGCGATCTCAGGCTGCGCGGCTCGTTACTGGCGCACTGCCTGGCGCGACTGAATCGGCCGGCGCCGCGTGTGGCGTTGGGACGGCTGCTGGTCGGCGTGGCCAACAGCGCGATCGACATTTCCGACGGACTGATTGCCGACCTGGGGCACATCTGCGAACGCTCCGCGGTCGGTGCGGCGATCGAGTTCGCCGCGGTACCCTGCTCGGCGGAGCTGATGCCGTTGCGGGGACAGGCGCTGGTAATACGGGCGATCCTGACCGGCGGCGACGATTACGAGTTGTGCTTCACCGCGGTTGCGGAACGCAGATCCGAGATCGAGGCGTTGTCGGGTCAGGCAGGACTGGCATTGACCCGCATCGGCAGCATCGTGGCAGGCGAAGGGGTCGAAGTCGTGGACCCGGCCGGAAAACCGATGAGCGTGAAGGATGGAGGCTTCGATCACTTCCGCTGACGCTCACGGGCGCCCGTCGTTGCGATTTCTGGTTTCGCACCCGGCGCATTTCATCGCATTCGGATTCGGTGTCGGCCTGTCCCCGGTCGCGCCCGGGACCCTCGGCACATTGCTGGCGCTGCCCATGTACGCCTGGCTGGCGCCGCGTCTCGACAATCAGGCGTTCCTGCTGCTGCTCGCTGGCATGTTCTTCGTCGGGGCATGGGCGTGCGAGATCAGCGGCAGGAGGCTGGGCGTGCACGACCACGGCGGCATGGTGTGGGACGAAGTCACCGCTTTCCTGGCGGTGCTGTTCTTCACGCCGGCCACACCACTGTGGCAGGTCTCGGCATTTCTGCTGTTCCGGTTGTTCGACATCGTCAAACCGATGCCGATACGCTACTTCGACCGCAATATTCGCAACGGGCTGGGTGTGATGATCGACGATATGCTGGCGGCCTTCTATACGCTGCTGTGCCTGGCCGGGTGGAAATTTGCGTTCGGATGAACTTAAATACCGTACTTGAACCACGGAGGACACCCACCTCTCCCCATCCCTCTCCCCCCGCAAGCGGGCGGAGAGGGTGTGCAAAACGAGAACCTTACAATTATCTCGCTGACGTTGGCTCCCTCTCCACAAGCTGGAGAGGGCCGGGGAGAGGCGCTCTTTGATCCGTGTCCTCCGCGGTGAATAGCTTTTCATGAGGTGAATGGGATGGACGCTGAGCTTTACGCACTGGCGGGAAAAGTCGGCGATGCGCTGAAGGCGCGCAAGCTGATGCTGGCCACGGCGGAATCGTGCACCGGGGGCTGGGTCGGGCAGGCCGTCACCATGGTGCCGGGCAGCTCGCACTGGTTCGATCGCGGATTCGTTACTTACTCCGACGACGCGAAGCGCGAGATGCTGGGTGTGCGCGCGCAGACACTGAAGAAGTTCGGCGCGGTTTCCGAGCAGACGGTGCGCGAGATGATCAAAGGGACGCTCTCGCACAGCAAGGCCCACGTGGCGCTGGCGGTCAGCGGCATCGCCGGTCCGGACGGCGGCTCGCCCGGCAAGCCGGTCGGGACGGTGTGCCTGGCCTGGGGCATGAAAAAGGGGCCGCCGCCGCACAGCGTCGTGCGCCATTACGCCGGAGACCGCGACGCCGTGCGCAGACAGTCCGTCATCGCTGCGCTGGAAGGAGTGCTGGCGTTGCTCGAAGAGCCCTGACTTCCAGGCACAGGTATCTGAAAACGAGGAAGAATTCCGCCTTCGGACGCCGCGGTGCCTTATGCCATAATGGCCGCTTCAAAAAATGAGGTGAAACGCATGGACGAAAACAGAAGCAAGGCGCTGGCCGCCGCCTTGTCGCAGATCGAAAAACAGTTCGGCAAGGGCTCGATCATGCGCCTTGGCGAGAAGGAAGTGGCCAAGGACCTGGACGTGGTCTCCACCGGCTCGCTGGGCCTGGACCTGGCGCTGGGCATTGGCGGACTGCCGCGCGGGCGCGTGGTAGAAATCTACGGCCCGGAATCGTCGGGCAAGACCACGCTGACGCTATCGGTGATCGCGCAGATGCAAAAGATGGGCGGCACCGCCGCATTCATCGACGCCGAGCATGCACTCGATCCGCAATACGCGCAGAAACTCGGCTGCAACGTTTCCGAACTGCTGATTTCGCAGCCCGACAACGGTGAACAGGCGCTCGAGATCACCGACATGCTGGTGCGTTCCGGTTCGGTGGATGTCGTAGTGGTGGACTCGGTGGCGGCGCTGACGCCGAAGGCCGAAATCGAAGGCGAGATGGGCGAACCGCAGATGGGGTTGCAGGCGCGGCTGATGTCGCAAGCGCTCAGAAAGCTCACCGCCAACATCAAACGCTCCAACACGCTGGTGATTTTCATCAACCAGATCCGCATGAAGATCGGCGTCATGTTCGGCAACCCGGAGACCACCACCGGCGGCAACGCGCTCAAATTCTATGCCTCGGTGCGCATCGACATCCGCCGCACCGGCTCGATCAAGAAGGGCGAAGAGGTGATCGGCAACGAGACCCGCGCCAAAGTGGTCAAGAACAAGGTGGCGCCGCCATTCCGCCAGGCCGAGTTCGACATACTTTATGGCGAAGGCATTTCGCGCGAAGGCGAGATCATCGAGCTGGGTGTGCTCTACAAGCTGATCGAGAAATCCGGCGCCTGGTACAGCTATGGCAAGGACCGCATCGGCCAGGGCAAGGACAACACCCGCGACTTCCTCAAGAGCAATCCCGAAGTGGCGAAGGAGATCGAGGCCAGGATCCGCGCCCATGTCGCCGAAAAGCCGCTGGCCCAGGTGGCCGTCGCCGAGGAGTAACGCGCCAACTTGGCCACTGTCCCCAGCCTGCGCGCCCGGGCACTGAAGGCGCTGGGGCGGCGCGAACACTCGCGTCAGGAACTGCAGGTCAAGCTCCAACCCTTTGCTCAAGATTCCGACGAGCTGGACGCGTTGCTCGACGAACTGGAAAAGCGCGGCTGGCTCTCGGAGGTGCGTTTCGTCGAGCAGTTGACGACCACGCGGCGGCGCAAGTTCGGCGCCGCGCGCATCGTCCACGAGCTGCGCGAAAAGGGCGTGTCGGTCGGCGCGATCTCCGCAGCGCACGCGCAGTTAAAGGCGGGCGAAGTCGAAGCGGCGCGGGCGGTGTGGAAGAAGAAGTTCGGCAAGCTGCCGCGGTCGCTCCAGGAGCGCGGCAAGCAGGCGCGCTTCCTGGCCGGCCGGGGTTTCTCCGCCGAAGTGGTGCACCAGGTGCTCAAAGACGGCAACGAGCAGGAATGACGGTGCCCCGGGGGCGGAGAATGCAATAGAATTCAAACAAGTAATGGCCGGATTCGCACCGGCTGAATTTCGAGATCCAGCGGTTATTCAGTCAATGACAAGCAATGAAATTCGCAGTCGTTTCCTTGACTACTTCAAGCGTCAGGGGCACACCATCGTCCCTTCCAGCCCGCTGGTCCCGGGCAACGATCCGACGCTGTTGTTCACCAATTCCGGGATGGTGCAGTTCAAGGACGTGTTCCTCGGCAAGGAAAAGCGGCCCTACGTCCGCGCCGCCACCTCGCAGCGTTGCGTTCGCGCCGGCGGCAAGCACAACGATCTGGAGAATGTCGGCTACACCGCGCGCCATCACACCTTCTTCGAAATGCTGGGCAATTTCAGCTTCGGCGACTATTTCAAGCGCGACGCCATCCGTTTTGCCTGGGAACTGCTGACCAGGGAATTCGGGCTCGATCCCGCCCGCCTATGGGTCACGGTGTATCAGACTGACGACGAGGCTTACGACCTCTGGACCAAGGACATCAAGGTGCCGAAGGAGCGCATCGGTCGCATCGGTGACACGCCCGGTGGAAGCAAGTTCCAGAGCGACAACTTCTGGCAGATGGGCGATACCGGTCCCTGCGGCCCGTGTACTGAAATCTTCTACGACCACGGCCCCGGGATTCCCGGAGGCCCGCCCGGCACCGCGGATGCCGACGGCGACCGCTACATCGAGATCTGGAATCTGGTGTTCATGCAGTTCAACCGCGACGAATCGGGAACGCTGCACCCGCTGCCCAAACCCTCGGTGGACACCGGAATGGGGCTGGAGCGCATCGCCGCAGTGCTGCAGCGCGTGCACAGCAACTACGAGATCGACCTGTTCCGGGACCTGATCGCCGCCGCGGCCAGGGTCACCGGCGCAAAGGATCTCGATTCGAGCTCACTCAAGGTGATCGCCGATCACATCCGAGCGTGCGCGTTCCTGATTATCGACGGGGTGATTCCCGGCAACGAAGGCCGAGGCTACGTGCTGCGCCGGATCATCCGCCGTGCCATCCGTCACGGCTACAAGCTCGGCCAGACCAAGCCGTTCTTCCACAAGCTGGTCGGCGACCTGTCGCGGGTGATGGGCGAGGCCTATCCGGAATTGCCCGCCGCGCAGCACCGGGTGGCCGACGTGCTCAAGCAGGAAGAGGAGCGCTTCGCCGAGACGCTGGAAAACGGCATGAAGGTGCTCGAGAGCGCGTTGCACCGCGAGGACCGGATGCTCGACGGGGAGACCGTGTTCCAGCTTTACGACACCTTCGGTTTCCCGGTCGACCTCACCGCCGACATTGCCCGCGAACGCGGCGTGATGATCGACCACGCCGGCTTCGAAGAGGCGATGGAAAAGCAGCGCGAGCGCGCCCGCGCCGCGTCCAAGTTCACCATGCAGGCGGGGATGGATTACAGCGGACAGGCAACCGAGTTTCACGGCTACGACACGCTGCGCCTGGACGGCAAGATCGTGGCGCTCTACAGGGGTGGCGCGCCGGTGCAGAGGATCGAGGCCGGCGACGCGGCGGTGGTCGTGCTCGACCGCACGCCGTTTTACGCCGAGTCCGGCGGCCAGGTCGGCGACCAGGGCGAGATCGCTTCCGGCAACGGCAGCTTCACGGTCGACGATACGCAGAAGATCCAGGCGGAGGTGTTCGGCCACAAGGGCGTGCTCAAGGCCGGACGTTTGGCGGTCGGCGATGCGGTTACCGCGCAGGTGAATCCGGTGACGCGCACGCGTGCCGCATACAACCATTCGGCCACCCACCTGATGCACGCGGCATTGCGCAAGGTACTCGGTCTGCACGTCATGCAGAAAGGCTCATTGGTGGATGCCAACCGCACCCGCTTCGACTTTTCCCACCACGCGCCGATGACGCCCGAGCAGATCGCCGAGGTCGAGGCACTGGTGAATCGCGAGATCCGCAGCAACCATGCGGTGGAAACCCGGCGCATGAAGTACGACGAGGCGATCAAGGCCGGAGCGATGGCACTGTTCGGGGAGAAATACGGAGACGAAGTACGGGTGCTGCGCATGGGCGATTTTTCCACCGAATTGTGCGGCGGCACCCATGTGCGGCGCACCGGCGACATCGGTTTCTTCAAGATCGTTTCCGAATCCGGGGTGGCCGCGGGCATCCGCCGGGTGGAAGCGGTGACTGCGGAGGGCGCGCTCGCCTGGGTGAAGGAGCAGGAAGCCAGACTCGGCGAAGCAGCGCAGGTGTTGAAAGCCCAGCCGCAGGAGATCCTGCAAAAGCTCGGCCAGATACTCGACAACGTAAAATCGCTGGAGAAGGAACTGGCGCGGCTCAAATCCAGGCTCGCCAGTTTGCAGGGCGACGATCTTGCGGAGCAGGCGGTGGCGATCGGGAAGGTGCGGGTGCTGGCGGCGAAGCTCGATGGGGCGGACGTCAGGACGCTGCGCGAAGCCATGGACAAGCTCAAGCACAAACTCAAGTCGGCCGCGATCGTGCTCGGCGCAGTCGAGGGCGACAAGGTCACTCTGATTGCCGGCGTGACCGACGATCTGACCTCCAAGGTCAAGGCGGGCGAACTGGTGAACTATGTGGCTCAGCAGGTCGGCGGCAAAGGCGGCGGCCGGGCGGACATGGCGCAAGCAGGCGGAACGCAACCTGCGAGACTTCCGGATGCGCTGGCCAGCGTCGCCGATTGGGTGAAGCAACGGGTGGCGTAGACGCGGGACACAAAACGGGAGGTGGGCATGAAGAAATTGGTGGCAATGCTGATGGGCTTCACTGTGGCGCTTTGGGCGGAAGGGGCTGTTGCGGACGCCAGGGATCTGGAGATCTTTCACACTATCGCAATCGATGCTCCCGCCGACGAGGTGTGGGCGATGGCGGGCGACTTCGGCGGCATCCAGCGCTGGTCTCCGGGAACGGAATCCAGCCGGTTAATTGTCCGAAATCGCAACGAAACTGGCGCCATCAGGCTACTTCGCCGCCGCGGCGACGGCACCCAGGTTACCGAGAAGCTTCTCGATTATGATCCGGCCAACCGTCGCATGGCATATACGTACGTGGACGGTGTGGTGAGAGCCGCCGATTATTTCTCCGAGCTGGTGGTGAAAGATGCCGGTAACGGCCGGTCGGTTGTCGAGTGGCGCGGCCGCTTCAAGCGCCTGGCCTACTGGACCGACAATCCGCCCGCGGGCCAGGATGACAAGGCTGCGCTCGATTTCCTCAACGGTGCCTACAAGACCGGACTCGAGAATCTCAAGAAGATCCTCGAAGCGAAAGACCGCTAGTTCCGCCGCTCGCTAGAAGGGGAGTTGCGCGGTCGGCGCGGCTTCGCGCAGCACGCGCCGGAAGTCTGCCTGGATGCGCTTCAACGCGGCTTCGTCCTCGGCTTCGAAGCGCAGTACCACCACCGGGGTGGTGTTCGACGAGCGCGCCAGACCGAAACCGTCCGCGTATTCCACCCGCAGCCCGTCGATGGTGATTACCTCCCGCGCTTCCGGAAAACGCGCGGTCTTCTGCAACTTTTCGATGAGCGCGTAGTTCTCGCCTTCCTTCAGCTTGATCTGCAGCTCCGGCGTATTGACCGAGTCGGGCAGTTCGTCGAGCGCCGCGCCGATGTCGGGCACGCCGCTCAGGTACTCGAGCAGGCGCGCGCCGGCGTAGAGGCCGTCGTCGAAGCCGTACCAGCGTTCCTTGAAGAAAATGTGCCCGCTCATTTCACCGGCGAGCAGCGCGCCGGTCTCCTTCATCTTCGCCTTGATCAGCGAGTGGCCGGTCTTCCACATGGTCGGCCTGCCGCCATGGCTGCGGATCCAGGGCGCCAGATTGCGGGTGCATTTCACATCGAACAGGATCTCGGCGCCGGGGTTGCGCTTGAGCACGTCCGCGGCAAACAGCATCAACTGGCGATCCGGGAAGATCACCTTGCCTGCTTTCGTGACCACGCCCAACCGATCGCCGTCGCCGTCGAAAGCGAGACCGATCTCGGCGTTGCCTTTTTTCAGTGCCGCGATCAGGTCCTTCAGATTCTCCGGTTGCGAGGGATCGGGATGGTGGTTGGGGAAGGTGCCGTCCACTTCGCAGAACAGTTCTTCGACCTCGCAGCCGAGCTTGCGGTAAAGCGCCGGCGCGAAGGCGCCGGGTATGCCGTTGCCGCAGTCCACCGCGATACGCATCTTGCGTTTGAGCTTGATATCGCCGGCCACGCGTTGGAGATAAGCATCGCCTACGTCCTGGCTGCGAAGGCTTCCGTCGCCGCGCTTCAGATCCCCGGTCTCGAGCCGCCGGCGCAGTTTCTGGATGTCGTCCCCGGAAAGCGTTTCGCCGGCGAGCATCATTTTCAAGCCATTGTAGTCCGGCGGGTTGTGGCTGCCGGTCACCATGACGCCGCTGCCCGTGCCGAGGTGGTGAGTCGCGAAGTAGAGGATCGGGGTGGTGACACGGCCGATGTCGATCCCGTCCACGCCGCTTTTCTGCAGTCCGCGCGCGAGGCCCTGTGCCAGCGCCGGTCCCGACAGGCGTCCGTCGCGGCCGATGCAGACGGCGCGTTTGCCGCGCGCCTGCGCCTCCGAGCCGATCGCCTGCCCGATCGCCTCGACTGCTTCGACAGTGAGCGTGCGGTCGACGATGCCGCGGATGTCGTAGGCTTTAAAAATCTCGGGCGCTGGCAGGCTCATGCAGGCGAGAATAGCAAAGGTCTGCCGCTAAAGCATCATGCACGCGCGGACCGCGGTCGTGCAGCGTCTTGTTTGCGGCTGTCGATCTGCTCCTCGAAGAAGCCGATCACGCGCGCGGGCATCCAGTCGAGGTTGCCTGGAAACGGCCCCGTGGCGAATCCGACGTGGCCCCCTCCGTCCGGAAACTCCAGGTGCAGGCTTGACGATACCTGCCGCGGCGAGGGCAGGAAGCGCCCGGGCAGGAACGGGTCATTGCGCGCGTGGACGATCAGCGTGGGCACGGAAACGTGAACCAGATCGGGCTTGCTGCTCGCGCGCGTCCAGTAATCGTCGGTATCCCTGAAGCCATGCAATGGCGCCGTGACCAGATTGTCGAACTCGCGCAGTGTGCGCGTGCGCCTCACGGCCTCCCCGTCGTACAGACCGGGAAAGCGCGTCAACTTGGCAAGGCTCTTTTTTTTGAGCCGCGAGAGGAAATGGCTGCCGTAGGCGCGCGACAGCCCGCTGCCCAGGCGGTCGCCGGCGGTCATCAGATCCATTGGCGCCGATACGGTGGCCGCTGCATCCACGATCGCCGCCGCTTCGACGCGTTCGCGGCCGAGCCATTTGAGCAAAGCGTTGCCGCCGAGCGAGACGCCGACGGGCAACAGCGCAATATGTCCGGGAAGGGTGCGCAGCCGCCGCAGGATCCAGTCGATCTCGCTAGCATCGCCGGAATGGTAAGCCCGCGGCAAACGATTGGGCTCGCCGCCGCAGCCGCGGAAATGCACCACCACGCCGCGCCAGCCGCGCCTTGCCACCGCGTGCATTAGTGCCGCCGCATAGTGGCTGCTAGAGCAGCCTTCGAGCCCGTGCAACAGCACCACCAGCGGCACCGGCGGCTGCACGTCCACCCAATCCAGGTCGATGAAGTCGCCATCCGGCGTATTCCAGCGTTCGCGTCGGTAGGGCGGCGGGCGGCCCTTCAGAACGAAATAGGGGTAGATGGTCTGCAGATGGCCGCCGGGCAGCCACCATGGCGCACGGTAGTCGTTCATCAATGCAGCATAGAGGGTGGGTTTTCCTGGGGTGCGGGCTCGTCTGCGAGCGGCGAGCCGTGGTGCATCAACATGCGCCACCCCCGATCGGTGAGCAGGTAAATGTTGGTGGCGAGCACCGGATTCGGCGGCCGCGGGTCACCGGCCACAGAAACGTGTTCGTAAACGCTGTGGATCGAGAGCATGCGGCCGGAGAACACGCGGCTGCCGCTCAGCCGAAAGCGCAGGCGCGGGCCCTGCGCGAAGATCTGCCGCCAGGATTCGCGCACCTCGACGACGCCGTTGCGGCGAGCGCCGCCCGGGTGTACGCAGACGATGTCGTCTTCTTCGGCCCAGACCGCCATCATCGCGGCGAGGTCGGCGCGCTCGAAGGCCTGGTAAAAGGCATGTTCGGCGTCCTGGGCGGTGGTGAAGACCTCGGTGATCACGTCGGGAAATGACGGTGAATTTCGTCGAGCACCCGGCTCGGGGCAAGCTTTATCATACAGTCGAAGTGCTTGAGCGGGCAGACGCGCTGGAAGCAGGGGCTGCACGGAACCGCATGCTTCACCACCTGCGCCCGGCCGGAAAGCGGTGGCGTAAAAGACGGCGAACTCGAGCCGTACAGCGCGATCATCGGGCGATCGAGCGCTGCGGCGACGTGCATCAATCCGGAATCGTTGCTTACTACCAGGTCGGCGCAGGACAGTAACACTACCGCATCGTCGAGCGTGGTGCGTCCGCAAAGATTCACTGCGGCGGCGTAGCTCCCCGAAATGACGTCGCCGATGTCGCGCTCCTTTGCCGATCCCACCAGCCACACGGCGAAACCCTCGGCACCCAGCCTTTGCGCCAATTCGCCAAAATACGGTGCCGGCCAGCGCTTTGCCGGACCGAACTCGGCGCCGGGACAAAAACAGGCGACACGACCGCCCTCTGCCAGACCGAAGCGCCGGCGCAGTTGGGCGCGCTCAGCCTCAGTGACCCGCAGTTGTGGTCTGGGCACCGGTCGCTTCAGGGCGGTATCCGCCGCATCGGCCAGCCAGGCAAAACGCTCCACCATCAACGGCAGCGCCCGTTCGTCGAGCCGGCGCGCGTCCGTAAGAAGCCACTGGCGGACCTCGCCGACGAAACCGATGCGCTCGAAAATGCCGGCGAACAGCGGTACCAGCGCTGACTTGAAAGAGTTTGGCAGCACATAAGCACGGTCATAGCGGTTGGCGCGCAGACTGCGGGCGACTCGCCAGCGTTTGCCAAGCGCCAGTTGTCCGTGAGCAAACGGGCTTTCCAGCGTTTCGTTCACTTCCGGCATGCGGCGGAAGATCGGCAACGCCCAGCCGGGCGCGAGAATGTCGATACGTGACTGGGGGTCTTTTTGCTTTAGGCGGGTGAGCAGGGATTGCGACAACAGCGCATCGCCCACCCAGGACGGCGCTATGACAAGGATCCTGGGTGCCGTGTTATTTACCACAGAGACACAGAGGCGCAGAGGAAATCAAGAAATGAATCCTTGCAATAAAAAACCGAGAAGCGAGATCGCTTAGGGCGAGCCGTACTTTCCGGCATTCTGCATCCATTGGCGATGGCCCATGGCGCTTTCCGACCGTTTTTCCCTTCTCCGTGTCTCTGTGTCCCTGTGGTTCAGGAATTCAGTGACCAGTGGAGCGTACGCTGCCCTTGAGCACATAGCGGGTGCCACAATAGGGGCACAGTGCTTGGCCTGTTTTCTCGATCGGCAGGAACACGCGCGGGTGCGAATTCCAAAGCTTCTGCGTTGGCAGAGGGCAGTGCAGCGGCAAGTCGGCCGCCGTTACCGCGACCTGGCGCTCCTTGCCGGCGCTCGTGCCCGGGTCCATGGCTGCCTGGTCGCGGCGCTCAGACGTAGTGCAGCCAGTGGCCGTACTTCTCCGACCGGCCGTTGACCACGTCGAAGAACATCGACTGAATTTTCTCGGTCAGCGGCCCGCGTTTTCCCGTGCCGACGGTACGGCCATCCACTTCGCGGATCGGCGTGACTTCGGCGGCGGTGCCGGTAAAGAACACCTCGTCGGCGATGTACAGGTCGTCGCGGGTGATGCGCTTTGCCCCGATCACGTAGCCGAGGTCGCCGGCGAGCTGGATCACCGATTCGCGGGTGATGCCGATCAGCGCGGAGTTCAGCTCCGGTTCGACGATCTTGTCGTTCTTGATCATGAACAGATTTTCGCCGGCCCCTTCGGCCACGAAACCGTCTACATCCAGCAATAATCCCTCGTCGTAGCCGTGTTCGGTCGCCTCCATGTTGGCGAGGATGGAGTTGGCATAGGTGCCGGAATACTTGGCCCGGCACATCGACACGTTGACGTGATGGCGGGCGTACGACGAAGTCTTCACGCGGATGCCCTTTTCCAGGCCCTCGCTGCCCAGATAGGCGCCCCACGGCCAGGCGGCGATGGCAACGTGGACTTTTGCGCCCTTGGGGGACACGCCCATCTTTTCCGAACCGTAGAAGGCGATCGGCCGCACGTAACAGGAGTCCAGCTTATTGGCGCGCACCACTTCCCTTTGTGCCGCCATCAGCGTTTCCCTGTCGTAGGGGATTTTCATCATGTAGATGTGCGCCGAATTGAACAGCCGTTCGGTATGCTCCTTCAGGCGGAATATGGCGGTGCCTTTGGCGGTCCGGTAGGCGCGCAATCCCTCGAATACCGCGAGTCCGTAGTGCAGCGAATGGGTGAGCACGTGCGTAGTCGCCTCGCGCCAGGGCACCAATTTGCCGTCGTACCAGATCAGACCGTCGCGGTCGGCCATCGACATGTCGCTCACTCCCTCGAAAAAGCATTGATTCTAGCGCAGACGCGGGGCTTTGCAGAGACTGCCCGGTTCGCCTTGCGGGAACTCGCTCGCATGCTTTACTCTTGGCCTCTTTCGAAGCGGCTGGCGCCAAGAAAAACAACCGGATCCGTTAAAACGCAACCAATTCCATGGCTGAACCCGTCAAAACTGCCGTAATAGCCGGACGCGGGCTGATCGCGCGTCTGGGCGACGCGGCGATAGACGCGAACGACAGCGAGGAAATGAAGCTGCGCAAGTCGCTGCTCATTTTCGCGAGCGGCCTGATGAACCTCGCCGCCATTCTCTGGCTGGCGCTTTACTGGTGGATGGGGCTGAAGCTGCCCACCTCGATTCCGCTGGGTTTCCAGATCCTCTCGGCGCTGGTGGTGGTGATCTACCTGCGTACCCGAAATTTCGATTTCTTCCGCGTGGCGCAACTGTCGCTATTCCTGTTCTTTCCGTTCGTCATCCAGTGGTCGATAGGCAGCTTCGTGAGTTCTTCGGGGATCGCGCTGCTGGCGATCCTGGCGCCGATCGGCGCCATTGTCTGCTACGGCCCGCGCGAGTCGATTCCCTGGTTTGTCGCCTACGTGGTGCTGACCATCGTCTCGGGCGTGTTCGATTTCTTCCTCGCCAAAGGCGAGGACTACGGCATCCCGATGAAGACCATAGCGGTTTTCTTCGTCATGAACTTCACCATTGTTTCCACGATGGTGTACCTGCTGCTGCGCTATTTCATCAAGGAACGCATCCGCTACGAGAAAGAACTGGCCGAGCAGCACGAACTGGTGCGCATCGAGCGCGAAAAATCGGAACGGCTGCTGGTCAGCATCCTGCCCACCCACATCGCCGAGCGGCTCAAGCTCCAGCCGGGCACGATAGCCGACGGCTTTGCCGATGTTTCGGTGATGTTTGCCGACGTGGTGGATTTCACCCGCCTGGCCGAGGAGCTGACACCGAACCAGGTGGTGTCCTTCCTCGACGAGGTATTCACCCGCTTCGACAAACTGACCGCGAAGTACAGCCTGGACAAGATCAAGACCATCGGTGACGCCTACATGGTGGTGGGAGGGCTGGCGGGAGAACGGCTGAATTACGTGGACCATGTCGCCGACATGGCGCTGGAGATTATAGAGTTGACCCAAACCGACCCGCAACTGCGGCGGCTGGCGGTGCAGCTTCACATCGGGATCGCGACCGGCCCAGCGATCGCGGGCGTGATCGGCGCCACGCGCTTCATCTACGACCTGTGGGGCGATACTGTCAACCTGTCCAGCCGGCTCACCGCCGAGGCGGCCGGCGGCATAATCCTGGTCGACAAGACCACTTATCGCCGGCTCGGGCACCGCTATTCCTTCGAGGAGCCGCGCACGATCTCGATCAAAGGCAAGGGCGAGACCACGGTTTACCGTCTTACCGGCAAGCTCTACTCCGGCTAGGCTTTTCTAATCCAAATGATTCGATAGATGGTCCTGTGGGTGTCCGGGCAACGGGTCCGTGTAACAGACAAACACTCACCACGGAGGACGCGGAGGACACGGGGGAAAGACGAGAACAGAAAAGGAATCTTCGAGAGCTAAAACTTGCCATCGGAGGTCACTTCAGCACCGCGTCTGCCTTTAACCCCCACATGTTTTTCCTCGTTTCTGGTTTTCCTCCGTGTCCTCCGCGTCCTCCGTGGTGAGCGCTTTTTTTTAGGCCGGTTGTTCTGAGAAGACCTTATCCCATAGCTTGACCACGGCTTGCGCATGTTCGGCCACGGTCGCCGGGTCGACGCGCGCGTAGCGCTCGCCCTGCAGGCGCAACTGGTGCTGCAGGCGCCGGAACTGGCGATAGGCCGCATGCGCGGCCGCTGCCAGGTCTTCCGGTATCAGCCCGAGCCGGGCAGCGAGCTTGAGCAAAGCCAGATTGCCGATGTTGCCGGTCAGCTCGGCATGGTGGTGCGCTTCGCCGAGCACCAGGTACTGGACCATGAACTCGACGTCGACGATGCCGCCGCGATCGTGTTTCAGATCGAACAGCCGGGTGTC
>Ga0137409_10003106_pt1 | contig 17650 bp, 15 predicted proteins | sample CZODoug1_16funga_FD_122059 | JGI IMG/M metagenome (GOLD analysis project Ga0137409, IMG submission 122059) | Vadose zone soil fungal communities from Angelo Coast Range Reserve, California, USA - CZODoug1_16fungal (Hybrid Assembly) | ecosystem: Environmental > Terrestrial > Soil > Vadose zone... | reverse complement strand
TGTTTTCTGCCGATTTCCGTGCAGCCGAGAAGCTATTGCAGCAGTTGATGCAGGTGACTGGACGCGCCGGCCGTGCCGATCTGCCCGGCGAGGCGCTGGTGCAAACGCAGTTCCCCGCGCACCCGTTGTATCAGGCGCTGCTGCGCCAGGACTACCGGGCTTTCGCGGACGAACTGCTTGCGGAACGCAAGCACAGCGGTTTTCCACCGTTCGTGTATCAGGCGCTGTTGCGCGCCGAGGCGCTCAGCGAGCCTGCGGTTATGGACTTTCTGGCTCAGGCGGTTCGCAGCGCAGCGGCTCACGACAACGACGTGACGCTGTATGACCCGGTGCCGGCGGCGATCGCGCGGGTTGCCGGACACCATCGCGCCCAATTGCTTGTGCAGGCCTCCTCGCGCGGCGCGTTGCAACGTTTCCTGTCAAGCTGGTTTCCGACTCTCGCGCAGAAAAAGGCGGGCCGGGTGCGCTGGTCGATGGACGTCGATCCGCTCGAGTTATGAGAAGTCCGGCGTGTCCGAGCCGGTATAATCGCGCTTTTTCCCGACGCCCCACGCAATGGCCAACGCCCCCGCGCTGGATATACGCTCCCATTTTGCCGGGTTGTTGCGTTCCGCTCTGCTCAAGGTTGCGCCCGACGCAGCCGACCTGCCGGTGATACTGGAGCGCCCCAAATCCGCGCAGCACGGCGACTACGCCTGCAGCGCGGCGATGCAACTCGCCAAGCCGATGAAGCGCAACCCGCGCGAGATCGCGCAGGCGCTGGTGAAGGCGCTGCCACAATCGCCATACCTGGAGAAGGCGGAGATCGCCGGTGCCGGCTTCGTCAATCTCTATCTCAAGCCTGCCGCCAAGCAACAGATCTTGCGTCTGGTGCTGCAACAGCGCCACGCCTACGGACGCGTCGATGTCGGTGGCGGCAGAAAAGTGCAGGTGGAATTCGTTTCCGCGAATCCGACGGGCCCGCTGCACGTGGGCCACGGCCGAGGCGCCGCATACGGCGCCAGCCTCGCCAGTCTCCTGGAAGCGGCTGGTTTCGCCGTCACGCGAGAGTACTACGTCAACGACGCTGGCCGGCAGATGGACATCCTGGCGCTATCGACCTGGCTGCGCTATGTGGAGATTGCCGGCGCGCGGTTGGAGTTTCCGGCGAATGCCTACCAGGGCGATTACGTGCGCGACATGGCGCGGCAGATCTTCGAGGCGCATGGCAAACGCTACCTCCACCCCGTCGAGTCGATGATGCGCGATGCTCCGCCGGCGCAGAGCGACCCGGAAGCGCGCCTCGACTACCTGATCGCCAGTGCCAAGAGGGTGCTCGGCCCCGACTACGATTACGTGCACGATTTCGTGCTCGCCGAGCAACTCGGCGATTGCCGCAAGGATCTCCAGGAATTCGGTGTGACCTTCGACTCCTGGTTCTCGGAAAAATCGTTGTTCGACTCAGGCTTGGTGGTGCGCGCAGTCGAGCAACTTCAGGCAAGCGGGCACGTCTACCGGAAGGACGGCGCAAGATGGTTTCGCTCCACTGTTTTCGGCGACGAAAAGGACCGCGTGGTCCAGCGCGACAACGGCCAGTTCACCTACTTTGCGTCCGACATCGCCTATCACCTCAACAAGTTTCAGCGTGGCTTCGACCTGCTGGTCAACGTCTGGGGTGCCGACCATCACGGTTACATTGCGCGCGTGAAGGGTGCGCTGCAGGCGTTGAGGCTCGACCCCGCGCAACTCACCATTGCGCTGGTACAATTCGCGGTACTCTACCGTGACGGCAAGAAAGTCTCGATGTCCACACGCGCCGGCGAATTCGTGACCTTGCGCGAGTTGCGTAGTGAGGTCGGCAACGACGCAGCGAGATTTTTCTACGTGCTGCGCAAAAGCGATCAGCATCTCGATTTCGACCTCGATCTGGCCAAATCGCAGAGCAACGACAATCCGGTGTACTACATCCAGTATGCCCACGCGCGCGTATGCTCGGTCCTCGAGCAATGGGGGGGCGACGCATCCACGCTGGTCAACGCCGATCCGGGGCCGCTCGTTGGTGAACAGGAGCTCGAGGTCCTGCAGAAGCTGTTGGATTACCCGGAGACGATCGAGAGCGCGGCACGAGACCTCGCACCGCACCAGTTGGCCTTTTACCTGAAGGAACTGGCCGCCGCGTTCCACAGCTACTACAACTCGACCCGCGTGCTGGTCGATGACGAGAGCATCCGACTGGCGCGCCTCGCGCTGGCCAACGCAGTGAGACAGGTACTGGCCAACGGTCTTGCAATCCTCGGGGTGAGCGCCCCTGAGAAGATGTGAGCTTGCGTTCGAATCTCTGAGGTAAACTTCGATTTCATGAGCCGCGACTACAAGAACAGCGGGTCTGCTGCGCCCAACGGCCGCGGCAATCCGATGGGGGTCGGGATCCTGATCGGGCTATTGCTCGGTCTGTGCATTGCGCTCGGCGTGGCGCTGTACATCAACAAGGGCGCCAATCCCTTCGTGCAGAAAGCGAAGCCCGTCGAGGTTACTGGACGGGAAACGCCGGCCACGGATGCACCCAAGTTGCCGCCCCCCGCCGACAAGCCCGCCAAGACCGCGGAGGCCAAACCACGCTTTGATTTTTACAAGATACTGCCGGGCACCGAGGAAGCGGTAACCGACAAGGAATTCAAGCGCACGCCGCCGGCCTCGAGCAAGGAGGTCTACTTTCTCCAGGTGGCGGCGTTCCAGAACCCGGCGGATGCGGACAATCTCAAAGCGCGGCTTGCGCTCGCCGGGATCGAGGCGCAGATCCAGACCGCCACGCTGCCCGACGGTAAGGTGTGGCACCGGGTCCGGGTGGGTCCGTTCCCGAACAAGGATGAACTGGGCAAGTCCCGCGCCGCCCTGAAAGAAAACAATCTGGAAGCGAACCTGATCAAGGTTCGCGAACCGACACAGTAATCTCCAAACCGCTACGGGAATATCCATGAACCGTTTTCACACAGCGCTGATGGTCGCGTCCGCTTTTCTCTGCCTGGTATTCGCTCCGGCCGGGCTCGCCAGGCCGACTCCCGACGTAGACTACAAAGCGATCACTCCTCCGCAGCCGGTCGCAGGCAAGGGAGTCGAGGTGCTGGAGTTTTTCAACTATGCCTGCTCGCACTGTTACGACTTCGAGCCCCTGCTGAAATTGTGGCTGAAGACCAAGCCCAAGGACGTGGAGTTCCGCTACGTGCCCGCGGTGTTCAATGAGCGCATGTTGCCGCTGGCGAAGACTTATTACGCCCTTGAAGAGTTGGGGCTGCTCGACAGGATGCACGAAAGGGTCTACGAGGCAATTCACGAGAAGCACGTCAATCTTGCCGACCGGGGCGTGATGATGAAGTGGATCGCCGAGCAGGGCGTGGATGCCAGGAAGTTCGAGGCTACTTACGACTCCTTTAGCGTGGACAGCAAGGCGCAGCGTGCCGGGCAACTCACTCGCAGTTACCGCATTACCGCCACACCCTACGTCGCGGTCGCAGGCAAGTTTCTGACCGCCCCTTCGCTGACGCTGCGTGCGGACGGCAACATCGATCACAACCGCTTTTTCCAGGTGCTCAACGACCTGGTCATCATGGGGCGGGGCGGCGCCAAATAGGCCCGCGGCAGGCATTCCCGTGGGGCGCTTTACTGCCGCGCTGAGTTTCGCATTAATCTTTGCAGCGTTCGGCGTAACTGCTTCGGCAGAGCCGATGGAGGACGTGGATTACGTTCTGATCCCGCTTCAGCCGGGCGCAAGCGGCGGGCGCATCGAAGTCATTGAATTCTTTTATTACGGTTGTGATTCCTGCTATCGCTTCGAGCCGATGCTTTCTGTCTGGCTCAATGAGCCGGCGCCCGACGTTTCTTTCAGGCGGGTGCCGGCATTGCGGCGCATGGAATGGGTGCCCCTGACCAGACTGTACTTCGCGCTCGAAGAAGCTGGCGCACTCGATCGACTGCATGGTGAGGTCTACAGGGCGATCCACGAGAAGGGCATCAACCTCGGTGATTCGGGCGAACTGCTCAAGTGGGCGGAAATGAACGGACTGGAGCGCGCCAGTTTCGGGAAGATTCTGAATTCCGAAAGCATGAGCGCGAAGGTGCAGAAGGCACGCGACACGACCGTCGCGTACGGAATCCGCGCCACACCGTCCATCGTGGTGGACGGAAAGTATCTGACCAGCGGCGGCATGCTCGGCAGCCTCGACTCGCTGTTGCCGGTGGTGGACGGCCTGATCGACAAAGCCCGCAGGGAACGCGCGGTGAAATGACCGAAGCGCCGCTCAGAGTCGTCATCACCGGCGCTTCGAGCGGAATCGGCAACGCGCTGGCACACGAGTACGCCAAACACGGCGCCACCCTTGGATTGATCGCGCGCCGGGGAGATTTGCTCACCCGGCTCGCGGGCTCGCTCCCGGTGCGCTCCTACACGTATACCGCAGACGTTCGCGATGCGCGGGCTTTGGCAGTCGCGGCGAACGACTTCATCGGGCGAGTTGGCTGCCCGGACGTGGTCATCGCCAACGCCGGCGTGAGTGCCGGTACGCTGACCGGTAATCCGCAGGACAACCAGGTATTCGAAGAGATCCTGGCAATCAATGTCACCGGAATGATGCTCACCTTTCAGCCTTTCATCGAACCGATGAAGGCGTGCGAACACGGCACGCTGGCTGGAATCGCGAGTATCGCCGGATTCCGCGGCTTGCCCGGAGCGGCAGCGTATTCGGCCTCGAAAGCTGCGGCGATTTCCTATCTCGAGAGCCTGCGCGTCGAGTTGACGGGAAGCGGCATTTCGGTGGTGACCATCTGTCCGGGTTACATCGCCACGCCGATGACGGGCAGCAATCCATACCGGATGCCGTTCCTGATGGATGCGGATGTGGCGGCAAGGAAAATCGCCGGTGCGATCGCACGGCGGAGGCGCCTCTACGTGCTGCCGTGGCAGATGGCGGTGGCCGGATGGTTCATGCGGCGATTGCCACGCCCGCTCTACGATTCTCTGTTCAGTCGCGCGCCGCACAAGCCGCGCCGCAGCGTCACTTAGGCCACGAGCGCACTCAGCGGAGCACGATCCCCAGCGCCGTTTCCAGCTCCGCGAGCGCGGTTGCCGGATCTTCGACTTTGATGGTGCGCATGCCCATTGCCTTCGCGGGCTTGAGGTTGGAGCCCAGGTCGTCGAGATAGACGGCTTGTTCGGGAGCGATGCGGAGCTGCGTGCACACCAGCTCGAAAAAACGCGGCTCGGGTTTGCGTGCGCCGAGCTTAGAGGATTCGATCACCGTATCGAACAGGTCGAGCACCGTCTGGCATTGCGCGCCACGTTGCGGGTCGCGGTCGAACCCGTGGCCTGGCCCGGCGTTGACGTTATTGGTTACACAGGCGTTGGTGTAATGCTGTTTGCACGCCCGGAGCGCACGCACCATCTCCGTCCGCACTTCCCCATAGAGCAGGTCGATGACATCGAGTCCGCGTACTTCGTGTCCCGCGGCGCGCGTTTCCGCTGCGTACGTCCGATCGAACTCCCCGGGGGTGAGTTCGGAACGCTCGAAGCGGGCCCAGGCGTTACCGTCGGAATTGCGGGCATTGATTTCGCGCAGGAAGTGCGCCGGCAGCCCACGAGCCTGCTCGAAACGACGGAAGGCGACAAAAGGACTTTCGGTCATCACGCCGCCGAAGTCCCAGAGCACGGCGCGCACCGCCGGGTTTGGCATCCGCGCCCTACTTCTTGTTCTTCTTGTAGGTGTCCACCGCGCGCTTGAGTTCTTTGTACTCTTCGCACGGGATAGGCGTGCACAGCTTCTGCAACTCGGCGAGATGCTGCTCGGCCTTGGGTAGGTTGTCGGCCAACAGATAGGCCTCGCCGATGTACTCATGTGCATGCTTGTGCTTGGGATTGAGTTTGAGCGCTTCGTTGTAGTGGTTGAAGGACGCATCGAATTTGCCAGCCTTGCGATAAGCGTAGCCGAGGAAGTTGTGCGCATCCGCATTCTTGGGGTCGGATTGAACCGCTTTCGAGAGCAGTTCGACCGCCTTATTCCAATCCTGCGATTCCACGGCTTTTTTGCCTTCCTGGAAATTCGGGTCGTCGCTCGCGGCCGCGTCATCGTCGCCCAGGTTGGCTGCCGCCAGGGGAACGAACGCGACCAGGAGCGCCGCCAGCAGCACACCGAAGAGCGATTTCAATGGGTTCTTCATTCTCTCCTCCTTCCGGCCCGGCAACGGGGCTAGCTACGGCATTATTTATAACGTATCGGCAGCCGGTTTGGGAGGCTGCAGATGCGTTTTTATTCGACTGTCACTGACTTCGCCAGATTCCTCGGTTTGTCCACGTCGGTGTCCTTGGCGAGCGCCGCATGATAGGCAAGAAGCTGCAGGGGCACGGTGTGCAGGATCGGGCTCAGATATCCTGCGTGCCCGGTCATGCGGATGACGTGGATGCCGTCGCCGGCCTGGATGCGGCTGTCGGCGTCGGCGAATACGTACAGCTCGCCACCTCGGGCGCGAACTTCCTGCAGGTTGGATTTGAGCTTCTCCAGCAACGCATCATTGGGCGCGATCGCGATCACCGGCATGTCCTTGTCCACCAGCGCCAGCGGGCCATGCTTGAGTTCTCCGGCCGGATAGGCCTCGGCATGGATGTAGGATATCTCCTTGAGTTTGAGCGCGCCTTCCATCGCGATCGGGTAGTGCATGCCGCGACCGAGAAAAAGCGCATGCTGCTTGCCGGAAAAGCGTTTGGCCCACTTCGTTACTTCCGGCTCGAGCGTCAGAACCTGCTGCAAAGCCGACGGCAGGTGGCGCAGCGCATGCAGATGCTGCTTTTCCTGCTCCGCCGACAGCCGCCCGCGCAGCTTAGCAAGCACCAGCGTCAACAGGAACAGCGCCGCCAGCTGGGTAGTGAACGCCTTGGTCGAAGCCACCCCGATCTCTGGGCCGGCGCGGGTGAGAAATTTGAGGCTGGCGAGGCGAATCAGCGTACTTTCCGCAACATTGCAGATCGCCAGACTCAGGTTCTGGCCGAGGGATTTTGCGTACTGTAGCGCGGCAATGGTGTCGGCTGTCTCCCCCGACTGCGAGACGGTGACGATCAACGCATCCGGGTTGGGTACGCTTTCGCGGTAGCGGTACTCGCTGGCGATTTCCACCGAGCAGGGTATGCCCGCGATTGCCTCGATCCAGTAACGCGCCACCAGGCCCGCATGGTGGCTGGTGCCACAGGCGAGCAGCGTGACCGCGTTGACGCGCTTCATCATGGTTTCGGCCTCCACCCCAAACAGCTGCGGCGCGATCGATTGTGCGCCGGTCACCATTTCCAGGGTGTTGGCCACCGCACCCGGCTGCTCGAAAATCTCCTTCTGCATGTAGTGGCGGTACGGCCCCAGTTCGACCGCGTCGGCGGAGAGCTTGCTCTCGTGGATGGCACGGTCGGTTTCTCGACCATGTGCGTCGAAAACGTGATGGCCGTCTACTTTGAGCTCCGCCACGTCACCTTCCTCCAGATAGACGATTCTCTTGGTGACCTGCAACAGCGCCGAGGCATCCGACGCCACAAAATTCTCGCCCTTGCCCAATCCCAGCAGAAGCGGCGCGCCCTTGCGTGCCGCCACCAACGTGCCCGGATGCTTCTCGGACAGCACCGCAATTGCGTAGGCACCCTGGAGTTCGACGGCGGACTTGCGCACTGCCGCGAACAGACCACCTCCCCTCCTGAGATTGAGGTGGATCAGATGCGCAACGACTTCGGTGTCGGTGTCGGAGACGAATTTGTAGCCGGCCGCGCTGAGTCGCTCTCGGATCTGTTCGTGGTTCTCGATGATTCCGTTGTGGACCACCGCCAGTCCGTCCTCGCTGACGTGCGGATGCGCATTGCGTTCGGTCGGCGCGCCATGGGTGGCCCAGCGGGTGTGGGCGATGCCCAGGCTACCATGCACCTTGGCCTGTTCCGCCATTTCGGCGAGCGCCGCCACCCGGCCAACGCTGCGCAGCCGGTGCATGCCGCCGTTGACGACCGCGAGCCCCGCCGAATCGTAACCGCGGTATTCGAGCTTGCGCAGGCCTTCGAGCAGGATGGGAACGACGTTACGCCGCGCTACGGCTCCTACGATTCCGCACATGCTAGTTCGGTAATGAGTGACGAGTAATGAGTGATGGGTAGAAACGCCTCACTGGAGAGCCGCCGCTCTCACAGGGAAATGCCTGCAGCGCATTACTCATCACTCTTTACCGTCTTTTTGGGTCGCTTCCAGCCGGGCACCGAAACCTGCTTCGAGCGCGACAGCGTCAGTTCGCCTGGCGGGGTGTCCCTGGTAATGGTGCTGCCGGCACCGATGGTGCTGCCGCGGCCGACGGTAACGGGTGCGACTAATTGTGTGTCCGAGCCGACGAACACATCGTCCTCGATCACCGTGCGATGCTTGTTGGCGCCGTCGTAGTTGCAGGTGATGGTGCCGGCGCCGATATTGACGTTGCGTCCGACGGTGGAATCGCCCAGATAGGTGAGGTGATTGGCCTTGGACTTGTGGCCAAGTTTCGTCGCCTTGATCTCGACGAAATTGCCGACGTGGACCTCGTCGGCCAGTTGCGTGCCCGGGCGCAGCCGGGCATAGGGGCCGATTCTGCAATGCCTGCCGACCACGACGCGGTCGAGGTGCGAGTAAGGGGCGATCACGGTGCCGGCGCCGATCTCGGCGTCTTTCAACACGCAGCCGGCGCCCACTTTCGCGTCATCGGCCAGCGACACCTTGCCCTCGAAAATGCAGTTCACATCGATGGAAACATCGTGGCCGCACACCAACTCGCCGCGCAAGTCGAAACGCCACGGATCGGCCAGCGTTACGCCTTTGCGCATCAGTTCGCGCGCGCATTCCAACTGATAGACCCGCTCCAGGTAGGCGAGTTGTTCCTTGCCGTTGACGCCGAGAATTTCCCAGGTCTCGGCCGGATACACCGAGGTTACCGGTGTCCTCGAGGCAATGGCCAGCGACACGATGTCGGTAAGGTAGTACTCTCTCTGCGCATTGCGATTGGTGAGCCTGGCCAGCCATTCACCGAGCCTGGCGCTTGCCGCGCACAGCATGCCGGTGTTGACCTCGCGGATCTTCTTTTCTTTCGCGCTCGCGTCTTTTTCCTCGACGATGCGCTCAATCGCGCCGTCTGCGTCGCGCACGATGCGGCCGTAACCGGTCGGATCGTCGAGCAGCGCGGTGAGCAGCGACAGCTCCGCGGGATTTGATGCCAGTCGCGCCAGCGTTTCGTTTCGTGTGAGCGGCACGTCGCCGTAAAGAATCAGGGTGGACCCGCCGGGCAACAAATGCGGCAGCGCCTGTTGCACTGCGTGACCGGTACCGAGTTGCGGTTCCTGCAGGACGAACTTCAGCACGGGATCGGCGAATGCTGCAGGCACAGCATCGCCGCCGTGGCCGTAAACGACGATGGTGCGGTCGGCGTGCAGCGCCCGGGCGCGGTCCAGTACGTGAGCAAGCAGCGGCTTACCGCCGAGCGCGTGCAAGACCTTCGGCAATCGGGAATACATGCGTGTGCCCTTGCCGGCAGCGAGGACCACGACGTTGAGGGGGGCGCTTTTCACAGGGGGCACGGAAACCGCAGAGGATTATCGCATAACGCCCCGCAAAGACGATGCTGCCGCTAATTGACGCTGATGCCTTGCTCGATAAGCAGCGTTCTGATGTCGTTCAGCACCACCTGTGGCGACAAAAAGGAAGTGCTGTAAATCTCCCGGATCGAACCGCGCCGGTCGATCAGGAACACCTTGAGTACGTGCGACAGCGACCCGGTCGACTTGCCGTTTTCGTCGAGCACCACGGACAGGTCCTGGCCGAATCCTTCCAGCATGGGCCGCAGCCCCATCGGTGAAAGCGTGGTCAGGAAGTACCAGGGCAGCCCGCCCGTGTCGGCCATATGGCTGCCCCCGTACAGGCGCATGGCCTCCGGCGTATCGTGTTCGGGGTCGAACGACAGGCTGACAAAACGCAAGTGCGGCAGCAGCGCGGTTTCGTGATCGAGCGACTTTTTCAGTTCTTGCATCACCTGGTACGCGAAAGGACAGCCCCAGGCATCGCTGCAACTGGTGTACATGAACGACAGTACCGTGACTTTGCCGGTGGTGAAGCGGGCAAGCGGCATGGGCTGGTCGTCGGTATCGAGCACTGTTCCGTCCGGTGCGGTCATGATGTGCTCGAGTCGGTAGGAGCCGGCGGGCGGCGGCACGAATTCGAGTTGCCTGGTCGGCTCTCCATCGTCACCGGCAGCAAACGCGGCGGCGGCCAGAAACAGGCCGCCGCACAATGCACAGGGACGCAGCATCAGCGTGCGGCCGCAATCTCGCCGGGCGGCTCCGCGTCCCCAAACGCGGATTTCAGCGACTTCGAGCCAAGCTTCATATGATGGGCGCGTCCGAGCTTTTCCTTGGTGAAGTCCACCTCGAAAGCGGGCCTTAGTTCCTTGCCGTCCCAGTTGAAGGCGCGCAGGAACTGCTCGTTATCCGTGCCTTTCTTGTCCCATTTTTCCAGAAGCGACGAGGTCACGTAAACGCGCTTGCCGTCCCAGCTCTGCGACACCATGTTGACCTGCTTGCCGGTGACTTTCTCGTAGGTCTGTTTCGGCGCTTCCGGATTGGAGAGGTCGAAGTAGCGGGTCTTGCCGTCCATGAAAGTGTTGACCCACAGACCCTTGCCGTCGCGGCTGATGCTGATGTCCACCGGCAACGGGATCTTTGCCGGGTCGCCGATGGTGGCGACATCCTTGGCTTCCCATTCGCCGTTGGCGCCCTCCCTGATCAGCCAGATCTTCGAGGTCAGCGCCGTGGCGACGACCGCCCAGTTCTCGCCTTCCCTGAGCGACCAGCGGATCTCCAGCGGCGCACCCGGCACGCTCAGGACTTTCTTCGGCTTCATCGCCTTCAGATCCCATAGCACCATGGTGTTGCCGAACTTCTTCATAGCCTCGGCATCGGCAACGACTTCTCCCAGGTCGCGCATGTAATTGTTGAAGCCGGTGAAGCTGGAGGTGAGCAGCAGGTTCTTGCGCGGATTGATGCCGATATCGTAGCCGTAGCCGTCGCCGCCATTGTCGGTGGGGAGGTCGTACTTGCTGATCAGGTCGCCCTTGTTGTTGAAAAGCGCCAGTCCGGTGACGCCGCCCTTGTCCCGGGTATTGGAAAGCGTTCCCACCAGCATGCGCCCAGGCAGCGCGTAGAAAGTATGCGGGCCGGCGTAGCCGGTCCTTTCCGGCAGATCGGCGATAACTTTAGTGAGCTTCGGCTTGGCCGGATTGGAGCCGACGTCGAACACGTAGATCCTGCTGTTGGACAGCCCGCCTGCCCACAGGTGGCGGCGGTCGTCGGTGAATCCCATGTGGTGTGCTTCGCCTCGCGCGCCCACCGATATGCTGTGGATTGCCTTGCCGTACTTTTTCGATGCCGGATTGACGTCGATGGTAACCAGCTTGTCGGAACCGTCGCCGAGCCCTTGCACACCCAAGGTCCAGACGTACACGTAATCTTCCTGCCCCTTGATCAAATTGCCGATGTAAGGGGAATTGCAGGTTTCGTCCGCGCCCGCATAGGGGCCGGCGCCGAGCAAAGCGGCCGCGAGCAAAGCGGTGGCCAGCGATCTTGGCACGCGGGAGAGTCTGAGCATCATGTCCTCCGTTGGTCTTGGTACTGTTTGGGAAGGGTTACCAATCTAGGCATTGATGAAGGGAAAGCCAAATAGAAATTCGCGATTAGGAAATAACCGATACCACCGATTACTTCCGGCCGCAGCAGTCCGCTTGGGATCCCTCCTGCACCCATTCGAGGAGCGCGTCCACGGCGGCCTGCGCGTTGCGCGCGCCTGGATGATTGATCAGAAACACGACCACCAGCATGCGCCCGCGGCTATCCATGACGTAGCCGGAGATGGCGCGTACGCCGTCCAGGTAACCGGTCTTCACGTGTGCCTGGCCGGCAACCGGCGAGTTGTTGAGACGCCGGCGCATGGTGCCGTCCACCGCTGCCAGCGGCAGCGAGGCCACGTACTCGGGCATCAACGGGCTGTTCCAGGCGGCGATGAGGAGTTCGCCGAGTTGGCGGGCGGATATGCGGGTGGTGCGTGAAAGTCCCGCACCATTCTCGATGCGCATTTCGGGGAACGATAATCCCCGTCTTGCCAGCCAATCGCTGACCGCGCGATCGGACTTCTCCAGCGTGGCAGGCTTGCCGTCCTGCGCGCCGAGCGTCAGGAAGACATTGCGGGCCATGACATTGTTGCTGAACTTGTTGATGTCGCGAATGCTTTCTGCCAGCGCAGCCGATTCCCAGCTCGACAACAATCGCGCGTTCGTTGGCACCTCGGCCTCGCGCACGCGCCCCGACCAGCTGCCGCCAGCCTGCAGCCAGAATTGGCCGAAAACGGCAGCCATGTACTCGTTCGGGGTGAGCATGCTGAAGCTGCGGGATTTCTCGCCGCAGCTGGACGGAAACGTGCCGAAGAAGGTAAGGGTGTTGCCGTCGCGCGCCGGCTTGTCCGGCCAGACATCGCAGAATCCCGGTGCAAGGTAGAGATTGTTGACCACCATGACCTGGGGCAGGACCGGCTCGGAATACACCGCCACCGCGCGCTTTTCCTCGTCGGGAACGAAACGAAGCCGGAATGACTTGAAATTCAGCAGCAGCGCATCTGCGCCGACGTTGTAAGGCCGCGTCGGTTCGTTGTCGAACTGCGCCGGATCGTGGTCGTCGATGGCGAAGAAACTGCGATCCAGGACCAGATCGCCGGTGATTTCGCGCACGCCGCGGTTGCGCAAGTCGCGCACAAACAGCCAGAAGTTCTCGAGCGTCAGTTTCGGATCGCCATAGCCCTTCAGTACCAGATCGCCATTCAGTCGGTCGCCCGTAAGGGTCCCGCGCAGATAAGCCTCCGTTTTCCAGGTATAAGCCGGTCCGAGAATCTCCAGCGCGGCAAACGTAGTCACCAGCTTGATCACTGACGCGGGATTCAGCGATCGGTCGATGCCGACCGTCACTACCGGCAGGTTGTTGGCCAGGTCATGAACGTAAATTCCCACGCTGCTCTCCGGCACGCCGGCTTGTGCCAGCGCGGCTGCGACCGGGCCGGGCGGCTCGCTCATCGGCGTGGTGGCCATGGCCTGCGCCGCCGTCGCGAGCAGCAGCAAGAGCGGCAAACGTCCAAGGGCGCTCATTGCGTTGCGTTCGCCGATACGCATAAAGGCAGCCGCGGAGGAGAATCGTGTGCTCAGAGGAGGCTGTCCAGAATTGCGCCGGTACCATCGACCAGGAAATCCATGTTCTCCTCGTCGATCAGGTACGGCGGCATGAAATACACGGTATTTCCGAGCGGCCGTAACAACAATCCGCGCGCCAGCGCGGCCTGATAGAATTTGCGCGCGAATGCGGGGTCATCGCTCGCCGCATCGAATGCCCAGATCATCCCGGTGTTGCGGAAATGCCTGACTCCCGGATGCTGCGCAAGCTTGCCGCAGCGGCGCGAAAGCTGCGCAGATTTCTCGCGGTTGCCTTCCAGCACTCGATCCTCCTCGAAAATGTCCAGCACCGCCAGCGCAGCGCGGCAGGCCAGCGCGTTGCCGGTGTAGGAATGCGAGTGCAAGAAGCCGCGCGCGAGATCGTCGTGGTAGAACGCCGAATAGATATCCTCGGTAGTCAGCACCACCGACAGCGGCAGGTAGCCGCCGGTGATGCCCTTGGACAGACAGAGGAAATCCGGCCGGATGCCCGCCTGTTCGCAGGCCAGGAACGTGCCGGTGCGGCCGAATCCCACGGCGATTTCGTCGGCGATCAGGTGCACCCGATAGCGGTCGCAGAGCGCCCGGGCTTCGCTGAGGTAACGCGGGTGGTACATCACCATGCCGCTTGCGCCCTGCACCAGGGGCTCCACGATCAGCGCCGCAGTCTGCTCGTGGTGTTCGGCTAAGTAAGCCTCCAGCGCGCGAGCCGCCCGTAGCGCCACGTCTGCATGGGTTTCGCCCGATTGAGCCAGGCGCCAGTCCGGCGTCGGCACATGCGCGCTGTGTCGCAGCAGCGCTGCGTAGGTGTCGCGGAACAACGGCACGTCGGTCACCGATAGCGCGCCCAGCGTCTCACCGTGATAACTCCCGTGCAGGCTGACGAACTGCGTTTTCCGCGGCTGTCCGCCGTTGCGCCACGCATGAAAGCTCATTTTCAGCGCGATCTCGGTCGCCGAGGCGCCGTCGCTGCCGTAGAAACAGTGCGACAGACCGGTCAGCGACGACAGCCGTTCGGAAAGCTGCACCACCGGCTCGTGGGTGAATCCCGCGAGCATCACGTGCTCGAGTTTGCCGAGCTGGTCGGTCAACGCGGCGTTGATCCTGGGATTGGCGTGGCCGAACAGGTTGACCCACCAGGAACTGATCGCATCGAGGTAGCGCTTGCCTTCGAAGTCGACCAGCCACATGCCCTCGCCGCGGGCGATCGGCAACAACGGCAGGTGCTCGTGGTGCTTCATCTGCGTGCACGGGTGCCAGACGGTGAGCAGGCTGCGTGACAGCAGTCGGTCGTTGCTAGTCAATTTGGACTGTTCGGATGTGGGCAATGCAACTGCAAGCGCGGGAATGCGTCAGACCAAGTAAGACATCTTTTCCGCGTTCAATCAAGTTGGCACCGTAATACGCGGGTAATCGCCAGTGTGCGATGAAGACGGCAACCTCGCGCCGGGACCCGCGCCGGTACTAGCACTCCAGGCCCGCGGCTGCTCGCGATACTGGCGTGTTTGATGCTTGACCCTAGGGAGAATGCTTCGCACTATGCGCTTGCGAAAGGAGGGGGTTAATGAATCTGCTGGAATCGATCTCCGACCGGATGGCCGTGACCAACCGGCCTCTGTTTGCGATCACGGTGGCAGCGGTACCTTGTCCCGACACGCCGGTGATTCTGACCCTGCACTGGCACGGCTTCATCGAAGAGAAAATCATCGAGGTGGAAGAAGCCGAAACTGTGTCCTACACCCCGATCCCGAGTTCGGCGCTGCAGGTCAACGGGCGCTGGGACGATCTGACCATTCTTGATCGCGCGGCGATGGAAGCCGGCTGGGAGCTCGGCGCATGGGACGTGGCGCGTGCCGAGCGCGTCGGTTGCCTGCGCCCCGGCGTCGAATCGTACGAGGCGCTCGAGTGCCTGCAGGCTTTCGGCGCGTTCCCTTACGGCGTTAACGGGCATCAAGTCGTGGTGTCCGACGCACCGGATGCGGAAGACCTGCTGAATCTCGCTGCGCGGCGCGGCTACCTGATGTGGATGTTCCGGCCCGTGCATGGTGGCATCTGGGCTGAAGTGGCCGATGACGAGACCCTGCGGCCGGACGGCACCCGCACTCCGCCGTGCCCAATTGCCCCGGTGCCTCCAGCCGGCAGCGGGTCACGCAAGACTGTTTACCGCTTCGGTATCTCCGGGAGCCCCGTCCGCCCGAACTGACCAGGCGAGGCGCGGCCCAACGCCGCCAGTCCGGTTGACCCCGCCCGCATTCCCAAACTGCGGGACTGTGAGTGCTTGCTCACACTATGCGTGGCGCGTTTAGGCCTGATTAATCAAACTAAGCCTTGAAATCCAGTCGACGCACGCCTATTATTAGCACTCGCAAGCATTGAGTGCTAACGAGGCTCTCGCCTCGTTATTCGTTCATAAACAAGAGGAGAGTTGAGATGAAAATCCGTCCATTGCACGACCGAGTAATCGTCAAACGCTTGGAAGAGGAGCGCAAGACGGCTTCCGGCATCGTGATCCCCGACACCGCTGCAGAGAAGCCCGATCAGGGCGAGATCATTGCGGTGGGCCACGGCAAAGTTCTCGAAGACGGCAAGGTCCGGCCGCTGGATGTGAAGAAAGGCGACAAGATCCTGTTCGGCAAGTACTCCGGCCAGACCGTCAAGGTTCACGGCGAAGAACTGCTGGTAATGCGCGAAGAAGACATCATGGGCGTGGTCGAAGCCGCCTGAGTCGATTCGAAAAGTTCCACTACATCTAAATTCAGGAGCAAATTCCTATGGCAGCTAAAGATGTCAAATTTCATGACTCGGCCCGCGCACGCATTGTGGCCGGCGTCAACATACTGGCCGATGCGGTCAAGGTGACTTTGGGCCCGAAGGGCCGCAACGTGGTGCTGGAGCGCTCCTTTGGCGCCCCGACCATCACCAAGGACGGTGTTTCGGTTGCGAAAGAAATCGAACTCAAGGACAAGTTCGAGAACATGGGCGCACAGATGGTGAAGGAAGTCGCCTCCAAGACTTCCGATGTGGCCGGCGACGGCACCACCACCGCCACCGTGCTGGCGCAGGCGATCGTGCAGGAAGGCATGAAATTCGTTGCCGCCGGCATGAACCCGATGGATCTCAAACGCGGTATCGACAAGGCGGTAGTCGCCGTGGTCGAGGAGCTCAAGAAGATCTCCAAGCCCTGCACCACCGGCAAGGAAATCGCCCAGGTCGGTTCGATTTCCGCCAATGCCGATTCTTCAATCGGTGAGCGCATCGCCGAGGCGATGGAAAAGGTCGGCAAAGAAGGCGTGATCACCGTCGAGGACGGCTCTGGGCTTGCGGACGAGCTGGATATCGTGGAAGGCATGCAGTTCGACCGCGGCTACCTGTCGCCGTACTTCATCAACAATCCAGAAAGGCAGATCTCTATTCTGGAAAACCCCTACGTTCTTCTCCACGACAAGAAGATCTCCAACATCCGCGAACTGCTGCCGGTGCTGGAACAAGTCGCCAAGGCCGGCCGGCCGCTCCTGATCATTGCCGAAGACGTCGACGGCGAAGCGCTCGCCACCTTGGTGGTCAACAACCTCCGCGGCATCCTCAAGACCTGCGCGGTGAAAGCGCCGGGCTTCGGCGATCGCCGCAAGGCCATGCTGGAAGACATCGCGACCCTGACCGGCGGTACGGTGATTGCCGAGGAAGTCGGCCTTACCCTGGAAAAGGCGACCCTCAAGGACCTCGGCCAGGCCAAGCGCGTCGAGATCGGCAAGGAAGAAACCACCATTATCGATGGCGCCGGCGACACCAAGGCGATCGAAGGCCGCGTCAAGTCGATCCGCAAACAGATCGACGAGGCAACCAGCGATTACGACAAGGAAAAGCTCCAGGAGCGCGTAGCGAAACTCGCGGGCGGCGTGGCGTTGATCAAGGTCGGTGCCGCTACTGAAGTCGAGATGAAGGAGAAGAAGGCCCGAGTCGAGGATGCACTGCATGCAACCCGTGCTGCAGTCGAGGAAGGCATTGTCGCCGGTGGTGGCGTTGCGCTGATCCGTGCCCGCTCCGCAATTGCCAAGCTCAAGGGCGACAACCATGATCAGGATGCCGGCATCAAGATCGTGATGCGCGCACTGGAAGAGCCGCTGCGCTGGATCGTCGCCAACGCCGGCGACGAGCCTTCCGTGGTTCTCAACAAGGTCGTCGAAGGCAAGGGCAACTTCGGCTTCAACGCCGCGACCGGTGAGTACGGGGACATGGTGGAGATGGGCGTGCTCGACCCCACCAAGGTCACCCGCTACGCGCTGCAGAATGCGGCCTCCGTGGCTGGCCTGATCCTGACCACGGCTGCGATGGTTGCCGAGGCGCCGAAGGAAGAACATTCCCACGGCGGCGGAGGCGGTGGAATGGGCGGCATGGGTGG